>Ga0105047_10000452_pt1 | contig 69767 bp, 64 predicted proteins | sample MAT04_FD_78384 | JGI IMG/M metagenome (GOLD analysis project Ga0105047, IMG submission 78384) | Freshwater microbial communities from Lake Fryxell liftoff mats and glacier meltwater in Antarctica - MAT-04 (megahit assembly) | ecosystem: Environmental > Aquatic > Freshwater > Ice > Liftoff... | reverse complement strand
GCGTCGCGCGGTGCTTTAACCGCCTTCTATAGCATAGGACATGCGCTTCACTGAAAACGGCAAGTGCGGGAAGCGCTTGGTCTCCCCATCTTTGAAGCCGAGTTTTCGATACCAACGCAGTAGATCGTCGTGTTCGCCGATAACCCCGATATTGATGGTGACAACGGAAGCCGTCCGGGCGAGTGTAATAATGTGTTGCACCAAGCGGGCGCCGACGCCGCGATGGCGATGTGCCGGCAGAACGGAAAGGCGATGCATATAGGCGAGACCGGTCTTCGGAGTCTCGAAAGCGACGCACGCGATGCAGGTCGAGGCCTCTTCGGTGATGAAGTAACGCTGACCGCGAGCAAAATCGGCTTTAATCCAATCATCGGTGCAAAGAGACGGATGCTTTGGGCAGTTGCCGGCATGGAGACCGAATTTTACCGCAACGTCCTTGTTGGCTTCGCTGATGAGCCTTGTCAGAGTGGTACTATCTTCTAAAGTGGCTTCTCGAATAATCATGGTTGTGTTAAAGAGTGGGAAAAGGTGGAAATTCGCCTTACTGTCTGGCCTTCACGAATGGTCACTGCCAGCAACCTTGCTTCCTGCAAAATACTCTCTTCGTCCAAGGTAAGAAGTTTTCTCTTCAGCATAACAACTCTTCCGTCGATGACAACGGTTTCCACGTCAGCCCCGTTGGCTGCGTAAACCAGGTGCGAATAGACATTGTAGAGTGGCACCGAATGCGGATGATTCAGCTCAAGGAGGATGAGGTCAGCGCGTTTACCCTTTTCCAGCGATCAGATCTGTAGAGCATCGTATTTTTCTCCTGGAGTTTTTCGGCAAGAACGGGGCCACCAGTCAAGGTTTTGTTATAAGTTGCCCTCTTGTTCCCCTTTTTCTGCTAGGTTATCAATGGTTTTTATGCCATTTCCGACCAAAAGGCTGTTTTTTCTCTTTCCGGTGCATATGGTATATTGTTACTTTCCAAGAGGCCCTTATGGTATGGCCGGCAGGAAATGAGTTGTGAGCAGAGGTTCGGAGATTCTTCTACGGCAGGGCTCCGAAGAACAATAAAAATAAGAGTGAGGAACGGCATGGCGAAGAAAAAGCAAAAAACCGGCAAAAAGACCTACGAAGTTATCGCAAAACACTACCCGAAGGTCATAAAAGCGGTTGAAGCCCTGGGCACCACAGTGCGGGGGGCCGGTCCCCTCGACGAGAAGACCAGTCATCTCATCCAGTTGGCGGCCGCCGCGGCAACCGGCTCCGAGGGTGCGGTGCACTCCCATACTCGAAGGGCGAAAAAAGCCGGTGCCACGTCGGAGGAGATTACCCACGCCCTTCTCATGCTCATCTCGACCATCGGCTTTCCGCAGGCCATGGCAGCAATTTCCTGGAGTCGCGATATCCTGGAAGCTGAAGAAAAAGATAAAGATAAAGAGTAAAACGGCAAACAAATTGTGCGCGGTCGGGCGTCAACCGACGCCTGACTATTTCTTGCGCTTTTTTGTTGCCGCCGGACTGCTGGGAAAAAAATTCAAGCAGTTCTGCGGAGTATGATGATGGGTAAAGGCAGGTTGCAGACAAAGAGATGAAACGTTCACCAAAACGCAAGCGGACTGTTATCCTACTAGGAGTTGTCTGTCTCTTCTTAGGCTTAGCTGCAGGTTACGTCACCGTCTCTCGTCTCAGTGACGAGATTCGCCAAAAGTTTGACGGCAAACGTTGGTCTTTGCCGGCTATTGTCTATGCCCGTCCGCTGGAGTTATATCCGGGCTTGCGGTTTTCCCTGGAGATGCTGGAAGAAGAGCTGCAATTGTCCGGTTACCGGCGGGAACCACAGGAAAAGGGCGCCGGCAGTTATACCCGCAATGGTCCGACTATCCGTCTGGTGACCCGCGATTTCCATTACCCTTCCGGCCCTGAGCCCAGCAGGCAGCTCTCCATTACCTTTGCCGCAGGCCATATCGCCACCCTGACAACCGGCGAAGGTCGCAAGCCGGTGTCCCTGGCTCGCCTCGATCCGGTTCGTATCGGCAGCTTTCATCCCCTTGTCCATGAAGACCGGCTGATTCTTTCCCGGGCGGAGATCCCCGATCTCCTTATCGACACCTTGCTGGCAATAGAGGATCGCAATTTTTACTCGCACCACGGCCTTGCACCCCTGGCTATTGCCAGGGCTTTATTTGCCAATATCCGTGCCGGAAAAACCGTGCAGGGCGGCAGCACCCTGACGCAGCAATTGGTGAAAAATCTCTTCCTCAATCGGGAACGGACCCTATGGCGCAAAGCCATGGAGGCGATCATGGCACCGATTCTCGAATACTTCTATAGCAAAGATGAGATTCTTACTGCCTATATTAACGAAGTGTTCCTCGGGCAGGATGACAACCGGGCGGTGCACGGCTTTGCCCTGGCCAGTCAGTTTTATTTCCGCCGCGAGCTGCGAGATCTACGCCCAGATCAGATTGCCGTTCTGGTCGGCTTGGTGAAGGGGCCGACCTATTACGATCCACGGCGCAATCCCGAAAATTGTCTTGAACGTCGCAATGTGGTGCTGGAAAGCATGGCAACTCGTGCTATTCTCAACAAGGCCGCACACACCGAGGCTCTGGCCAGGCCGGTAACCGAGGTTGCCGTACAAAAAAACGGTTTTAACCGTTTTCCCGCCTTTCTCGATTTGATCAAACAACAGTTGGCCGGCGAATATCGCGAAGTGGATCTCAAAACCAATGGGTTGCGGATACTTACGACGCTTGATCCGCAAATCCAGCATCAAGTGGAAAAAAACCTGAAGGAAACCATTGCATTTCTTGAGAACAAACAAAAACTTCAAAACCTTGAAGGGGCGGTAGTCATTACCGGCCGAGAAAATGGCGAAGTGCTGGCTCTGGCCGGGGGCAAGAATCCGCTGTCGCCGGGGTTCAACCGGGCCTTGCAGGCGAAACGGCCCATCGGCTCACTGGTCAAGCCGGCAGTGTATCTGGCGGCTTTGCAAAAAGGATACACCCTCGCCAGTCCCCTCGACGACAGCACGGTTTCCCTGAATATTGAGGGCAGCGGTAAGTGGCGTCCGGAAAACTATGACCACAAAGAGCATGGGCGGGTGCCGCTTTTTATAGCTCTTGCCCATTCCTACAACCTTGCCACCGTTCGTCTCGGCATGGACCTAAGTCTTGACAATGTTCTGGCTGCCATCCGTGATCTCGGCTACGGCGAGGAAATTCAACCCTACCCATCGCTGCTCCTTGGCGCTGTCGATATGTCGCCGTTTGCGGTCAGCCAGATATATCAGACCATTGCTGCGGGCGGTTTTTATACGTCGCTTCGGGCGATTAGCAGTGTCATGGCGGCCGACCACAGCGCATTGCATCGCTATGCTCTGGCGGTGGAACAGCGGTTTAGCCCGGAGGTCATCTATCTCCTGACCCACGCCATGCAACGGGTGGTAAGTGAAGGCACGGCCACGGCGCTCTTATCTTCACCGCTGAAAAATCATGCGGTCGCCGGGAAAACCGGCACCTCCGATAATCTTCGGGACAGCTGGTTTGCCGGTTTTACCGGTGATCATCTGGCGGTGGTCTGGCTGGGCCGCGACGACAATGCCCCCATCGGCCTTTCCGGCTCGGCCGGCGCCCTGAAAGTATGGGAGAAAATTATGCGGGAAGTGGTGTCATCGCCCCTGAAGCCTGTTGAACCGGAAGGCATTGCCTGGATGGCCCTTGACCGGACGACGTTTGCCGGGAGCCGCAACGGCAACAGCAGCAACGAACTGCCGTTTATTGCCGGTACCCTGCCTGTCGCCGCTGCTTCTCCGGCTCTTCCCAATACCAGCAATACCAGCAAGCCGAAAAACGCCGCCATGGGTATTTTTGAGACCATCGGCGGTTGGTTTAAATAAAAATAAAGATATTGTAATAAGTTATGAATGTTCGGAGTGTTTCCTTATTTTTCCCGCTATGCCGTCGGTTGGCGTTGTTCCTCCTGATGGTGGTGATTCTCAACGGTTGTGCCGCCCCCCGTAAGACAGAACCGCCGTCGAGCCCGCTGATTTCGCCCCCACCTTTGGAATATAAACCGGTCACCGGGCCGGCCGCAGCCCTCTATCAGGATGCGGATATAGCCTTGCAGTCCGGCCGCTTGGCCGAGGCGGAAATGCTGCTCGAGCGCGCCCTGCGCATCGAACCGCGCAACCCCTATTACTGGCATAGTATGGCCCAGGTGAAATACCGGCAGGGGAAATATCGCGACACTGTGCAGTTCTGCTTAAAAGCCGAGAGCCTCGCCGGCAAACAATCGCAACTCGTAGCCCGCAACAAGGAATTGCTGCAGCAGGCGAAAAAGGCGGTACAGCCGCAGTGAGAAAGGTCTTGTTCTTGACAGATGGAGGAGGAGGGCGTAGATTGTTGACTCGTTAATTATTGAGGAGGCAATCAATGAATTCCTGTGATGAATCTTTTTTCCGCCTTATTGCCCTCACCGGCCAGGCGATGCGCAGTTATGCCGATCAGCGGCTGAAGAGCTTCGACCTGACTGTGGAACAATTGCAACTGCTCAAAGAATTGACAGCTGATGCCGGTCGGCCGCAAAGTGTTCTTGGGGCGCTTTCCAGTAAGAGTCCGGCCAATGTCACCAGAATTCTTGACCGGCTGGAAAAGAAAAAGCGCATTGTTCGCCGCCAAAATCCGGATGATCGTCGGTCGAGTCTTGTTTTCCTCACCGAGGAGGGGGAGAGACTCCAGACTGAAGTCTTCAGCCTCTTTGAGGGGCTGCGCTCCGAATTGGTTCGAGGTATCAGCAACGAGAGCCAGCAGGGGGCTGTATTGGTACTTGAGGCGATAAAAACCAATATTGAAAGGATGTCCGACAGACAACTTAGAAAGGAGTCAAACAGATGAAACTGTGGAGTTTAATTGTGGCCCTGGTGCTGAGTGCTTCCTTCAGCCAGGCCATGGATCTCGCCGGGATGCAGACCTTGGCCTTAAATAATCGCGAAGTGATTCAGCAGTATATGACCATCTTTGAACAAAGTGAAAAAGAAATCATCCGGGCAAAAAGCGGCTATTATCCGGCGGTTGATCTTTCATACACCGCTAACGCCTTGAACGAAGACAGTCTTCTCGAGCAAAAGGAAAACTCGACCGCCATGGGCAAGATCAGCATGAATCTCTTTGCCGGCTTTCGTGATAAGTACGGCCTGCAGTCTGCTGAAATGCTGCAAAAGGTCGAACAGTACAAACTGCAGGGCATCAGGCAGGATATTCAGCTGAATGTGGCTCTCGCCTATCTGGCGGTTTTTGAGCGCCGGGCCAATCGCACGGTGGGCGAATCGGCCTTCCAGACCCTCGGCAAGATATATAAGGATGGGGACAGCCGTTTTCAGGTCGGACTTATCGGCAAAAATGAGCTGTTGAAATTCCGTGTTGATTATGACAACGCCGATATCACCTTTAAATCCGCCGATGCCGGTTTGAAAAAAAGTGTCATTGATCTGGCTCGTCAGGTGGGCAGTGATATCAATCTTCTCGACCTCGATTTTGCCGACTTCAATACCCTGCCTCCGCTGGCGGATAGGGCGCCGTATCTTGAAAAAATGTTGGCGGGGAGAAGCGAGATCAAGGCCCTGGAAGCAGCAATCGACGCCACTGCGGCACAGGTTGAGGCGGCCAAGAGTGGTTTCTACCCGCGGGTTGATGCGGTCGGCAGCTATCGGCGTTATGACGACAACTTTGTTAACGGCAATAGTGCAATTGGCGATGAGGAGTTGCGGGCACAGGTGGTAATGTCGATGAATCTCTACCAGGGCCGCACCACCGAGGCGACTGTTGCCAAGACTCTGCTGCAAGTGCGCGCCCAGCATTACGAACTGCAAGAGTTGAAGCATTCTCTGGTCAACGAGTTGGACAACCTCTTTATCGACTTGCAGGTGAACCTTGATAATGTCTTAGTGGCCAGGCGCTCCATTGAACAGGCCAAGGAGAATCTTCGTATCACCCAGCTGAAATACGACGAGGGGCTGCAGCGGGAAGCGGATCTGCTCGACGCCATCACCAGCCTGTCGCGGGCTCAGTACAATTACGTGGCGGTGATGCGCACGGTTTTTACCAATAACTTTCGTTTGACCCGGATGATTGGGGGCTTTTGAGTACATGGAAAGACTACTGATAATAATTGCTGCGGCGTTGATTGGTACCGGATTTTACCTGTGGTTCTCGTGGATGGTTCGTAAGCCTGCCATGCGCGATTATATAGCGACCCACCAATGGCTCCTTCATCCCAATTCCATCTGTTATTGGCGCGCGGTATTGGCGTTGGTGGGTTTTGTCCTGTATTTTTGGCTGGGCTATCAGGTCATTGCCATTTTTATTTTTACCTTTGCCGCCATCCTCGACGGGGTTGACGGCGTTGTCGCGAGAAGTTGCGATATGGCAACTTCGTGGGGGCAGACCCTCGATCCGTTGTGTGATAAGCTGACCTATCTGCCCCCCTTGGTTGGATTTGCGTATCTGGGGATCATGTCGATTGAGACTGTCTGGATTTTAGTGGGGGTCGAATTGGCAGGGCAGTTTCTCGCCAGACATGTCCTGGCCGTCATCAAATATTCCGTGGCTGCCAATAACTTTGGGAAGATCAAGGCGATAATTTGTTTCTCTCTGGTTATCTACTGCGCGCTGCTTGATGGGAATTCCGGCGTCATCGACATGGGTGACGAGGTCTTGGTGGCGTGTCTTATCCTTTCCGCAGCATCGGTGATCTGTAAATTCATTCCCAATCGACTGTATGCCGACATCCTCTCAACGCTCAACTTCTTTTGCGGTATCGCCAGCCTTATCCTTACCCATAACCTGCATTTTGCCTGGGCAATCTTTGCCATAATCGTCGGCCAGCTCTTTGATTTGTTTGACGGCAGAATGGCGGAAAAACATGGAGGGACGAAATATGGTCCGTATCTCGATGATATTGCCGATTTCGTCAGTTTCGGTCTTTCTCCCGCCTATGTGATAACCTTGTCGGCCGGGTCCTGGGCGTGGATTTTTGGCCTGATCTATTTATCCGGGGTGGCCTATCGACTGATCCGCTTTGTTGTCGTTGATAAAAAACGCACCGATCTACCCTACGGTATTTTTAATGGCTTGCCAAGCCCTGCCGGAGCCCTGGTCGTGCTTGGTGCCGCTTTAGTCGTACCTGCACAATATCTATGGATTGTGGCGATGTTGTCTGTTGGACTGATGATCAGTCATGTGCGCTTTGCCCACTTTGGCCGGGTAATTCTCAAGCAGGTTCCCAAACCGCTGTTTTTTCTCACCTGCGCGGCACTGGTTTTGGTTATAGCCTTTATTATAAAAACAAAGAACGTGCAGATGTTCGGTTACCTCATTCTCTTCACCGTGTTGACATATATGATTGTCGGAAGGAAATGCCTGAAGACTAATAACTAAAGGATCTTACCCGTGCGATTGTTTTTTTGCGTGGAAAGAGCCCTCACCAAGAATTACCTTGTAAAAGGCATCTATATCAAGTAGATTGCATGAACTAAATAAAAAATAGCACACTCTTTTCATGATATCTTACGCTGTAACTCTATTAGTTTCGATACCTTAAAAGTTTTTGCTGAAAATTTCAAAAGAAGGAAACCAGCATGAAACTTTTTATAGGTAGCCTACCTTATAATATTACCGAACCCGAATTATCCGAACTTTGTGGTCAATTTGGCAGTGTTGTCAGTGCCAAGCTAGTTATTGATCAATTCTCTGGTCAATCTAAAGGATTTGGTTTTATTGAGATGTCTACCCGATCGGAAGGGCACAAGGTAATGGAGGGCTTAAACGGCAAAGACTATAAGCATCGTACGCTGGTTTGTAATGAGGCGAAACCTCCGGTTAAGAAGGGTGCCAGACGCAGATAACCCAGGCCCCAAAATACAATTACTGAGTGTGTCGATGCGATGCATTCAGTTTGTTCACCAATGGTTCCTTAATGGGACCAACCACACAACTGTGCGACAAAGTCGCACAATGCACAAGGAGTAGTTACAATGGCTGAAGGAACAGTAAAATGGTTTAATGATTCAAAAGGTTTTGGTTTTATCGAGCAAGATGGTGGCAAGGATGTATTCGTACATCACACTGCTATCAAGGCAGAGGGCTTTAAGTCTCTCCAAGAGGGAGAGCGGGTAAGCTTCGACGTAGTCGAAGGCGCCAAAGGCCCGGCTGCGGCAAATGTCGTCAAACGCTAATTTTATATTGCGTTAAAATATTTTCACCCCGGCCCTTGGCAGGGGTGAAAAATGTCGGCAGGCCTTGTTAAACGGATTGTTGCGAAAAGCAGGAAGTTAGGACCAATTCACAGGTGATGAAAATCTGGAGATGCGGCTGCAGAGAAACGATCCGTTTTATCCTGCTTTAAAAGCTGGCGCAGTTGGTTTTTCCCTTTCTTATATTCTTCTCCGTCCTTTCTTTGTCGTAACCGGCCATTCCAATAGTACCGGTTTCAGGATTCATCCGTTCACCGGCACTTGTCTGTTATGCACTTCTGCGTGTACGCCCCGATCGTTAGCTGAAATCTCGACGTAATTGCTTTTTGTTAATCTTTCCGACGCTGGTTTTAGCGATCTGTTCGACGATCAATACCTTCTCCGGCATGCCGTATTTGGGAATAGTGCCGTTATCGACTTGGATCTGAATGGCGGCAAGTATATCCTCGGCGCGTAAGGGCTCAATGTTGCCCGGCTTAGGGACCACCAAGGCAACCGGCCTTTCGCCCCATTTTGCATCCTGAATGCCGATGACCGCCACCTCACTGACGCCCGGATGTTGACTGATGATATCCTCAAGTTCAAGGGATGAGATCCATTCTCCCCCGGTTTTTATGACATCTTTTAGTCGATCGGTGATCTGCAGGTATCCCTCGGTATCGATATAGCCGATATCGCCGGTATGCAGCCAGCCGCCTTCCCAGAGTTCCCGGCTCTTTTCTTCATCTTTAAAATACCCCTGGGTCAGCCATGGGGCGCGGACGACCACCTCGCCGGTCGATTTTCCGTCATGGGGTACCGGTTGACCATTTGGGTCAAAGAGTTCCAGTTGCACGTTACTGATCGGCATTCCGGTCCGACAGCGCATGGTTATCTGTCGAGTTTCGTCCCATGCACGCATATGCGGCTTAAGGAGAGCCAAGGTCAGAATCGGGCAGGTTTCCGACATGCCGTAACCGGTAAAGACATTAATGCCGTGGTCCATTGCCTGCTTGCACATGCCTTTGGAGAGGGCTGAGCCGCCGATGATGACCTTCCATCGCGAGAGATCGCATCCTGCAATGGCCGGATTCGACAGCAACATGTGGAGGATGGTTGGTACGCAATGGGAGAAAGTAACATCATGGGTGGTGACGAGATTGAGAAGTTTTGCCGGTTCGTAGCGCCCAGGGTACACCTGTTTGGCGCCGAGCATGGTCATGAGGTAAGGCATTCCCCAGGCATGAACGTGGAACATCGGAGTCATCGGCATATATACATCTGTCGAACTGATTCGCGCTTGACTGTCTTGAGCGCAAATTACCGAGAGAACCCCATAGGTGTGCAGAACCAGCTGGCGGTGGCTGAAGTAGACTCCTTTGGGCAGTCCTGTAGTGCCGGTGGTATAAAAGGTAGTGGCGATGCTGTTCTCGTCAAAATCCGGAAAAGAGTATTCTTCCGGTTGTTCTCGCAGTATCTGCTCATATTCGGCATCCTGGCCATTTGGGGCTTCATTGCTGTCACTCAGAAGCACGACTTTTTTAACCGTTGTCAAGTTGTCTTTGATGGCGGCAAGCATCGGCAGGAATTCGGAATTGATGAGGAGAACATCATCTTCCGCGTGATTAATGGTATAGAGCAGCTGCTCGCTTGACAGGCGGACATTGACGGTGTGGAGGATTGCACCGATCATCGGCACGGCGAAATAACATTCGAGATAGCGGTGCGAATCCCAGTCCATGACCGCCACCGTATCTCCGGCTTGAACGCCGAGTTTTGTCAGTGCATGGGCGAGCCGGCAGATTCGTTTACCGAACTGGCGGTAGGTAAACTCCAGCTGATCCCGGTAGATTATTTTTTGGTCCGGTGCATAAATCAGCGGCGTTGTGAGCAGGGTCTTAATGAGCAGAGGGTAAGCGTAGGCGGAAGGCGTGGGACTGAGGATTTTGGTCTTCATGATACACTCCTTGGAATGAAGAATTATGGTAGCGGATCGCTCCATTCTTAGTTAACTAGCTTTTATGAGCAATAAGAATGGAACGATCGAAAACGGCGATCATTACTTGACTAGCAAAAAAAGGGCCAAGTTGCTTCCCGGAAAACACTGCTTAAAATACCGGGCTGTTAGACGGTTGGGCTGAAGGCCGAGGCGAAAGACGGTGGGAAAGAAATAACTCGCTTGCCATGGAGAATATGCTGCTATCTCTTTGATAGTATGTTCAAAAAATATCAACAACTGGCAATAACTCATAATGGGTCAATAATTACTCATTGTCCTTGTTGAGAAGGTTGAGTTGGCGCATTTTCAGATAAAGAGTTTTTCGTTCTATGCCGAGGATCTGCGCGACGCGGGTGCGATTCCACCGATAGGTCTGGAGGTGGCGGAGGATCAAATCCCGCTCAAAACGTCGTCCTGCATCGCGAAGGGACAGTGTCTGGTCAACGCCGGGTTGTGGTAGGACGACCGCATCAGAACCGTCAGGCCCAACATCCCTGCCGGGAAACTCAAGTATGTGCAGATTGACGTAGCGCTGGATGGTGTTCTCCAGCTCACGGACATTTCCCGGCCAATGGTGGTTGAGCAGCATATCCAGGGCATGACCGTGCAGAAGGGGTGGTTTGCTGTCCGGAGAATGCTTTTGCAGAAAGTGCTCAATGAGAAGAGGAATGTCCTCCCGGCGCTGTCTGAGCGGGGGGATGGTGATCGGGATAATGTGGATGCGATAAAAAAAATCTTCCCGCATCCGGCCGCAATCGAGCAAAGCTCGAAGATTTTGATGCGTTGCGGCGATGATCCGGACGTCGGCTTGCCGGCTTTGCAGTCCACCCAAAGGAGTGTAACCATTACTTTCCAATACCCGTAAAAGCTTGATTTGCATGGTCTCGTCTATCTCGCCCAGCTCATCGAGAAAGAGGGTGCCGCGGTCGGCCCGATCAAAAAAACCAGGTTTATCCTTGTCCGCTCCGGTAAATGCCCCTTTTTGGTATCCGAAAAATTCGCTTTCCATCAGCCCTGCCGGAATGGCGGCGCAATTGACGGGAACGAATGGTTTCCCGGCCCGGTCGCTCATCTCGTGGATGGCCTTAGCCACCAGTTCCTTGCCGGTGCCCGATTCGCCGTAGAGAATGACATTGGCATGGGTGGCGGCGGCACGCAAAATGAGTTCGTAGACCTTCTGCATCGCCGGACTTTTACCGATGATTGCCCCAAATTTATAGCGGTCGCGAATGGTTTCCCGCAACCGCAGATTTTCTTTGGTCAGATAGTTTTCTCTTTCTTTCAGTGCATCTTCGGCGGTTTTCCGTTCATGGATGTCGATAATAACCGTCTGTTTCTGGGAAATCTCGTTTTCTTCCTGATACACTGGGGAACTGACCGCATAGTACCAGCGACCGTCAAGGGGGTTGCGGAACTCATATTTGACCGTTAAACCTTGAAACACCTTGGCGTCATCACACCAGGAACAGGGGCTGTCAAGACCGTACAGTCGTTTATGGCAGGGCATTTCCTCGGAGTCGTCAACCTGAGAATCTTTCTGCTTACGGTTCATAAACAGCAGTTTATGGTCGATGGCAGAGATGTAAAGAAAACCTTCGAAGGCTTCGAGAATGCCGCTCAAGCGCGAGGTACTTTCGAGGAGATAGCGGCGCGCGGTTTTCAGGGAGGTGATGTCGAGGAGTGAGGCAACGCTGGCCTCAGATCCGGCAAGCATATCGACGCGTAAAAAGACATCCTTTAAAGCCCCATGTTTATCCCTCAGGGTAAATTCATATTCGATGGGAGTGCTACCGGTTGCATTACGGCGGGACACATGATAGTGCAGCATTTTGTCGAGATCGTCGGCTTTAGCAACAAAGATCGGCCATTTAATTTTGCCTTCAAGCTCATCTTTACTGTATCCGGTAAGGCTCACAAAGCGTTCGTTGGCAAGCGAGACGGTGGTGTCTTTTTCGATGATGATGGTGGCGGTGCCGGTATTTTCAAAGACGCTGCGGTATTGATCGACACTTTTTTGCAGGGCATTTTCGGTGTCTTTTTGGCGGCTGATATCCTCGACAAAGCCTTCAAAATAGCTGATCTCTCCGGTGGCGCTCCGTGAGCTGCGGACATGCAGTCGACAATCGAAAAATGATCCGTCCTGTTTTTGCCATCTACTTTCGAAATGCAAAGGTTCGACGCCGGCGGCGAGTTGTGCGAGCAGGCCTTGGCGAGTATTTGGCTCCTGATACAGGTGGGCAATGTTGCCGCCGGTCTGCAGGCAAAATTCCTTGAAGTCGGAGTACCCGAGCATTTTCGCAAAGGCTGCGTTGCCATCAAGGATTCGGCCGTCGATGGATGTACGGATAATACCAATAGGGGCCAGTCGAAAGAGCTCAAGATACTGATGTAAGTCGGCCTCTTGAAGGAATGTATTTGGCGAGGGAAGAGCTTCAGCCATCTGTTCTCCCAAAGGTTTCTTGTCTTGGCTGGTTTTTTGGCATTGTTGTCAGGCGGTAAAGAGAGGCAAGGTAGTTTTGCACCTCGGCGCTGTCTTCACCGGGTGCCCAGGATGCAAAGTCTTTATCGGTAGTCGGCTCATAGGGGCCTGGTTTTACTTCGAAGACCACGGTGTCGGCACGAAGAGCAAGAAAGGTGTGATAAATTCCGGCTTCGCTGTCAAAGCCGAATTCGGGTGTGCCTGCCGCAAGGGTGAGAATCTCTTGCACATCACCGTGCGCACCGAAAACCAGATATAAAAGAGAGCCTTGCAAAACGATAATTGATTCCTGCTTGGGGGGATAGAGATGACGATGGGGCTGAATGTAACTATCAGGTTGAATGGCATTGAGCATCCGCTGCAGAGGGGCATCAGGGGTTTTATGTAATGGCAGAATGACGCGTTTTCTCGGGCTTGATCTGGAGGCCTCGATCGCCTGTTGCATAAGATCGACACCGATGATAGTGGTCAGGCCGATTGGCGCTTGCAGGGCTTTTCTCTGTATGGACATAAGCATCTCCTAGGCATAATCAGAAGCAAAAATCTTTGTCGCTCTACCGACAACATGCGGGACTGCTGGTTTCATGAGACTCTATCTACCTCTGTTTTTAATAAAATTCTCGATGAGCAGACGGGAGATGGAGATAGTCGACGGCAGGACCGGCAAATCACGCACCGAAAACCATCTGGCGTCCTCAAGTTCCTTTTTATCAATACGGATCTCCCCGCTTTTATAGGTGGAAATAAAGCCGATCATCAAAGAGTGAGGAAAGGGCCAAGGCTGGCTGGCAACGTAGTGAATATTGTCGACGCTCAGCGCAACTTCCTCGTATATTTCCCGGCTGACAGCTTCCTCAAGGGTTTCGCCCGGCTCGACGAAACCGGCCAAAGTGCTGTACATCCCGGTGGGAAAACGCGGTGCCCGGGCGAGAAGAATATGGTCCTCCCGGACAATGGACATGATGACCGCCGGAGAAAGCCGAGGGTAACTGATAAAATTGCAGCTTGGGCACTTTCGGGCAAGTTCGCACCGTCGATCAATCATGGCAGTGCCGCATTTGCCGCAGAAGCGATGTTCCCGATGCCAATGGACAATTTGAATCGCCCGTCCGGCGAGACAAAAAATATCGTCATCAACGACTCCGAAAAGACTGCGTAAATCGCGGAATTCCATATCCTGAAGTTCAGGAATATCGGCATCTAGAGCGGCAACAAAACAATCGGTGCAGGCATATCGGCCAAGATATCTGCTGAAAATCGGATGCAGGCCGAGCTGCTCAGGGCTCAACGTACAGATTGCTACCGGTTCATATCCCGGCGAATGGACGAGAAGTTTGTCCTTTGCAAAAATGAACCACCAGCTGCAGCTTGCCGTTCCATTCGGTTGAACACCGGCTGAAAAGGGCGATTTTAGGGCGAAAGGGGAGATCATGGTCTTTGTCTAATACCCATGGCAAGTTTTGCTTTGAGCAAGGTGGAAATCAGCCAAGGTGCCCATCGCTCACCGGCCTTTTCCCTGATTTTTGCTGCGGCCTGGAGTTAGCCGGCAAAGGCAAGACGGAAAAGACCCGGAAACTATGGTTTCTGGCGACCGCGATTTTTTTGGCGGGCCTGATTACCTGTTGATGTATTGCCATCCGGATGGTAAAAAGTCAAGATGTGGAAGTGAAAATATCTGTGATTTACCGCAGTTAGTTCCACGGCCACTTGAGTATGGCCGATTCTTTCCTGAATCTTGATCATTTTCAAGGCAGGAGATGTCTATGGAGGCTCTGCCGAGAGCTGGAAAATATGGGGAAAAGGACGTGAAAATACTTATAGCGGAAGATGAATTTACCACCCGAATGATGGTTCAGGTATGTCTTGAGAACTGGGGCTACCGTGTTGAAAGTGTGACCAACGGCAATGATGCCTGGGCGGTGTTGCAAAAGCCGGACGCACCACATATCGCCATTCTTGACTGGGAAATGCCGGAGTTGGATGGCGTCGAGGTCTGTCGGAGGGTAAAGGAGATGGACGCCATCAACCCTCCTTACATCCTGCTGCTGACTTCCCGGGATAGCAATACCGACATAGTCAAGGGATTTGATGCCGGTGCCGATGACTACATGACCAAGCCCTTTAATGACAATGAACTCCGGGCCAGGGTCCGGGTAGCCGAACGGTTGGTGCGCACCCAATCCTCCCTCTCGGAATCGGTGGCTGAGTTAAAAGAGGCGTTAAATCAGGTGGAAATGCTTGAGAATGGCGTCGAGGCTTGCCGCCAATGTCAGAAGATTTTCAGTCCTTATGACGGGGAGTGGTATGGACTTGGCGACATTCTGGGAAATGACGCCGACCCTCGGTTTATCGCCAACACTTGCCCGGGCTGCCTTAAAAAATAGCAATTCAGCAGCATCTGCTGACCGGCAAGACAAGACCGGGCAGGTCTCCGGGCTGAGGTCGCTTACATTCCCACGGCAAACATAGCATCCAGGTCGTGTCGGGAATAGGCCTTAAAGGCGAGCATTGTTTCGGTTTTCTCGATTGCTTCAATGCTATGCATTTTCTTGGTGACGAGGTCGGCCAGTTCGTCATTGGTGGCGACGCGCACAATGGCCACCAGGTCATAATTACCGCTTACCGAATAGACCTCGGAGATACCGGGGAGAGCCTTGAGGAGTTCGGCAACTTCATTGATTTTTGTCCGTTCAACATTCATGAGAATTATTGATGTAACCATGTGCTCTCCTGTAAGCTGTTTTGTCGCTGTTTGGATTTTTCGGAAAATGAATGAGTATCGATAGATATAGCGTCTTTGAGGAATTTTGACAATCAGCGGATGGATTTTTCTTGGCTTTCTTCGGCTTGAAGGTGACAATCATTTCATGATTGGAATCTTCAAAGCCGATGCATGCCGCGGATTTTTGATGCCTTCAGCTAAAAACTCACAAGAGGTGCCCCATGCTGCCAGAAAAATATGAAAAGTTCCGCACAAAAATAGCTACATCCATTCCCGCCGACAATATCATCACCGATCTTTTGCGGACACTCACCTACGGCACCGATGCCAGTTTCTATCGGCTGATTCCAAAGATTGTCATCAACGTCGAAAACGAGAAGGAGGTGCAGTTTATCCTTCGCGAGGCCCATAAACTGAAATTGCCGGTGACCTTTCGGGCTGCAGGAACCAGTCTTTCGGGCCAGGCCGTCACCGACTCCATTCTTGTGCGGTTGGGTCAGGGCTGGCGTAAATACCGGGTGTTCGATAACGCCTTGAAGATCCAGCTCGAACCGGGCATCATCGGCAGTCAGGCAAATGCGCTCTTGGCCGAGTTTGACCGCAAGATAGGACCTGATCCCGCCTCCATCGACAGTGCCAAAATCGGCGGCATTCTCGCCAATAATGCCAGCGGCATGTGCTGCGGAGTCGAGCAGAACAGCTATAAAACCATCGACAGTATGCGGGTGGTTCTTGCCGATGGTACCGCAGTCGACACCGCCGAGGATACGAGTCGGGCTGAATTTATCCGGTCGCACGGAAATCTTCTCGATAAACTCAAAGGATTGAGGGCACGGGTACTGGCCGATGCGGTGCTCGCCGAGCGTATCCGTTATAAATTCAAAATTAAAAACACCACCGGCTACAGTCTCAATGCCCTGGTTGATTTTGACGATCCCTTTGACATCATGATTCATCTGATGATCGGCAGTGAGGGTACGCTGGGATTCATTTCCGATGTCGTGTATCGGACCGTGGTCGAGCATCGCCACAAGGCCAGCACCTTGATTTTTTATGCGGATGTGCAGACCGCCTGCCGGGCTATACCGATCCTGCAGAAACTGCCGGTCGCCGCCGCCGAACTGATAGACCGGGCCGGGTTGCGGTCGGTGCAAGACAAGCCTGGCATGCCCGAGTATCTCCGTGAGCTGGGGGGCTCAGTAACTGCTCTTTTGGTAGAGACCAGGGCGGAAGGGGCAGAAATTCTTGCGGCCCAGATCGGCCGGATCTGTGAGGCTCTGAAAGAATTGCCGACTGTCCTTCCCATCGTTTTCACCGATATTCCGGCTGAATACACCGCCCTGTGGAAGATTCGTAAAGGACTGTTTCCGGCGGTTGGCGCGGTTCGTAAAACTGGAACCACGGTTATTATAGAAGATGTAGCTTTTCCTGGTGAACACCTGGCAGATGCTGCTATTGATCTGCAGGGCCTCTTTCAAAAATATGGCTACAATGAGGCGATCATCTTCGGCCACGCTCTGGACGGCAATCTCCATTTTGTATTCACCCAGGATTTTTCCATCCAGTCGGAAGTGGTTCGCTATCGGGATTTCATGGACGAAGTTGTCAAGTTGGTCGTCGAAAAATACGATGGCTCACTTAAGGCGGAACACGGCACCGGACGAAATATGGCGCCTTTTGTCGAAAAGGAATGGGGCGAGGCGGCTTTCAACCTGATGCGCGACATCAAGGCCATTTTCGATCCCTTTAATCTCCTTAATCCGGGGGTTATCCTCAACGACGACGCCATGGCGCACATCAAGGATCTGAAGCCGTTGCCGGCTACCCATGAGATAGTCGACAAGTGCATCGAGTGTGGTTTTTGCGAACCGGTTTGTCCGTCCAAGGACCTGACCTTTACCCCGCGCCAACGCATTGTCGGGCGGCGGGAGATCAGCCGGAGGATGGCAGCCGGCGGTGAACCGCAACAGGTTAAGGCGCTGGCGAAGGCCTATCAGTATCCGGGCAAGGATACCTGTGCCGCCGACAGCCTCTGCTCGACCCGTTGCCCGGTTGGTATCGATACCGGTAAGATGGTCAAGGCTCTGCGTGAAGAGGCCAACGGCAGGCTTTCTCGTACCGTTGCTGATTGGGTGGCCGATAATTTTGGTGGGGTGGCGCGGGCCATCGGCACGACTCTGAATACTGTTGATGCAATCCATGGCAAGCTCGGCACGCCGTTTATGGACACGGCTTCGCAGCTCGCAAGAAAAGCGGTTTTGAATACACTGCCGCTGTGGAACCGTGAGATGCCCACCGCCGGCGGAAAAATCCAAGCGCAGCCGATTCAACCGGAAAATCCTTTGCAGGTGGTGTATTTTCCGAGCTGTGCCAGTCGCTCCATGGGCGGTCCGGCCAGGTCCGAGAACGAGAGGCAAGGGTTGCCGGAGAAAACCGGCTCGTTACTGCAGAAGGCCGGCTATGCAATCATCTATCCAGAGAATCTCGATCGTCTCTGTTGCGGCCAGGCCTTTGAAAGCAAAGGTTTTATGGGCCAGGCCGAGCGGAAATCGAAGGAATTGTCGGACGCCCTCTTGGCGGTATCAGATAATGGGAGGATTCCGGTACTCTGCGACACCAGCCCCTGTTTGTATCGGATGCGGGCAACGCTTGATAAACGGTTGCGGCTTTTCGAGCCGATTGAATTTGTTCTCACCTTCCTTATGCACCGCTTGCAGTTCACGCAGTTGGATGTCAAGGTGGCCGTGCACCCGACCTGTTCAACGAGAAAGATGGGGCTTGAGAATCAGCTTGAGCAATTGGCTAAGGCCTGTGCCAAAGAGGTGGTGATGCCGGCGGATATTTATTGCTGCGGCTTTGCCGGCGATCGTGGTTTTAATTTTCCGGAGCTCAATGCCTCGGCGCTAAAGGACTTGAAGGACCATGTCTGTACCTGCGAGGCGGGATACTCGACCAGCAAGACCTGCGAGATCGGCCTCTCCCTGCATGGCGGCATTCCTTATCGGTCGATTCTCTATCTGGTCGATGCCGCGAGTAAGCCCATCGCCTGAGCCGTTGCCAAAAAATATTGATATCACGGTGAGTACAATACGATCGTATGGTCCTCACCGTCCAGTTCCTCGTCAATGATTGCCGCCAGGATCTGCCAATCACCGCCGGCGAGTCCTGCACCGATTTTCGGGTAACCGATGCGTTTGCCGGAAAACTCTGCTTTGAGTTTGGCAAAAAGTCGGCGGACCGCATGGTAATCAACCAGGACGTCGGCGCCATGGAAGTAATATTGGCTGTAGCCATTGACGATGGTTATCATGCGCCCATTACGGTTGACGGTGGCAGAGCTGTAACTGCCCAGTTTGTTCCGGTCACCCTTGACAGTGACCAGATCGGCGGCGTAGGCCTCGGGGAATTTTTCTTGAATAGTCTTCGCTATCCCGGCACCCATGCTGCAAAAACAATTGCAGCCATGGACAATGACATCAAATCGCCCTGCAAGAACTAGGGTGATGAGATCGCCTTTTTCTAATTTCATGGCCTTTTTCGCCCTTGGTCAGTTTGGTTGTCCTGCTTGCTCCCTTTTAACCGCTCCATACAGGCGCACCAATTGTTCGAGGGCCTGGTAATTTTGTGCGCCCACAAGCTTGTGCCGGCCCATTATGAAGGTCGGTACCGCGGTGATACCCTTAAATTGGGCCTCATGCCAATCCCTGTCCACCGCATCCTTGTAGAGACGATCAGCCAGGACCTGAGCCGCTTCCTTTTTCGGAAGACCCAGGTTGCGGGTAATTTCCAAAAGTACGGGGATCTTGGCGAGATTAACACCGTCGGCGAAATAGGCTTTGAAGGCGGCCAGATGAAACTCATCCCCCTTGCCTGAGGCCATAGCCCACATGCCCAGTTCCTGCGCCAGCCTGCTGTTATAGGTCTTGGTCCTTGGGCCGAAGGGCAGGCCGAGTTCATCGGCGGTGGCCTTCAGGTGGGCAATCATTCCTGCCACTTTTTCCGGTGCAGCCCGAAACAATTCTTCGAGGGACTGGCCTTCCTCCGGAGTTTCCGGGTGCAGGGGGAAGGCCCGCCAGCGCACAATTATTTCATATTCTTGCCGTAATTTTTCAATACGCCCGGTAATGAAATAGCACCAGGGTCAGATATAGTCGGAAAATATTTCAAGTTGCATTGATTGTGTCATTTTCGTCTCCTTTTCGCGATAAGCCGGGGTATTTTTCATCGTCCTTTTGGGGTACTCTTGGCAAAGAGTTGTTGCTCACACTTTTTTATGTGATAACATGTCCATATTATCGGGGATGTGAAGGTGAGTGAATAAGACACGCAATTGAGTTGTCGGTATAGACGCAGCACTCAATATCGTGTATTGACCATCTAACCCCAATAAACAGGATAAGTACCTTTTTACGAAATTCTTTCTAAAAAATAAGAAATGAATTTCTTATATCTACAGAGTGGCGTTGCCTGATACCAAGGCAAAGAGATCAAAATCAAGTTAAAGGTGAATTTTTGCAAACAGTCGTAAAGAAGTGGTTCCGTGATAAAGATTCTGGATTTCTCGATAACGGCAGTGGCCCGGACATAATGGTGAGCAAGGCCGACCTGGTAAAATGTCAGTTTTTGAAGGTTGGTGAAACCGTCGACTTCGAATGTCACACTGATAGTCAGGGATTAATCGCCAAAAAGGTCAAACTTTCCAATCAGAAACAACAAAACGGTCACAATAGCGGCAACAAGAGCACGAAGCCATTTCGCTTTGGTGTAATGAGTTAAGCCGTTGTCAAAAAAATGCCGTAGTTTAGTTACCTCATGCCGATAAACGCTTGGCGAACAGTGACCAGATGCCGGCCGCAGAAAGCAATGATCCACCGACGATATTGAAACGTTTTTGCGCCCGGGGCGAGCTCAGCAGTCGCCGGGCGGAGCCGGCAAACAGGGCATAGAGAGTGGCATTGACAATCGCCAGGATCACAAAGGTGGTTGCCAGAAGCCAGAGTTGCGCCGTTACCTTGCCGGTATGGTCGATGAATTGCGGTAGAAAGGCGACGAAGAAGATCATACCCTTGGGATTGAGTGCGGTAACCAGATAGGTGTTGGCAAAGAGTTTCCAGGGCGAGGCGGGAGGCGCAGCCATGACAAGGGCAGGAGCGGTGGCACCGGTTCGCAGTAATTTCACACCAAGATACAGCAGGTAAAAACCACCGATAAACTTGATAACCGTGAACCAAACGGCGGAAGTGGCGAGCAGGGTTCCGAGGCCGAGCAGGGAAAAAACCAGTGCGGTCGAGTCACCAAGGGCAACGGCGGCGACCAGCGGGATGTTGGCCCGGTGTCCGTGGGCAATCGAGTAGCTGATGACGGTCAGAATGGTTGGTCCGGGAATAACCAGAACCACAGCCGAGGCGGCGACAAAGGCCAACCAGATTTCAAAAGCCATGCGATGTCTCCTAAACCAAGCGGTTTACGATGGGATGGTGCGTTTCCAGGTGCGTTTGACTGGGCCGTCTAGGACAGCCATCCTAGCGGTGGTAGCGCAAAATCTGACCGTTAAATGGTTCATGCAGATACTCAATGTTGGTGGCCTTGCTCTGGCTGTGGGTATATCCCAAAAACACCATTTTTTTACTGAACCGTGCGTGGTGACCACGTCCCGGATCAACAAGAATTACATCGCAGTGCGGTTTTGCATGGTTGTTAATGAAATTGGACAGAAGTTCGGCATGACCTCTCTCATAAAGCAAATCACTGCCGATAACCAGGTCGAATACCCCCAGCCCGCTGGATTTGTCGGCCCACCCGGTGCGGAAGAACGGTATCTTCTTGCCCTTATTGAGTTGCACGTTTTCCAAAAGAAATTGTTCAACCTCCGGATGATAGTCGGTGGCGGTAATATCGGCATGGCGATGATTCAGTACTAAACTAGCCAGTGCAATGCCGCAACCCACTTCGAGGATGCGCATTCCGGCAATCTGATAATCGAACATGAGATGGGCGAGCACCTCGCCGGAGTCCCAGACAACGCCAAAGATAGGCCAAGCAGCTGAACATATTCCAAGTTCCTCGGCAACTCCTTCAAGGTCGAGAAATTCCTGGCGATCACGCAGTGTGCGCAGATGAATATCCACTTCGCCGAACTCAAGGGTTTGATAGCGAATACGGAGGGGAGACATGCGGCACCTCTTAGTTATTTAGAAAAATCCTTTGCGTGCTTTTTGCGAAGAATTTTTCGTGGAAAGACTTACACCCCACAAGGGGGTACTGAAAGGAGTTCCGTTTATCGGGGTTGGATTGACAAATTTGCTCTTGCTTCCCATAGGTGAAAAAGGAGCAAAGGCATGCGCCATCAACCATTCTTGGCATGTCGTGTTAAAAAGGTGTCGAGCTGGTTGGCAAAATTCCGGTGATCGCTTCGACTCTCAGTCTCCGGGCCACCGGTATCAATGCCGCTTGCCCGCAGCGTATCCATGAAGTCGCGCATCTGCAGACGCGCTTTGATAGTGTCGGTCGAATACAGTTCACCACGGGGATTGAGGGCATGGCCACCTTTGGCAAGGACCATCGCCGCCAGGGGAATATCTCCGGTAATGATCAGATCGCCGGGGCTGAGTCGCTTGACGATTTCATTGTCGGCGACATCAAAGCCGGGTGCTACCCGCAAAAATTTAATACACGGTGATGCCGGCACACGTATCGGTTGATTGGCGACAAGGGTAAGCAATACGCCGGTACGTTCGGATGCCCTGAAAAGGATTTCTTTGATCGCCACCGGGCAGGCATCGGCATCAACCCAAATTTTCATTTCATACCACATCTACTCGCAAACCTTGAAGCCGGAGGATGTCGGGTAACAGAAGAAAAGCCGTAACCGTTCCGTCCACGGGTCCTCTGGGAGCCCGCCTGGACGGAACAGGTTCTGCTTGGTCCGCCGTAACCCTTTTGTCCGGTTTTAGGAAGGAAGGTCCATTGAGACGGCCCCTGTTCCCTTTACCGGAGCAGGCTTATTATTCTTCGTAGCCCTTGCCCTTACAGGTCGGACAGGTCTGATCGGGGGTGCATTGGGTGTCGTCCGACAGTTGATCATTGGTGCCGCGCCATTCGGAACTGACCTCACAGACACCATCGATGATCTTTTTGCCTTGGCAGGTTGGACAGGGGGTGCATTTTTTTTCAGTCTTCATGTATTTCTCCTTGTGCATGAGTGTGTGATGGAAAACACCTCGAACGGTTTTTCAAGGTTTTTCTTCGGTGAGATAATCCTTTAGCTTTTCCAGGAGAGAATCGGGGAGTTCACGGTTGTACATAAAGGCCTCCGCCTCGTCGCCGGTTAGCTGCTGTTTTATCTCAAGGGGCAGCGACCGCAAGACAGCCACCCTTTGAGGGTCGGGTTTTTCGTTTGGTAATCTTGCCATCGGTACGACTCCTGTTTGGTTTAATACTACTTTCTCGGCAAAAAAGACCAAGATTGACGCTTTCGCTCTGCGATATCGTTATAAAGTTGCTGTGATTGATCGTTCTGTCAATGGCCGGCAATCACATTAGGGGCCGTTATGAAACAACTCATATTTTTTATCCATTTCTTTACGGCCCCTTATCCCGTTAATGACATTGAATTGAATGATTTAATTTTAAGCGACGGTTTAACCACTCCATCACCAATAATAGATTGCCGATCCGCCCAATTCTTGTTCGATTTCCAGGAGTCGGTTGTATTTGGCGATGCGTTCGCTGCGTGAGGCGGAGCCGGTTTTCAGCTGGCCGCCGTCCATGGCTACGGCGAAATCGGCGAGGAATGTGTCCTCGGTTTCGCCTGAGCGGTGCGAGATGAAGTAGCGCCAGCCGGCGTCGCGGCACATCCGTACCGCATCGATGCTCTCGGTAACCGTGCCGATCTGATTGAGTTTGATGAGCACGGAATTGGCGGTTTTTTCCTCGATGCCTCGGGCGATATAATGGGTATTGGTAACGAAGATATCATCGCCGACGATATCAATCTTGTCGCCGACCAGTGCGGTCAACTTCTTGAAACCTTCCCAGTCGTTTTCGGCAAGAGGATCTTCCCAGGAGACTATGGGATATTTCACCACCCACTTGGCAGCCATCTCTATGAGATCCTCGGAGGTCATTTTGCCGCCGCCCGACCTTTTCAGTTCGTATTGGCTGGTAAGATCGCTGGAAAAAGAGCTGGCGGCACTGTCAAGAGAGATGGCAATATCCTGGCCGGGCACATATCCGGCCTTGTCAATTGCCTCCATAATAATCTGCATAACCGCTTCGTTGCTCGGCAGATTGGGGGCAAAGCCACCTTCGTCGCCGACACTTGTAGCCATGCCTTGTCCTTTCAATAATTTCTTCAGGACGTGAAAGGTCTCGGCGATGTACCTGAGACCTTCGCTAAAGCTCGGGGCACCCACCGGCACCGCCATGAACTCCTGGATGTCGACACTGTTGTCGGCGTGGGCGCCGCCGTTGATGATATTCATCGCCGGTACCGGAATCCTCCGGGCGCCGGTACCGCCAAGGTAGCGGTAGAGAGGCAGCCCGCACGACGTGGCGGCGGCCCTGGCGACCGCCATCGACACGCCGAGGATGGCGTTGGCGCCGAGGTTGGATTTGTTGTCGGTGCCGTCGAGTTCCAGCATTCTGGTGTCAACGGCCACCTGTTTTGAGGCGGACATGCCGAGCAGCGCCGGACCGATAATGGTGTTGACATTTCCCACCGCCTTGAGAACGCCTTTCCCCAGGTATCGGCCTTTGTCGCCGTCGCGTAGCTCAATGGCCTCATTCTCGCCGGTACTGGCACCGGATGGAACGGATGCAGAAGATGTGGTGCCATCGGCAAGTTCAACAAAGACCCGAACTGTCGGGTTTCCACGGGAATCGAGTATCTCCATACCTCGAACTGCTGAAATTGTGTCTTTCATGTGACTATCCCCAGTTTGCTAAGATTGAATTTCGAGTCTTGTTGATGTCAGGCAGTCGGTCAAATATCTCTTCACAATATAAAGCGATACGGGGCGTCTGCCAATGGTTTTTACCGGTTATAAACGGGTTGGCCCCAACTGTCCCCGGAGGTCCGGAAATAGTAGTTGCAATGGTCTAAGGGAAGGTGTAGTAAACGGTGTTTATCCTCCGTGAACAGCTGCGCGCATTTTTTGTATTTTGGTATCTTGTGGCAGGCGGTACATGCCACGCCGAAACGCCGAGGTCGTGGTTCTTTTTTTGGGAATGGTTCATCATCTCCTCTATATGGCAGGTTTATCTGGAGTTTAAATGCGGGCAGGCGTGACTTTCGGCCCGCATTTTTGCTTCATCCATTACCCAACGGTTGCACTTCGTGAGTGTCGAGAACAAACACATACCAGAGCCTGATGCATTCAAGAACCGATTGATGCGATGGCTGTTTACGGTTTTCACCTGCTTTCTCGCCTGTGCTCTGTATTTCCATTTTCTTGTCAACACCGCCTCGGTCGAGGTTGAACTGACTGTTGCCCAAAAGACCGATTTTAAAATCTATTGGGCGGGCACCGGTGAGCTGTATTCCGAAAAGAATGTCGCAGCAGTTATTGCCACTCCGGAACGAAAACATTACAGTTTCTCTCTTACTGATATAGGCAAGGTTGCCCGGCTGCGCATCGATACCCATAGCTATACGGGAGAGGCGACCTTGAAGGAGCTGGTGATTCGCCAGGAGGGTTGGGCGCCGGTCATCCTTTCGACCGCCGAGCAATTCGGCATGTTGTTGCCCTTGCAGCAGATTGGCGAATCCCGGGTGGATAATGATGGCCTTTGGGTGCGGTCGTCAGGTAATGACAGCAATTTCGAACTGCTGCCTGTTCTGGAAAGACAAGGGTTGGATCTTGGCTGGCTGTTGTTGCGGCTGGCGATGATATCCGCCATAGTCTTTTGCGTGCTGCACTGCGCTTCTCCTCTGGCTATCAATTTGCGGTTTGTCCCGGTGTTGCTGTTCGGGGTCTGGGTGCTGATCATTACCATGGCCGGTATAGGTAAAGATAACAGCCATCCGGATGAATATGTGCACATCTCTGCAATCACCTACTATCAGGACCACTGGTTGCCCCCGGTCATTGATGACCCGACGATTCGCAATACCTTCAGTGCCTACGGGGTGTCGCCGCTGAATAACGGCGAGATCTATTATCTTTTTGTCGGCAAGTTCCACAAGTTTCTGCAGACCTTCAGCATCCCGGAATATTTTTCTTTGAGGTTGTTTAACGTCTGTCTCTTTGGGCTGATTGTTCTATATACGATACGTAACCGATATGCGCGAATGGTGGCACTGCCGTTTCTTGTTTCGTCGCAGATCTGGTATGTTTTCAGCTACTGCGCAGCGGACGGCTTTGCTCTGTTTTTTGCCTTTCTCGCCGCCGTTGAACTGATAAATCCCAACAGCCTGCTGCATCGCTATCTCAAGGATGACGGCTGGGTTGTCAAGCTGTTCGGCTTCGTGGGCCTGGGTTTTCTCCTCGGTATAATCTTTTTACTAAAGAAAAACTACCTCCCCTTCGTCGTTTTCTTTTATCTGGTCCTGGTGGTCAAAATGTTTTTCACCGAGGAGTTTTTCTGGGGAAAAAAGGCGGCGGTGTTACGTTTGGTGTTGATCACTTTTGTTGGGCTGAGTGTTTGCGGGCTGCGGGTCGGTGCCGATTATCTGGTCAACGGTTTTGACCGGGAAGAGAAAATTATCCGACTGCAGGAAGAGATGGCACACCCTTGGTATAAATCGGCGACGGAGCTGCCCGGGAAACATATCTCGCTTTACCGCAAAGCGCGCGGCACAACCCTGGAACAGATCGTCCAGGTCGATCGCTGGTTCGAGAAGACATTTCGTAGTAGTTTTGGAGTATTCGGCTGTTTTACTGCCTCTGGAGCGCAGGTTTACTATAACCTGGTGCGCTGGTCCGGGGTATTGATGCTGGCGCTTGTCTTGGCCGCCATCTTCCGCGGCGGCGGATGGCTCGGCAGCGGCCTGGCACTTGCTGCCCTAGGTATTTCCGGGGGCTTGATAGGGATAGCCCTGTATCATTCCTGGACCATAGATTTTCAACCGCAGGGGCGGTACCTTTTCTCCATCATTCCGATTTTCGGCATTCTTTATGGGTGGAATTATGCGGCAATAAACCGGCGTTTGCTGATTCTCTGTCTGACACCGATGTTTCTTCTGGCGATGTGCGGTGTTATCTTTACTCCTTTGCTCTCCGACGGCTGCGACAACAATAGCCGTAAGCACCCGACTGCTGCCGATATGGTTGGCAAGTGGCAAGCAGAAGCGACGAGTTATAAAGACAAACGTACCTATGCCGGGATATATGATTTTTATGCCGTCGGCAATCACACCTATGATATTATGCTCAGCGATGGTGTCCATAAGCAGGGGCGTGGGGTGTGGAGCATGATGGAAGGGACGGACTTCTTACAGATGGAAAACGATACCGGGGCCGTTTATTTTGGGACTATTGAAGGCGAAAACTCTACAACAATTACTATGCTCACCACCAACAATCAATGGGGCGTAGTTTTGAAAAAGGAGAAGAGGATAGCAGCACAAACCCTCATCAAGGCTGAGGCACCCAGCATATACATATTGTCAACTCCTTGGTCACTGTCCTTCTTGCAAAATGATTCATAATTTCTCTTTGAAAATTCATCACTTTGGGAGTTCTTCGTGAGTTTAGAAAACAAAAAAATACCAGAGCTGGATACCGTCAAGGTTCGATTGATGAAATGGCTGTTTACGGTTTTTACCTGCCTTCTGGCTTGTGCTCTGTACTTCCATTTCTTTGTCAACACCGCCGCTGTCGAGGTTGAACTGACGGTTGCTAAAAAGACCGATTTCAAGATCTATTGGGCGAAAGCAGACCAAAGCTATTCCGAAAAAAATATGGCGGAAGTTACAGCCACTCCGGAACGTAAACATTACAGCCTTTCTCTCACCGATATAGGCAAGGTTACCAGGCTACGCATCGATACCCACAGCTATGCCGGTGAGGCCACTTTGAAAATGCTCACTCTTCGGCAGGAGGGATGGGCGCCGGTCACCCTGTCGACCGCTGAACAACTCGGTACATTGGTGCCCTTGCAGCAGGTTGCCGAATCGCGGGTCGATAACGACGGTCTTTGGGTAAAGTCTTCAGGGAGTGATAGCAATTTCGAGTTGCTGCTTACCCCGGAGAGCCGTGGCTTGGACCTTGTCTGGTTGTTATTTCGGCTGGCAGCGATAGCCGGCATAGTTCTTTGCGTGCTATACTGTGCTTCGCCTCTGGCTATCAATTTGCGCTTTGTCCCGGTGCTGTTGTTCGGGGTCTGGGTGCTGATCATTACTATGGCAGGTATAAGTAAAGATAACAGTCATCCCGATGAATATGTACATATGTCGGCAATCAGCTATTACCAGGACCACTGGCTACCCCCGGTCATTGATGACCCGACGATTCGTAATACCTTCAGTACCTATGGGGTGTCGCGGTTGAATAACGGCGAGGTCTACTATCTCTTTGCCGGCAAGTTCCACAAGTTTCTGCAGACCTTCAGCATTCCCGAATATTTCTCTTTGAGATTGTTCAACGTCTGTCTCTTTGGGCTGATTGTTCTGTATACGATACGCAACCGATATGCGCGGATGGTGGCACTGCCGTTTCTTGTTTCGTCGCAGATCTGGTATATCTTCAGCTACTGCGCATCGGATGCTTTTGCTCTGTTTTTTGCCTTTCTCGCCGCCGTTGAACTGATAAATCCCAACAGCCTGCTGCATCGCTATCTCAAGGGTGACGGCTGGGTTGCCAAGCTGCTCGGCCTCGTGGTCCTGGGTTTTCTCCTCGGAATTGTCTTTTTGCTGAAGAAAAACTATCTACCCTTTGTCGTCTTCTTTTATCTGGTCCTGGCGGTCAAGCTGTTTTTCACCGAGGAGTTTTTCTGGGAGAAAAAGGCGGCGGTCTTCCGCTTGGTGTTGATCACCTTTGTCGGACTGAGTGTCTTCGGACTGCGGGTCGGTGCCGATTATCTGGTAAACGGTTTTGACCGGGAAGAGAAAATCGTCCGACTGCAGGAAGAGATGGCTCATGCCTGGTACAAACCGGGGACGGAGCTGCCCAAGAAACATGTCTCACTTTACCACAAAGCTCGGGGCGCAACCCTTGAGCGGATCGTCGTGATCGATCGCTGGTTCGAGAAGACATTTCGCAGCAGTTTCGGGGTATTCGGCTATTTTACTATCTCTGGAACGCCAGTTTACTATGACCTGGTGCGCTGGTCCGGGGCACTTCTATTAATGCTTGTTTTGGCCGCCATCTTCCGTGGCGGCGGATGGCTCGGCAGCGGCCTGGCGATTGCCGCCCTTGGCATATCCGGGGGCTTGATAGGAATAGCCCTGTATCATTCCTGGACCTTAGATTTTCAGCCGCAGGGGCGGTACCTTTTTCCCATACTGCCGATACTCGGTATCCTTTATGGCTGGAATTATGCAGTAATAAACCAGCGATTGCTGATTCTTGGTCTGACTCCGATGTTTCTTCTGGCGATGTACGGTTTCATCTTTGAGGCGTTGATGCGGATTCCCCGGGTTGTCTGGTTGTAGATGAAGGCGTGAGGGGTGAAGCGTTAGGAGTGAGGGGGCTCAAGTTGACTGAAGTTTGTGGCTATTTTTGATTCTAAAGGCGTTGTCCCTGACCCGACGATGCCTTTTTCACTTTGTAATTTTAAATTGTACAATAGAGATGACCAAAAAACTCACGAAAGTAGAAAAAGTGTCCGTAGTTGGCCAGCTCCATAATGAGAACGAATCGGCTTTTACCAAGTATAAAAAGAAGGTGGTTGGCAACACCTCTTTGTTTCGCTTTTGCTTTTATGAATGCTATACGCTGTTGTTCGCTAACCTCGGTGGCGCCCTTGGCTATGTCATGCGCAAAGCGGCGGCCAAGTATCTCTTCCGGTCGGTTGGCCCCGGACTCATTCTCGGGCGTGGTCTGGTGATTCGCAATCCTGCGCATATCAGCATTGGTACCAATGTGGCTATTGACGATAGCACCTTTCTCGACGCCGGTGGTAGGGACGTGAGCGGAATACACTTTCGCGATGGGGTGCTTTTGTCGCGAAATTGCATTGTCATTGCGAAAAGCGGCCAAATAATCCTTATGGATCGGGTCGATGTCGGTTTTAATTGTGTTTTTGCCTCGGCTGGTGGTATCACCATCGGTGCCTCGACCATTATTGCCGGGAATTGTTATATCGGCGGTGGGCGTTATAACCATGATCGGCTTGAGTTGCCGATCATGGACCAAGGTGTCTATACTCAGGGTGAGCTGGTGATCGGTGAGAACAGCTGGATCGGCGCCGGGGCGATTATTCTCGATGGTGTGAAACTTGGCAAAGGGGTAATCGTCGGGGCAGGGGCGGTAGTGACCAAGGATGCCCCTGACTACGCGGTATTAGCCGGATCTCCGGCGCGGATTCTCCGTATTCGAGAGGAGCAGAGGAGCAATGGTGCGATTGAGATTGGTAATTAACAAAACGCTGGTGGCAATATATTTTCTCCTTATAGCGTGTATATTCAGCCCAAGCATTAGCTTCGGTGCGAAGGCTGACCGGATCGGCGCATGGACCGGCAAGCATACGCGGCTAGTGTGGCTGCAGGATCAGGGCGATGGCTCCGATACCCTGGCGCATGGTGAGAATCTCATGCTCTTCGGTTATGACTCGAAAGATGGCCGGGGCGAGCGGCCGCTGCTGCCGAAAACCAGTAACTATTTCCGGCCGATTATCACTCCGGATGGGCAGCAGGTGATCGTCAGCAACCGTTTGACCCGGCAGATGTACCTGCTTGATTGGGACTCGGGGAAGGTGCGCGATCTTGGCGAGGGGGTAGCTGTTGCCGTATGGGAGGATCCCAAGCCCAGTCTTCTGCTGCGCCGCACCACTACCTGGGTCTATTGTTTCTCCGGTCTGCAGCCGGAGAATAAGTACGGTACATCGCAACCACTGTTCCGCTTTCCCCTGGAAAAACCAAAGAAAAAGGAACTGATCTGGGACAAGACCAACATGGCCTGGGATAATATCCAGCTTTCCCGCGATGGCCAGATGCTGGGCGGGCTTTTTCCTTGGCCGGACGGAGGAGTGTTATGGACCAAAGACAAACGCTGGCAGCGTTTAGGCAACGGCTGCTGGACTGGTCTCAGCCCTGATAATACAAAATTGCTATGGATCTTCGATGGCTTGCACCGTAATCTCCAGATCCATAATGTCGCCTCTGGAAAAGATTGGACAGTGAACATCAACAGCGCACCCGGTATCGACGGGTTGGAGGTGTACCACCCGCGCTGGAGCAATCATCCCCGGTATTTCGCCATCACAGGACCCTATGCGAAGGGCGAAGGCGACAACAGGATTGGTGGTGGCGGCGAAAAGGTAGAGATCTATATCGGCCGTTTTGACGAACAGGTGCAGCGCGTCGAGGACTGGATAAAAGTCACCGATAACGGGCGGGCCGACTTTTATCCTGACTTGTGGATCGAGGGTGGCAACAAGGCCGGCCTGGCCCAGCAGGGTGAGAAAATCAGCGGGGCAGTCCAGGCGGCAGAGAGTTGGCCGACGGCAAGGGAACATCTGGTCTACGTCTGGGAAAACTTGAAGGCCGCCAACCAGTTGGATGAAAAGGGACCGGTGGGATTCTTCCAATGCAATATCGAATTGCGCGGCCGAGCCATCTATACCAAAGACTTGCAACTGGCAACCGCCGGCGGCTTCGGTGAAACCGGTGAGGCCGGTAAAAAGATTGCAGCGGCTTTGGCCCGGACAGGACGGGCGAGCATCGAATTTGTAATGTCACCGGTGGTAGGCCAGCAAGGCACAATCATGACATTTGCCGGAGGAGGGAAGGCACAGCTGCAGTTCATCCAGGACGGCGACGCTCTCTTGGCGCGTTCAGCCGCCAGTGGGGCACAAGCTTCCTGGCCGGGGCTCATCGTTGCTGGAAAAGTGTTGCATCTGGTGGCAAATATTGACGGTAAGCATCTTGAGATTTTCGCCAACGGCCGGAGTGTTGGGGAAAAAGAGATGAAAGTCGATCTTGCCGCTGCGACCTTTGATTCCTTCAGTCTTGGCGATACGACCGGGTCTTTGCAGGCTTTTCTGTCGGGCATTGCCGTTTATGACCACATACTTAAACCGGCGGAAATTGCCAGCAACAGCCGCTTGGCCGGCGCTCGCACCGCCCAGGGACCAACAGCCGAAATGCTTATTATCGAGGGGACTGTGCAGGCGACGACGGAAATTCCCGCCCCCGACGCCATCGGTGCCTATCGCCGGGCGCTGGTGGTCAACACCTATGCGGTAGACAGGGTGATTCAAGGAGCCTACGGTCAAAGCCGGATCTTGGTTGCCGAATGGGCAATTCTTGATCGGAATATCATCAAATCCTACCAGACGCCTGCCCAACCGGAGCAGCTTGTCCTGGAAAAATTCGCAGACCATCCACAACTGGAGGGCGAGCGGCAAATGATGGACGTCTTTGAACCCGAGCTCGAAATGTACTATCGGTTGCCGCAGATTTCGGCAAAGTAACTAAAGTCAAGTTTATTCCACAAACTCCCGCTTTTCAAGTTGTAATCGATGTTTTTGCCGATACACCAGGTAGACGATAAAGCCCATTCCCCCAAGACTCAGCGATTTCAAACGAAGAAACAGACTCATAGCCAGGGTCTGGGCACCATCGACACCAATCAAAAGGAAATAAAAAACAAATACTGACTCATAATATCCGAGGTTTCCCAGCACCGTTACCGGTACTTGAGCGACGAGCATAATGGCGGGGACCAGCGCACAAATCGCCAGAAAATTAACCTCTACATGAAAGGCTCTGAATGTCGAATAAATATTGACCCACATGAGTATATTAAAGAGCAAGGTCAGAGAGATGAGACGGCGGACAAACTGTTGATTGTTTTTTACCGCGTCAGTGGCAATTTGCATTTCTCCTTTAAGCTTTTTAAGGCGCTCAAGGATCTTATAGTACAGGTTTTCGGTATACCCAACCGGCTTGGCAAGTTTCACAAAGCGCCTTCTTGCCATGAGTCGCCGCAGGAGAGAAAAAAAGCCTTCAGCCAGCTTATTGGGAACAGCAAAGGGATTTTTGGCGAGGGATAACCATACGATAATGGCGGCACAGATCAGACCGGTGCAGGCCGGAACGAAAAGGTATGGATTACTGAGCAGTTCAATACGCAAGAAAGGCGCTATGACAGCCAGAAGAAAGAGACAAAATACGCCTGAGAAGCGCTCGACAAAAATACTGACGGCGGCGTACGACTGATTTTCGATGAGTCGACCAGCATAATAGGAGCGAACGACATCGCCGCCGAAGGTTGAAGGCAGGATGTTTGAGAAAAAATAGTGGATGAGATAAATTTTTAAAAGTTCCCAGTATGACAGAGGTTTGCCCTTGAGATCGAGAATGATTTTCCATTTGGCACAGCTTGCGGCAAGCTGCGTCAGGGTCAGAGCAAAGGAAATAGCAAACCATGGCCAGCTGATCTTATGAACAACAGCAAACAGTTCATTGCCCCGAACAAAGGAAAGCAACACCGAAAAAAAGACCAGACTGATGATCAGCTTAAAAACTGTTTGGAGTGTTTTGGGTATCTTTTTCATGTGCCGATGAAATGGGCAATTGGAAAATATCGGGTCCGGATAAGGAAAGGGCTAATGGTTATCAATTTCAGGTCGTAGATACTTGATCTGGAAAAACAATTTTCCGGATTCCTCGAGAAATAGGTAACAGCGTCAAGTCTCATCGCCGCACCGCAGCATGCTTTTCTATAGAACCCGACGTCTGCAACAACTGAGGCCGGGTAGAAAAGATTTCCTTCATACCATATCCTTTCCGAATCAGAAAGGAGAAGTAGCTATTTAAAGAATTCCTGGAGAAAGCATGTGCTGATTTTAGGCGAGTGAAAAGAATCCAAGGGCATGAACCTTGTTGCTTTTGCAAACGGTCGTCATAGGGGCAGCCTCTGCTGGTGACGAGGGTACGCCGGAACTATTTTGTCGACGGAGTCTTCAATTCAATGGATGCTGCAAGTGCTCAAGCAACGTTTGACCTCGCAGAGATGGTGCCGGAAAAGGTAGGTCTCAAACGTTTAGCCAATGAGCGTTGGGCGAGTGCGGTCTTGAAAGCGTAATGGAATAATAACTATTTGGTGAAAATCCCAGTGAGATTCGAAAGTTCTGAAAATATCATACTTCATAAACGATTGCCACCCGGGCTTCCAGCGACAACAGGAGCGCCCAGGTGGTGTACTAGTAGTCGGTGCGACGCTTCTTTTTGAAACTGCCAAGGAAATAGCTGTACGCCAGGGTCAGATAGCGGAGTATGTCGTGGGGCCTCCGGATATCCTTGAGCATCCCTGGGATCTTTTTCCACACCGGGTAGTTGCGCATTCGGACCCATTCGGCCATGGCACCGCCGAGCTGTTCCCACGTCAGTTTATCCCGGAAGATAGGCACATCCCCCTGCGTGGACGGCATCGTCTCCACGTTCTTGCCCACCGGCTTGGACCAGGAAAAATCGAGCGGCAGAATGCCTTTACGACGGGCGATGCGTTCGACTTCCGTTCCCGGATAGACATGCAGCAGCTTGAGTCCAATCCAGCTCTTCTTTGGCCAGGTCCGGATCAGATCGAGTGTCTGGTCGAGATCCTCCTGCGTTTCCTCCGGGTGACTGTAGATGAAGAAGGGGTTGGATAGTATGTCGAGCTCGGCACACCAGTCCCGCACACGCTTTACTTGCTCAATCTTGATCTTCTTGTTGACGATCTGATCGATCAGGCGTTGAGACCCCGACTCGACCCCGAAGCCGACACAATAGCAACCGGCGTCCTTCATGATTTTGAGAAGCTCAAGGTCTACGATATCGACGCGAACCTCACAGATGAAGGGCATCCCGATCCCGGCGTCTGTGAAGGCGCGGCACAAGTCCAGGGCATGTTGTTTCCTGATGGCGAAGACATCGTCGAGGAACCAGAGAGCCTGTGCCCCATAGCGGTCCCTGACTTCCAGGATTTCGGCGACGACGTTAGCGGGTGTCCGCATCCGAACCTTGCGCCCCCACATTTCACTCGAAGAACAGAAGTTGCACGAGAACGGGCAGCCCCGGGCGGCCAGGATGGTTCCACCCCTGGCAAGGCCTGTCCCCGGCACATCCATCATGAGGTTATATTTATCAAACGGATGCAGGTGGCGGGCTGGAAACGGCAGTGTATCCAGGTCGGTAATCAGCTCCTGTCGGGGATTATGCACCGGCACGCCATCCCGACGCCAGGAAATGCCTGGGATTCCCCCAATGCTGCCGGGGTCTCCAAGGATCCCTTGGAGAAGTTTCACAAAAACGATTTCTCCCTCACCACGCACTATGTAATCCACTTCCGCAATGTGCTTAAGGGTATCCTCGGCGGTGAGTGACGGATGCGGCCCTCCCAGGACCAATGGGGTCTGGGGGAGACGTTGTTTGAGGGCCTCGACCGTGGAAAATGCGGGGAATCGATTGTCGGTGGCGAAAGACAGCCCGATCACCTTCGGATTGATCTCCGCGGCCCGGGCCACCACGTCCTTGATCGTCAGGCCTTCCAAGTGCGCGTCGATAATCGCCACACGAAAACCGTTCTGTTCCAGAACGGCGGCGAGATAGAAAAGACCAAGAGGCGGCATAAGGGATCCCGCCTTCCAGCGTTCTGCATAATAGCCTCCCGGAGGGAGGATCAATAGCACATCAGAGTTGTTCATAATGTCGCTTTCAATCAAAACTTGGATGATTACTGAGCCCATCAATTTTGGCGTGAACTCTAGCTGTCAGCAGGTGATTCGATTGGTGCTATATAATTATAATGTCTAAATTCCACAAGAAAAATAATTATTACGTTGAAAATAAAAGAGCTCGTATCTCCCCGCAGTGTGGGGCAAGTGTGACAAACGACACTATGATCATCGCTTTCGCAGTCCCAACAGCTAAGACAGGAAGTCGATAAATCTACGCATATTTTCTTTCATTTTAGGTTTGATAATGAGAAGAATTTAATCTTCTTGAATTACAACGCTGAAATTGGTATTGTCCCATAAATTAATGCGTTATAAATATGTATGATAACAACTTCGAAAAGCCTATGACTGCAGGACGCCCCAAAAAATTCGCTGAACCAAGCAGCCCTGTTACGGTGACGATTCCACATCGAATTCTGCGCAAGCTTAAAGAGTTAGACAGTGACTGGGGCAAGGCTATTGTCAAGTGTGTTGAAGCTTTTCCTGAAATCGCTTTGGATGACAAGAAAAAGGTTGAGGTCGTAAAATTATCGGAAAAAGCAGGCTTGATAGTCATTGGCCCCTGCAAATATTTGGCGAATATTCCCTGGCTACGCCTTCTGGAGATCTCTCCGGTGCGCTATTTAATATCAATCCCAATCGGCACTGATGTGGCTTCACTGGAAGTGGCACTCATGGATTTGATCGAAAATTTGCCTGTGGGCGAGTCTTCCGATAAGAGCTTGCTGGATGAGTTTCGTCAATGCATCTCTCATTATCGACGAACGGAAGAACTCACCAAAGGCGAAATCCTCTTCGTTGCAATCTAAGTGTTTTTATTACCCCATAACAATCGCATCCTCATTCATCATGTCATTCTCTAAAATTCTTTTGGCTTGCCTGGCCCCGAAAACACAATTGGGCGACCGGACAATCTGGTATATCGAACACAAGCCCCGCTTCTGGCACGGGGTCAAGGCTCTGCTGCTCGCAGGGTTGAAAGCCCTGCACCTTTCTCAGATTCACTGGATGATCAAGATCACTACCTTTTTTGCCTTTGCCATGCAGGTCATGTTCCTTGATCGCCGGGTGGGCCTTGCTTACATCGCCTTTACACTGTCGGCATTTTACTGTTCATCGGTGCTTTTTTTTGGCGGGGTTGCCTCTTCGGTACCATTGATGGCTATCGCCCTCTGGGGCGTCGTTTGGCTGGGCTTCAGAATGTTGCCCTGGCGCCTCGATCGAAGGCTTGAGATCTTTCTCGTCACCCTGGGTGGTACCATTCTGTCAATTTTCTTTCAGCAGGGCGGATGCGAGATCTATGCTATGTCTCTGGTGATTTTTATCGAACTCTTCGACAAGATTATCTACAGGACCAGTAATACCAACGATTCCGGAACGGTTAACGGCTTCCTCGATATTGTCAGGGCTCAGTTTTATTGGTATGGCATCCCATCCTACGGGATTGAAAAGATTTTTCAGTTCGTAGACATTAGCAGAACCGTATCTTTTTTTCTTATATCCATTGTCGGTTGCTGGCTGATAGCTCTAAAATTCCTGATGAGGGAAAAAGAGTTTGAGGAGTTAGCAGGGGCCTTCACAGGTTTCATTCTCATGCCGGCAATGGTGCTAGGAAGATATATGCTGCTGCAAAATTACTCTGATATCCATGTTGTTTTTGTCAATAGGTATCTTTTGTTTATGCCGGCACCGTCTACTTCTTTCTCTTGTGGCTCATTGTAATGGGATGGAATTTGTTGCCGAGATGGCCTAAATCCCGTTGAAAATACCGCTAGTATTACGAGCTGTTAACAACCCTACACTAAAGTTGAGTTTCACAATGACAATTCAGAAGATTCGTTCCTCTTTCCAAGCTTGCAGCCAAGCATTGACCAACAATTCCAACAAGGTAGAAAACCTTGCCCTGATCCTGTGGATCTTCGCAGTCGTCACCTCTATACTCACCCATGAACTTTGGCGGGATGAAACCCGCGAATACCTTATGGCGATAGAAACCGGCTCCTTTGCCGAATATTTCACTTTTGCCAAATATGATGGTCATCCGCTCCTGTGGCGGACAATCCTCATGGCCATGCATGTGCTGATCCCCCATCCGGTGGTCTTACAGACAGCGAGTTTTGTCATCGGTTTTTTCACCGTTTACCTTATCGTCAAACATTCACCGTTTCCGCTGGTTATCAAGACCCTCTTTATCTTTGGCATTATCCCTTTTTCCGTCAACACCGTGGATGCTCGGGACTACGGGATCAGCATGTTGCTATTTTTTGCCATAGCCATTTTCTACACCAAAACCGAACGCCATCCCCTGGTTATCGGCATCCTTCTCTTTCTTGAGGCCAACACCAACCAATACGGCATGTATTTGTCTTGTCTTTTTCTCGCCGGCTGGATAGCCGATTCCGGTTTTCATGTGCTGAAGGACAAACGCTATCTGATCGCTGCCGCCATTGCCCTTGCCGGTGTGCTTATCTCATATTTAGGCACGCAAGTTTTAGACTCGGTTTTCATTTCACCCGAACATATTGCGAGAATCAAATGGGGCGCCGTCATCCTCAAAAGTCTCCGCCATCCTGGAGAGTATATCCATTATATCTTGCATATCAAAACGGTGTATCGGGATATTTTTGTTGTCGGCCTGATTGTTGCGTTGTTCGTGGTCCGGCCGTATCTTGGTATTAGCCTGTTTTTCGGCTTTTTTTTCTTTAATATTGTCGCGGCTGCATTTATCTATCCGAATACCCGACACCAGGGAGTGCTGATTGGATTTACCATGACGCTCTACTGGATAGCTCTGCATGGTTTGCAGACCAAAGAATATCCAGGCCTTTTTAAAAATGGCCGGATCATCTTCTATACGGTGCTTGTTGCCTTTCTGGTACCGTTTTTGATCGAACAGATCAGGATCAATAATATTATCGTTCGTGAAGAGGCGGCAGTCGAAAAAAGCACAGCTCAGGCTGTTGGAAAATATCTGACCACCAATGGGCAGCTTGAAAAGGCTATTATTATAGGTTCCCCAGAGTATGCCCTTGAACCCATTGCCTTTTATTCAAAAAATAAGATATATCTTGTCCAGGAAAAAACTTTCCGCAATTTTGTGAAATTCGCCAAGGAGTTTGAGCAACACAGCAGCCTCATGGACTTGCTTGCATCAGCGGAGGAACTCAACGCCACGTATAAGGTTCCTGTAATTATTGTTCTGGGACATTTCGGTGTTGCGGAAGGAAAGCCTTTTGGAACCATTTATCGCGGCATGTTCGTAATGAATCACTTGGACAAATTTAAGGAAAAGACAATCAAGCTGGCAGAGTTCAATCGTTCTTTAGGTGATGAGAATTTCCAGGTATTTCTTTATTTGCCCGAAAACGAGCTATTGGTCTATAGGGCAAAATATATGGAATTAAGGTAACATCATGATGCCAATCGTGGTGCTTGATGAATACAGCACCACGATTCTCGCAAGACAGTCGCCAAGAATAAAAGGATAGCAGTGACATGAGGAGCCGGTTTTCTCGGTTCGCAGCTGTGTTGCGGCTGAGCGAGGTTTGTTGTGATTTTCGGGGGTATACCCATATCTTGTAATCAGTAGGTCGTCCCCATTTTACGGCGGATTTTGTAGCCCAGCAAATCCCAGAGGTAGCGGAGAAAACCGATTTCGCCACTGCTCATTTTCAAACGGAAGATGTGGGTGTAGCCCTTGAACAACCGATAGGTAATATTGAAAACAAAGTTGTTCGGCCAGCGGATCATTTGGTGCGAGAGCTTGCGTACCAACGGAAACTCGATGGCAAGGGCAAAAAATTTGTGCAAATTTTCAAATTCGCGCTTGGTCATGCCTTTGTTAATGGGAGATTCCACCTGATATGAGGCGTGTTGGATGTGGGAAGGATCGAGATAACCCTTTTCGATGCAGAGTTTGTGCATTTCGGTGCGGGGATACGGCTGGAAAATGGAAACCCAGGCATAGGCGGGCTTGACCTGGGTGTTGACCTCGATTGTCTCGTAGGCGTTGTCAATAGTTTCCTCGGGCAGGCCCACCATATTCTGGGTCATGATCGAGATGCCGTATTTATGGAACAACCGCGCCGCGCCGATGATCTGCTCGTTGGACATATTGCGCTTCAGCAGGGTCTTGCGCAGGTGTTCATTGCCGCTTTCCACACCCATGGCGATGGTTATGCAGTTTGCCTCTTTCAGGCATTGTACTATCTCCTCATCGATGAGATTGGCGCGGACATAGCAAATCATCGGCAGGCCTATCCGCTTTTTGTACTCGACAGAAAACTCCTTTAACCAGGCCCTGTTCATGATAAAAAGATCGTCATGAAAGTAGACGATGTTCAGAGGAAAAGTGGCACGTACTTCTTCCAATTCGTGGATGACATTATCGACACTGCGGAGGCGACAATATTTCCCTTCCCCGCCTGTTTCTTCACGATAGAGCTTCTTCAGCATGTGATTGAAACAGTATGTGCAATCATAGGGACAGCCTCTACTGGCCAAGAAGTGTTTGACGCTGCTATGTTTGTAGGCATAGTATTTGAGAAATGAACCACGGTCCGGGAACGGCAGGCTGTCGAGATCCTGAATCAACGGACGCATGGGATTGCGGTGCACCTCTCCGTCTTTTTTTACCCATAGGTTCTGTATGTCCGAATAATCACGGCCCTCCTTCAGTCGATCCAGCAGATCGACCAAGGCCTCATCACCTTCGCCGCGGCAGATGATATCGACTCCATCTTCTTCGATGATCTCAGGGAAAAATGTGGGATGCGGGCCACCAAGAATGGAGATGAACTGCACATGCCGGCGAAGTCGCTTGATCAGTTCCAGGTAATAGTTTTCGGAACCGCTGGTGAGGGAAAAGCCGATGACATCGGGTTGGTATTCACGCACCGACCGGAAAAGATCCTTTTCCAGGTTGGTCAAAAACAGATCGGATTCATGGCCATGCTTTTTAGCATTGGCAATCAGGCACATGATACCCATCGGGTCGGTGATATCCAGGGATGCTGTTTTATATACAAAGAGACATTTCATGTTAAGCACTTAATCCTAGCAAAAGATAAGAGGAAGCATCGTTCGCTCGTAGGCTGAATCAGTAAAAAATTGGATAAACTCGATTATTCCAGCTTGCAAGGGAATGGCAAAGCTCCAATTTCGGTAATTTTTTTTGAGATTGTCAACGTTTACAAAAAGGATCTCTCCTTTAGTAACAATTTCCTGTCGTCGGTGATGGGAGATGCATTGACGAAGTTCTTCCAGTAGGCCCTTTTCGTAATCGTCATCGGCGGCATTGTGTTCAAGCAAATCCATAATGGCTACTTCCAGCGATGTCACACTGGTACCTGAGACGATCGATAACATAAAGCGAGCCGGCGCAATTTCGACTAAGCGTAGCCAAGGGATACTCTCTAAACATCGACAGCGACCAATTACAATCAAGCCGGAATTTTCCGAAACCTTGACTATTTCAACTCTCTTTTCGTCACCGAAACTTTTTGCGGCGATTTCATCAACACACTTGACGATGGCCTTGCCTCGATCACTGTCAATCTTTTTCAACTGTTGCAGGATACGGGCAGGAAGCGTCACGGTGACGGGGATACTTGGTTCATCAAATTTGCGGGGCCGCCCTGCTGTCATAGGTGTTCTCCTTGCGGTCTGTGGTATTCCCTTTGAAAAATTGCTATAATAATAAATTCACCGTTGAAACTCAAGAACAATGACTGCCTGTCAATTTTCACGTAATTCCAAAATAATAATCAGATATTGACAAGCCAAAGCCGAGAAAGCATGTATGAAGGCGACGTGAAATCCAAGTTTCGAAATGCTTTTCTGTCGGAAAAGGGTTTATACGCATTTCCGGGGCGCTTAAAACAGAGTGCTGAATACACCGCGTTCACGCAGGATATTTAAACCGATAAGCCAGAGCACCAGACCGCCGACTATTTCGGCCCAGATGCTGAGCCAGGTAAGACGGGCGACCCGCTGGCCGAGATGCAGGCCGGCGATGGTGAACAGTCCGGCAACAATGCCGATAATGATCGCCGGGGTGATGATCGACACGCGGAGCATGGACATCGACAGGCCGACCGCCAGGGCATCGATGCTGGTCGCGATCGACAGCATAACCAGGGTCATGCCTTTGGTGGAATCTTTTCTGGGTTTTGCGTTATCCTCATCCTCATCGGCCATCACCGCTTCCTTCAGCATATTACTGCCGACCAGTGCCAGCAGCACAAAGGCAATCCAGTGGGCATACGCCTCCATAGAGCTCTGTACCGAGGTGCCGAGTCCCCAGCCGATGATCGGCATAAGGGCTTGGAATAATCCGAAATGCCAGGATAATCTAAATGTTTGCCGAACACTTACCTGTTTCAGACTGACCCCGGTAGCGATGGCCACGGCGAAGGCATCCATGGCCAGGGCCACGGCGATGCCGAGGATGGTGAGAAGATTCATGGTGTGGTTCCGTTCAAAGTTTCGCGCAAAAACCCCTCTTTACCAGAAACGCTCTGCGCCGACAAGGGCAAAGAGACAGGGGAGGGAAATGTGATGGGGCTGTCAGAGTTGCAATCGTGAAGTTTCTTCGGCCAGAAAGGCATTGAGACGGAGCAGTAGCCGGTTGAACTCGCGGATCGCCGCTTGTCCCGCCTCGGTGAGAGAGGCACCGCCGCCGTCCTTGCCCCCTTTGCTGGTAGTAACCAGTGGCTTGTCGGCGTGTCGATTCATTGAATCAACGAGATCCCAAGCCTGTTTGTATGACATTGTCATGGACTTTGCCGCCTGGGAGATGGATCCCAACTCACCTATTTTTGTAAGCAAGACCATCCGGCCGAAGCCGAGGTAGGTCTCACCGTCCTTTTCAATCCAGATTCGCCCCCCGCAGGAGAAGCCTTGGGGCGGATTAACGCGTTTCTTTCCGTCACGATGTTTTTTCATGGAAAAACATTAAACGGCAAAGCCGGGAGCGTGTCAAGACTGTACCAAAATTTCCACACTATGAGGGATATTGAACGTAGCAAATTTGACTTGTGCACCGATATATAAATTTGTATATATCGGTGCTGTCCGATTGCGCCATAATAATTTATGGAATCAGGGTTTCAATAGCTGCAGCAGCTGTAGCAAAAATACAATTTTGTGGTGGGATGCTCCCGGAACGACATATTCGTAACATCGGGTGCCATCGCCGATTGTGCATTGGCGGGGGAGCTGGAAAAAAGTGATCAGGCTTAACGACTGAATATTCAGGAAAATTCAAAGCGCAGGCAATAAGCAGAGCTGTATCTTCACTAGAGGCATTTGCCGAACTGCGTGCAGCATCTCGGCATAACTCAAGGGCCGACCGGCAAATGCAAACTCGACTGGAGGTTGAAAAATTTTTTCTTGCCTTACGGCGTAGTCGTAATACGCCTGGCTGTGTATAAGAATCCCCTGGGACATCAGGTCAAAAACCCTGTCAATGGCAACGCTGTTGAAAAGTTTAAGAGTGATATAACCTGCGCCGTGATTTCCAGGTTGCTCTTTGATCGCGGTCTGACTGCGTAGGGAGCTATGCCGGCCGTGCCTTCTGAAAATCGCCCCTGCCAGGCCGGGCATGGCCGCCGACAATGCCAAGGTTTCACCGCACCCCAAGGGGCGGTCAAGGTTGTCGGCAGCGGTACCGTTGATGAAGATGGTCTGCACGGTCTTTTCTATATACTCTGCAGAAAAACCAGGAAGTGAGAGCAGGAAAGAGCGAATATCCACCGGCCGATCAACCGCATAAAGAATTCCATGCTGAAGTAAAGAAGCCATGCCATTAGCCATCTTTCGCAGCAGTGAAATGGTCAAACAACTATTTGCAGAAAGGCCCATTTTCAAAAAGAGGAATATTAAAAAGGTTGTACTGCAAAACCATTGACAGTGGTTGCTATTGCCGATACCTTGAGGAAAAAAGTGAGTTGTCACTTCCTCTCCCCCAGGTTTTTCATGCGCCCATCTGCAGACTATTTTTGCCGCAACCAAAATTCCCTTACGGCACACCAACAGCATCTCCTTGAGAACAAGCGGGTGGCGGTAATCGGCTGCGGCGGCCTAGGCGGCTATGTGATCGAGGAGCTGGTCCGAATCGGGGTTGGTCGGTTACATATCTTCGACCCGGATGTTTTTTCACCCAGCAACTGCAATCGTCAACTCAATGCCCTTGTTACAACCCTCGGTCACAACAAGGCGGAGGTGGCGGCAAAACGATCGGCAAGCATCCATCCCTTTAACACCATTCGCGCCTATGCCACAGATTTTCGTGCCATAGGCGGGGAGGGGGAGGAAGCGCTGCAGGTTGATGTAGTGGTCGACTGCCTCGACAACATCCAGGCCCGACGTGACCTCGCCGCCCTGTGCAACCGGCAAGGCGTCCCTTTAGTGCACGGCGCGGTCAACGGCTGGCATGGCCAGGTGGGTGTGCAGCTTCCCGGCGACGACCTGATCAACCGCCTTTACCCTGAACGTTTGGCTGAGCGGAAACAACCATTCTCGGTACTTTCCTTTACCGTGGCAATCGTTGCCAGCTTCCAGGCGGCCGAGACCGTCAAACTTCTTCTCGGCCTGCCCTCATCCCTCTCAAACAGCTGGTTGCACATAGACCTGAAAGATACCGAGTTTCTCGTGAGCAAATCTTGACCGATCCCTCCCATGTTTTTATACAAAATGCACCGCCAACATTTTGCCCGGACAAGCGGTTTTGCTTGCCCGGTCTGCATAAGCAAAGAGCAAAAATGAGACGCCGATCACCGGCAATTATCCGCCGCCGATCGTCGGGAATATGGCCAGTTGATCACCTTCGGCGGGAGCCTGATACATTTCACATTGCCGTGAGTTTAGCATTATTACCCCAACCTCAGCAAGTGGGATATCCAGGGTGTTGACTATTTCCTCCACTGTCGTTCCTGCGGGAAAGTCCATAAGCTTTTGTTTAAAGCGATTATCCCGGAAATAGGCGAACAGCTTTACATTGAGTTGCATGGAGCTGTTCTTCTAAAAGTTCCAGAAAGAGTCGATAGCTTCATCGCTGATGTCCCAGACCACATTATGCGGGGCAACCGCTTCCTCGGAAAAGAATTCCGGCAACCTATCATCCTTGTTGGTAAAACCGGCAGCCAGATTAAAGGCATGCTCGGTTTTTAGGATACTCATTCCCAGATTGGTAACATCGTTTGCAGTCAAGTGAATCCCGAAACGAGCATTGATCATATCGATCAGAGCCGGGAGACAAGTCGCATCGTCAAGGGCTGCGAAGGCAATGAAAAGGCACATGCCGGTAGAGTCGATGGCTGCGGTGGCAATTTGCAGGTTGCGCGACAATTCCACCTGCCCTTCCTTGCTCAGTGGATCAACTTTGCCGCCCACGCCGAGGATGTTGGTGGCAATGGTGTAGCCCATAGTGTGATCCGCACCCTGGGTGGAGGTGGCGTAGGTGATGCCGATACCTTTGATAGCACGGGGGTCATAGGCCGGAATTGCTTGATTTTTGACAACCGGAACACGGGTCACGCCATAAGCCTTGCCGACGGAGCCGGCACCGTTGCCGATGATGCGCCCCAAAGCTGTGCCTTTGCCGATGTCTTCCTTCAGGATGCGACACAGTTCGGCACCATCACCGAATTTGAGGACACCGGCCTCCATGGCTACACCAAAGGCCACAGGGGTTTCGATCGAATCAATCCCGATATCATCCATCAAGCTGTCAGCTTCAGCCACATAATCGAGATTGTCGATACAGCAGTCGGCACCCAAAGCCCATATGGTTTCATACTCAAAGCCGGACGTCTTGTACTGGCCATTCGCATCGGCGTAAATCTGCGAGCAATTGATAACGCAACCGGGATGGCAGTTGTGTTTTGGTTTACCTCCGCGGGCAACAATGGTGTCGTGCATGGTCTCGCCGGAAATGGCTTCGTGCCCTTCGAACTGCCCCAGGGTGAAGTTCTTCGTCGGCAGTCCCCCGGACTCGTTGATGATGTTGACAAGAACGTTGGTACCGTACTGGCCGAGGGCCTTGCTGATCGGATTGTCGGCCAGGGCTTTTGCAAAAGTCCGGTTAGCCTCTTTAAAAGCTTGTGGATTGGCGATGGCCATCTTCTGTTCAGTCGGTTCCACGGAGATGAATTTAATCCTTTTTGAACCCATGACGGCGCCGAGACCACCACGGCCGTGCGATCGCAAATGGCTGTCCGGATCTTTGATTGAGATATTGGCACTGGTCATTCTCATCTCACCGGCCGGGCCTATGGTAATAACACCGGTCTTATCGCCAAGTCGATTATTGATCGCCTGCACCACCGCAAAGTTGCCCTTGCCGATCAACTCGGTCTCTTCTTGAAGCCTTACACTGTCTGCATTGATGTGCAGATTATACCACTTACCGTCATCGGTCGGTTTACCTTCGATGATCAAAGCTTTGACACCAATTTTGGCGAGCATCTGCGCAGAAGTGCCTCCGGCATTCGCTTCTTTGATGGTACCGGTCAATGGGCTTTTCGCGCCGCACGACAAACGACCGGAGTTTGCTGCCGGGGTTCCGGAGAGGAGGCCCGGGGCAAAAACCAGTTTGTTGTGTTGCCCCAGAGGATGGCAAGTTGGAGCGACTTCCTCAGCAATAATCGTCGAGGTCAAACCACGGCCGCCAAGGCCCATCCATCTTTCGGGTACAGATTCGATTTTGCAGCTCAAATCCGACATGTTTACACGAAATATTTTATCAGCCATGTGAACTCCTTTAAAAAAGAGAATAACTGGGCCCCTTGAGTGGAACCCGTACCCATATCCATACTTGGATGGTTGGATGGGCATTATTATTGAAATCAAAAAATCCAAAAAGTAGTAAAAACTTAGCTCAGTTGTCTATCCTTGTCAATCTCTTGCACGGCACACTTGTACGAATCGGTTAGTTTTAGTTGTTGTGACGATAGGTATTGCAAAAAATATAAAATTACAGAATCGCAATAAGCAATGGTTGGTGATAAGCAGTTCTTAAATGGGCTCTCCGTAGCTTATTATTCATCTGAGTAAAAGTCAAAGAGGGAACTGTTTCGCACTTTGCGGTAACATGTTTCTGGTTGGATAAATTTTTTGATAATAAAGACGTGTCACAAAAGCGAGCAGGGGCGATGAAGCAAAAAACGGCCAACTCTGAGGTATGTGGTTTTCTTCAAAGTGTATTGTTCACCAGCACCATTCTGCTCTCGGCTTTTTTGCTGTTTTGGGCGCAACCCCTTTTTGCCAAAATGATCTTGCCGATACTCGGTGGCTCGGCGGCGGTATGGACCACCAGCATGTTGTTTTTCCAGTTTACCCTGCTGGCGGGCTATGTGTATGCCCACTTCATTGGTAAAATATTGGCCATAAAATCACAGGTCTTTCTGCACATCCTGCTGCTCGGTATCGCCGGTATTGTGCTACCCTTTTATATCGATTATGCCACTTCCGAGAGTCCGGAGGGTTCTCCCGTCTTCTGGCTGCTATCGCTTGCAGCCGTTACGGTCGGCCCGCCCTTCTTCATGGTGTCGGCCACGGCACCGATACTGCAGCGCTGGTTTTCGCTTACGCATCACCAATATCGTGACAATCCTTACTTTCTTTATGCTGCAAGCAATCTCGGCAGCATGGTAGCCCTGCTGTTTTTTCCGACGATTCTCGAACCGTTTCTGGGTGTGCACTTGCAAACCGGTTGCTGGCAAACCGGATATTATCTGTTGCCGGCATTGTTCCTTGTCGTTGGCCTCGTCACCCTGAAGGAACTGAGGACAGAGCCAAGTCCATCGGTAGTGTCGGCGGTTCCGCCGCTCTCAGATGCGTGCGAAATTTCAGCGAGTCGCCGTCTTTCCTGGGTTTTTCTGGCATTTGTCCCTTCCAGTATGATGCTCGGATTGATCAGCCATGTCACTACCGACATTGCCCCGGTGGCAATGTTTTGGATTGTGCCCCTGGCCCTTTACTTATTGTCATTTGTGGTTGTATTTTCGCGCTGCCAAGGTCTTCTTGCCAACAGAGGATTGGCGGCGATCATACTTTGCTGTACTGCGGTATTGTTCTATATGCGGTTCGAGGGCTATGACAAAACCATTACAACTGCCACTCTTGCCGTTTTTTTTAATCTCATCCTGTTTTTCTCCGCCGCTTGGTTGTTTCATGGCTACCTGAGCAGCAGCAAACCCTCGGCGGCGCACTTAACGGAGTTCTACCTGTGGCTGTCCATCGGCGGTATGCTTGGCGGTTTTTTCAATGCCTTGCTTGCGCCCCTGATTTTCAATCAAATTTTTGAGTATTATGTCGTGGTTGTCGCGGTTTTTTTCATCGCTTTGGGGGTGGTGTCGGAAAAACCGAGCCGAAGAGCGTTCCTTGAAGCGCCACAGATTTTCGGCATGATGACCGTCTTTGCGTTGTTGCTGTTGTTATTTGTCCTCGCCGACATGATCATGAGCCGGCAGATCACGGTTAAGGTGCAGCAAGCATTTGTTTTTACTACGCTTACAGTAATCATAACAGCGACTGTGGCCGCATATTATAAACCGGGCAGATTGTTGCGGCGCATGGCTGTAATTGTTGTGGTTGTGGCAGTACTTGGGAGTGTTCTCGTGCTGACCCAAAGCCATTCGAACATACTCCTGGCGCGCTCTTTCTATGGCGCCCTGAAAGTGAAGCAAAAGCTCGATATCAATGATGTACCCTATCATCTGTTTATCCATGGAAGTACCCGACATAATCTTCAAAAGTTTGGTAATGACGCCGACGAAAACCAAGAACCTTTGATGTATTTCCATCGTCAGGCAAATATCGGTCATGCGGTGACTTGCCTGCACGCGCATCTGGATCGTTTGCTGCACCTGGGTTTTGTCGGCTTAGGGGCTGGGGCCATGAGTGCCTATGTGGAGGTTGGCGACACGGCCACCTACTATGAGATTGACCCGGAAGTTGCGGCGATGGCGCAAAACCGGGAGTACTTTACCTATGTAAATGACGCCAAGGGGAATGTGGAAATAGTCGTCGGCGACGCACGGCTGCAGCTGAAAAAAACCGGGGACGCATCGTTTGACATTTTACTTATAGACGCTTTTTCAAGCGATGCCATTCCCGTCCATCTACTTACTGCTGAAGCGGTAGCGCTCTATTTGCGTAAAATCAAGGATGATGGAGTGTTGCTGTTCCATCTCAGCAACAGATATCTCGATCTCTACAAGGTTCTGCAGGGCCTACCCTTGCCGAACGGGTACGCATTATACTTTGCGTCGAGAAATAACGTCGAAAGGCCGGCCTTGCCTGCGAACAGTATTTCCGGCATCTTCAGTCACAGTCAGGTCGCCCTAATTGCCAAAGAAACCACCCTGCCGGAAGAGATAACGGCATCTGAGAGATGGCAGAAGCTTGAGCATGATCCATGGTTTAGGACCTGGACAGATGATTATTCCAATATTTTTAGCATCTTCCGGATTGGTCGTTGGAGGTAGGGGCATCACGTAAAGTGTCGTCCTTCCGGGATGCCGGGTTTTGCAGCTAATAAAAGATGTTCGGTAAGAAAGAGTCAATTTTCATTTTCACATAACTGCTCTCTTGTCAATTTCATGCTCTACAGCCTCGTTTATAAATTGATTTAATGTTTTTCCTTCAATTAAGGCCAAGCGATTTGCTTTCTTATGTACTTCTGCCTTAAGTCTGATGTTGAGGCTTCCACGGAATGTTTTTTCTGGGTTTTTACCGTGTTCTAACGTTATCTCAATATAATCGTCTAGGGCTTCATAAAATGCCTTTTTCAGCTCTGGTACACTTGCTCCCTCGAAAGTGACCAAATTATCAATGCCTTCAATTTTTCCATAAAACACTTCATCATCTTCACTATAGTGAACGCTACCGATATAATCTTTGTAAAGCATTACATCTTTCATTTTATGACTCCTTGATTCTTTAATTCTTCATAAGTCAGTTCCAAGGCATATCTCTTAACAATGTAGCCTGGATGTGGCTTGTGTAAGCGAATGATATTACCTAATTTATGATTAATAAAAGCGACACGGGAGTCCGATGTTTTTCCTTTATTAATTTCTTTATATCCCAATCCACTTAATAACGTTCTTAGCTCATCGTAGGTGAAATCTTTAGGAAATTTCTTGAATCGATCAAGTAGTTTTTCGAATTGGCTCATGGAGATAGCTTAATGCAACTGAAATTTAGTGGCAAGTTAATTTTTTCTTGTGTGCAAGGAATAGTATAACGTCAATAACACAGTTTTATCGGTCATTTTTGCGGCAAAATAAGTATGGTGTCCCCCCGAATTGTGGTGTCCCCCCGAATTGATATCAATCACACCCGTTGTGATATTCCTAAATGTTTCATTTTGTTTCGGATCAAGGTCGCCAGTCTCATCTGTTCTTTCTCATCATGTTTTTCTCCTGCTCCGATTTTTCTGCGATTCTGAACGGTTGCCTATTCTTATGGGAGTGCATTTATTTTCCATTCTTGACGCGTATGGGCGGATTTTCTACCACCAATTCCCCTCACTCCGAGGCCATGTGGAACATTATGGAACATAATGAATCTTTGTGGAACGATATGGTAAGGAGGTCGTATTTTTTTTGATTTCCATCTAGACTTCCTCTTGCGACAATTTCTCTATATAAGTAAGGAATAACTCACGTTAGTATACACTTACTTACTTGCGAGTGATCTTTTGCGCTTATGGCATGAAGTTTGCTCATAAAATACGACTTTCGGAATTACTGGTTGGTGACATTTACACAATGAAATGCTTCGGCAGACACACGGCCGATACATGCTTTGCTATTTTGCTGATTGGCTGGGGATCCCAGAAATATTTCTCGTCGACGGGAACGTCAAAGTGGTGCCGAGAAAAGATCCGTTTCCAGGCACCAGGCATAGGGCGTATTGCAGGGGATGAAAAATCTAAATTTGCAGGGATTTTTTTATAAAAAATTTAAGAGAAGGAGTAGTCATGTTAACCGCGCTGGTTGTTATTTTTGTTCTTGCCTATGCATCCATTGCCCTGGAGCATCCGCTCAAGGTCAATAAATCCGCCTCGGCGCTCATCGGTGCCGGCCTGTTGTGGACCATTTATGCCCTGTTGAGCGGCGACCATAAAGCGGTTTCGCATAATCTGCAGGAGTCGGTGGCAACGACGGCCCAGATCATTTTCTTTCTCATGGGCGCCATGACTATCGTTGAGGTGGTCGATGCCCATAACGGTTTCGTCGTTATCACCTCCCGCATCAAGACCACCAAAATTACCTCGCTGCTCTGGCTGGTGGGCTTTGTTACCTTTTTCCTCAGTGCCATTCTGGATAATCTGACGACAACTATTGTAATGATTTCGTTGATGAAAAAACTCCTCGACAAGCATGACGACCGACTGTTCTTCGCCGGTATCATCGTTGTTGCCGCCAATGCCGGCGGGGCCTGGTCGCCGATCGGCGACGTCACCACTACCATGCTGTGGATTGGCGGACAAATCACTTCTCTTTCCATAATTAAAGGTGTTTTTCTCTCATCCCTGGCCTGCCTTGTTGTACCTTTGATATTTCTCAGTTTTGTGCTGCGGGGTAAGGAGGTTGTTTCTCCTAAAAAATGCGGTGCCGGCACCGGACACGGAGTCGAGACCTCCACTTTTGAACAGAACCTGATGTTCTGCATGGGTGTAGGTGCGTTGGTTGCGGTTCCGGTCTTCAAGGGCATTACCCATCTTCCGCCGTTTATGGGGATTCTTTTTGGTCTTGGCATTCTCTGGCTGGTCGGCGAGCTCTTGCACCGCAACACCGAAGAATCACGCCGCAAGCATCTGACCCTGGTATCCGCCCTGACCCGCATCGATATGGCCAGCATCGTCTTCTTCATCGGCATTCTTCTGGCAGTCGCCACCCTTGAGCATACCCATATTCTCACCGCTCTGGCATCATGGCTTGACAGGACAGTTGGTAACCAGGCAGTCATCGTCACCCTGATCGGCTTACTCAGCGCCATTGTCGATAATGTGCCGCTGGTTGCCGCCTCCATGGGCATGTACGATATGGCCACCTACCCGACCGACAGCTTCCTCTGGGAGTTCATGGCCTATTGCGCCGGAACCGGCGGCTCGATTCTTATCATCGGTTCAGCCGCCGGGGTTGCCGCCATGGGCCTTGAGAAGATTCATTTCTTCTGGTACGCGAAGAAGATCGGCGGGTTGGCCGCTCTCGGCTATTTTTCCGGAATCTTGGTTTATATTGTGCAGTTTAAATTGATGCACTGATAACAAACGATAGCCGAATCCTGTTGCCTCGCTGTGGCTCGGCGACAGGATTCGGTTTTAAGAAACCAATAATCATGCGAGGATAATCATCATGGAAAACGCATTGAAGGCCAAGGTTCTGCTGGTGGACGACGAAGAGGATTTCCTGTCAACGCTGACCGAACGTTTGGAGAGCAGAGGCTTGAAGGTTACTACCGCTTTAAGCGGAGAACAGGCGCTGGCCAAGGTCGAAACGGAAGGGTTCGATCTTATCGTCCTCGATCTGGCCATGCCGGGCATGGGTGGCCTTGAAGCCCTGAAGCGGATCAAGGACAAACAGCCGGATGCAGAAATCATCATCCTCAGCGGCCAGGGTTCGATCAAGACCAGCATCGAGGCAATGAAGCTCGGTGCCGAGGATTTCATGGAAAAACCGGTTAAAATTACCGAACTCCTCGACAAAATCAGTGATGCCAAAGACAAGCGATTTTTGGTCCTCGAAAAAAAGAGCGCCAAGGAGATCGAAAAGATTCTGAACTCAAAAGGCTGGTAAAAATAGGATGGATAACATGTCATCAACATATGCTGAAGCAGCGGAGGTGAAGGCTCCCTTTGACTGGAAAAGGGTGTTTTTCCTTTTTCTGGGAGTAGCTCTATTTTGTATTATTTATTATGCCCCGGCCTGGCCGGATGCCATCGATCCGGCAGGCAAGCACTTTGCCCTTTCCGTTGAAGGCAAGGGGGCGCTGGCCGTCTTCGCCCTCGCCGCCACCTGGTGGATTTTTGAGGTTCTGCCGATCGGTGTCACTGGTATCGCCATCGGCGTAGTCCAGGCGATGTTTCTTATCAGGAAGCCGGAAGTCGCCTTCAAGGATTTCATGGATCCGTCGGTCCTCTTTATCTTTGGTTCCATCGTTATCGGCCTAGTCTTCACCAAGAGCGGGCTGACTAAGCGAATGGCCTATAAGATGCTGTCGATCGTTGGCGAGAGAACCAGTATGATCTACCTCGGCTGTTTTGTCATGACCGCCGCACTCACGCACCTCATGGCCCATACTGCGGTGGCGGCTACCATGTTCCCGCTGCTTCTGGCCATCAACGCCCTCTATTCGGATAATGATTTGCCGACAAAATTCGGCAAGGGATTGTTTATCGGTATGGCCTATGTTGCCGGTGCCGGCAGTATCATCACCCTTCTGGGTGCTGCCCGTGGTGCTGTGGCAATCGGTTTTTACAAGGAGATGACCGGCAAGGAGATCAGCTTCTTCGAGCTTTCCTACTATATGGCGCCCATCGGCTGGCTGATGGTCTTTCTTCTCTGGGGTTTGATACTGCTGGTCTGCAAGCCGGAACAAGCTGTTATCCCTGGACTGAAGGAAAAGGCCAAACGGATGTATATTGAATTGGGTGTTTGGAACCGCAAGGAGATAATGACTCTAGCGATAGTGCTCGCTGTCATTTTAATTATTGCCCTGAAAAACTGGGTGCCGGCACTTAAAAACATTGATAAAACCGCCATCCTCCTTAGTTCAACCATGCTGTTTTTTATCCTAAATATCCTCACGGTTGAGGATCTTGAAGATATCCCCTGGAATATCATCCTTCTTTTCGGTGGGGCGATGTCCATTGGTTTCTGCCTGTGGCAGACCCATGCCGCCGAATGGCTGGCGGTCAACTGGTTGCAGCTTTTTGCCAATGCCCCCGGCGTGGTATTTATTCTTGGAATGGCCTTCTTTGTCATGATCATGACAAACTTTATTATGAACGTAGCGGCCATCGCCATCTCCTTGCCGGTCGCTTTGGTTATCGCTCCGTACCTTGGGGTGGCAGGTGAGGTTATTTTCTTCTCCGCCCTGATGACCGCCGGTATGCCCTTCCTCCTGTTGATTGGCGCTGCCCCCAATGCCATAGCTTATAATTCCAAACAGTTTACCACCGGTGAGTTTTTCAAGTTCGGTATTGCCGCCAGCATCATGCTGATGGTTGTGGTCTGGCTGGCCGTTGCGGTCATCTGGCCGATGATGGGAATGGAGGTTTTTCTGAAATAGTGAGTTCTGCATTGATGCAATGGCGGCTGGAGCTATGTTCCGGCCGCCATTGCCGCTATGGTGCAGATTGTAAAGTCGTTCACTATTCTTTTTTTTCGGTGAAAGAGGTCTCTATTGAGTAAGACAAGAAAAATGAGAGTGCTGGTAGTGGACAACGAGGTGGAGTTTGCATCGACTCTGGCCGAGCGCCTGCGTTTAAGGAAGATCGACACGGAAAGCGTCTTTTGCGGTGAAGACGCCTTGCTTGCTGTTGATCGCTTTCAGCCTGATGTTATCATCCTCGATCTCGATATGCCCGACATGAGCGGACTAGAGGTTCTATCTCAGGTTAAGGCCACCGATCCGAGCATAGAAGTGATCCTTCTCACCGGCCACGGCTCCTTTGATGCCGGGCTGACCGGCATGGAACTGGGCGCCTTTGACTATATCATAAAACCTGTCGATCTGGCCCAGCTGATGGAAAAGATTACTGAGGCGTATGAAAAACGAAAAAGAAGTAAGTGATTCTGGGTCAGAAGTGCCCCCCCGAAAAATTAAACTCATCCGCATAATGGAAAATCTGCTGTCAAAACTCATTGTGCGCCGTTCCCCGTGCAGGAGTGAGCGTCAACTTCAGCGGCTGCGCTGTGCGGCTCCTCGCCGTACTTCTTTGTACTGTCTCGTCGCTGCTCGCTTGCCTTTTCGTTTCCATCTTGATTTAGAAATGGAATAACGATGTTGTTGGCTAAGTTTCTCCAGTACCAGCGACACAAATCCCAAGGGATCAAGCTGCACCTGTTATTTCGCCGTGTTTTTAGTAGCTTCTGCCGCTGAATCTTTGGCCGATAGCCAGGCAATGCCAACAATGCCAAATAACACCGTCGGGATTGTAAAAGCTATAGTTAGACTAGAACTCAGATCTAAAAACTTTACAAATGAAAGTGCTGCTATAACGCCGCCGAGGCAAGCAAACATACTCAAATAATACATGGTGTTCTCCTGTTCTTGAATATTCAGGGCTTACTTGCCCAGGGCCACTATGTGTCTGAAGTACACAACAGTACGTAGCGCCATGGCGGCAGTACTAGGCAAATTAGGCGCTATCTCCTGCTCTTGCCGGCTTTTTTCTATTGAGCTGCCTCAAATATGTCCAATACTTTATAAGTTAGCACTCACTCGCAAAGTAGTAAACGCTCACTAACTTGTCAACCGGATTTTTTGGTGAAACAAGCACATACGTTCTAACCGGTGAATGATTTCAACCAAATATTGAATTTTTGGTGGGCAGATAGGGATGGTAGCGGTAACGCATACTGCGGGAAGGAAATTGTTCCCGTATATGAATCCGGTAAGGGATTTTAGCGGCGGGCTACGGCTTGGCGGTAGACCTGCCAGAGGGAGGCGTATTTTTCAATCAGCGGAAATTTGCCGTCACTTAGGGACCAGACGTTCACGAGCCCTTGGATGAGGGCGAAGAGCAATGTCGCGGAGGCATCAAGATCGATATCCGAGCGAACAGCGCCGTCCCGGACCCCATCAGTGAGGAGCTCCTTCAAACGGGAGATGTATTTGTCAATTGCCAACGAGGCCTGGTTGTTCAGTTTTTTATCGCCGAGACTGATAATCTCGGCGATGACCTGAAATGAAATTCCTTTACGCATGCTGATCATGGAAAAGTGAGTTCCGATGATTTTCTCTATGATTTCGAGAGTCACCGGTTTGTTGGCCACGGTTTCCGAGGAGATATCTCTGAGGAGGACTTCTTCGATATGGGTGAGCAGAAAAGAGATGATGCTTCTTTTGCTCTTGAAATGACGATATATAGCAGCTTCGGAAATGCCGACCTCTTCCGCGATCCTTTTTACCGTCAGGTGTTCGCTGCCGTATTTGAAAATCAAGACCGCGGCTGCATCGATGATCTGTTGTTGTCTCACCTCTGTATTTTCTCTTTTTTGTACCAAGGTGCTGTCTCCGGTGAAATATACTCCGGCTGGCTTCCCCGGAGGGCAATGGTGAGCAACAATTGCTAAATAATAGCCAAAACGCATTGAGCGAAGAGCCAACCATCGTTGCTTAGCCAAGGTAGTGGATGATGAAGAAGAAATCAAGCGAAACATGATGTTGGATGCCGGCTCGATATCATTTAGAAACGGGGACCAGCATCAAAATCTACCATGAGTCGACATTCGATAGTATATTCCTGCATGAGTCGGACGGGAACAGCTGAAAGGTCAAGAGAAACGCGTGATTTCCTTTGGTGGCATCAAGGGTTGTCAAAGCAAACCACAAAGGAAGAGCAGGGTAAAAGTGAAATTTTCTTGTATGCGCTCCGGAAAAAGTTTAGGCTAGGGGCCGTTTGCCGCCTACTGTCACAACCACAGTGTTATAAAACAACCACAGTGTTATAAACCCGGATTGCTTCTTCGATGGTTTTTTCTTCCCATATATTTCTTTTTTATTTCCTGCCGCTCAGCCTGCACGGCTACTATTGTATGCCAAGACGGGGAAAGAATATCTTTATGACCGCCGTCAGCTATGTCTTCTATGGCTGGTCCAACCCCCTTTTCACTCTGCTGATGTTTATTTCCACCTTGATCGACTACTGTGGTGGTCTGATCATCGGCCTTGCCCCGGCAGACAACCATTGGCGGAGGAAGGCGGGGTTGCTGGTTTCGATTATCAGCAACCTGTCCCTGCTTGGATTTTTCAAGTATACCGGCTTTGCTATGGAGAGTTACAATCAGCTTTTCACCTTTCTCGGCATAAGCGGTTTCAATCCGGTGCCGGTGCTGCATTTTCTCCTGCCGCTCGGCATCAGTTTTTACACCTTTCAGTCGATGAGCTACGCCATTGACGTGTATCGAAGAGACGCTGTCTGTATTCGCAATTTTATTGATTTCGCCTGCTTTGTCGCGATGTTTCCCCAGCTGGTCGCCGGACCGATCATCCGCTTTCAAGAGGTCGCCGACCAACTGGCCAACCGTGTCCATTCCTTTGAAAAATTTGCCAGAGGGATGGCCTTTTTCAGCCTCGGCATGGCCAAGAAGGTGCTGATTGCCAATTCCTGCGGCAAGATCGCCGATACCGCCTTTGCCGCTGGTTCCCTGCACTGGCTCGATAGCTGGTTCGGCGCTGTCGCCTATAGCTTCCAGATTTATTTTGATTTCAGCGGCTACTCGGATATGGCCATCGGTCTTGGCTTGATGTTCGGTTTCGTTTTTGCCAAAAACTTCGACTCACCCTATCGTTCAGCTTCAATCACCGAATTCTGGCAACGCTGGCATATCTCTCTTTCCACCTGGTTGCGGGAGAATTTGTATATTCCCCTTGGAGGCAATCGACTAGGACCGGCTCGTGCAGCAGTAAATCTGGCCATTGTCATGCTGCTTGGCGGTTTGTGGCACGGAGCTTCGTGGAATTTTGTGGTATGGGGGGCGATGCACGGCATTCTTCTGGGAAGTGAGCGGCTGCTGGGCAAAAAGCCGTTTTATGCTATGTTGCCGCGGAGTCTTCGAATCGCCGCCACCTTCACTCTGGTCCTTATCGCCTGGGTGTTTTTCCGGGCAACCACCTTTGGCGGGGCGCTTGACTATCTTGGCTCGATGTTTGGATTGGCAGCAGTTCCCGATACCTCCCTGCTCCTCGACGGACTCCTGTATACCCCCTATTCCCTCCTGGCCATGGTCGTTGCTGCGGCTATCGTCTGGCGGGCGCCGCAGACCTGGGACTGGACGCGGCAGATGGGGCCGGGAAAATTTACTGTGGTCATCGGGATTTTTGTTGGTGCTGTCGCGGTTCTCAGTATGCAGTCCTATAACCCATTCATATATTTCAATTTTTAAGCCATGGGCGGGAAAAAACCAAACAGAGAGGCGATTGCCCGGACGGAAATCGGCAGCACGGCCATCAGTCGCAACTTGGCTGTCGGCTTGTCCGTTTTTTTTCTGATCACCGTCTTTTTTGTGCCTCTTGGTCAATATGCTTTTGACCTTCAACACGGCACGGGCGTGTCTTTTGTCCTGCCAAGCGGCGGGGGAAGTCGCCCCGGGGAATCCGTTTTTGCAATGATCCATCGGCGTAATAACGCCATTCTGGAGAGTATCCACCGGCTGGAAAACGGCCTTGAGGAGGGCAGTCTCCTGCGCAAGGTTGTTCTGCCGCCCTTGCAGTATGTTTTTTTGCGTTTCTTCGACAAGGGCAATGAGAAGGCAATTCCCGGGCGCGACGGCTGGCTGCACTTTGCCCCGGCCCTTGACTCTCTCGTCGGTCCACCGTTCCTCCATTCCGACCAGCTGCGGATACGCGAGGAAGCGCATAAACTCTGGGAAAAGCCCATTCAGCCGGATCCGCTGGCGGCGATCATCGATTTTCACAAACAGTTGGCGGCCCGGGGTATTACCCTGATCGTCGTACCGATACCGGTAAAGGTGGCCATCCAGCCGGATAAAATTTCTACCCGGACGATCTCCCGTCCCCTTGCCAACAGATCGTCGCAAACCTTTGTCCGGGCATTGCAGGAAAACGGCGTGCAGTTCTTTGATGCCAAGCCGGTGCTGACCGGCTATGTTGAACAGCATGGTGATGCTTATCTGCGCACCGACACCCATTGGCAACCCGGGGCCATGCAGGCGGTTGCCGAAGAACTCGCTACCTGTATTGCAAAACAGTTTCCGGGCTTGTCTCGGGCAGAGGGCCTGCATGCTCAGCCGCAAAAGGTCTTTGGAGACGGTGATATCGCCCGGATGCTGACCCTGCCTGAGGGTGTTGGTCTCTATCCCGGGCAGGAGGTGCAAGTCCGCCAGATCCTCAGCGGTCAGCAGGAGTTTTGGCAGCCGGACAGGAGCGCCGAGATCTTGTTGCTCGGTGATTCTTTTACCAATATCTATTCAACCGATGGCCTTGGTTGGGGGAGGGGAGCGGGATTTGCTGAGCAGCTCAGCTATATTCTCCAGAGTCCTCTCGACCTTCTTGCCAGAAACGACAGCGGTGCCTATGTTACCAGGGAAATGCTCGCCGGGGAGTTGGCCCGCGGCCGAGACCGACTGGCCGGTAAAAAGCTGGTGATTTGGCAGTTTGCCGAACGGGAACTGGCCTTTGGTGACTGGCGTCATCTTGCCATGCAACTGGGGAAACCCCAAGACGCCGGTTTTTTTGTCGCACTTTCCGGCGAAAGCATCCGGGTCACCGGCGTGGTTGGGGCGATCTCACGATCGGCAAGGCCTGGTTCCGTACCTTACCGGGATAATATTCTGACCTTGCATCTGGTCGACCTGCAAGGTCTTGACCTCCAACTCCCAGCCGATCAGGCCCTGGTTTACAGCTGGGGGATGCGCGATAACCAGCTCACCAAGCTTGCGGCGCTTCGACCGGGCGACAGCGTTTCCCTGAGTCTTACTCCCTGGGAAGCGGTTGAGGGGGAATTCGGTAGTTACCGCCGCACTTCCCTTGATGATCAAATGCTGGAGTTGGAATCAGCAAATTGGGGATTATTTATAGATGAAAAAGCGCGTTAGCTTATTGGTGTTACTGGCGGTGGCTTTGACCACCTTATCTTTTGCGGCAAAACCCGGTTTCCGGGATATCTGCCGGCAATATGTCGAAAAAATCGGCGCAGGCAGCGTAATCAACGGGGTTGACGGCTGGCTGTTTTTTAAAGATGATCTGCAGCATCTCGGAGCCGGAAAATTTTGGGGTGATGCCGCCGCTTCGGTCGCCGGCGCAAAAGACCAAAGCAATGCCGATCCGCTGCCGGCTATAGAGGAATACAATAGGCTGTTGGCCGAACGAGGGATAACTCTCTATCTTTTGCCGGTACCGCCCAAGGCCTTGATCTATCCGGATAAACTGGCGGTAACAATAGATCGAACGGCCGCTACTGAAGAGCTGGCACTTTATCATGAATTTTATAAGCAGTTGGCGGCACGCGGCGTGAAGGTTATCGACCTTCTGCCGAGGCTGCTTGAAAATCGCGATAAAGCAGCACTGTATTGTCGCACCGACACCCATTACTCCGGCGCCGGCCTGGCTCTTTTTGCCAAGGCCGCAGCGGAGGCGTTAAAAATGGAAGAATGGTATGCGGCAACGGAGAAAAAAACCTATTCCAAATCGAAGCGGGTGGTGACGATCCATGGCGATCTCAATCAGATGGCCGGGGGAACAGGGCCTGAGGAGGAGGTGGAACTGGCAGTGGTAACCGGCAAAGATGACGGCAAGCAGATAGAGAGCGATATGAAAAGCCCGGTTATTCTCCTTGGCGACAGCCACACCCTGGTTTTTCAGGCCGGGGGCGATCTCTATGCCAAGGGTGCCGGACTTTTTGATCACCTCTCGGCTGAACTCGGCTTTGCCGTCGATCTTCTTGGGGTGCGTGGTTCCGGGGTGACTCCGGCGCGCATCAAGTTGTTTCAGCGGGCCAAGCAGGATGCCGGGTATCTGGCAGGGAAAAAGGCTCTCGTTTGGTGTTTTGCCGCGAGAGAATTCACCGGCGCCGACGGCTGGAAAAAAATCCCTGTTGCACCTTAACCGCTGAGTGACTGACGTTCCAACGCAAGAAGCTGCTTCTTTACCGGCAGACCGCCACCGAAACCGGTAAGGGAACCATCCTTGCCGATGATGCGGTGGCAGGGGATGATGATCGGCATCGGATTCTTGCTGTTGGCCATGCCCACCGCCCGACAGGCCTTCGGTTTGCCTATTCGCTGGGCGATCATCCCGTAGCTGGCGGTTTCGCCGTAGGGGATCTTTCGCAGTTCTTGCCATACCCTCTCCTGGAAAGGGGTGCCTTGCGGCGATATCGGCAGATCAAACTGCTGCCGCTTACCGGCAAAGTATTGGCGGAGTTGCTGGAGAGTTTCTTTGAAAGAGTCCTCAGCTTCTTGCCATTCCGCCGGTATCTCCAGTCGCTTTGTCGAGTTGGCAAAATGCAGTTCCTCCAGCACCCCGTGCACTCCGACCAGCAGCATTCTACCGATGGGGCTATCACAATAACAATAATGTTTCAAAACACCTCCTTGTTTTTTTGCTAAGCCTTAGCACCTTCCCCCTCTTCTCCGGCATGTATCCCTATATGCTGTCTAGGGCTGCCTGATAATTGGGTTCCTGGCCGATTTCCGGAATTTGCTCGGTGTATTTTACCTTGCCGTCCGGGCCAATAACAACAACAGCTCTAGCCAGGAGGCCGGCAAGTACCCCGGTGGTGATGGTCTGGCCGTAGTTTTTGCCGAAATCGGGGGACCGGAACACCGATGCGGGAACGACATTTTTCAGACCTTCAACCTCACAGAAACGTTTGTGGGCAAAAGGCAGGTCGGCGGAAACGCACAACACTACCGCTTCGGTACGGCTACCGGCCTCGCTGTTGAAGCGGCGGGTGGAGGCCGCACAGACCCCGGTGTCGATGGAGGGGAAGATGTTCAGAACTACTGTCTTCCCCTGGTAATCCTTGAGCGTCGCCGTGCCAAGATCAGTCTTTACCAAGCTGAAGTCGGGGGCCTGGGATCCGACCGGAGGAAGATTGCCGACGGTTGCTATTTCGTTGCCTTTGAGGGTGATTTTCGCCATCTGTTTCTCCTTTTTGAGTGAAAAGCATATGTAATAGTTCGTAGATTTCAGCCGGCTCTTCCTGACCGATGTGGAGGTGTTGAGCCGCATGATAATAGTTCTTACTTTTTGTATACTTGTCAAGTTTTCCGGGGTGATTTTGTGGCAGAATGATTTCTGCCGAGGTGGTTGCGCTTGTGCGTCCACCATTACGGCAGTACCGATTCCCTGGAGTTGTGGCATTCGATGTAGAAAATATTGGGCAAGCTATTGAAATCAGGAGCAGGGCATGGTTTATAGGGGAGTGACTTCTGCTGGTAATGAGGATTGGGGCATGGGCCGACCGGTTGGTGATGCGGCAGGTAGGTTCCATGGAAGGATTTCCTGCATGTATTCACCCCTCCGGGGGTATGCAACTAGCCTCGTTTGGCGGTATGAGGCAAGAGGGTGTTATTATGTCTTTTGTACCGGTTATCGGCCAATCGATCAAGAAGCAACTCGAGGAGCGGGAGGAAAAAATCCTCTCACCTTTTGCAGCCCTCAATAAAAATTCCTCCGGTCGTCATGTCGAAGAAGAGGAAGATTTGTCCGATATCCGTCTACCGTTTCAACGGGATCGTGACCGGATAACCCACTCGAAAACCTTCCGCAGGCTGAAGCACAAGACCCAGGTCTTCCTAGCGCCGGCCGGTGATCATTACCGTACCCGCTTGACCCATGTCCTCGAGGTTTCACAGATCGCCAGGACTATCGCCTCGGCGCTGTGTCTGAACGAGCCTCTTGTCGAGGCCATTGCTCTCGGCCACGACCTTGGCCACACCCCATTTGGCCATGCCGGGGAAGCTACTCTCAATGAGCTACACCCGAGCGGTTTCAGGCATTATGTGCACAGTCTGCGGGTTGTTGATTTCCTTGAAAATGACGGCAAGGGTCTCAATCTGACCTTTGAGGTGCGCAACGGCATCGTCCGTCATTCCAAAGGGCGTGCCGACATCCTGCCGAAGGATAAATCGGAAATCGCCGTAACCCTGGAGGGCCAGGTGGTCCGGTTGGCGGATATTATTGCCTATGTCAATCATGATCTCGACGATGCCCTGCGGGCCGGAATTTTACAAGAGACGGATCTTCCCGCAAAAATCAAAAAGGCCGTGGGGGAGAGGCATTCCAAGCGGATCGGTGCCATGGTTCGGGATCTGATTGTCGAAACGCTGACTGCCAACGACGGCAATCTGCATATCAGTACCCGGATGCTGGAGGCCATTACTGAGCTGCGTGGATTTCTTTACGATAACGTATATACCTACTACAAGGTACATAACGAGTTCGTCAAAGCCCAGAGAATAATCTCTGATCTTTATAGCCATTTCCTCGCAAACGGCATTGTCCGTTTACGCGGTGATCATTGGCAGTGCGGGGTCGATAAGGAAAAATGGAGCGATGACAAAGAGGCACACCGTAAGGTCTGCGACTACATCGCCGGGATGACCGATCGTTATGCCCTGTCCATCTACAAACACATCTTTTTGCCGGAACCCTGGAGTGTCAAGTAATCTGCTTTGCCATCCAGGGTTGTCGGTTGCCTGTGTTTATGCGTTGCGGCGGTGCCGGACGACGGTGGCGGAGAGTGCCAGGCACGAAGCGATGATCAGGAGTGCCATGCCAAATTGCATGGGCAGCGACAGCTTGAGCAGCAGGTAGCTTATGGTGATGAGTGGATAGAGAAAAACTCTGACGATCAATTTCAGATTTTCATGCCGGCTGATGAAGTCCGCTGCAGGTGGAGAATAATGGTAATAGGCGTCGACAAACCGGCGCCCAAGGGAGTTGCTTAGAAGGAGGGTGTCGCGAAATTCTTTGAGGAGCATGACATGCTTTTCAGCAGGGGAACCAAAAGCGGCGGTGGCAATAAAACATCCCCCCCCCCCGCCACTGCTGCCGGTGCTGACTGTGCCGCTTGAGGTTATCATCCCGGCAAGGGTGGCGTACCAGGTGCCGGCAATGATCTGATAGCCGCTGTCGTTCGGGTGTATGCCGTCGTTGTTCAGGGCTCCCCATGTGGGAGCTGTTGCGGCATAGTTGTCGACCAGATGGATGCCGTTGCTGCTGGCCAGGGTCTTGATCATCGGGTTCCAGACTTCGGGGATGAGGGTCGCGGAGCCGCTTCGGTCACTAGGTGTCAGTGTTGAGAGCAGCGGTGTCACCTTGGCAGCTTTGGTCTTAGTGATCATTTCCTGGAGATTGAATTTAGTCGCCTCCGCAGAAAGGCCGTCAATTATATCGTTGGTGCCTTCCATGATCAGGACAATGTTGGCTGGAAAGGCGGTGAGGACCCCATCGATTCGCGACACCCCATTAAAGGTGTTTTCACCGCCGACGCCAAAGTTGGCAACCACCGAGGGTTTGCTGTTAGCATTCAACAGGTCGGAAAGTTTCTGTGGGTAGCCCCCGGTATCACTGCCAACGCCTTCGGTGATGCTGTCGCCGAAGGCAGTTATGTTGGCGCCCTGGGCAGCGGTGTAAAAGCCAATTGAGATGGTATATAGCGCGAGGGTGGCTAGTCCGGTCCTTGTCAATGAGATGCGAGGTTTGGTTGTCATTTTGTTCCAATAAATTGTATTTTGCGAAGGTGGTGGCACAGCAGTATGAACATTTCAGCGCTCGTGCTCTTGGATTTTATTCTGGTTGCCACGTCTTTTCTCATAGATTGGTGGAGATTGTTTGGCAATAAGAAAGCCGGCGGTGATTATTTGCGATTAACAACACTGCGCACCGGCAATGAGTGGACGGTGTATCCGGGGATATGGATGGACGCCGATTCCGGGACGGTGACAAATCCCGGAATCTCAATCTCCAGTTGGTTCGCCGCCGCGGCTGTTTTTGAAGCTTGATTATCACTGTTTGCATCCTTGGTGACGGTGCTCGCTTTTTTCATGACGACAGCCTGTGCTGTTCCGGTTGCTGCTGCTCCGGCGGTAGCGGAGGCATCGGCAACAGGGACCAGGGTTGGTTTGCTCCATGCCGAGCCGTTCCAGGTTGATTCATATTTCACATAGCCTTTCTGTGAGAATTGCAGCCATTGTACCCAGGGGCTTCCGGTTCCTTCATCGATGCCGAGAACAGGTTGGATATCGGGTATATCATTGGCGGTGATTGCGGTGGCGGTGGCGAAGGAGGTTCCGTTCCAGGTGGAATAGTAGATCTCGTCGCTGATGCCGTTGAAGCCTGCCCATACAACCCAGATTTTTCCAGTCCTATCAACGGTGACAGAGGGGGAGGTGTTGGAGGTAAGTCCGGTGTAGTATTCCTTCTCCTCGGACCAGATGCCGTCTTTCAGCTGTCGGTAGCGAAGTTGTGCCTGGCTGCCGGTAAAGTTGGTCCAGACGACCATGAGATTTGCTCCGGAGGTGTTGGCAATCGCGGGAACGACATTGATACCTTCCTTGACGGATATCTTTTGTGGTTTTTCCCAGATCTCGCCAACCTGGCGACTGATAAAAATAGCATTATCGCTGCCCGACGGTTCAGCCCAGGCCCAAACGGCTTTGCCGCCGGCTTGGGTGCTGCCGGTGGCGGCGGTTTTTTCCGTAGCGTTGCTGGGTGTACAAAGACACCAGAGCAGAAAGAACAGCGAGAGAGGGGAAATGATGTGGGTATGCTTGCTCATGGTTTCCTTAAGATAAAAGTATATTTAAGAGATAAATGTCAGGAGTAGGAACCGGCGACGGAGAAATATAATCCAAACAGAGCCGGGATGCAAATAGGGAAAAAGACAAAAGGAGAAAATTGCAGCCACTCCTTGGCAGTCAGCGAAGAGTTCTAAGGAGTTACCAGGAAATGTAAAATAGAGCAGGGATCGGACTCTTCCCTTTCCCGGTTGATCCGGCTTTTTTAGCCCACGCGTCGAAAACAGTTGAATTAAGTCAATGTCACAGTTACCTTCAAAAATGGTGCGTCCTGCTGACAAGAACCATAACGATTCCTAATAATTATTTGTAAGCTATGAACATGAAAGATGAAAACCTGTTGAGCAAGGGATATGAGTTTGCCGAAGTGGAAGATAAATGGCTGGGGCGCTGGCGGGAAGCAGAGTGCTTCTCGGCCACCATGGAACCCGGCAAGCCTTCTTTTTCAATAGTCATTCCGCCGCCTAACGTCACCGGCGTCCTGCATGTCGGACACGCCTTGAACAACACACTGCAGGATATTCTTACCCGTTATCACCGCATGTGCGGCGACAACACCCTGTGGGTTCCGGGGACCGACCATGCCGGCATCGCCACGCAAAACGTCGTTGAACGGCAGCTTGCCTCCGAAGGCATGACCCGTGACGATCTCGGTCGCGACGCCTTTATTGAAAGGGTTTGGGCCTGGCGTGCCGAGAAAGGCGGGACGATCATCAACCAGTTGCAGAAACTGGGTGCGTCCTGCGATTGGCAGCGGGAACGTTTCACCATGGACGAGGGCTTGTCGAAGGCGGTCCGTGAGGTATTTGTTCGACTGTACCAGGAAGGGCTCATCTATAAAGGGAACTATATTGTCAACTGGTGCCCGCGCTGTCACACCGCCTTGGCCGACGATGAAGTGGAGCATGAAGACACCAAGGGTAAGCTCTACCATATACGCTACCCTTATGCCGATGGCTCCGGTTATGTCGTCGTTGCCACCACCAGGCCGGAGACTATGCTCGGCGATACCGGTGTTGCCGTGCATCCCGAGGACCTGCGCTATGCGCATCTGGCCAATGTCGGGATCAAGTTGCCGCTCACCGAGCGGGTCATACCGGTGGTGCTCGATGACCATGTCGACCGGGAATTCGGTACCGGCGCCCTGAAGGTGACGCCGTCCCATGATCGCAACGACTACGAAATTGCCGGGCGCCATTCCTTGCCGCACCTGAAGGTCATAGACGATAAGGGCGTTATGAATGCAGCCGCCGGCGAGTACTGTGGTCTCGACCGCTTCGCCTGTCGAAAAAAGGTCGTGGAGGATCTCGAACGCCTCGGGTTTCTTGAGAAAGTCGATGACTATGAGCACGCTGTCGGTCATTGCTACCGCTGCAAGACGGTGATCGAACCGACCACCTCCGTGCAGTGGTTCGTGTCGGTCAGACCCCTGGCCGATAAGGCGGTGGCTGCGGTCCGCGACGGGCGTATCAATATCTATCCGAAGTCCTGGTATAACACCTTCTACAGCTGGATGGACAATATCCGCGACTGGTGTATCTCTCGGCAGATCTGGTGGGGGCATCGCATCCCCGCCTGGACCTGCAGTGATTGCGGCGAACTTATTGTTGCCTCGCAAGATCCGACCGCCTGTCCGAAATGTGCCTCTCTTGCCATTGTCCGGGAAACCGATGTCCTCGACACCTGGTTTTCCTCGGCCCTGTGGCCGTTCTCGACCATGGGTTGGCCGGATACCAGCAAAGAGCTAGCCACCTTTTATCCGACCTCGGTACTGATAACGAGTTTTGATATCCTCTTCTTCTGGGTCGCCAGGATGATGATGATGGGGCTGCATTTCATGGACGAGGTGCCCTTTAAAGACGTTTATCTGCACGCCCTGGTCCGCGATAAATATGGCAAAAAAATGTCGAAGTCGACCGGTAATGTCATCGATCCCTTGGTGGTCATGAAAGAATACGGCACCGATGCCATGCGTTTCACCCTCACCACTTTTGCCGCCCAGGGCCGGGAAATCAGGCTCGATGAGGAGCGCATAGAAGGATATCGCCATTTCATCAATAAGGTCTGGAATGCCGCGCGCTTTGCCTTGATGCATGTGGCCGATTGCTCGGAATCGATAAAAAACGTGGTTGCCGCGCCCGGCCAGCTGCCGTTGGTGCATCAATGGATTCTCAGCCGCACCGCGGCGGTAATCGATGAGGTCAGGCTGGGACTTGATGAGTACCGTTTTAATGATGTTGCCTCAACCCTTTACCAGTTTATCTGGCGGGAATTCTGCGATTGGTACCTGGAATGGATCAAGGCCGATCTGTTCGCGAGCGACCTGCAGGCCCAAGGGCAGGCCAGAGGGGTCCTGCTTGTGGTCCTTGAAACAATTCTGAAACTGATTCATCCAATCACGCCTTTTGTTTCCGAGGAAATTTGGTCGGTTTTGCCCGGAGAGCGGCCCTTGCTGGCGATAACGCCATTCCCGGAAAGGCAAGAAGGCTGGAAGAATCCTCCGGCTGTCGAAAAGATGGAACTGCTGATGGGTGTCATCACCGGCATCCGCAACATCCGTTCCGAGGCCGAGGTGCATCCGTCAACAAAGATCGAGGCCTTTGTTGTTTGCAGTGACCAAAAGAAAGCGGCGTTTCTTACTTCTTTTACCGCTGCTATCAGTGATATGACGCGGTTGAGCGCCTTTAGTGTAAACCGGCCGATGGAAAAACCCGCCGACGCCGCCACCTATATCGGCAGCGATCTGGAGATTTTTGTGCCGCTCAAGGGTTTGGTCGACGTTGCCGGTGAACTTGCCAAACTCAAGCGGGAGCGGGAGAAGGTTGAGCCCAAGCTTACACAGGTCAACGGCAAGTTAAGCAACGAAAAATTCCTGGCCAACGCCAAGGCGGACGTTGTCGCCAAAGAGCAGGAAAAAAAAATCCTTCTCGATGCCACAATAGGCAAAATAATCGAGGCCGAAGAGCGGCTTAGACAGATGGTATAGGGTATAGGCTTGGCGATGGATAAGAATCTGCTGCACACAATGATCCGTGAGTTTCTCCGCGAGGATATCGGCCGCGGCGACCTCACCAGTGAATCGATTTTCCCCGACCATCAAATGGGCAGTGCCCGGCTAGTGGCCCGTGGCACGTTTGTCGTTGCCGGGGCCGAAAGGGTAGCCGCCGAGGTGTTCAAGGTGCAGAATCCGGCGATTGCAATTATCGAACCGGTGGCAGACGGGACCCTTACCTGCCGGAACTCGGTACTTTTGACGGTCAGCGGCCCGGTTGTCGATCTTCTCAAGGCCGAACGGGTGGCCCTCAACCTGCTGCAGCGGCTGTCGGGCATTGCCACCTTGACCGCTTCCTTTGTCGCCAAGGTGCAGGGCTATCCTGTGCGTATTACCGACACGCGAAAGACCACCCCCGGCCTGCGGGTCTTGGAAAAATATGCGGTCCGGGCCGGTGGCGGCACCAATCACCGCTTTAATCTGGCGGATGGCGTGCTGATCAAAGACAACCATATCGCCGCTTGCGGCTCAATCAAGGAAGCGGTTGCCAGGGTGCGGGAACAAACCCCGCACACCATCCGTATTGAAGTGGAGACCGATACCCTGCAGCAGGTGCAGGAGTGCCTGGAGTGTGCTGTAGATATCATCATGCTCGACAATATGAGTGTGGAAATGATGGCCGGAGCAGTGCAAATTATCAATGGCCGAGCCCTGGTCGAGGCATCGGGCGGGGTGAACCTTGAGACGGTCGAGGCTATTGCCGGGAGCGGTGTAGATATCATTTCCATTGGTGCGCTTACCCATTCCGTAGCCTCCTGTGATATAGGGATGGATTGGTCTTTCTAGAAACTTGATGTTGATACACGGGGTTAAGAGTGGCATTTAGCGAATAATCCTTGATTTCTTGGGTCGAAGTATGAGATACTCGGGGATATGTTACAAAAACAGCTTACGTTTTAGGTTAATCCTAACGTGCATTTCATTTAAAGAGGGATCAGATCATGCGTTGCCCAAAATGTGGATACATTTCGTTCGATCACCTGGAACAATGTTTAAAGTGCAAGAAGGATATCAGCGCAGTGTCAGACACTCTGCACGGCACCGTTTTTAATGTGGCGGCACCGTTTTTTTTGCGGCTGAGCCCAAGACGGGATGAGGATTCCCAAATTGATGATGTTTTTGTCGACGATCTTGAAACCGACGACGAGTTCATTGATGAAGATCTTGAGGTTCTGGTTGAAGATGAACCATCGCCGGCAGTTGAGGCTGGTGTCGACGCGACCCCTCGACGAGATGGAAAGGCCCCGACCGATGACGAGGAAGAGGAAGATCGGGAGATTGAAATTGATTTGAGCCAATTTGAAGACGCCGAAGATCATAAAGGGGCTCCGGCGGAAATAAAGAATTTGCAGAAAGAGCAAGTTGCCCCATCCTTGACGCTGGATTTGCCGACGGAACTCGACGATCTTTCCGATCTCGCTCCCCCGAGTCGGGCAATGCAGGCGGAAAAATCAGAGTCAAAGTCCGTTGCTCAAAGAGTTGCCACCAGCTCTGGAATGGACGATTTGGATTTCGACTTAGGGTTGGGGGATCTAGGTGCTGATCTTGCCGACGGTGGTTCCGATCCTGCCAAAGAGACAATGCTTGCGCTTGATGACATCGACTTCTCCGAAACGCTTACCAACAGCCGCGCAAAACCATCCGGGAGGCCGAGTGGCGCCGACATGGATGAGGATTTGAACTTTGACCTTGATCTTGGGGGATTGTCAATTCACAAGGATCTTTAGTGCCTTAGCTGTGAATGTGGGTGCTTTTCCGGCAAACAATTGTTGGTAAATATGGCATGCTCCGGATGTTGGGGAAGAAGCGTTTATAAACAGAAAAATGCCGGAGAAAAATTATTGACACTCAAACCGAAGTCGGGTAAATAAGCTTCTCCAAAACAAATGCCGGGATAGCTCAGTCGGTAGAGCAACGGACTGAAAATCCGTGTGTCCCTGGTTCAATTCCTGGTCCCGGCACCAGT
>Ga0105047_10000451_pt1 | contig 69842 bp, 69 predicted proteins | sample MAT04_FD_78384 | JGI IMG/M metagenome (GOLD analysis project Ga0105047, IMG submission 78384) | Freshwater microbial communities from Lake Fryxell liftoff mats and glacier meltwater in Antarctica - MAT-04 (megahit assembly) | ecosystem: Environmental > Aquatic > Freshwater > Ice > Liftoff... | reverse complement strand
CTTTGGCATCGGTAGCGCATGCCGGATTGATGTTGCGACACCGCCGGTCCAACCCGCCGACGCTTCCGCCGATGCCAACGTGACCGAGACTAAAGTTACTACGATGAGTCCGGACTTCAACCGCCGAATCACTCCAGCCTCCGCAGGGCGTAGATTCCTAGCGACAGGCAGATGAGGTCCGGGAGCCAGGCCGCCCAGAACGGAGGGAGCCAGCCATTTCGCCCAAATATCTGGGTGCTCACGACGTACAAGTTGTAGTAGGCAAGGACGAGCGCGAGGCTGAGAAGGACGCCCGCATACGCCCCTCGGGCCGAGAACCACACGGCGAACATCGCTCCCGTCACCGCAAACACAAAGCAAGCGGCGGGCACACTGAACTTAGTCCAGTACGCAACTTCAAGGTCGGCGGTCGGATGCTTAAACCGGCGACCGTCGGCAATGGCCTTGCGAAGTTCGCGAATCGACAGCTCCTCGGGGGCCGGGTCGGCAAACAGCGAGGGCACCGAAATGGGCTCGTTAATCCGCAACTCACGCTCGGTCCGAAAGCTCATCAGATCTAGCCCCTTGAGGACCCGCACCAGGGGCGACTGGATACGCCACACCCCGTTGCGGTACTCCCCGCTGGGCGCCGTCACGAGAACCGCTTCCCCGCCCGGTCGACGTTCAATCAGCAGGAGGTCTTGCAGCATCACGACCCCGGCTTCGCCCCGCCGAATTGAGCCAAACGTCGCCGTGAAGTTGCGCAGTTGCACTACCACGTTGCTCTTGAATTCCGGGGCGAGTGAAAGGAACCCAACTTCGTTACTCAGACGCCGCGCTTGGCGTTCGGCGCTCGGGCGAACTTGCTCGACAACCAAAAAATTAAGGCCCGCCACCAGGAGACCGGCCACCGCAACGGGCAAAATTACGCGCCGAATCGATATGCCCGCCGCCCGCATGGCGGTCAACTCGCTCTCGCGGGTGATGCGCGACACCGCCAGCGACGCCGCCAATGCCGTCCCGATCGGTAGCGTTAGCACCAAAAACTCTGGAGTCTTGAAGAAGATGATCTGTGCGACCGTCAGCAACGGCACGTTGCTCATTTCCAGATTCTTAAACAGCGCGATGATCATGTTCGCTTGGAACATAAGCACCACCGCGACCGTGCCGATCAGGAACGGAGCGAGCATTTCGCGCACCAGGTAACGATCCAGAACCTTCATGTCGAGACTAGACCTGGCCGGGCTCGGCCACGGCACTTCGGAACCCTCGCCACGCGGCGTAGGCACCCAGCCCCACCGCGACCAGAATGACCGGGACCGCTAAGCCTGCGGGCAACGTCTGCGCCGTCACCGGAACTGCGACCAGGAGGGTGACGACCACAATCCACCCACTCAGCCATCGCAACGCTACTGAGCGCGGCACCCAGGCCCCTCGGGCGTACTCCATCAAGAAATCGCCCCCGCATCCCGCACAAAAGAAATTTCCCGGCGGGTTGGAAGTTCGGCATTGGGGGCAACTCAGCGTGCGGTAGGCGTCGCCCTTGAGCGGAGTGGCCTTCCAGCGCTTGACCACTTGAATCTCGTCGCGATAGTGGGCAATTTGCACTCCGGTGAGGGCTACATCGGCGATCGCGATGGCATGCCCTGGCAAACCCTTTTCCCAGAGCAATTCCGCCAATTTGAACGCTGCCGAGACGTTCTTCGAATTTTGGTTTAAGGCAAGATAGGCTTCTTCCAGCCGCTCGATATCCAGGATGGCAAGCTCACGCCGGTGGACCGCCAGACGCAAGAAGGGAAAGAACACCATCGTCCCCACCAGCGCGATGAACAGGACCGGAGCCATCGCGTCAACCGGCGGGTTCGAGGTGAAGTAACCCATCACCACCGCCAACGCCACGGCCAGAATGCCAAAAATGGTCTCGATCTCGCCCGTAACCATCCAACCGACCATCGTGATGATCCAAATGGCGATCGGGATCCAGACCAAACAACCCAGCACGAATGCCGTCGGTGATGACGCGACGCGCTGAGCAAAGATGGCCGGCGTCAACCCGAACAAAACTTCCATCACGGCCCTGCCCCCTTTAAACCAACATCATCCGCGCTCGATTCCACCACCACGGGCGCAGAACCCAGCTTCCGCTCCGTCCCGGCCAGTAGCCGTTGGACGTTTGACCAGTGCCGATAGATCACGAACCCACCTAAGGCCACAAACGCCAACATCAGCACCGGTGATGCCTGGTAAAGCCAACCAAAGAAGATCAACGCGAAGGCCGAGCTGATACTGGCCAAACTCACGTAGCGCCAAATCGCCAGCACGATGAGAAAGATGCCAAACGCGGAGAGCCCCACGTCAGGACGAATGCCGAGTAGCACGCCGAAACCGGTGGCCACCCCCTTACCGCCGCGAAACCGAAGAAACGGCGAAAACGAGTGGCCAACCACCGCCACAACGCCGCACGCCAGTCCCTGCTCTGGGCTTCCCAACAGTCGCATGCCGAAATACGCGGGCAAGAATCCCTTGGCGAGGTCCAGCAGAAACACAATCAGGGCGGGAATCGGACCGACCATGCGGTACACGTTCGTCGCGCCCGGGCTAGCACTTCCCAGGGAAAGGATATCGACCCCTTTCATGCGCGCCACCAGCACGCCAAATGGGATGCCCCCCGCGATGTAGGCAGCAAAGTACAAAGCAATTGGGAGGGCGGCGGGCGTCATCGTCGGCGATTCGGGACCGTCACGTAACAGGCCCTTGTGCGTTTTACCGTAGGACGCACCATCACTGTCATCCGGTTCAGCGGATGTTAATCCCGGAGTCGAACCACCGTTTCTTCCCACAAAGCCCGAACCGATCGGGTTACTCGCGTATGGTTGGCCAAGAAATCATTCGCCGAATTGTCGCCCATCGCCTCGGCTAGGGACTGCAGTCGGTCCGGATTCTCCGGCACCCGGTGGTCGTCGATGCCGAGTAGGACCAGATGCGCGCGGACCCGCCCGAGGTGCGTGCGAGCCTCCCGTAGCAGGTCGGCCTCGGCGGCGTTGAGGATACCGTTGCGCACAAGGCTACGTAACCGACCCGCTATCTTGGGCTGGATCGCCTCGGCTTCGCGCACGCCGAACCGCATCACGCAAAGCTGGACGAGCCAGTCCACGTCGTCGCTCCCGCCCCAGCCCAGCTTAACGTCGCGCCAGCGGTCCTGCGCGGCCACCCGCTCGGTCTCGATGCGGCGCTTCATGCGAATGAGCGCGTCCAGGCCTTGCTCGCCCAGTCGCTGAACGTAGGCCGCATCCCGAACCATCATCAGCGACGCGGGGTCGGCACTGATCGCCAAGCTCCGCCCGAGCGCAAAGCGCTCCCAGGTTTCCATATCGCTCGCTTCGTACTGCCGGAACGCCGCCTGCGTCCGCACGAGGCGACCCTTACGCCCCTCCGGCCGGAGGCGCAGGTCCAGCGGAAACGGCAAACCCCACCGTCGAAAGTCTTGCCACTGCCCCATCAAGCGCTGCCCCGCCTCTTCCGCAACGTCGGGGTCCGCGTCGGCCCGGGCCACGAGGAGCAGGTCAAGGTCAGAGTTCGGGGCCAAGTCTTCCGAGGCAAAACTCCCCAGCGCGACCATTTCGTAGGGGGCCTCGCCGACTAATGCCCGCAGTGTGGCCATCGCGACTTCGGCGAGCGCCGGCCCCAATGGCAAGCTCGGATCGAGTACCCACCGTGCCAAAGCGGCGTACCACAATGCGGCCACGGCCGGCCCGACCACCTCTGGCGGCGACGCCTCATTCAGCGCCGACAGTCGCGCGATCGCTCGCCCGGGCTCTTCAATCTCGCCGCTCAGGACCGCTTCCGTCAATGCCGGGCGATCGCGCAACTCGGGCACCAGGTGGGGGGCTTGGTGCAGGATGATCCGCACTCGCGAAAGGCTCGTCGCGTTTTCGCGCAGAGATTCGTAGTACGCCGGGGCGTCTGGCATGCCATCGAACCACGACTGCCCGAGGCTGCGCTCCCGCCCAAATGCCTCGCTCATGGCTTCACGGGCGTCATCTCGCGGCTGAATCGCACCAGAGCGCAAGGTCCGGTCGTAGACCTCCCGCACCGCCCGTCGAGTTTCTTTCAGGTTCGCCACCAGCATGGCTTCGTCGGCGAATCCCAAGCTCCGGGCTAGCCGCAGCCGCGCGGCGGCATCCTCGGGCAGTGAGTGGGTTTGCTGATCGCCGGTGAGTTGCACTCGATGCTCTGTCTGACGCAGCAAGACGTACCCGGCCAACAGGGTTTCGGCGTCCGCCGATGTAATCAGCGAAGATTCCTGGAGCGCGAAGAGTGCGTTGGGGGTTGGCCGCACGGTAAGGGCCGGATCGCGACTGCCGTACAGCATTTGCAAGATTTGCGTGAGGAACTCAATGTCGCGGATGCCGCCTTGGCCCCGCTTAAGGTCATCGCCCCGCCCGATCTCCTCGGTCCGCTGCCGCAGGTCCAGTAGTTCGTCTAACACCCACTCACCTCGGTACGGCGTGAACGCAACCCGGTGCCGCATCGCTTCCCAACGCTTGGTGAGGGCCGGCGGCCCGATTACGACCCGGGACCGGATAAGCGCCAGGTGCTCCCAGGTTTCGGCGTAGCGGTCGTAATAGGCCTCAATCGCGCTCATCCGCGAAACCACTGGCCCGGTGCCTCCGTAGGGCCGAAGGCGGAGGTCCACCCGGTACAGCGATCCCCGGCCCATCCGATCCGAGAGGGCGCGGCCCAAGCGCTCCGCCGTGCGCATGGCGCGACGCTCGGCGGCCTCGTCGGTGTCGTCCGGAATCACGTAAACGAGATCGATGTCTGAGCTATAGTTCAGCTCGCCCGCCCCGAGTTTGCCGAACCCCACCACGGCCAAGGGGCACTCGCCTTCAAGCCCGCGCTCGTCCAAGGTTTGTTGCCACACCACTTGCAGGGCCAACTCGATCAACGCCTCGGCCAGCGTCGTGATTCCCGTCCAAATCTCGATGGGTGAGCGTCCTCCGGTCAGATCAAGCGCCGCCAGGCGCAGAGTCCAAGCCTGCTTGAGGTAGCGCAACCGATCCAGCCGGTGCTGATGCGACCGCGCGTTGCTCAGCAAGCGCTCACCCTCGCGATGGATCGTGGTGCGGTCCGCCGGTCGATCAAGCTCCTCGGGGTCCAGCAGTAGCATGGCCAACTCTGGATGATGCACGAGCGTATCGGTGAGGGGGCGACTCGCGCCCAGCACAGCCGCCAAACCCTGCACCATCGGTCCCGCCGCGCTGAGTCCCAAGCCAAGGGTCGCCGGATTTCCGCTGGCCACTGCCACCCGCGCGAGTCCTTCCCAGGCGGCAAGGGCATCGGGGGCCGCGTTCAGAGCCTTAACCGTGGCGGGATCCAAAGGGCCACCTATGGCATCGCTCAGGCGTACCGTGGCCGCTTCGAGGGGACTCAACGCAAAGCCTCCCCGATCGGGTCATGACGGGCCGGAGTCACGGGCGGGAGGGGAGTGCCGGGCATCAATGCCGCAAGAATACCGATGTCAGACTCACCCTCGGACTTAGCTTTTGGCCCAGAAGCTGGCTTGGCGTTCTTTAGCAGGTCGCGATCGGCCCTTCCTTTGGGTGAACGATCGCGAGCACGGCACAGAGAAAACCACGAGGTTTGTCTCGGAGGGCCGCGTAATTCTTGTGTCTGAATCTGCTCTTTACTGACCCGTCAACTGCCGAAGCCTCTGGTACAATTAATACTGATTTGGACCGAGCAATGAAACGGCTCAACTTTACCGTCGACGAAGAGACCGCTCAACTCCTGGAGACTTTAGCCGACCAGTTTTATGGAGGCAATAAGTCGTTAGCGATCCGCTCGGCCGTCGAATCGCTTGCCGCACACTCAGGTCACTCGGGCTGGGTGATCACGGGGTTTTCTCCGGTTGAATTGGGACGAGATACCGCGTGCCACGGCTGCCACACCACTTTCACCTCGGGCCAAACGCTGTTTCGGCCCGTATTTGAACCTGGAATCTCGCCCCATTCGCTCCCCGAGCTACCGATTGAGCCTTGGCTGGATTGCGCAACCTGCGCGAAACGTCATCTGTAACCCGCCGGCGTCCTGACGCATCTTCAACGGGCCTTATTCGTTATCGGGCAGACTATCTATGTTGTGCATTCCCCAGTTGTGAGGGTCACTCACCGGCTTAGTCTTGTCGAGAGTTTGCGTAAATCGCAACCATTTTGCATGACCGTCGGCGAACGCATAGTTATTGCCCCCCAAATGCCGGCCCGTGTTCTGCGGATCCAGTACCTGGCTATCGGATTTTACGTCCCCGATTTTATAGCCGGATCCATCCAGAAAACCCCGCTCCCAACTCCCGTCCACCGCCGATGACGGCCAGGCGTGGTAGTCAAAGAAGGCAATGCTGGCGTGCCTCTCGGCAGTCAAAATCTGCTCGGAGGGACGCGAGAAGCTGCTCAGGCTAGCGCCGTGGGCAAAGAAGCCGTTGATCAGGTAGTCCGTGCGGTACTGGGCCCACACAGTGGCATTGAACAGGGTCGACGGGAAGATCGTTACGGCATCCGTGACGGTAGGGTCGCGAAAGATTGCGTCGGATTTGATGTACGGCTGCAATGGTTGGTACCAGGGGTAAAGGTCCGCAATCGTCTCCCCATCCTCCAGATCGTGGTGCGTGTGGAAGGTGCGGTCGTCATGGTCGCCGGCATACATGAAGACCGCGGTGGCGATCTGCTTTTGGTTGTTGAGGTCGGCCGTTTTCTTGGCGGCGGCCTTGGCTTGGCTGAACACCGGGAATAGAATCGCGGCGAGGATCGCGATAATGGCGATCACGACCAAGAGTTCGATCAACGTGAATCCAGAGCTTCGTGGTTTCATGAGCGAGTTCACCGAGGGTGGGGGGAATCCCCGCCCGTCCCGAGCATAAGTATACACGAATACGCACTGATACATGGCTACGCGCGATGGCTACCGCACTCCGCCCGGTCTGGAAGCGTCTAAGATAGCTAACGTATGTCTGGGAAGCTTCTCCTTACCGTCGTCGCGATCTCGATGACGGCGCTGTTCCTTACCGGTTGCAGAAACCGCACTGTGGTGGGCGCTTGGCAGGGCGAGCGGGCTCGGTTGGAGTTTTCCGCCGATGGCAATGCGAAGGGCGAGATTCCGGTCGGACCCCTAACCGTGGAGTTCACGGGACGCTACCGGTTTGACAACAACGGACTGACGCTGATTGACTTCACGTCGCCCGCCCTTGGCATGATTCCGCCCGGCTTCCGCGATGCCGCGAGTTTTGCCTTCCCGAAGACGGTTGACTACCAAGTTAGTTGGACCGACCGAGGCGAGTTGGTGCTTTCCGGCGGGGGATTGCTCACCGGAACGTACCGCCCGGCGGCCCCCAAGCCAGATCCCGACGCCAAAACGTCTCAGAAGGCCGCGATCCCGTAAGAACGTGCGCTAAACTGCGCCCATGCGCGCACGTCTCGGGCTTTTGCTCTTCGTTGTCATCGCGACCGTCCTCGTCGCCTGTAGTGCCAAACCCACGTTTGTGGGCACCTGGACGGGAACGTCCGCGAACGGCGCAACGACGATCACGTTTAATGCGGACGGCACGTACGTTCAGGATGCAACCATCCCGCTTCCCACCGGGCAGAACCAAGCCTTGAAGGTTTCCGGTGGCTACGTCGCGAGCGAAGAAAACAAGAAACTTTCGCTCTCCGTCACGAATATCGATATGCCTGGCGCGCCGGCGGCGTTTTTGGCGTTTGCGAAACCCTTGCTTGAAAAACAGAAGAAAGAAAAAATTGAAGCCACCGTGGAATGGCTCGCGACCGATGAGATTAAAGTTGCAATGGCGGGCCAAAGCACTACGCTTAAGCGAACCAAGTAATCGAACCGACCATTAGAGATGGGTATGACTTATCAGCGTCGTGCGATCGTGATGGCCGGCGGGTCGGGAGAGCGGTTCTGGCCGTTGTCTCGACGCCTTCGACCCAAGCAACTCCTGAAACTGGCGAGCCCGGACCGGACGCTGATTCAACAAACGGTGGCGCGCATCGCTCCTCTGGTGGGCGACGACGGCGTCATTATCGCCACAGCGCCCCACCTTGTGGATCCCGTGCGCGAAGACCTGCCTGGCCTGGCCGCGAGCCAAGTGGTGGCGGAACCTCACAAGCGCAACACCGCCGGCTGCCTGGTGTGGGTGGCCGCGCAAATGCTTGCAGAAGACTCTGAAGCCCGCCAACACGCCAGCATGGCGGTGATCGCGGCCGACCACCGGATCACTCCGGATGATGCGTTCCGCGAGGTAGTGGATGCCGCGATGACCCTAGCTGAGACCCGGGGCGGCATCGTGACCATCGGCATTCGCCCCAGCCGTCCCGAAACCGGGTACGGCTACATTGAAGTCGTCCCCGGTAGCGCTTTTTTAGGCGGAAACGGCGTCACCCTGCATCAAGTTCAACGATTCCGCGAAAAGCCGAACCTGAACGAAGCCAAGCGATTTCTGGAGCAAGGTGGGTTCCTCTGGAACTCCGGCATGTTCTTCTGGACGCTGGATACGTTTCTGACCGAACTGGAGAAGGCCGCACCAGAGCTGTACGTCGCCGTCCCGGAACTCGCGGAGTTGCTGCGCCTCGGCGACACTCAGGCCGCCGAGGACCGGTTTGCTCGCCTCGGGAGCATCAGCATTGACTACGCGCTGATGGAGAAGGCCGAGGACGTGTACGTTGCCGAAGCCAACTTTGATTGGGATGACGTCGGCAGTTGGGACGCGCTGGACCGCTCGCTCCATGCGGATGAAGATGGCAACGTGGTTCAGGGCGAAGCCGTCGCGGTGGACGTCCAGGACTGCATCATTGTCAACGAGAGCCAACGCAGTGTCTCGTGCTTACTGGGCGTCCGGCACCTGGTGGTGGTGGTCACGGACGACGCCGTGTTGGTTTGCGACAAGGCCGAGAGCCAACGCGTCCGGGCCATCGTTGAAGCCCTACGAGAACGTGGAATAGACCGTACTTAGGTCGTTTGATCTACGTTCACCACAATTCCGAACGTATCCCGAAGAATGTGGCACCGTTTCGCTCCGTTCTATCGTAAGGTTCCCTATCGCCCCGCTGAGAACGCATCCCCTATGAAGTCATTCACCCGTTTCCTGGCCGTAGCAATTGTCGGGCTTTCCACTTTCGCGGGCGCCCTCGCTCAAGAAGTCACACCGGCCCAGCGCGATGAAGTATTAGAACGCGTGACGCGCGTCCTGACGAACGCCGCGTTTGTCCCGGGAGTCGACTTTAGCAAGTGGCCAGACTTCCTGGCCGCGCAGAAGGCGAGTATCGACGAGGCTAAAACTCCGAATGAGTTTGCCACGGCGGTGAACCGCGCCTTGCAAAACTTTGGGGCGAGTCACATCGTATTTAGCACCCCGGAGGCCGTGCAACAGATGCAACAGGGCCGGGTGGTGGGCCTGGGTATTGCCCATGAAGTCACCCCGGAAGGGATCCGGATCCTCGATGTCTTCCCCGATTCTCCCGCCGCGAAGGCTGGTCTGGGGGCGGGTGACGTGATCCTAGAAGCCGACGGCGTGAAGCCCGAAGCCCCCTCTGCCCTGCGCGGGCCGGAAGGCAGTAAGGTCCACCTGAAGCTGAAGAAGGCTGACGGCAGCACCGCCGAGGTTGACATCATACGCGGCGTTTTTAGCACCCGCCAGCCGGAAAGCATCAAATGGGCCACTCCCGAGGTCGCGGTCATTAAAGTGCCGTCGTTTATGACGTATGACCGCAAACGCGTTGAGCAACTCTTTACTGAGGCCAGCAAAGCCCGGTCCATCGTCGTTGACCTCCGCAGCAACGGAGGCGGCATGGTCATCAACCTGTACCACCTGATGGGCCTATTCATCGAGCCCACCGAGCCCATCGGCACCTTCATTACGCGATCGATGGTGACCCGCTACGTGAAAGAAAAGGAAGGCAGTGCCACCGACCTGAGCGCCATTGCGGAATGGTCGACCAACAAAGTTCGTCCGTTTAGCCCCCCGACCGGGCTAACCCGCTTTGCCGGCCCGGTAGTCGTGCTGGTGAATGGCGGTAGTGGCAGCGCGAGCGAGATCGCGGCGGCGGCCCTGCGGGATGTGCGCGGAGCCTATGTCGTGGGTTCGAAAACCGCCGGTGCGGTGCTGGCTAGTACCATGCTGGCGATGCCCCATGGCTACCAGCTTCAGTTCCCGTTCCAGGACTACGTGACGATCAAGGGTGTACGGCTGGAGGGAAAGGGAGTTGCCCCGGACCTCGAGACCAAGAACCCGCGCACGGCCCTGGATGCGGACGAAGCGCTTCTCGGCGCCCTGCGATGGATTGACGATCGCAACAAGTCAGCTCGCGCCAAGTAATCCCCGTTCAAACGTGAAGGCGGCCCCGGACCACACTTGCGGTCCGGGGCCGCGCGCTTTCTAAGGGGTGAAGTCCCGTCTTGGTTGACCCGGCGGAAGTAGCTCACCGGCACGGGGTGCGCCAGAGTGGAGTCGTCGCCCCCCGCAAGCCGCCCCACGAATGCTGAGGTCCGGACGGTATCAATTCCACCCGCTGGATACCCAGTCCGACCAGACGGGCACTTCTCGCGAGAGGAAGGCATGATGGTCAACGATCCGATCTTCAACGCATGGTGCCGGGCGGTCGACGCCGCCCTTTCCGCCCGTCATATCCGCACCCGGGTCAAACAACTTGACCCGTTCGCCGTTGATCTCGCCTTTCAGTCCGGCATCAACCCCCATGCGTTCGCGAACACGGATCCGCTTCCCATCGGCCCGCCTCCACCCTCTCCGGTGCGCCTGCGGCAGGTTCCGTCTCTCCTTTCTGTCCTCGCTAAGGTCTTCACCGTCTCCGGGTGGACGATCTGGTTGACTACCCTTCTCCTCGCCACCTGGGCCGCTTCCTTCCTCGGCGGAACTTTGGCTCGTATCTCCCGCACCGCCAACATCATAAGCCTTGAGGCCCGGAGGGACGGGATCGAGGCCCGCGAAGCCATTTCGGCCGAGATGTCTGCCCGTCAAGCCCGGTTTACGGAGCTCAACAACCTGAACCGTGCACCGACGGCTCTGGCACCCGAACCCTTGCCACGCCGCAATCTCGAAGTGGAACGCATTGATCAACAGATTGAGGAACTGGGTAAACGCCCGTTCGCCGAAACGATTGCCGAAATGGTGGCTCAGATCCTCGCGAGGGCAAGCCCGCTCATCGCCCTGGTGACGCTGTTGACTGGCGGAGCGGCTCTGGGTGCGGGCTGCCACCTCCTTGCCCACGTCACCCGAGGCATCGACGCGACGCCTTAGCAATCGCCTTCCACGGTGCGGTCACCACCGGTCACCACCAAAAACCTTATTCGTCGATTCGGCTGAAGTAGATGACCGTCACGGTGTGCGCCGGGGTGATGAACTCGCCGTAAATTCGGTGCAACGTCGAGATAATGTCGTCTTGGCTGCGCAATTCCGGGTTTTCCCGTTCAATGTCGCGCGGCGAGAGCTCGGCAATCGTCTTGACCTCCACCCGGTCGAGGATCGCGGAGTAGAGCTTTTGCCGTCGCCCAAAGCGAGGTCCTACTGTGACCCAGACCACCATGCCCGTTTGGTACTTATCGGATTTATCCCCCAACCGGATGGTCACGGTTTTCCGGTGGTTGTGGAGGACGTCCTCGTAGAGGTCAGAGTAGAAGTTCAGCGCAAACATCACGGTAACCGCTCCATTATGCCCGGAGAAAAGTCCTGATTCACCAAGCAGGAATGGCGACGCGCCGCGTTGAACCATAATTCTTGGCATGAAACTCACTAAAGTCGGCGTTGTGGGCTGCGGAAACATCAGCGGCATTTACCTCAGCAACCTCGCTAAGTTCACTGATACCGAGATTCTGCGGCTGGCCGACCTTGACGTGGATCGGGCTCAGCAAGTGGCAGAAGCCCAGGGTGTCCCCCGGTTTGGGACGGTTGAAGAGTTGATAAACGACGCGGAAATCGACGTCGTACTCAACTTGACGGTGCCCAAAGCCCATGCGGCCGTCAACCAACTCGCCCTCAACGCAGGGAAGCACGTCTACGCAGAAAAACCGTTTGCGGTGCAACGCGAAGACGCCCGCGCGACGCTAGATTTGGCCCAAGCGAAAGGACTGCGCACGGGGGCCGCTCCCGACACCTTCCTAGGGGCGGGCATCCAAACTTGCCGAGAACTCATTGATGACGGGGCCATCGGTCGGCCCATCGGCGTGCAGGCCTTCATGCTGTGTCGCGGCCATGAGTCCTGGCACCCATCACCGGAGTTCTACTACGAGACCGGCGGCGGCCCCATGCTAGACATGGGACCTTATTACGTAACCGCGCTGGTGAACCTGCTTGGCCCAATCAAGCGCGTGACCGGTAGCGCCCAGATCAGCTTTACCGAGCGCACCATTACCAGCGAACCGAAGGCGGGCAAGGTCGTCACGGTCGAAACCCCGACGCACCTGAGCGCGGTGCTCGACTTTGAGTCAGGAGCGGTCGGCGCGATCACCACCAGCTTTGACGTGGCCGCCCACACCTATCCCAACATCACCGTTTTCGGCTCAGAAGGCTCGATAATGGTGCCCGATCCCAACACCTTTGGCGGGCCGGTGATGATGCGTCGGGGGAACGATTCGGACTGGTCCGAAGTGCCGATCAAGCGCCCGTTCTCTGCGAACATGCGCGGACTCGGCTTGCTGGACATGATCACGGGCATCCGCCTGAACCGTCCGACCCGCGCCAGCGGAGAATTGGCATTCCACGTGCTGGACATCATGCTCGCGATCGAAGAGAGTAGCCGGGCCGGGCAGCACATCATGCTCGAGAGCGGCGTGCCTCGGCCCGCAATTATGCCGAAGGATTCGGACGACAACCACCTGAGCGAATAGGCTTGGTAGACTCGCCCTGGTCCCCACGCTTGTGCCGGACCAGGGTGGACCTATGCGAATCGGTTGGCTTTCCGCGCTCGAACACTTTGGCATTGAAGGCCCGTGGGCGGTTGTCCGGGCGGATGATGGGTTGCGACCCGATCCTCGAGTTAGCTTAGTCGTGCCCGAGGCACGTCGCGGATGGGCCTTCGTCCGCCGCGAGGTGAACCGCCGATCCGCCCCATGGCTCGCTTGGCTTCCGGTCGACGGGATTCCCGAAGAGATCGAAATTAGTGATGCCCCTCCCATTGGAATGGGGCACGACGATGCCGTCTTGGTGCCGGGCGCTCGGGGTTCTCACGCGGGAGGCCTCACCGGCCTCGTTGAGATCATCGATCGATTGTTAGGGCCGGGCGGTTGCCCCTGGGACCAAGCCCAAACTCACGAAACCTTGAAGCGCCACCTGGTGGAAGAGACTTACGAGGTTCTGGACGCCATTGATAGCGGCAAGCTGGACCTCTTACGCGAGGAGCTAGGCGACCTCCTGATGCAACCCATTCTCCACGCTCAGATGGAAGCCCGCGACGGGCGGTGGTCCATTGACGACGTGGCCGAAGCGATCAACGCCAAACTCATCCGGCGGCACCCGCATGAGTTCGGGGATACAACGGTGGCCGACGCCGCCGAGGTGCTGAAAAACTGGGATCGTATCAAGCTGGAAGAGCGGACATCATTAAAACGGCCCGATCCGAGCATCCTGGACGGCGTCCCCCGCGCCATGCCCGCATTGGCGCGCGCCCTTACCATCAGCCACCGCGCGGCACGCGTGGGGTTTGAGTGGCCAGACCTCACCGCCGTGTGGGCTAAGTTTGACGAGGAGTCGCGCGAGTTACGAGACGCCTTGCACACCGCCGACCCGATCGCAGCGGCCGACGAATTGGGTGACTTGCTCTTTACGACGGTGAACCTAGCGCGCTGGCTGGAGATCGACCCGGAAGACGCCCTGCGGCGAATGGTCGATCGGTTTACGGCGCGGTTCCGCCAGATTGAACTCATGGCGTCCCGGCCACTACACGACCTCAGCCCGGTCGAATGGGATGCACTTTGGACACGAGCAAAGGCCGCCGAAGCCAAGCGCTAGCCGGCGGCAAAAAAAACTTGGTGATCCGGGCAAACCTGGCGCACAATGGTGGGTATTCGTCGTTATGCAGGAAGATTAATCGGTTAATTCTTCCCGCATCACGGACGCCTCAACGAAGAGTCTCCCCATGAAACGTACTCAATGGTTCTCAAAAGCCCTCGTCATCGCCCTGTGCGCCACCGGAACGCTGGCCCAAGCGGCCGTGCTCGCCGCGGACTCTGCCTCGGACGTGGCTTACCTTGGCGGTTGGAGCACCGGGCAGAACGGTGGCTTTGGCTTTGCACCCTGGAATCTGGTTCCCATGAGCGAGGGCGGCAGCACCTTCATCGCGACAGGTTCGGCGGTGAACATTCCCGTGAACGGACCGGCATGGGGTCTTGCCAGTGGTCAGCCGGCCGATGCGTATTCTTGGCACGGCCTCACGGCCTCACGTTTCTTCCTCCAACCCCTGCGCGTTGGTGACCAGTTCAAGATTGACTTTGACTCCAACACCGTTCCGGTCACTCCCGTCGGTTCCGGCATCACCATCGCGCTACGCAATACGGCGAAAGACGAGCTGACCGCCATTTGGGTCTACCGCAACATTTGGTACAACTCCGGCCCTAACTATCAGTTATCGGGCGTCGGCAATAGCGCCATTCCGCTACAAATCGGGGGATTAACCGTGACGGTTCGTCCGCTAAGCGATACGACGTTCCAGATGACGCTCCAACCACAGGGCGGAGCGATGTCAACCTTTAATGGCATCTTCAAGGGTGGCAAAACGGGTCCGATCACCAGCTTCGACGTCCAGTGTTACAACAACGGCGTTGGCACTAACGGGGAACTCTATGTTAACAACGTTGCGGTTACCGGCGAGTCGACAGTACGTCATCTGAAGGGCCGCATCGACTTCGGTGACCGAACAGGGGCGTTGCCCGCTACCGTCAGGATTGCATTCCGTGAACCCGGCACCAGCACGGTCATCGACACCGTTACCGCCGGTATTGGCGCGGACGGGAGTTACGATGTCGTTGCGCCGGGGCCTCAAACCTATGATGTTTCCGTCCAACCTCGTCCCTACCTCCGACGCACTCTCCCAGTTGATTTGACTGCCGGATCCCAGGACGGCTTTATCTTCCCGCTCGTGGCCGGTGACATTGATGGAGACAACGCCGTCACCGTCTTCGACTACGATAAGTTAAGCGTTTACTTCGACCTTTCCGATGGGAGCGCCGGTTGGGGAACGGCGGACGGAGACGGCGTCGCCCCGCAAGACGCGGACCTCGACGGTGACGGGTCGGTGACGGTGTTCGATTACGACATCCTTAGCACCAATTTCGACCGGGCAGGAGACGACTAGCGCAGAACGCATACCAGGATTCCGAAAATTTCTCCCGGCAAAGGCCTGATTTTGCGGTTAATCATGGAGAATAGAGGTCGGAACGTCTTGCCCTCCTGCGTGAAGGTGAACCGTCCTCTGGTCAACGTGATAAAGCGGTTCATCAAGCCTGTTTCATCCACGACCGGCCCTTGCGGGTCGCCATGCGGCGACCATTTCATCCTATCTAGAGAGGTAACTAAACCATGAAGAGACCAACGATTGCTCTCCTTTCAATACTGATCGGCTTAACGAGCGCGGCCCAAGCCGTGATCATTGCCCAGGACACGGCCAGCGACGCGGCTTACGCGGGTGGCTGGACCACCGGCACCAACGGCGGCTCCGGCTTCCAGGCGTGGGACATTGTCCCGATGGACCTCGGTGGTTCCGCATCAATCGCCGCGAACTCGAGTGTTAACATCCCGAACAGTGGCCCTGCGTTTGGGCTTAGCACCGGAGAACTTGGCGCTAGCGAGTGGGGACTCTACGGAATCGTGGCCACTCGAGGCCTTAACTCCCCGATGGCCTTCGGCGACACCTTCCGTGGTTCCCTCGACAACGGCGCGATCGGAGCGACCGGACCCGGTTCCGGGATTTCGTTCATTTTCCGTAATGCGGCCGGTGCCGAGTTAACCTCCATCTGGGTGTATCAAGACCCTTGGTACAGCTCCGGAGCTAACTACCAAATCGGCGGCGCTGGCGATAGCGGCGTAGCCCTTTCTACGGGCGGCGTGTTGTTTGCGTTGACCCCGCAAAGCAACTCTTCATTCAGCCTAACGTTGCAGCCGATTGGAGGCAGTGCGACCACAGTGAACGGCGCCTACACCAGCGGCCGAACCGGGCAAATCGCCTCTATCGACGTCCGGGCCTACAACAATGGCGCCGGGACCAACGGCGACTTCTACGTGAACAACCTTGAGATCGAGGCAGTGCCCGAGCCTGCGACCATGGCTGGCTTGGCCGTAGGCTTAGGATTCCTCGTCCGTCGGCGGCGACGCTAACCGGTAACTGGAGACACTGAACAGGGGGGAGGGTTTGGGCCGGGATCCGCGGGGATTTTGGCCCAACCGTTCCTTTAGGTGCTTGTCGCGGGCAACAGTATAGTAATTATTGCGTTATCGCCCGCAATTATTAGGGTTATTCTGCGGTCACCTCCAATTCCCTCAAAAGGCCGCTACAATTTAATCAAGCTGAATTAAGCGGTTAATCATCCGGTTTTTTTAAGCTTGTGGGACCAAAAATGGCACTTACGATGCGCGATGTCGCCGCCCGGACCGGAACTTCAGTAGCCACGGTCTCGGCAACGTTGAACGGAAAGGATTCGGGCAGTATCCGAGTCGGTGTTGAAACCCGCCGGCGAATCCTTCAAGTTGCCGCCGAGATGGGCTACGTACCCAACGAAATCGCACGAAGCCTCGCCACCGGGAAGACTGGCGTCATCGGGTTGGTCCTTCCCTACGCCGAAGCTTTCGCGGACCAGAATCCGTTCTGCAATCACATCATGCACGGCGTCTTCCAGGCTGCCATCGAAGCCAAGCTCAATGTCATGCTCTTTACCGCCTGGCAAGAGGGCCAGGCCGTCGATCCCACGCCTTGGATCGCCCGGGTTGACGGCGTGGTGGCCGTTATGCCGACTGCCGCAGGCTCGCTCGTCAGAACATGTCGAGACCGTGGTTTACCCATAACCGCCGTCGTCGCGGAGTCAGTGGATGACGGCTATTTCGTGAACTCAGACGACGAACTCGGGGGTTACCTCGCCACCCGCCACCTCCTTCAGCTAGGCCATCGTCGAGTCGCCCTCCTGTCGGATGCACCCAGTAATCCAACCAGTCGGCCCCGACGATTGGGCTACCTTCGGGCCTTTGAAGAAGCCGGCATCGACGTATCACCCGAAGTCATGGTGCTGGCCGGTTCAGAGCAGACCGGCGGCAAACGGGGATGCAACCTGCTGCTGGCGTTGCCCCAAGCCAAACGCCCGACCGCGATCGTTGCCGCGAACGACCTGTGTGCGGCCGGCGCAATCTCCGCCATCAAGGACGCCGGCCTTCGCGTTCCCCATGACATCGCTATCGTGGGCTACGACGACACCGAATTTGCCGCCAACACTCGACCTGCGTTGACCAGCGTGCAAATGCGCATCGACGAACTCGGGGCCGCGGCGGTCCGACAACTTGGTTTACTCATCGCCGGCAATGAGCCGGTCCAATCGAACGTCATTCTTCCGGTCACCCTGACCATCCGTGAGTCCTGCGGTGCCTCAAGTGCCGCCCCGTCATTGTAATCTTCCCCGACAAATTCCTACTAGGAGCCCATGCCAGCAATGAAGCAAGCATTTACCCTCATCGAACTCTTGGTCGTTATCGCGATCATCGCCATTCTTGCCGCGATTCTCTTCCCGGTTTTCGCCCAGGCGAAAGTGGCCGCGAAGAAATCAGCGGACCTCAGCAACATCAAGCAGGTAACGCTGGGCGTCATGATGTACGCCAACGATCAGGACGACACGTTCCCGGTCTACTCGTTTGGTCAAGACAGCCCACGGGCCGCCTTCCTCCAGAGCTACCTCTGGAGTAGCGCCCGGTGCCTTGGACCCTACACCAAGAACGTGGATATACTCCGCAGCCCGGACGATAACTACACCCTGGGAGCCACCGGCGACTATCCCACCGACCGCGCAAAGTGGAGCCAGGAGAGCTACATGCCCAACCTGGTAAATCCCAGTGTCGACTCGTATTTCCCGGGCGTCACCGGGGCCCAAGGGGCGATTGCCCCCGGCCCGATGATGGAGGGCATGTTCAGTGTGAAGTCGGCCGCGACGACTCAAGGCAATGCTTCGAGCCCAGCCGACGTCGTGCTACTTGCCCCGGGCCGGTCGGACTTCGAAAAGTGTATGGCTTATACCAACGCCTTCACGAATAACGAAGTCCAGTGGTACCCGTACTGGACGACCGGAATTGGCGGCTGGGGCTGGGACATCCAGGCGCTCACCGTCACCCCATGGGACGCAAACTGCTCAAACGCTTGGCGACGCTATAGCGGCGGTGCAAACTTCGCCTTTGTGGATGGGCACGTCAAGACCCTGAAACCGGGCGAATTGGTGACGGGGGCGAACCCCAACCCCAAGCGCTGGCTGATGAATGCCCCAAATAACTAGGGCCCTTATGAAGCGATTAAATTGTAATTGGCGAACGCTCGGAATGGGTCCACTATTAGGGTTCCTGCTCCTTGCCGGATGCGCGGACAACAGTGACGGCCTCACAAAGGATCAATCCTCAATCAATGATCGATTCCAAACGATCATGACTAAATCCGAAGGGAAATGGGAAAGATTGACCCCCGAGGACAAACAATACATCGTGGGTGAACTCTCCAACGGAGACGAGGCCGCGGCTCAGCGCATGTTTGAAATGCGATCGAAGCGAGCCGAAGGCTTGCAGTTTGAGCGAGAATCGACCGCCGGCGGCGGCCCGACCTCGACCAAGCCCTGACCCAACCTTTTGCGGGTGAATCACCTCCCGTGGTTCACCCGTAACCTTGGCTTCCTACGCGACCATGATTGCCCACCTTCTTGCCTTCACCCTAATTGCGCCCGCCAATCTTGCAATTCCCGACGCGCCCGTCTGGCGTTCTGAACGAGATGCCACCGGCACATGGTGGTTGCGCGATCCGCAAGGCAAACCCTTTTGGTCCTTCGGCGTGTGTTGCGTGAACCCCGGGATTGATTGGAAGAACTACAACCCAAAGAACCGGTCGTATTCTGCGTTCCAGCTTACGCCGAACGGTTCGACGTGGGCCAACCAAACTGTAGACCAGCTTCGCGGATGGGGTTTTAACTCATTGGCCGGATGGTCCGACTCCGAGCTTTTACCGAAGGTCGTTCCTGAGCGACGGCTGCCCTACTTCGACGTGCTGCACCTTGGGGCCTACGTGAAAGCGCCCTGGGACGATATTTTCAGTACAGCCTCGATCTCCCGAATGGAGCAGGTCGGAGCCGATCTCGTCACCGCCAAGCGGGATGATCCCTTCCTCGTGGGTTGGTTTACCGACAACGAGCTGGGTTGGTGGGACGATTCGCTGATGCCGCATTACCTCGCCATGCCGCCTGCCGCGGCCGGACGCCAGCGTTTGGTCAAAGAGTTCGGCACATTTTACGCCCAAAATTGGAAGAACCTAAACCGAGACTGGATCACGCCCGCCAAGAGCTTTTCTGACCTTAAGCGGCCGACCGTGATGCACCTACGCCCCGGAGGTACCGGACGCAAGTTCATCCATCACTGGACGTCGGTGCTTTCCGGACACTATTACCAAACGATGCACCGGATCATCCGTAAGCACGATCCCCATCGGATGATCCTCGGGGACCGCTACCTTCAGTACGCCACGCCGGCCGTGGTGCGCGCTTCACTACCCTTCGTAGATGCCATCTCGACTAACCTCGGCGCAGACTGGAATGATGGTAGCTATGCCCGGGGATACTTGGACATGTTGGCCACTCTAGGTCAGAAGCCTGTCTTAATCACCGAGTACTACCTTTGCGCCAACGAAAACCGGAGCGGTAACCGCAACTCCAGCGGAGGCTTCCCGGTGGTCGAAACTCAGGCCGAACGGGCGGCCGGATTTGCCCGATCCACGCGCGAACTAGCCGAGCGACCCGAAGTCGTGGGCGCACACTGGTTCCAATACTACGACCATCCCGAACTCGGACGCGGTGACGGAGAGGACTACAACATGGGGCTTGTAGACATCGCGGGGAAACCCTACGAAGGCATGATCGCTACGGCGCAAAACGCTAAGCCGGCGGAGGTTCACCGTTCACCCGTGCCGTGGACTTCGGCAACCCGTATCCCGGGCCTTCCGTCGGGAGCGGTCGACGGCCTCAAGCGGTGGGATCGGCGGGGCGGTTGGATCAAGCCAACGCCAAAAATCACCTTTGCCGACCTGTACGTCGCGCAAGACCCTGAGGCCCTCTACGTGGGGTGCTACGCAATGAACTATATTGATGAACGCCTCTACGAGGGCGGTCGAATCCCCGAGAACGAGCGGCCGGAACTGGTGGTACGGCAAGGCACGTCTCGCCTCGTCGCAGTGCGGTTTATGGGCAAGAATAGGCCTGCAAGGCTAACCGATACGGCCCCATCCAAGGCCACCGTCGCGTTTGAGTTACCGGGACTGAGGCCAACCCTGGTCGTTCGGATCCCTTGGTCTGAGATCAAGCTAACCGGTGGAAACGTGAACCTATCCGTTGATGCTACCACCCACTCACGAGGCGACGCGACCAGCTGGAAAGTCTTCGTACCGCGATGACGGCGCCCCTCATTGCCTCCCTGTTCGGTCTCGGTACCCGCTATTCGGTGACCCAGCAAGACTACCGATGGTGGTTTCAGGCACCTACCGGAACCGAATTTCGCTCGCTTGGCGTGAACTGCGAGAACCGGGGAGACACTGCCCCAGCGGCAGATCCCCTTATCCCGGCGTTTCGCGCGCAAGACCAATTCGTCAGCGATCATGCCTGGGTCAATTCAACGGTTAAGCAGTTGGAACGCTGGGGATTCAACACCATCGGCAGCTGGAGTGACCTCGCGTTGCTGGCAAACTCACACTGTATACTCACCCACACTCCAGTCCTGCACCTGGGCGCAGCGGGCATCCCGTGGCGCGACATGTGGGCCCCAGCGGTCATTGCCGAAACCAAGGCCATCGCCGTCCGCGAGATCGCGCGGAGCGGAAAGTCCCGGCGTCCAATAGGGCCAATTGGGCCTGGCGGGCCACCCCCGCCCACGGAACCTGGCGGCGATCATTCCCCCGCTGAACGCCGGTATCGCCCGATCCCTTACGTTGTGGCCCCGCGACCGGGCGCTCGGGCCCGTGACGGAGGGCACTCCGCGGGAAGAACTCTGGCTTGCCTGGAACTCATCTTCCCTCTACCTTTCCGTTGCCTGGGACGAGGACCGCGTTGAGGTTGATTGTGATCTGCTCACTCCAAAAGTGCGCCATGATTGGTCCGCACTTAACCCCTTCTTGTCACTTCAACTTGCGAGCCACCTCATGATCCTACTCCTCTCTGCTTCCCTGATCCTTACCGGTTTGGTCAGCGACCCGTTTGCCCTTAAATCTGGCGATCAGGTGGCCTTTTACGGCGACAGCATTACCGAACAAGGCCACTACACTAACCTAGTCGAAGCGGCGATCGCGACCCGGTTTCCGAGCATGAAGGTGCGCTTCGTGAACCTTGGATGGGCCGGCGATACGATTTACGGAACCACCGGTTGGGAAGGCGCGGGCGGAACGCCCGAAACGCGCATCAAGCGTGACCTACTGCCCGAGAACCCGACCCACATCGCGGTGATGCTGGGCATGAACGACGGCTGGTATAGCCCCTATAAAGCCGAGTGGGCGGCGGACTTTGGCCGAAATTATGAGGGTTTGATCAACAAAATCCACCGCGCCTGCCCCAGGGCCCAACTCACCTTGATGCGGACCTCGCCCTGGGACGATATCACCCGCCCCCCCTCCTTTCCGGCGGGCATAAAGGGCGAGGGGGGCTACAACGTGGTGCTGCGCCAGTACGGCGAAGCTGTCGCGCAGACCGCCAAGAAGCTGGGGGCCGGGTACGTGGATCAAAATGAGCCCCTCGTGCAAGCCTTGACCTTCGCCAAAGTCGAGAATGCCGAGTTAGCCCAAAAGATCATTCCCGACCTAATACATCCGGGGCCAGCCGGCGGATTGGTAATGGCCCAAACGCTGTTGCGCGCCTGGAACTTCCCCACCGAGCTCTGGTCCATCACGCTGGACGCCGCGACCGGTCGCGTGGTGGGTCAGCGGGGGACGACCGTCATCAAGTTCGCGAACGGCGCGTGGGAGCAGAAGGACGCCGGGCTCCCTTTCCCCATTGACCGCACGGACCCGGCGACCGCATTAGTGGCCCGACTCACTCACGCTGGCCCCGCTTTGGGGTCGATGCGCCTGACGGTGCGGGGATTGCCGAAGCCGCGTTACGTGCTATTGATCGAAACCAAAGCGGTCGGCGAGTTTACGGCCGCCGAACTCGCGGCGGGCATTGACTTGGCCGAACGGGACACCCCGATGGGCGCGCGTTCTCTCGAAGTCTGGCGCGGGACGGTCGCCATCAACCGGTTAGCGTTCATCACGTGGCGTGAAGTGGTGCGCCCCTTCGGCAATGTCCCGGCGGGACAAAGCGCTCGCAAGGGGCTAAACGACCTTCAGCAGTCCCTCACGGCCCACCGCGAGGCACTGGCGCAAAGGACAACCTTTCGCTACCGACTCGAACCGCTCTAGGCGGCTAATGGTCTTCTGCATCCAGCCGGAGGACGTATGTGTCGTACTGACGCAGGGGCTCGAAGCCGTGCTTGCCGTAGAATTCCACAAGGGTCGTCCAGTCGATGATGCTCTGGCGCGCTCCGCGCTCGCGCAGGATTTGCAAGCCGTACCCGAGGATTCCGTCGCCGTAGCCCTTGCCGCGCACCCGCTTGCTCACGCCGATCGGGCCGAGTGCGCCCCAGTTGGGGCCAAGATCAGCGTGCCACACCGCGCCGCCAATCGGCAGCCGGCAACCCTCCTGCTGGGTGAGCGCGAAGCCTTCGCAAACGTCGTCCACAAACACGCCCACCACAAAGTCAGACCGGTCCTCGACCTCGATCTTGTTCATCACGTCGTGGTGCCAGCGTCCCGGGAACTCGCGCGCTAGGAACTCATCGAGTTTCGCCACATCGTCCGCACCAATCGGCCGTAGGTCGGCTCCCTGCACCGGCAGGCAACCTTCAGGCGGGGTGTAGTCCGCCAAATCTCGCTCCAAGTCCACTTGGTGGCTCGTTAAAGTAAAGCCTTCTACCATCAGCAGGTCGCGCAGGCGGTGGCACTCCATCGGGCACCCGGGGAACAGGTGGCCAGAGTCTTGACCAAAGAGCAAACGGTAGGTGCCACGGTTCCGTAGCACGCGCTTGGCGGCTTCCAGCAGCCCCACTCCCTGGGCGGGATCCTCGAACGCGATCGCTGTGATGTGGGCCTGATCGGGGTCAGGACCCACGAACCGCGAAGGATTGGCCGAGCGCTTGATCGCGACAAAACCGGTCACGCGGTCATCGCCGTCTAGCTCCAGCAACGAAGCCCCCCAGTCAAACAGGGGCGACGTCACCGTCTTCTGGCGCAACAGTTCCTCCGAGACCCGGAACCGCTCAGGATAGAACCCTTCCCAAAGCCGGGTCATCGCCGCAAAATCGGCTTGCTCAAAGGTCGTCCGCATAGTCCGATTATAGTGGACTCAACCCGGTTCGCGCCTGATCTAAGCCGCGAGGGTGCGTAAGTGAACGCCGTATCGCGAGAGTGCGTCCATCGTGCGCTCAATGCGAGAGATCATCTCGCCATCATCGCACCGTAAGAACTCGCCCAGAGTCGGCGCGGCGAACAAACGCTCGAAGGCATCCATCCGTGCGCCGTGGGATTCCACCGCGACGACCAACTCGCGGTCGCTGTCCTGCAAGAACGGGCGAACGAACGAACGGATCGGCGAGTAGTTTGCCTGGAGCCAGCGGCGAAGGTCTTCGTATCTGACCTCCAACCGAGCCTCGGGCCCATACTGCGCGCCCGCGCAAAGCACGTCCACCAGGTCCTCAAACCGCGTGTAAAACGCGATCAGGTCCAAGAGTCGCTCGTCGTGACCCGGAACTCCTGGCAACGCGCGGAGGGCCAACACATCCTGCCGATCTCGGCGGGCTAAGCGGAGCCGTTGGGGGATCCTACTCAACCACTCAACGGTTCCGGCACTGCGTCGCCGCGCCCGACCCCAAGCTCCCGCGCGGATCAAGACTGGCCCTCCGCCGGGAGTTCCTGGCTATGACTCACAAAGTTGATCCGGAGATCACGCACGAGGTTCTGCACCCGGCGCTTATCCTCGCCATCCAGTTGGGATTCCAAGAACGAGGCCAGACTCGCCGTCGCGTCGACCGCCACCTTGGCTTCGCTCAGATCACGCTCGATCTTGCCGTTCATACCGGGCTGCAGGCCTAGCTTTTGCCACGCAAAGCTGGCCATCTGCTCCGTCATCATCAAAATAACTTCGTAGACGCTGATACGCTCGGGGATCGGGGGTCCTGTTTCCGGTGCCATGAACTGCCCTTATAGACGGTCCCCATGAACAGAAAGCCGCGTGTCAGAGTAGATTAGGGCTGTGTCCAGCGTCAGCCCACCTGGGGAGAGTCCGCCCCCCGCCCCGTCCTCGCGACTGGCCCCCAATGTCGGCAAAGCCAGCGCCATCATGATGGCGAGCTTGTTGCTCAGCCGAGTCCTCGGCATTTTGCGCGAAATGATCATGAACTGGCATTTCGGCCAGAGTCTGGAGACGGACGCCTATCGCCTCTCGTTCCAGATTCCTGACCTGCTGTTCTACCTGGTGGCGGGTGGCGCGCTCAGTTCGGCGTTTATTCCGGTGTTCAGCGAGTACCTCCACACCGACCGCGAAGATGACGCATGGTGCGTGTTCAACTCGGTGGCCACGCTCATGTCGATCATTGTGGGGGCGTTTGTTGTCGGCGCGTGGATCTTCGCCGCGCCGCTGGCGCACTTAGTCGCTCCGAAGTCTCCGGACGCCGCCATGCCGCTCATTATCGCCATGAGCAGGGTGGTGTTACCCGCGCAGTTCGCCTTCCTTATCGGCGGACTGATGATGGGCACGCTCTACGCGCGGCAGCTCTTCAGTGTGCCGGGGCTCGGGCCCAACATCTACAACCTCGGCATCATTTTTGGTGCGCTCGTGCTCAGCCACTTTGTGGTGCCGGGCATCATGGGCATGAGCTGGGGCGCGCTGATTGGGGCGACCCTCGGCAGCTTCCTCCTGCCGTACTTGATGATGAAGCGACTCGGGTCGCCGATTCGACTCCAGATGGACCTCAAGCACCCGGGAGTGCGCAAGGTCTTCAAGCTGATGGCCCCGGTGGTGCTGGGACTTTCGCTCCCCGGCGTGTTCCCCATCATCACGCAATACTTCGCGACCTATTACCGGCAGATCGGCCTGAACAGCGCGCTCTCGAACGCCAACCAGCTGATGCAAGCGCCGCTCGGGGTCTTTGGTCAGTCCCTGGCCCTCGCGGTGTTCCCGGCCCTGGCGCAGTTCTTTGCCCAAGATCGGATGGACTTGTTCCGCGATCAAGCCTCGCGAACGCTGCGCGCGGTGATCTACCTCTCGACACCGGTCAGCGTCATGCTCCTCATCATCCCCGACAGCCTGGTGCGGGCCGCTTTCCAGCACGGGGCCTTCACCACCGCCGATACTCAGCGCACCGCCGCGTGCCTCGCGATGTACGCCATCGGCGTCGCGGGCTGGTGCCTTCAACCGGTGCTGATGCGGGCGTTCTTCGCCCTCCACAAAACCGTCACGCCCATTGTGTTGGGCACCATCGCCACCGCGCTGTTTATCGGCCTCACCCAGCTCTTCCTCGCGCTCAACCTCCCCTACGTGTACTTGCCCCTGGCCGGATCGCTCGCGGCCTACGTGTTGGTGGGCCTGCTTTTGGTGTACCTGTCGAAGGCGGCGGGAGGCTTGGACTTGCCCAGCATTCTCGGCACCTGGGCCAAGTGTCTGGTCGCCGCCGGCATCGCGTCGCTCGTGCTCTTCGGGTTCCGATTGGCAGAACCGAGCCTCATCCGAAACTTCCACACGCCGGGGCAAATTGTGGGCACCGGACTCACCGCCCTCGCTTTCGGATGGGCCTATTACTATGCCTCGCGAATGTGGCGAATGCCCGAGACCGAGACGATTGACCGCGCCCTGGCGAAACTTTCGAAAAAAACTCAACCGCCGGAGTCCATCGCGCCGTAGTTTGCGAGCGGAACTTGTCACTTTGCGAGATATTTGGCGTAGTTCTTTGCGCGATAAATGGCGTAAGCAAGACTCAAGTCTTTCCAATCACCAGACTCTCAAGAGCTGATTCTACGACACATTTCGTTACTTCTCGGAGTGAGTTGACTTCAAGAATTCGCTCGACTTGGGTTAGGAGTCGGTTCAGCAATCGGAAGTTGCCCGCCGTCCTACGGATAATCGCCGCGACCGCTTCCGAATCGAGTGGCTGTTCGGGAAGATTCACGCCTGAAGGGACCCATCATTTCTCTAAGAGGTCACGAATCTCATTCGCGGAGAGAGGTCGAAACTCGTGCTCAAAACCGATGCGGGAAAAGAACTGAGGGTATCTTGCAAGTCGCTTTTCGATGCCCGGCATCCCAATCAGAATCATGCCAATGTCACCGGCATCGAAGATTGCTCGAACCTGTCCGAGGCTTGCCATGCGCAAGCGGTCGGCCTCTACTCGATTGCGCCTTGGCTTGGAGTGGCGCGGCTTGGAGTCGCATAGGATTCTCCGCCACATCCAGACGAATGAGCGGCTTCAGGCCTGTACCAACCGTTTTGCCATCGTTACAGGACCGCAAGAGCTTCTCCCCCATGCCGAGCTTCTGAACTAGTGCGCAGCAAACTTCCGTGGTGTGGAAGAGAACCCGGAGGCTGAGGGCTCGGAGCGGCGAAGAGGGCCAATGCGACCCTTTCTGAGTATCTTGTCAAGGAGCGGGCGATGCGCAAAGGGCAGGTCGGCCGCTGAGCGCGATTGTTAGCGCGACGACGACGAGCGCCGTCGCGACCCCGAACGTCGTCCGCGTGCCTGCCGCAACGGCCTCGGGGTGAGCGTTCGCGACGTCCGTCGCACCGGACGCGAACGCGAAGACCGCTCCCATCGCGGAAGCCCCCGTGATGAGGCCGAGGTTGCGCGCGAGGCCGAGCATTCCCGCCGTCACCCCGTGCTCCGCCGGGGCGAGGCCCCCCATGACGAGCGTGTTGTTCGACGTCTGGAAGAGCGCATATCCGGCGGTGACGACCACGACAGGGCCGACGTAGCCGGGAACTCCAAGCTTTGTTGGGGACAGCACCAACAGAATCAAACCGGCGGCCATCGCGCTCAGTCCGAGCGCGGCCGTGCGGTGGGGACCGAATCGGTCGGCCAGGCGGCCTGCCGGCACGCCCGCCGCCGCGACCACGAGGGGTCCGACCGACAAGACCAAGCCGACGAGCGCTGGCGTGAGCCTCAGCGCGTGAGCAAGGTAGAAGGGGCTGACCACGAGCGTAGACATCATCACGGCCGAGACGATCGTGCTCATGACGAGGCTCCCGCTTAGCGCGGGGTCGCTGAACCGCGACAAATGGAGCAAGGGCGATTTGGTTCGTCTCTCGACCCGGACGAAAACGAGGGCTCCGGCCAGCGAGGCCGCAAGTAGGGAGAGATTCAATAAACCGAAACGACCATGCCCGGTCGTCATGGCGAGCGCGTAGGCCGCGAGCGAGAGAGCGAGCAGCGCCGTGCCGAGAGCGTCGAAGCCCGACGCCTGCGCGTTCGGCGAGCGGCCGTCGGCGGGTAGGTGCCGATGGGTCAGGAAGAGGGCCAATGCTCCCACCGGAACGTTAACGAGGAACATGGCCTGCCACCCGATTTCCGCGATAAGGAAGCCGCCAAGAGAGGGCCCCAAGGCCGTGCCGATGGCGGACATTGCTCCGAGCAGGCCCATGGCGCTGCCGGTCTTCTCCTTCGGAACCGTCTCGCTTACGAACGCCACGGTGAGCGCCATCATGGCCGCCGCTCCAAGTCCCTGAACGGAGCGGGCGGCAATCAGCACCCAGAGGGAAGGCGAGAGGCCGCACAAAGCCGACGCGGCCGTGAACGTGAGCGTTCCGGCGAGCAGCAATCTTCGGCGGCCGACGAGGTCCCCGAGCCTTCCCGCTCCCACGACCAACGTTGTGATGGCGAGAAGATAAGCGAGAACGACCCACTGGACCTGCTGGAACGACGCGCCGAACGCCCGAACGAGCGTCGGCAGCCCGGCGTTTGCGATGCTGGTGTCGAGGGAGGACATCAGCATCGACACGGAGAGGCCTGCGAGAGCCCATTTGGAGGAGTACGTTCGTTCCGAGCTCGATTCTGACGGAATGCCAGCGCTCAATCGTTCCCCGCGGAAGACTCAGGGAGGTCTATCGCGTCCTTCAAGAGACTTAGGATTTCACCTGCCTGCGCTTCGGTGAGCCTTCCGAAGAAGCCTCTCGCCAACCCTTCTCGCAGCTCCGCTACCTTAGCGGCCGCAGCCTGGCCCTCGGGGGTCATCCGGACGGAGTTCGTCCTTGCGTCGCCGACTTCTTTGCCTCGCTCAACAAAGCCCCTCTGCTCGAGCCCCTTCAGGGCCCGACCCGCGTTGCTTCGGTCGATAAAGAGCATGCTCGACAGCGAGTCTTGCGTAGCCTCTCCGTTTTGACGGGCGAGGAGGGTCAGCAGTCGGGCTTCGGTGTGGTTGAGACCCAGAGCGGCGAAGCCCCGGTCGCCGATTTGGTGCCGCCGCCTGGCAAGCGTGCCGACCAGGTCGAAGAGAGCCGAGCGATTCCTTTGATCTGTCATGTGGCCAGCATACATGCGTGCGCACGCATGTCGAGTGGAAGAGGTCGCTCGACCCTTCGACCGCGTGCGAGCTCTCGGGCTTCCTCCGACAGTGTTGCCAGTTGGTCGACGGCGAGAGGTTACGCCAAATAGCGCGCAAAGAATTACGCCAAATAATTCGCAAAGTGAAAAGGAACCCTTCATGAGGATCCGTTCGTCTTGACGAACGTGTCTCCTGAAGACGGACTTTCATGCTGACCATGACCGATGCCCCGACCACCCAATGGACCGTTGCCCCTCGCGATGACCCCGCGGAGCGGAGCCTGGTGCGGGCCCACGGGTTACCCCCGCTGGTCGCGGCAGTTTTGGTCAGCCGGGGTTGGACCGATGGCCCCGAGCTCCGCCGATACTTAAAGCCGGACCTCGCCGACCTGCATCCCCCCGAGGCCCTACCCGACTACGCCGCCGCCAGCGCCACGTTGCGCGATGCGCTGAGTAAGGGCGAGCGGATTTACATCCACGGCGATTACGACGTGGATGGCATCACCAGTGCGGCGATCCTGACCCGCTTCCTGCGGAGCCTCCAGGCTGACGTGGTGGTCCACGTGCCGCACCGCACCCGCGAGGGCTACGGGATTCACAAGAGCGCCGTAGCCGAAGCCGTGGAGGCTGGCGCGAAGCTCTTTTTAACATGCGACTGTGGGGTCGCCGCGTTTGAGCAAGTGGCCCTCGCCCGGGCCGCGGGCATGCGCGTGATCGTCACCGATCACCACGAAGTGGGCGACCGGATCCCGGAAGCGGAAGCGGTAGTCAACCCTCACCGCCACGACACCGCGTACCCGTTTGCCGATCTTTGCGGGGCGGGGGTAGCGTTCAAGCTGGCGTTGGGGATCGCCCAGGACGTCGGGGCATCGACGGCAGGATTCCACCGCGCCTTCCTTGACCTTGCCGCGCTAGGCACCGTCGCGGATGTAATGCCCCTCCAGGGTGAGAACCGAATCATCGTGCGTCACGGCCTTGAACGCCTGGCCGAAACCAAGAAGCCCGGCCTGCAGTCGCTGATGCGCATGGCCCAAATCAAGGTGGCGGATGGCGTGACGGCGTGGGACATTGGTTTCCGACTCGGCCCGCGACTCAACGCCGCGGGCCGGATTGATGACGCCGCCCTAGCGCTGCAACTGCTGATGACCACCGAGGTGAAGGAGGCCGACGACATCGCGGCCCAGTTGGAGGCAATCAACCAGGAACGGCGGCAGCAGCAGGACGAGGCCGTGAAGGCCGCGATTGCCTCGGTTGAACGTGACGGGCTAGACCGCCATCCTGTCCTCGTGGTTTCGGGACGATCGTGGCACCCGGGCATCGTCGGACTCGTGGCCGGGCGGCTGGCGGAGCACTACTTCCGGCCCGCCTTTGTGGCGACACTGGATCCCGAGACCGGACTGGCCAAGGGCTCCGCGCGCACCGTCCCCGGCTTCAATCTCTTCGAGGCAATCGAGACCCTGCGCCCCATGCTGACATCCGGCGGCGGGCACGAAATGGCGGCCGGGTTCTCGTTGCCCTATGAGCGACTGGGGGAGTTTGCCGCCGAGCTCTGCCGAATCGCGGACGAGAAGCTCCCGCCGGAAGCCCGAATTCGCCAGATTGCGGTGGACGCCCAAGTTTTGGCCGAGGAGGCCGACTTCTTGGCCGCCGAGTCGCTCTCGGTGATGGAGCCCTTCGGCGCGGGGAACCCGATGCCCGTGTTTCTCACGCGGGGCTTGACCCTTGAGACGGTGCGGGGGACGCGCAATCCCGAACACGTGATGCTGGTGCTTCGCTCGCCGGGCGGGGCGAGTCGCGACATCATGGGATTCGGCCTGGGCGCGCGCATCCGAGATATCCCCTTGGGCACCAAACTGGACGTGGTTTACACCCTCACGGTTGACCGTTACAACGGTTCTCGCCGCTTAAGGTGGCGTCTGAAGGACTTTGCGCGTGCTTAGCGTTTCCGCGCGACGTCCGACCGTTATGGGGAGCGTCATCGCCTCGGCCTCGCCGCGCCGCCGAATCGTCACCCGAATGACCCGCCCGACCCGCTGATCAAAGAGCAACGCGGCTAGGTCAACCGCATTGCTGATGATGACCTGATCCAATTGCGTGATCACATCCCCTTCGCGCAGCCCTGCTTTCGCCGATGGAGACCCCTCCATCACTTCCACCACTAGTGCTCCCGGCTCGCCCGCATCGCGGAAGAACGCGCCGATCGCGGGGTGCTCGGGCCGTTGCGAGGGGCTTCGGAAGCCCGTGACCACCCGATCCAACACCGTGGTTCCCAGCGAGTAACCAACGGTAACGCCCATCGGGCCAAAGTAGCTCGGAGCGGAATCCATCCGCTTGACTTGGTTCACCGGCTCCAGCGTCGCTCCGACTAATCCCGCCAGACGGCCATCAGCCAGGAAAATAGGCGCGCCGCCTAACGGGCGCGGGACGGCTTCGAACCGGATCTCTGAAAGGGGCACGTACCGCAGCGAGGGCTTTATGACGCCGACCCGCCCCCACGCGACGAAGTGGCCCTTGGTCGGCCCCTCAGGGGTGGCCGCATAGACCAGTGCCCCCGCCACAGATTCGCGATCGGCCACGACGGCGGGCAGTAAGTCCTGAACCTCCGCACTGGGGGTTTGCCAGAGCGCGATTTGGGAAGAATCGTCGATCGTGACCAGCGTTAGCTTGATCACGCGGCCTTCGGCGGTGAAGGCACGGACGGTCGGGGTGGCCCCTGCGAGGTCCGGGGCAAGGAACAAACCGCTGCGATCAATCAGAACGGCAATCGTCCCGTGACGATCCTCAATGCGAATGATAGACCGGAGAATCCGATGCCACGCGGTGGTATCCCGAACCGAGAGCATCGACTGGGGGACGCTCATTTTGGACACACCGCCCCCTATTTTGGGGTCAGGTGCACCTGGCGCACTCCCGGGGATTTGCGCATGGGCTCCGGCCATGATGCCCACTCCGACCACGATCCAAAGGGTTGTCCGCATGACCATCAACGTCTTCAATACTTGCTAGCCACCGAAGACAATTGGTTCGTTCGAGTTCACTTCCGAAGCCGATCGTGCGCCGGTCGCCGCATCCACCTCGGGGCGAATAATGACGATACCCTCATCCTCGGGCGAAGCCAATGTGGGATCCTTTGCCACATCGACGGGCCGCAGACCGGATTCTCCGGTGGGCTTCATGGCACTCGCCACTGGGGGCAACGGGACATCGGTCACGAGGTTTGCGCTACGGTCGCCAGAGTCTCCCCGCGACGTTAGCGGCAGGTCTCGGCTGGCGAGGCGAACTGACGGGCCCGCCGTCTCAATGACCATCGCGGCCGAAGTTGCTCGCGAGGGCGAAGTTCGCGGAGTTGTGCGAGACGCGACGGGCCGTGGCGCGACGGCCGGAGGCGCGTCCATTGCCAAGAGCGACGCGGTCTCCGGAATACTCACCGAGGTCGGCAACTTTGCCATCGTGCTCGTTGCCGGACGAATTCTCAACTCGGTGGGATTCGGGCTCGCGTCGGACAGGATCACCCAAAGACCGGCCATCACCATCGCCGATGCGGCGGGTCCGATCAACCATCCCAACCGGCGACTGGGCTTCGCGCGATCTCCCATCTCGCGGCGCAGAATCGCATCGCGCATCCGCTCGGGAGAAAGCTGGCACTCGGGCACGTCACGCAATCGTGTGAGGTCGCCGCGCAACGACCGGAACTGTTCCACCGCCGCCGTCCACTCGGGGTGCTCGGCAAGTTCGGCCTCTACGCGCGAGCTCTCTTCGGGGCTTAAGTCGCCAAAGGCGTAGGCGGCCAGGCGGTCATCGTGGCGGCTCATCGCTGGTCCTCCATAAAGGGAATCATGCGGTCGCGCAGGGCGCGTCGGGCGCGTAACACGCGGAGCTTGGCTCCGCCAATTGTGCAATTCAGCATCTCAGCAATGTCGGTGTACTCGCGCTCCTCGATGTCCCGGAGGATGATCACGTTGCGGTGGTGGATCGGCAGGGCTTCCATTGCCCGCCGCAGCGCTAACACCCGTCGTTCGGATTCGAGGTTGGCGATCGGGTCGTCGTGCTCGCCAATCGTCATCCAGGCAAGTCCCGAACCGGCTTCCTGTTGTTCTAACGCCTGACGGCGGTGGGACATTCGCGCCCGGTCAGTGCCGAGGTTGGTCGCAATCCGAAGGAGCCACGTGGTGAACTTGGCCTCGTCTCGGTACCGGTGCAAATTTTGGTAAGCGCGCACAAAGACCTCTTGCACCATGTCTTCGGCGTCATCTCGCCGTGGGCACATTTGATAGACGAAACGGAAAACCAACGTGCGGTGCCGTACGAAGAGCGTCTCAAAGGCCTGATAGTCGCCTTCCCTTGCCCGCGAGACTAACAACTCATCCGAGTCGCCCTCGATCGGGCGCTCGATCAGTTGACCGGATAGTGACATCGCTAAATCCATTCCCAAGGGTTCCTGGCTCGGTGGATCAGACGCGCCATCCCCGGGATGGTTTCGGGCGGAAGGTGGCAAGACACTTTATTCTAGCAATGTACGCCATGTCACCAGAGCTAAGAGTGAAAAAGTAAGTGCGGGGGCTCCAAAAATATGGTGCCCCCGCTGTCACCTGCTATTCAGGTGTTACCCATCGACGACGGGTTTATTTCACTCGGATGGTTGATCCGAGGTCTCTATCGTAGCGATCCAATTGGGATTTGGCCCATCGGCGCACCTCCGATCTTTGACAACTTTATTATAGGGGTCTTTTGCCCCCACTAGACGGTATTCATTCTGGGAAATGAAAAAAGGGACGGCACTACTTCCCCAGGACCTCGGCAGGAGTCGCCAGTCCGTGCGCCTCGCGGTACGCCGCCATGGCGGCGTGTGCGGCATTGGCCCGCTCCTGCAGCCGTTCTTGCCAGTGGGCCTCATAGGGCTCCAGGGTCTTGACCAGCGTATCGGCAATCGCCAAGTCTCGAAACCACTTGCGATTGGCCGGCACCACGAACCAAGGGGCTTTGGGTTTGCTGCACTTCGCCAGCACGTCCTCGTAGGCCTCGGTGTAGTCATCCCATCGCTCCCGGTCGTTCCAGTCAGCGGGGTTTAGCTTCCAGCTCTTGGTTTGGTCATTCTCGCGGCTCAGCAATCGCCGGTACTGCTCGTCTGGATCAATGTGCAAGAAGAACTTGACGATGATGGTCCCGCGCTCGGTGACGACGTCCTCGAACGCGTTGATGTGGTCGTAGCGCCGTTGCCATATCGCCTTGGGGGCAAGGCTGTGGACCCGCACCGCCAAAACGTCCTCATAGTGGGAGCGATTAAACAGGGTGACCTCGCCCTGAGCGGGCACCATGCGGTGCACGCGCCACAGGAAGTCGTGGGCGCGTTCTTCCTCCGTCGGCACCTTAAACGGCACGACCCGCGTGCTTTGCACGTTCGTGTGCTCGAGAATCCGCCGGATCGAGCCATCCTTGCCGGCGGAGTCCCGGCCCTGAAACACAACCAGGAGGCTGTCCTCCCCGGCCGCGTACAGCAGGTTGAGCTGATCGCCCAGACGGTCACCTAAGGCCAGGAGCTGTTGCTTTCCCGACTCTTTGGGCACACCGCCGTCCTCGTTCGCATTGACTTCTGCCAACCGCACCCGAGTACCCGGCGGAATCGCCTGCAAAAACGCCATAGGCCTGATGCTACACCCTGATTGCCCTAGGCAGTTGCCTAGGAGGAGGCCCGGAGGCGGAGTTTAGTCGCCGAGTCACGCGGTTAGGCGTTGCCTTGGGAAGGGTCATCGCGCCCCTCGCGGAATCCCATCGCTGCCGAATTAATGCAGAATCGCACTCCTTTGGGCCCTGGCCCATCCGGAAATACGTGGCCCAGATGCCCGCCACAGTTTCGGCAACGCACTTCGATCCGTCGCATACCGTGGCCGATGTCCTCGTGATATTCCACGGAGTCCTCTACCAACGCCTCGGCAAAACTGGGCCAGCCGCAACCACTGTCGAACTTGTCGTCCGACCGAAACAGCGGGGCCGCGCACCCCGAACAGGTGTACGTGCCATCGGCGTGGTGATCCCAAAACTTCCCCGTGAACGGGCGCTCGGTTCCGGCCTCGCGCAACACGTGATACGCCATCGGGTCAAGGAGCGCTCGCCACTCTGCGTCCGTTTTGTCAACCTTGCTCATTTCGCTATCATAGCCGAGCGAAACCGCGCCAAACGACGTATACTCCGTAACAGTCCGATCAACGGCGGCGGACGGAGTGCGTTGTTGCCCCTACGGCTGACCATCCATGGCGTTACTAACCGTCGAACGATCCTTAACCCTCTGCGCGCGCATCACCGGTTGCCTTATTGGCGGTGCCATTGGAGATGCGCTGGGAGCTCCGGTTGAGTTTGCAAAACTCGAACAAATAAGATCTACATACGGTCCCGAGGGCATCCAGGATTTCGATTTTGCCTACGGCAAACTCGGCGCGATCACCGACGACACGCAGATGACCCTCTACACGGCAGAGGGTTTGATCCAGTGGCGCTTGGGCATTTGGCGACACGGTGAAGTTGACCGTGTGCGCAGCCTCGCGGCCGCGTATCGCCGGTGGCTGGATACTCAGACCCATCCCGAAGTTCCCCCTGGGGCCAGCTGGTTATCGGCGCATCCTGACCTTCGCCAACGGCGAGCTCCGGGCCTCACCTGCCTGGGCGAACTTCAGGAACAGGCCCGACTGGGCAGCGCACGGTTTGCCCACAACGATAGCAAAGGCTGCGGCGGCGTGATGCGGATTGCCCCCTTGGGGCTGGTGCTGGACGATCCCTATGACGCCGCGTGTGATGCCGCACGACTGACCCACGGACACGAACTTGGATGGGCCTCGGCCGGGGCTTTTGCCACCATCATCGCTCGCCTCCGTCTGGGAGATAGCCTCCGACGGGCCGTCGCCGTGGGTCGCCAACGCGTGGTCAGTCACCCCAAACTCACCCGGATTTTGGACAGCGCCGTCAGTTTCTCGACCTGTGAAATCGCTTCCGAGCAAGCAATCCGCGAGCTTGGCGAGGGTTGGGTAGCCGAAGAGGCCCTCGCCATCGCGGTGTACTGCGCGCTCCGCACCGATGCGTTCAGCGATGCGCTGTGCCTCGCCGCCAACCACGATGGCGATAGCGACAGCACGGCTTCAATGACGGGGCAATTGCTAGGGGTCCGGTTTGGGCAGGACACAATTCCCTCCGCCTGGCGCGCCAAGCTAGAGTTTGAGCCCGTGATAACTCAGGTTGCCAACGACCTTTACGATGTCTTTATGGCCAGTGACGACCCGTTGGTGTTGGGGCCACTCGGCGTGCAAATAAGGGCCGACTTGGCCAACCGGTACCCCGCGCAGTAGCCCACACCGGCGCGCGGGACATCACAATAAGCGAAGATGAGCGACGCGGTCCCGATAGTGGTGATTGGTGCGGGCGCCGCGGGATTGGTGGCGGCTTGGCACGCCCAGATTCTTGGGGCACCCGTGCTTTTACTCGAGAAAACTAACCGAATTGGCACCAAAATCCTAATTTCGGGAGGTGGTAAGTGCAATCTCACGCACGCCGGCCCCGTGGAATCGGTCCTCAAGGCGTTTCGGCCGGCCGAAGCGCGGTTCCTGCGGCCCGCCATGTACCGATTCACCAACGAAGACTTTCTCGCGTGGCTTTGCCGAGACGGGTTCCCCGTGATGACCCGGCCCGACGGACGCGTATTCCCCAACGGCGGCAATGCTAAGGATGTCGCGGCAATTTTGGAGCGCCGGGTGCGCGAAGTTGGCGTCATCCTCCGCCCGGAGTGCCCGGTGCAAAGGATCCTGACGGACGATTTGGGGATTTGCGGGGTCCAACTCGAAACGGGTTCGGTGGCGTCGCGTTACGTGGTTCTCGCCGTGGGTGGGAGCTCCTATCCTGGCACTGGGACTACCGGCGATGGCTTCCCCTGGGCGCGAACCCTCGGCCACACCCTGGTGCCGGTGCGCGCGGCCCTATCGCCTATTTACACCACGCCAAAAGTGCCCGAATGGTCGGGAATTGCGCTGCGAGGCATCACCCTCAAGGCCCGGGGAGAAGGCAAGGAGCTGGCGCGATGGTCGGGCGACCTGCTGTTTACGCACCACGGCATAAGCGGCCCCTGCGCGCTGGGAATCAGCCGCGAGGTGGAGGAGTTTCGCGTCACCCAAGGTAAACCGGTGGCGCTGGAAATTGACCTTCGGCCCGGAGAGAGCTTTGAGCTGGTGGGTGAAACGTTGCTGAACTGGACCCGAGATAACCCCCGCCGGCAGGTGCGTGGCGTGCTGGAAGGAGTAGTTCCCGAGCGACTAATCGAGTCCCTCTTGGACTCGTCCGATGTCCGTCCCGAGACCCCCGGGAGTCAGTTGGAACGCCGCGCGCGTAACCGACTGGTCAGCGTGCTCAAGGCCTGGCCGATTGGGATTGCGTCGCACGTGCCCTTGGAGAAAGGTGAGGTGGTAGCTGGCGGCATTTCCCTCGACGAAGTCGATCCCCAGACCATGCGTTCTCGGCGGATCCGGGGGCTCTACCCGGTGGGCGAAATCCTGGACATCGCGGGTCCGGTCGGCGGTTACAACCTGCAGGCCGCCTGGTCGATGGGCTATGTGGCGGGCGAAAGCGCCGCCCAAGATTGGGCGGGAGCGCAGGCAGGGGTCTAGGCTACGGGTCGGCCTTCGCACGTGAGCACCGCTTCATGCGGGTCGGTGCCCGAATAAATAACGCTTTCTAGACCAGGCCGGTAGCGGTCCATCATCGAGAGGTTGGTGAACACCACCACCCCGATCTGCGCCATCGATGGGGCCGCGTCGGGCGAAAGCAACGTGGTGCGGTAGCGCACCTCGCCGTCGCGTAAATCCAACTCAAAGTTTCCCAATAGCATTCCAAAATTGGCCCGGGTGATGAACTCCATCACGGCTGGACGTCGCGCCTCGGAGGCTTTGATGGGCAAAAGCGTGTGGAACACCGCCTGACCGGACGTCTCGTAAACCTGGACCACGGCCTCCACTGACCCGGTTTCGGTTTGGACTCCCATGACAATCAAGTTTTGTTCGGCCAAAACCTTCACCGGCCACTCTTGATCGAGGAAAAATTTTTCAAATGATGCAAACAGACCCGCCACGACCGTGCAGACTACCGCCCCAGGGAATTACCCGGTACAATTGAGGCTAGCGCGCGGTCGTAGCTCAGTGGATAGAGCGTCTGCCTCCGGAGCAGAAGGTCGGAGGTTCGAGCCCTCTCGACCGTGCCAAATCTCCCCCAATTGCCTTTTTGGTGCCGGTTTTTACATTATTGGGCTAGACAGGGTGGGAGTTGTCTATACCTTTGGCGTATAGTGCGTTGGACAATGACGTTCGACGAACAAATTGACCGGCAGAACGGGGCGCCGGCGCACCAACAGGTCCGAGAACGGATCCTGACTTTGATGCGCGACCAGGGCCTTCATGTCGGCGCGAAGCTGCCGTCCGAGGTGGAAATCGCGGAGCAACTTGGCGTGAGTCGAATGACCGCCAACAAGTCCATCCAGCGGCTAGTTGCCGAGGGCTGGCTAGAGCGATCCAAGGGGCGGGGCACCTTTGTGGCCCGCGTTCCGGGCGCCATCGCCATCACGCGTTGCACCGTCTTGGTCAACATCGATCCCGAATGGTCATCGCTGGACTACTACTTTGGCGCGCTCTACGGCGTGCTGCACCGTTGCCTCGACGACCTGAACGTGGGGATGCGGATTCAGCGGGTGGACGATTCGCTGGAGAACAAACTCGGCCCCCTCGACGGTCTAGGTATCGTGAGCATCAATCCCACTCCAGAGACCGTTCGCCGACTGGAAGACCTGCAGGCCAACGGCGCTCGGTGTGTGATTTTGGGGGCCATGTGGTCCGGATCCACCGTCGCGTGTTTTGACAGCGACAATGTGCTGGGCACCGTGCTAGCGGTGGACCATTTGACCGATCTGGGCCACCACAATTTGCTGTTTGTTGGCGGGTGGGCCACCGATGCCAACACCCGAGACCGCGTTCGGGGTTTCGAGATCGGTATGAAGGCACGACGCCGGCCGACCTCCCCCAGCCACCTCATCGTGGCCGCCCGCACCCTTGAGGCCAAGTCGGCCGAAGAAGAGCGGCTGGCCGACGCGCTTCTTAGCTCCCATCGGCCCAGTGCCATCGTGGTGGCGGGAGCCCGTCTTACGGTCCAGGTGCTCTCACTTATTCGTCGGGTTGGCCTAGAAGCCCCCGCGGATGTCTCGGTCGTCGGATACGACGATCCGGACTTGTTTGCCTTATCCTACCCACGGGTCACCACCGTACGACAGCCGCTTGAAGCCATGGCCGAAGCGGCCTGCGATGCGTTGGTCGTTCCCGGGGGCCACGCCAAACACCGTACGTTCGATCCCGAACTCATTGTCCGGGACAGTACTACGGCTTGGCGGTCTCGTTCGTAACGTTCGTTCCGTTGTTTGAACTCCCCCGTTCAAAGTGAAACCTATGCTCAAATCCCGTGCCTTTACCCTCATCGAGTTGCTCGTGGTCATCGCGATCATCGCGATCCTCGCAGCGATCCTCTTCCCCGTCTTTGCGCAGGCCAAAATGGCCGCCAAGAAGACCAACGACCTGAACCAGTTGAAACAGTTAGCTACCGCTAACATGATGTACCTCAACGATAGCGATGATCAGTTCATCGTGTACCCGTGGGCTCCGGGTACAGCTGACCTTGGCCCCCACTGGGCCGACCGGATACAGCCCTACGTCAAGAGCAAGTCCATCTTCGCTGACCCCTCGAATACGCAGTCGCTCTACTTTTTGGCCGGCGGTTGGAAGCCGGGTGCGACCAGCAAGACCGACACCAACACGGCCAATTTGTACCGGGTGACCTATTCGTTCAACCACCTGATCAGCCAGGGCGACGACGATTACACGACCATCAAGTCGGCCAGTCAGTCGTCGGTGGAAAGTGTTGCTGAGACGGCCCTGCTTGGCCCGTCCCCCAACTGGTTCACGTGGAGCACTTGCCGCATCACCAACGGTCAGGCTGACCTCTACTGGAACGTGAGCGCACCTCCCACCGGTTCGTGGAACTGGGGCTATGAGTTCTGGGGCGGTGTAAACGGCGGTGGCTACAACGGCGGCGCAAACTTTGCGTACGTTGACGGCCATGCGCTGTACTCGAAGCTGGCCAAGGGCCCGGATGCGAAGGACGGAGCGGGACCCAATGGGCTTTACGCCGGCGCGTTCATCAAAGCCAAGACGCGACCGAACGCCACGACCACTGGCGTGTGCCCGGCGGGCTACGACAGCGCGACGATTGGATACTAACCATGCGACGCGGAATCCTGCTCGTAATGCTTGCCACCTTCGCCCTTGGACTTGTTGCGTGCAGCAAGCCCGCAGGTGAGGGAGCTCGACCGGTTCAAGACGGCGACTACTCCGCCCAGCCCGGCGCCCCCGCCGGCGCGACCACGCCGAAGTAAATCGAGGCGTACATAAGAGTGGTTGAGGGCCTGCGTACCGAATGGACGCAGGCCCTCGCTCTCGTTTGGCGTTGGGATCTTGATGAACCCCACTGGGGCTAGGCTCGAATCGACGTCGATTCCCTTGATTTTCGCGCGGACCAGGCTCAGGGCACCGTTCTTCCGGCAAAATCTCCGGAGCGCTCGTCGCGGATTGCCACTCACATTGTATTCCTACTTCGCGTCCCGAAAGGTGCAACAAGATCCTGTACGCTCCCCGACGTAAGTACCGATACGGATAGACGAGTATCCATCGATAATCGTTAAAACCATTAGTAATCAGTGCGTATCTGGAAACCTTAACGCCGACTGATCGCTAGCACTTCGATACAGTGTTGTGGAAACCTCATGTTAAACAATTTTCAGCCCAAGATTCGAGCGGCGGCCCTGATGCCGCTGGCTTGCGCTTTAGCCTTCGCGGCAGTTTCAAGCACCGGTATGACGCAAACACGTCCTATCCATGCGACCGTTGACGGAGGCCTTGTTACCTTCCCTGACGTCCAGCCGATCATGATCAAGCAACGGATCATGGTCCCCGTTAGAGGCATCTTTGAGTATATGGATGCGACCGTTACCTGGGATGAATCAACAAAGACCGTTCATGCCAAGCGCGGTACGGATCACATCATTCTGCCCCTCAACTCCCGAACCGCAACCATGAATGACCACCAGGTTAGTCTGGATGCCCCCGCCATGATTTACGGTGGTCGAACGCTTGTTCCGCTTCGCTTCCTCAGCGAAGCTCTCGGCGCTAAAGTCCAGTGGGTTGAATCACAGCAGACGGTGGCAATTACCACCACACCGGCCGCCAATAACGGCAACAACACCAACAACGGCAACCTTGAAACAATCGTGGCTAGGATCGATCCCGGCACGGTGATTCCGTTCATGCTCAGTACTAAGTTGAGTTCAACTACGTCGAGGTCTGGCGATCGGTTTACCGCGGTTCTGGACAGCGAAGGATCAGATGACTATGCCCAATTACCGTCGGGTACCAAACTTGGGGGCCGAGTTTCCACAGTAAGCGCGATGGAAGGAGAAACTCCGGGAGTCTTAGGCCTAGAGTTCGACCGAGTTACGTTGCCAAACGGCCGGAGTTATCCGATTTCCGGTGCGTTGCATGGCCTAGATGGCGATAGCGTTACCAACGACAATGGCACCCTAACCGCGAAACCTTCAAGCCGAAACAATAACTTGAAGTTTGTGGGCATTGGCGCCGGCGCGGGAGCCCTGGTTGCGATTCTCACCAAAGGGAATGTCTTGTCGAACTCACTGATTGGTGCGGCCCTCGGCCTAGTGATCAGCGAGACAACCAAGGATACGAATAAGCCGAAGAATGTGGTCTTGAATCAGGGCACAAAGTTCGGCGTCCGCCTGACCAACGACCTCGCCTTCCGGATCACACCGCGCGAGTAACACCAAACTAAACCCTGCTGGCTTTTTGCCAGAAGGAATTGCGGTCTCCGCCAAGCAATTAGCGGAGACCGCAATTTTATGCCCGCTTCCTCGCCTTAACGTCTTCCTAACTTACGCATCACCATTAAGGTCGAAATTCTGCGATAGCAGGTCGTAGTCGAAAACGGTTACGCCGCCGTCGCCGTCCAAGTCGGCCAAGGCGTTCCAGTTTGGGCTACCGTCAGAGGCATCGAAGGCGGCTGAGAGCAGGTCGTAGTCGAACACCGTAATGGCGTTGTCGCCGTCCACATCACCAGGAATCAGCGAGAAGTTAAGGCTATTGGAGCCGGATGTTGGGAGGGCGACTCCCATGATCGTACGGCGCAGGTACGGACCCCACTTTACCGAGACGTCCACCGTGCCGGGGGCCACGTCGGCCGGTAAGTAGATCCGATAGCTACCGTCCGAGGCGAGTGGGCTCGTGAGGGCGTACCGGGGCGCGGTGGAACCTGGGGCGCGAAGTTCCACCACGACCGATTGCCCGCTCAATGCGCTCCCCACCCAGCCCGTTCGGTTCAGCCGGCCCACTAGCCGAGGCACTCGCGCACTCAGCCGGACGGTCACACTTCGATCGGCCGCCTCAATCACGGAGTCCACCGCGCTCGTTTGCCCATAGGCTCCAGCCGTCAGGCGATGCGCCCCTTTGAACCCGCGCAAGGTTGCCTCGCCGTTTAGTCCCGTCGCCAAGGTGGCCGACGTCCACCATCGATTAAAGACGTAGTCTCGCCACACGGCCGCGGCGGGCTTCTCGCTGAAATCTGCCCGCAACATTGCGGCCGTGGCAATCCAGTGGGCCTTCTCCCAAAAACCCCACAATAGGAACTGGTTAAACTTTGGCTGACTAAAGATGATCGTCATGTAGTCGCGCAAAAAGTCAGCCTGCAGCGTTTCATTAAGGGTTGGCAAGTCGTATTCGGTCACGGCCATTTCGACCGGAAACTCGCTAAATGAAGCGAGGTTATCCAGAATGGGTTGAATGCCCGGAATGTTGGATCCAAAGTGCGATTGAAAGCCCATGCCGTCTACCGGCGCGCCCTGGTTCAGCAGGTACTGCAGGAAGGCTCGGGTGTAGGCCCGGTGGTTAGGGTCGTCATTCTCGATCAAGTTGTAGTCGTTCAGGTAGAGCTTCGCGGTAGGGTCCAGAGCGCGGGCGTTTTGGAACCACCGCACGGCTTCGGCATTGCCCAGAACGCCGTTGAACGACGACACCCCGGTCACGCCTGGGATCCGGCCCTGCACGTCGTGATTGTCATAGGGCTCGTTGAGCACGTCCCAATCGTAAAGCTGCCCTCGAAACTCGTTCAGGATCTGGCTGAAGTGATTGTCGATGCGCGTGCGTAGGTTCGCCGCCGAAAGCGCTTGGGTGTCACCCGGCATATGTCGCCAGCTCGGCCAGATGAGATTGTGACCGCGCACGGGCAGGTTGTTGGCCCGCAACCACGCCATGCCCTGCCGTGCCGAAGTCTCCGCCCAGGTCTCGACGAACGGCCACTTCAAGTCGTTCTCCAGCACCGTGGTGGTGAACAGCTCGCGTACCTTAGCCTGATAGGTTAGATTCTCGGTGTTAGTGGCCGCCAAGCGCGAGCCCACCACCGCCGATCCCCACTTAAACTCGGGGCGGGTCATGCGCACTTCCACCCTCGCGCCGGGGATTTCTCGCCCGTCCACGTCCTCCACGCGCACCCTCAGGTTCCCTTTGCGGTAGGCCTCAATCCGAGATTCGGCCTCGGCCCGCCAAGTGGCGTTTAGGTCCATGCCAGGGTAGTAATAGGCCTGCTCTACCTGCTGGGGCAAGACGTTAGCGCCCCAGTTCCACGCACTCAGGCCGCCAATTTCGATGGACTGCGGACCCCGGCCCAGCTGGAACCGAAACGCCCAATCATCTGCAGCGTAGGTCTCGGCGGCGCGGGTCACATAGCTGTACCGCCGCCAGGCCATCGAATCAGCCGGAAATTCGCCGCTCATCGATTTGGTGTAAGGGCTCCCCGCGCGTTCCAAGGCAATTTCGCCGCGCACAGGGGTGCCGTCCAAGGCTGAGCGTTTGCGCACATAAAAACTCACCTGCACCAGGTCGCCCGCCGTCACCGGGGCGGTGTTAAACCAATACAGCTGCGAATCCCAAATATTGGTGGCGCTTGCGCCGCAAGTCACTCGGATTGCCCGGGTAAAGCCAGGCCCGGTCGCGTTCACCGCGCTGGCCGAATAGCCCGACGGGCCATAGAATCCATACGTCGTGGTCGGGCTGGCCGACATGATCGGTGTTTGCGCCAGGCCCACCCCCGCCCCCAGGGTGAAAGCCAATCCTGCCGAAGCGCAGCGAAAAAGTCGTGGAATTCCCATACGTTCATTCTCTCTCCTTTAAGATAGTCTAAGTTATGGCCGCCATCGGCCCTTGATCCGGGCATTTCCGCCAGATCGCTCCTTTAAAGCGCGATAGGAACCCCAGATTCCGCGTAGATCGAGTCGGTGTCGTCTTTGGTCTCCAATATCCGCTCGGCTTGGCAAAGCCTGTGGGAACAGCGCGGTCGTGCGGCGTTAAGCGCCTTGGGAATACTGGTTGCCTCCGTGGCCATCGTCCTGTTGGTGTCCATTGCCCTGGGCGTGCGGGCCGATATCACCACGCAAGTCAAAGACCTCGGCGTCAATACGCTGGTGGTACTTCCCGCCCGCGTGGAGGGCATAAACTTCAACCCCAACCTTGGGGGCCAAAGCTTTCTGCTTGAGTCCGACGCCACCGATCTGCGCGCCATTCCCGGTGTGATCCGTACCGCCCCGCTCACATTTGCCGGCGGTGGCGTGCGCGCGGGTAAGAAGGAAGCCTTCCCCATCGTCATCGCCGCCACTGCCGACTGGTTCCTCATCCAACCCAACCAACTGCGCGAGGGCGAGTTCTTTCGGGATCCCCAAACCCGCGAGCGGGTTGCCGTGTTGGGCAGCCTGGCCGCCGACGCCCTGTTTGGCAATGGTCAGGCGGCCCGCGGGCGCACGGTCACCATCAACCAGCACCCCTACCGCGTGATCGGCGTCACCCAAGACCAAAAGAGCGAGTCGTCGCTGTTCAGCATGGGGGGATTCCAAAACGTCGTGTATATTCCCTACCACGCCGCCCGAGCCGACAATCCGACCCAGCAAACCGATCGTATCATGGTGCAAAGCTCGCCCGACGCCGAGCCCAAATTACTCGTGAAGGCACTCGATGCCCGCCTCGGCCAACGGCTTGATCGTCAGCAATATAGCGTTCTCACTCAAGAGGACCTGCTGGGCCTGGTGTATAAGCTCATGAGCATTCTCACGTGGCTCCTCACCGGCCTCACTTCTATCGCGCTGTTTGTGGGCGGGGTGGGCATCCTTACGGTGATGCTGATGTCGGTGAACGAACGGGCGAGAGAGATCGGAATTAGGAAGACCGTAGGCGCGCGCCGCCGAGACATTTTTCAGCAGTTCCTAGTGGAGAGCGCGACCCTGGCGATGGTGGGTGGCACGCTGGGCTTTGCCTTTAGCTACGCGGTGTGCGTAGCGCTGTACCGCTTCACGCCGGTCAAGCCCATGGTCACGGTCGGGGTGGCCGCGCTGTGCTTTGGCGTGTGCCTCGGGGTCGGCACTGTCTTCGGCGTATGGCCGGCCCTCCGAGCCGCCCGCCAAGACCCCATCGTCGCGTTGCGGCACGAATAGGCGTTGGGGCGAAAGGCTCGGTCTCAATCGATATTGAGACGGAGAGTTTCCTTGACCAACAGTGCCCGTCGGATCGGTACGACAAGTCCCCAGGCGAGGGCGATGAAGAAGTAGAGCGGAAGCCAATAAACCCACGTCGAGGGCGGGAAGAGGGTGACCATGCCCGCGAGGTAGATGGCGAGTATCGGCACCGCGAAACCCAAGTGAACGAGGAACGGACGGCGCGTGCGGTCGGTTACCAGCGTCACGAGGGTCAGCAACGCCGACCCGAGCCCGTTGATTCCGAAGGCGAGAACGTTCCGGTCCCAATAGCCCATCGCTACAATCGGCGCGTAGGCGAGGGTCACCGCGAGAAACGCCGCGGCAAAAGTCACCCCGATGGACTGAAGCAGGGTGAGTCGACTCAAAGACGGCCCTCCAAGAAGGCAAAGTAGGCGGGCCAACTCATGCCGATGCACCCTGTGGTGTAGGGGCGAAATCGGCACGTTGGTCGCGCCACCTTCTTCAGCGACCCCTGTTCTTCAATCCCAAAGTTTCGGTTCGCCATCGGATAGGCCGCCATTCGAAGTGGGCCTAGTCCGATAAAGAGCCCAGGATTTTCCGGCGCATCGCCTTCAAAGGGCAACGGTAGCGGGTTAGAAAACCGAATTGATCCGAGCAGGAAGCGTTTGCCCTCTGGAAAGGCCATTTCCCACTTCACCCGGTTTGAGTAGTCCTGAGTCAGCCGGACGTACCCGAAGCTCCCGAGGGTCGGCGCGGGCATTAGCGATCCCTTTGGGTCCCAAGGGTTACCCCGTTGGCTAACGGGAAGAACGCGTGTGGCCCAGCGCGCGGCATCAAGGGTCGACGGGAAGTCCCCCTCATCCTCTCGGTAAAATGAGAGTGCAATCCACGCCTGGCGCAAGTCCGATTGTGTCACGGTTTCGTGGGCCGACTGCCGGGCGCGAGAGAAGACGGGCAGCAGCAGTGATGACAGGATCAAGATGATCGTAAGGGCAACGAGCAGTTCAACAAGGGTAAACGCGCGTTTCATCGTATCTCACTCCATTGTTTGGCGGAGAACTCGCGGCCAACGACTTGATAGTGATCCCCATCTCGTCGCAAAACGGTGGGTACCCGCCAACTACTGCTGGGCGTATACCAGCACCCGCGCGAACGAAGCGCGTCACATGGATAACGGATCACCCATGAACGATGGTTCACTTGGAGATACTGTTCCGCCGTTTGGCAAGCCTCAAAAGCCGGCGAACTCAGCACCACGATGGCCCCATCCGCGACGTCCAGTCGGTCGAGTAAGGCGATGGGGATTGAGTTGGGGTCGCTTCCAAGGTTCTCCTGAGGCCGTTGGCACCCCCCCGCCCCGGCAATGACGGCAGTAAGTACGCCCAGGATAGCGGCGGCCGTTGCCAGACCTCGAAACGGGCGAGTCGCGGCAAACGCCGGTGGCGCATCGGCCTGAGCCAATCCCGCAACCGCGAAGGTGGTCAAGAGGCAAGCGATGCACACGGAAGGCCACGCCATTGCCCCTTGCCCCTCGCCCCATAAACACCGACAGGGCAATAGCCACCCATGCATTAGGTTTCAGCCGAAATAAATAAGGGGCAAAAATTGCCATGACGCCCAGCAGGGCCGCTCCCAGTTGGGCGGTCCCGGCGAACGAGGTCAATGCGGTACCACAGGCGCTACTCGGTCCGCAGCTAGGGCATCCGCCAACCATCTTGGCCTGCAGGCCAATGACCGCGATCGGTGCCACGAACCAACTTGCTTGCGGAGTAGTTACACCCCATTGTCGAAGGAGAAGCACCACCGCTGCCCCGGCAATTCCCGCCAACATCTCAACCCCCGGGCCAAAGCGGAACAGATTCGCGAGGGCGACGAGCATGAACCCACTCGCCGCGCCGACTTCCCACCGAGACCAAGCGTCCATGGATTTCGCCCTATGTGAGATCCAGCTAGGCAGTTACTCATTAATACTGCACGGGCAGTATGGCGTGAGGCATGCATTGGGATCTCCGCTGAAGCCGCACTCAGGTAACCAATTAATGTCGCAAGAACTCACCCAAAGAATGGTGTTTCCTTGGCACAGCCATGCATTGTTATAGGAGCGATAGTTCCGCCATGCCAAGAATGAGCAGGGCGGAACCCCCGGTTTGACTTCGCAACTTAGGTTACTGCGGTCCGGACACGAGACCACAGGATCGGGAACCTGTGCCATCGCGACTGATCCAACCAAAACAATCAGAGGAATCAGCTTTCTCATACACCCATCGTACACCGCACCCCCCTCTAGGTATCATTTATTGCTGTTTCCATCTCAATATGCTACAAATGTTCCCCGCAAGTTTGCTCATGATTGTCAGGGAAAGCCGTATTAGGTCGCCGAAGCCGATCCGACAGCTTTCGACCTTCGAGGTCGTCCGAGCGACGGGTGGCCGGGACGATGCTTAAGTTCAGTGATGGGGTGCCACTGGAAAGCCAAATGGTCGTGCTGGAGCATCCAATGTCCGGTGTTCCCTTGAACCGCTCCTGACCCTGCAACGTACGCCGATCACCAGCGACATCCTGGGTATTCGGCGCGGGGCCGGGCAAGTGTCGCACAATTGGGATGCGTCAAGTGATCGGGACGCAGGCTTACAACCCGGCCAATGCGATTGGCACTGAGATGAGTAGCTACATTCTCGGTGGATGCCAAGGTTCTCGTCAAGAGTTCAGCCCTCACGGGATGCGCCAGCACGACCATCTGGCTTTCCCGTGGCACCCCACCAATCGGCAAGGCATCGTCCTGGCCACCCGTCGACTTAGCTCTTCCGCCGACGGCGGTTTAGGGCGAGGAGGCCGAGACTGAGGGCCGCTAGCGTGGTGGGCTCGGGAACAGCGGTGATGCCGGTCCAGCGCTCGATGCGATCGACGTTGTCCTTGGTGAACGGGCTCCAGTTGGTGTGGGCCCCATAGGTGCTGGTGGTGCCGTTACCCAGACGACCGGCGGTGGAGGCGATGCCCACCATGGCGAAGGTCGAGGCGAACTCGGCGAATAAGCCGCCACCGCTATCGCCTGCCGCCAACTGGCCCTCCAGATCGAGCCATGCCCGCGCGGAAACCTGCCCCGCGTCATAGTTGGCGTCCGCAAAGTCCGTCTTGTCCAAGGTGTTGTTAGCCGCATCGTTCTTGTCAAAATCGCTGAGGTAACCGAACTTCTCGGAGCCGCCCGAGTTGTACTTGAGACCTAGGGCGTCGATTTTGTTGGTCATAGCACGCTTGGTCCGGCTGGCGCCCGTGTCACCCGTCAGGCCGGTGCCGGTACGGCCAAAGCCCGCCGCATAGCCGGTCCAATGGTCACCGACCGCCGCCGGGACGGGCTTGGTGGTGTTCCACACCTTGGCGGCGGCCATCGTCAGGGTGTTGTCGGGGTCCAAAATGGCAAACGCGCCGAGGTCATCTTTGCCGGTTTCGAAGCCACTCACCCAAATCCGGCTGGCCAACTCCACGTTATAGGTCTTGCCGCCGAGTGCGACCGTCGCGCTGGTCATCGATTCGTTAATGACGTGGGCCGCGGTGACAAACCACTTCTTGCCGGCCTTACCCTTCCCCACGTAGTTCACCGTCCCGATGCCGGTGGCGCTGGACGACGTGTACTCAAAGAGGCCCACGGGGTCAAAACGCGCCTCGGCGGCTAAGTCTTTGTATAACTTATCGTCTTTATCATGGCGAATAATGACCGCCGAGGCGAACGACGAAGTGGTCACGACAAGGGCAACTGCGAATAGGCGAGTAGTAGGCATAACGAAATCTCCGGGATTCTGCCCCTCATCCTACGAGGAAAACGGCCGAAATCCAAGGACTTCAGCCAGTATTCTTAACCAAAATGGTCAAGGCCCTGGCTTTAGTGCGCCGCGCTGAGGATGCGGGGCGTCATCGCTTGGGATTCCGGGCTGGTAAGGGGGCTCCGACCATGCTCGATCCAGTACTCGAACTCCTGCGGGAAGACGCGTAGGGCCGCTGCCACCGGCCAAGCGGCCGCATCGCCAAGACCGCAGAACGAGCGGCCATCGAGCTGGCTACAGATGTCCTTCAGGGTTTGCAGGTCGCCCTGCTGGCCCCGGCCCGAGACGATCCGCTCCAGAATCTGCAGCATCCACTTGGTGCCCTCACGGCACGGCGTACACTTACCGCAACTCTCGTTGGCGTAAAACAGGGAGGTTCGCCAGATAAAGCTAACGGTATCCGTATGCTCGTTGAGGAACATGCACCCGCCCGAGCCGACCATGGACTTAACTTCGCTCATCTCCTCGTAGCCAATTACGGCGCGCTCGCAGGATTCGGCGGTGATAATAGGTACCGAGCTACCGCCCGGGACGCACGCCTTCAACGCGCCGCCCTTCATGCCCCCCGCCATGTTCAAGAGCTCCATCAGCGTGGTGCCAAACTCGATCTCGTAGTTGCCGGGCCGGTTGACGTGACCGCTGACGCTGAAAATCTTGGTGCCGCGACTGTTCTTAGTGGCCGTCCCCAGGGTGGCGTACCACTCGCCGCCTTTTTTCAGGATATGGGGCGCACAGCTGAACGTTTCCACGTTATTGATGATCGTCGGCTTATCAAATAGGCCCTCGACGGTGGGGAGCGGCGCGTGCGGGAACTTAAGCCGGGGCATGCCGCGCTCGCCCATCAGGCTGCTCATCAGGGCTGATTCCTCACCGCACTCGTAGCTGCCGGCACCCATGTGCAGGTGGAGGTCAAAGTTTATGCCGGTGCCTTGGATGTTCTGTCCCAGCCAACCGTCGGCATAAGCTTCGTCAATGGCTTTGCGCAAGCTCTTGGCGGCGTCCACAAACTCGCCCCGGATGTAGATATAGCCCACTTCGCTGAGCGTGGCGTAGCCCCCAATGGTCATGCCCTCAATCAGTTGGAATGGACACGTCTCCATGAGCATCTTGTCCTTGAAGGTGCCGGGCTCGCCTTCGTCCGCGTTGCACACCATATAGTGAGTCACCCGCGTGTCCTTGGCAATGCCGTTCCACTTGATCCAGGTCGGGAATCCAGCGCCCCCGCGTCCGCGTAGACCGGAAGCCTTGACCTCGTCGATCACGGCCTGGCGCTCCATCGCCAACGCGCGTTTCAGCCCCTCGTACCCGCCGTGAGCGAGGTAGCCCGCTAGGGTTTGGGATGCGGGATCGTGGGCGAACTCGAAGAGCAGCTTGTATTCGGCCATGGTGTCTGCCCAATTCTACTGGATTGTTGGCCTTAGGGTCGGCGGCTCGCGTTGCCATTAGGTTCGATGTTGATCAGAATCTAAGCCCGCCGGGGGTTACGAGATGGCATCTGCGACTCTGGTAACCTGCCCGAACTCTATGGCGGCTCAGGATTGCACCGATTCTCAGAACCGGATACCCCGGCGCTCTCCACGCCGAGACCTCCCCGCGCTGACTTCGCTACGGTTCTTTGCCGCCCTGCTGGTGGTTGTGTTCCATTCCCGCCGCTCGCTGGAACCCTTGCTCCCCGATTTGCTTTTCGCCCCAATCGCGCACGGCTTCGTTGCGGTCAGCTTCTTTTTCGTGCTTAGCGGGTTTATTCTCGGCTACAACTATCCTTCGGTGGCATCGCCTCCGCCTTTCTGGCGGGCACGCTTTGCCCGGATTTACCCGCTTTACGCACTCTCATTAGTGCCCGGAATCGCGATCATGCTCAAGCTGATCCGCGTTGACTTTCAAGAGAACCCCCTTACCGCCTTACTTGGCATTGCTTCGCAGTTCTTAGGGGTTAGCGCCTGGGCTCCCTTCCGATTTACCGCCCTTAACTACCCCTCGTGGAGCTTGTCGGTTGAGTTCTTCTTTTACCTACTGTTTCCGCTCATCGTGGCCCCCATTGCCGGGGGTTCACGTCACCGCGCGGGATGGATCATGGCCGCTTGCCTCACGGTAAGTTTTCTCATCTCAATCGTCGGGTCGTCGGTCATCGCGGACCCCCACTCGGGAATGGGACTCCTTTGGTTTGAGTACCTTAAGTACGGCCCGCTGGCGCGACTGCCAGAGTTCATCGCCGGGATCGCCCTGAGTCGTTGGCTCAAGGATCGACTCGTGGCGGAGTCCACTCCGCAGTTCCCGGCCGCCACGCTACTCGGCCTCGCCACCACCGTCGCGTTCCTTGTTTTGGGCGGATCCATCCCGGTGCTGGTGCTCCACAATTCCGCCCTCGTACTGCCCGCCATGCTACTGGTTGGGGGCTTAGCTACCGAGAACTCATCTGTTCGGCGTATCCTTCAACACCCTTGGCTGGTATTTGGTGGCGCAATTAGCTACGCCATGTACATTTTGCACTTTCCTATCCGGGCGGTACTGGAGAAAGTTGCCGAACGTGTGATTGTCAATCCGGAACATTCCTTGAGTTTCCTTGGAGTTTACTTACTGGTCGTGATGGTGATTTCAGCGGGGGCGCATTTGTGGATCGAGCTACCGATGCAGCGACGCCTCAGAGGACCTGCTCCGGTTAGAACCGAACCACATATCCCGCCGTCCACGAGTTGAACTGACTGAACGTGTAAACCGTTTTGTTGTCGGCTCCGCCCTCCAGCACCCGAAAGCCGGCGGTAATTCGGGATCGGGGATCCAGATCGAAACCGAGGCTTACTCCCAGATCTTCGGCGCGGCCCTGGGGTGCCCAAGCGGCATCTAGGTCCAACGTAAAGCTCCACGGCCCGCTCAAGCGCTCCTCGCCGTGGACGTGTAACAACGGCACCACGCCCATGTCTCGCTTGCGACGGGCTTGCGCGCCCTGGGCCAGTACGATCTCGGCATCCCGAACCTTCAGCGTCGCGCCAACTTGCCAGTGCGATCGCACCGTACGAATCCAGGTGTTGCGCCACGTTAAGCGGTACGAATTGAACCGGTAACTCCCTCGGGTGTCCACTCCGGTCGCAAAGGTTGCGCCCCCAAAGTCGGTGGCGCTCCTGAGTTGACCAGTCCCGGCCAAAGTCAACGGTTGAATCATCAACCGCCATTCACCATGGCGTCGTGGTGCAAACGTCAAGGTGAATCGCCCGGTGTTGAATGGGCCCCGGCCGGTGAGTTCATGAAGACTAATCCGGGTTCCTGTGCGGCCCGGTAGGGCGACGTTGTTGAGCGGCATCCTGCTGGAGAGTCCTTCCACTGAGAGGGTCCATTTCGGCTTCGGCGCATCCACTTCGGGGCTCGCCCACGCCGCCATTATCCCGACCCCGAAACCCAAGCCAGCCATCATCCAGCGTCTTAGACCACACCGCAGTTCCACACCATGAGCTTACGCCGAAACTATGTCTCCGATCGGCTTAAACGGGTTTCATCGACGAGCGCGCGCCCTCCGCCGCCGTCCTCACCTGGGCGGACGTCCATCCCTGGGCTCGGTATTCCCTTATCGCCCGGGCATCGTCTCGTTTGGCCAGCCGATGTCTGTACTCGTCCACCACCAAATCGTGGTGGGCGTATTCCGGAGCCGGCAAGCCCAGCCGGGCCTGAAGCAGTCGGTGAATGCCGGTGGCCGGAATCAGATCCCGCCCCCGTGTCACGAGGTCGATTCCCTGGGCGGCGTCGTCCACCACCACCGCCAAGTGATAACTCGCCGAGCCATCCCGCCGGCCCACTACGGGGTCGCCGACCGTTGGGTCCACGACAAAACTCCCGGCCAAGCGATCACGCCACGCCAGGGGACCCGACCGCGCCAACGCCGCCTGCAGGTCCAAGCGCCAAACGTGGGGCTCCCCGCGCGCCATCTGCCGTTGCCGGGCGATCGAGTCTACATTGCGGCACGTACCGGGGTAGATCGCGCCCAGTTCGCCCTGCGGCGCCCCAGCCGAGCGGGCGATTTCCCGCTCAATCGCTTGGCGAGAGCAGAAGCACGGGTAGACGTCCCCCCCCTCGATCAGCCGGTCAAGCGCTTGACGATAAACCTCCGTCCGCGCGGTCTGCCGCCACACCTCACCCTGCCACTGAATCCCTAACCACGCCAAGTCCGCGTAAATGGCGTCCACGAATGACTCACGAACGCGCTCGGTTTCCAAGTCTTCAATGCGCAAGCGGAACTGCCCGCCCTCTCCCGCCGATTCCATAGCAAACCAGGCCGAATAGGCGTGCCCCAGGTGCAGGTAGCCGGTAGGGCTGGGGGCGAATCGGGTGATGCTCACCAGGGACTCACCGACACCTGAGTTGACACTTAACCCACGCTAGGCGTAAGTCTCGCTCCTCGGGGATGGGGTCCAGAAGCCGCGCCGCCGAGGTCACCAATACCCAGTCGTCCAAGCGCTCGGTGGCGGCCATCGGAAGCCCGTGAATGGTGGATAGGTACCGCTCACGGTACTGACGCCGGTGGTCTGTCACGATGGGATCTTCGGTCGGGAGCGGACCGATGAGGTCTTCGCCGAAGAGCACCAGGCATCGGGCCACGTCGGCGGCCGGCACGCCGCGGGCCGCGTCGATCCAGTCGACAATCCACACCTGATCCGCGCCGTGGATCAGGTTCCCCGGGTGAAAGTCGCCGTGGAGCAAGCAATCACCTTCCGGCAAGCCCTCCAAAATCATCAGCAAACGTTGGCGTTCCGACTCGGTGAGCATGTCTAGAGCCACGATGCGTCGGGCAATGCGCTGACGGCGAGATTCTAAGCGCCCTCCGGGATGCGCCCAGACCGCCACCTGCCGGTGGACCAGATCTTCGGCTTCACCAAGAAAATCCACTTTGCCTGCCATGATTCTCGCAATCCCGTTCTGGCCTTCTATGCGAGTTTGGTAATGACCGTAGCGAAAACCAGTGGGCGTCTCCCGCACGACGACCCGCCCCGGCGCGGGTACCGGCAATCCGCACTGACGGGCCCAGCGCGCCGCCCGCGCTTCGCGCTGCGGTTCGTCTGGACCGAAACCCTCGGCGCACAGCTTCAGAATCCGGCCTCGAGGGGCCGCCCAAATCGTGGCGGTTCGGCCAGATGCAATCGGGGCTTGAGGGGGCACGAGCACCCTCTGAGTTTACGCCGCCCCGCCCGCCTAAGACCGGAAAATTATTGCTAGCGGAATCGCCAGATCACGTTGCCCATACGCCCGTTGATCTGGTTTGCGCTCATCAGCTTGGTGTGCCCATCGGCAAAGACCACCGGGGTCTGGCCATCGCCCTTGCCCGTCTTGCCGTAAAGGGCGAAGATCGGCTTCAGGCGAGACGCCGTTAGAGTGCTACCCAGTTCGGCCACCAGGTCGCGATCGGCCGTCAACGGCGGGCTCAGCTTAGGGTCGTCCACGTGAGTCGTGCCGTTATAGGGGCTAAACACATAACCCCGATACTTTTTGGCGAGGGGTCCCCACGCCGTCGTGGCAAACAGGGCCACCCGGGACGTTTCGCTGGCCGAGCTGAAATTTGCGGCGACGGTGAAGCCTTCGCACCCAATCGTATTCGTCTGACCTTCCACGCACCCTGCCGAGGTCAGGTCAACGGCGGTGGCTCCGTTGTAGCCAATGTTCTGCTGATTGCGGTCGGCCCACCCCGTCGCCGCCTTCGCATCGGTACCGGCCGCCGCTAAGAGCTCCGCATTCTTGAGGTAGGGCTGGATCAGCGGAGACCAAACGAGGTTGCTCCCCGACGCGGGATAGATCGTGGCGGGAACGAAGGAGTCGTCATAGTCCCCGGCATACATCATCACCGAGGCCGATAGCTGGCGCATCTGGGCCAGGGACCGCGTCTTCTTGGCGGACTCCTTGGCTTGCGCGAAAACAGGGAACAGAATCGCCGCGAGAATCGCGATAATCGCAATCACCACAAGCAGCTCGATGAGCGTAAAGCCAGATCGGAATTTCATTGCGGTAGTGTACGTCAACCTCCCTCCAAACACCAACCGCTAAGGGACCGGACTGAGTCTAAGGGCATTGCGTAAATAGATTGGGTTTTCGCGCATTCCCCAACCCAGTGGTAAGGGTCAGGATAGGCTATGCCCAGCGCTTCGCGACCTCTCTTTGTTTGGATAGACCACCATGGTCAAGGCCGGAATGTCTTTGCCCGGTTCACACGAACGATCAGCATCGATTCAGTGCCCAGCAATTCGGCTCAAGCGATCCTGCACCTGTTCGGAGATACCCGTTACCGGCTGTGGGTGAACGGCCGAGTGGCTGCCTACGGTCCGGCCCGGTTCTTGCCCTCGCATCCCGAGTACGACACGGTCGATTTGCGGCCCTACCTCCAGCCGGGCGCGAACGAGCTCCGCGTGGAAGTCAACGCATTTGGGGCGAGTAGCTTTGAATCGCTCCCAAGCGTTGGAGGGTTCATTGCCTGGGGGCAGTTAGGGAACGAGCGTCTCGACACGCCTGACGGCTGGACCGCCGCCCGAGTTTCGGCGTGGGACGCCTGGGCCCCCGCGCACAGCTTCGCCCAAGGGCCGGTGGAAGTCTACGATGCCAACGCGGACAACGACCTCAACGCCGGGCCGCCGATTGAGCATCTACGCCCGGACAACTGGGGACCCTTGCGGCCCCGCAGCATCCCTATGTTGGACCTGGCTTGCCACCCCCTTCACCTCATCCAACATTCCCAAGTGGCCAATCACGGTCAGACGCGGATTGGCTTTCGGGTCGACGACGAGTGCCTGCCCGTTGGGGGACGGTCTCCGCGTTTGCTCTACGCCACCCACCTTTACTCTCCCATCGCGCAAGACTCCGAGTTAGGTTTATTTTGGGGACCGCACTACTTAAACGGCGAGCTTCTGGTGGGCACGGATGATGACCAACGCGGGAACCGACAGAACGCACCGGCTCACCTTCGAGCGGGCTGGAACTTGCTGTATGGCGAGCCTGAGGCCCTGCTAAGTGCGTGGGGCATGCTGATTGAGCTGCCGGAAGGGGTGATTGCCCGTAGTCAAGCCCGTCACGATGATGAATTCGCTCTCAGCTGGGCCGGACCGTTTGGCGCGGCCGAGCTGAGTGTTCTTCGCTCCGAAGTCCCAAGGTCTGCCGAGACATTGCCCCGACTGCCTGGGGGATGGAAAGAGGTAACGGTGGGCCAGTCCATCCCCTTGCCCGCACGCCAGATGGGCTGGGATCGCTTGATGCCAACCCCCGAAACCCCGCGGCCACTGCCGATCGTCGTCCCAGCGGGTCAAACATCCGCTCTCGTCTTTGACTACCTAGAGGAGTTCATTGGACATGTTCGACTCGACGTGGAAGGCCCTGCGGGCACCATCCTGGACGTCGCCGTGGACGAGGTGCAGCGTGAGGATGGTCGGGTTCATCTCTACCGGGCGCAGTTTAACGTGGACGCCGCCGACCGCTACACCACCGCCGACGGACGCCAGACGATCGAGGCCTTCCGTCCCCGTGGCGGGCGCTATGTGCAAGTCACGGTGCGCGCGCCCATCACCGGATCGGTCACGGTGCATCAGGCCGAACTGCGGCGGACCCTCGCCCATCCCCCACGGGACGGTAGCTTTACCGGCAGTGATGGCGTGTTGAATTGGGCCTGGGAAGCGGGCGCGCACACCACCGAGGCCAGCACCGAAGACGCGTTTGTGGACCCGTGGCGCGAGCGGGGCGTGTACGTGGGCGATGCCCTGGTGGAGCAAGCGGCCGCGTGGACTCTGAGTGCGGACGACCGCATTGCCCGCCGCTGTATTCAGCAATGGGGCGAGGGGGCGTGGCCCGACGGACAGATCCGCGATGTCGTCCCGGCATGGCTGGACCGGCCGTTATTGGACTACACCCTGATTTGGGTTCTCATGGTGCGGGACTTTTGGGCGCAAACCGGCGACATCGAAGTCTTGGAGACTCAGATCGACGCCGTGCGCGCCGCGATGTGCAGTTCGGCTTGGGTCGAAGGTACGAGTGGACTTTGGACGGGCGACCACGGACACATCTTCGCCGATTGGGCGGCAAACCGGCATACCCGAATCGGGGAAAACGGCTTATTAAACGCGTTCCGAGTTGCGGCGCTGGGCGCTGTTGCCGAGATTGAGGATGCTTTGGGGCATATTGCTCAAGCGCAGTCGGCCCGCGAAGAAGTCGCCCGAGTTCGCCAGATTTTCCAGACGCTTTGGGATCCGACCCGCGGCCAGTACGCGGCCTGTCGCGTTGACAACCAGCTTTCGGCTGCGCCCGCCCTCCATGCGAATGTTCTCGCCTTGGCCTACGGCATCACAACCGAGACGACCGAACTACCCACGCTCAATTACGTGCGTCGGCAGCTGGGTCGATGCCACGACCTCGATGAGCCCGATCGGATTGAGCTGTACTTCCTTTACTACGCGTTGCGGGCGCTGTACGACCGGGGGCTGGCCCAGGACGCCGAGGACCTGATGCGGAATATGTACCGACCGATGAAAGAAGCCGGTGCATGGAGTCTGTGGGAAACGCTTTCGCGGGGTCGCATCGCCACGGGGAGTCATTGCCACGGCTGGGCTTGCTCGCCCAACGTCTACCTCACCCGGGAGGCCTTGGGGATTCACGTGGCGACTCCAGGACACCCCAACGACCTGGTGTTCTCGCCCGTGGTCGAGACTCTAACGCGGGCCGAAGGGGTTGTGCCGCACCGCCTCGGCCTCATCCATGCCGCATGGCGGGTGGAGGGCGAGACCTTGCGATACCGGGTAGTAGCCCCAGCCGGGGTGACGGTCACGCCCGTCCCCCGAGGTCGCTTGGCAAAGTTAATCTGGGAGCAAGAAGCCTAGCACGCGGCACCGTAGGGCACCGAAATCCTCGAGGATCGAGGGTCCAGTTCAACGAGGTCGTGCCCGAGCCCGCAGCTTGGGCGACGGCCTGCATGGGTCTGGTCGGCGGGGGCCCTTAGGGCCGCCGTCGACGCTTCGCGTTAACCGAGGGTGTATCCTTTACCCACCATGCCCACGCTTCCTTCGACGACGGCGCACCGGACCCACCTCTCCGACGCCGACCCCGAGATTTTTAACCTGATCAAGCGCGAAGAAGCGCGGCAAGAGCACAACCTGGAACTGATCGCGAGCGAGAACATCGCCAGCACTGCGGTGCGCGAAGCCATGAGTAGTGTGTTGACCGATAAGTACGCCGAGGGCTATCCGGGCAAGCGCTATTACGGCGGTTGCGACGTGGTGGACGAGGTTGAGGACATCGCCATCGCCCGAGTGAAGGAGCTATACGGGGCCGGCTTTGCCAACGTTCAGCCCCACAGCGGGGCGCAGGCCAACATGGCCGTCTATTTCGCCTTCCTCAAGCCCGGCGACACGTTGATGGCGATGAACCTGGCCCACGGCGGCCACCTTACGCATGGCTCGCCGGTCAACTTCAGCGGCCAGCTGTACAACATCGTGCCCTACGGCGTCCGCGAAGACGACGAAACCATTGACTACGACGCCTTCGCCGAAACCGCCCGCCAGGCCAGGCCCAAGATGATCGTCAGCGGCGCTACGGCCTACCCGCGCACGTTCGACTTCGCCCGAATTCAGGCGATCGCGCAGGAGGTTGGGGCGTTGCACATGTGCGATATGTCGCACTACAGCGGGCTGATTGCTGCGGGCGAATACCCGACCCCCGTGGGGGTGGCCGACATCGTGACCAGCACCACGCACAAGTCCATCCGAGGCCCGCGTGGGGGCATGATCTTGTGGAACGACGAAGCCTACAGCAAGCCGCTGAACATGTCGGTGTTCCCTGGTATCCAGGGTGGACCGTTGATGCACGTCATTGCCGCCAAGGCGGTCGCCTTTGGCGAAGCCCTTCGGCCTGAGTTCAAGGCTTACGCCCGCCGGGTTCGATTGAACGCCCGCGCCCTGGCCAGCGCGATGGCCAACGAGGGGTTCCGCGTGGTGAGTGGCGGCACCGACAGCCACTTAATGCTGATTGACCTGCGCCCATTTGGAGTCACCGGTAAGGTCGCCCAGCACGTGCTAGACCTTGCGAACATCACCACCAACAAAAACTCGATTCCGTACGATCCCGCCAAGCCGTTCATCACGTCGGGTGTCCGTCTCGGTACCCCCGCCGTGACGACGCGCGGAATGGACGAGGCCGAGATGCCCCAGATTGCGGCGCTCATCGCCCGTGCCTTGCGGGCACGCGAGGACGAAACGGCGTTGGCGGCGGTTCGGCAAGACGTGATCGGGCTCTGCGATCGCTTCCCGATTCATAACGTGTAAGGAGCCCCACGATGCGTTGCCCTTGGGCCGAACATCCGGACTATCACACTTACCACGATTCGGAGTGGGGGAGGCCGATTCGCACCGATCAGGGTCAGTTCGAGTTTCTGACCCTGGAATCGGCCCAGGCCGGGTTGAGTTGGCTGACCATCCTGCGCAAGCGGGAGGGCTACCGTGAGGCTTTCCACGGGTTTGAGGTGGACCGCGTCGCCGAAATGACCGACGATAACGTGGAGAGACTGATGCTCTTCGCCGGTATCGTGCGCAACCGAGCCAAGATCCGGGCGGCCATTGGCAACGCTCGGGCCTTTCGTGCCATTCAGGACGAGTTCGGCAGCTTTAATACTTACGCCTGGAGTTGGGTAGGCGGCACGCCCATTCAGAACGCTTGGGCAACACTGGCGGAGGTACCGGTGAAAACCGCCGAGGCCGAAGCCTGGTCCAAGGACTTAATCCGACGGGGGTTTAAGTTCGTTGGTCCTACCATCCTTTACGCCCACATGCAAGCCGCCGGAATGGTGAACGATCACGTGGTGACCTGCCCCCAGCACGCGGTGTGCCTCGCCGCCGCCCATCCGGTCTAGGCTGGGGGAGACGGAGGGTCGGTCGGTGCCTCGGGGGGCAAAAACTTGCGCGTCACCATGGCCTGGTGAAACAGCGAAGCCATGGAGCCCAGGGCCATCGCCCCGATGAGGGCAGGAAACGCCAGGCCGGGCCGGGCCCCCCACCCGACGGCCCCGATCCAGATCGCGAATCCCACCGTCGCCGTCACGCCGTTCCTAAGTAACCGACCAAAGCGGCTTTCGATACTGGATCGCTTGTCCAACAACGCACCGAGCACCCCAAAATTTCCGCTCGCAATCAGGAGAATGCCGAGGGCGAGGACCACGATTGGTCCGAGCGAGGTTGTGGTTTCGGTACCCATCTTGCGCCCAAAGTTTAGCCGACTTCCGAATTCAATAGGCTGCCGCGACGACCGGATGCAGCGAAATGTAGGCCGCAATTTCGTTCCACGTGGGGATCGCAGTGTTGGCTCCGAGACCCTGACAATTCAGGCAACCGGCCACGGCGGCCGATCGCAAGCAGGTCACCCAGTCCAGGTCCTGATCCAGCGCGTGGAGCATCGCCGCGCGGAAGATATCCCCCGCCCCTGTACTATCGACCATCTGGGGGCACGGAAACGGGGGGTAGTGGCGAGCGGGCAGATCCGGCGTCGCGGCCACGAATCCGTTGGGTCCGTCGGACAAGATGGTCCGGCACCCGTAGCGGTTCGTCCATTCTTGTACCCAGCGCACATTGCGTTGGATATCGCCGCGCGTTCCCGCCCAGTCGGTGCTGCTCTGCCACACGCTCCCGGGTGGGATCGGCTCGTCCGAACGCGTGAAGTCCAGTAAGTAAATCTGCATCCCAGCGGCGGTCGCCAACCGCACGGCCTCTCGTGCGCTGGCCCCGTGGTTCGGCTCGGCGGTAAACCACTCCCCGGCCTCAAAGGCAACTTCAAGCGGGCGAGATGACTGGTCCATCGCCCGAAACCCCCGCCCAAACATAGTCCGGTCGCCATCCGGGGTCACATAGATATCGCAAACCGGCGCGGGTCCGGCGTGGCGGGCGACCTGCGGTTCGGGAATCCCGGCTTCACGCAGCAGTTCCGCTAAACGGTCGGCGCTCGCGTCGTCCCCAATGGGATTCCCGGCGAGCCGAAAGTCTGCGCCCCATTGGTGCAAGGCGACGGCAGTGTTGGCGGCTTCGCCGCCCAAGAGTTCCACTTCATCGTCCACTTCGACGTAGCCACCCTTCACGGGCAGATGCCCCACCTTTCGCAGTCGATCGAGGCAGACTGTTCCGTAGACCAGAATCACGTCTCTCGTTGTACCGGGCATCGCCGAGGGCTTGGGTACCCTGGGGCCTATGTTTTGGCCGCAGGCCATCGCCTGCTTTGCGCTATGGATCGGTTACGGGGTGCACTTGCGCACCCGTAGCCACACGATTCGCGCGCGGTTGCAGAGCGCCTCCCGCCGCCGCCGCACGCTGTACGGCTCCGTCGGCCTGATCGGTTCCGCACTTGGACTACTTGGCGGGCTGTCGGTCATCGCGGCGCTCGGAGGCCTCACGGCGCAAGGGCTGCTGCCTTGGGCTTGGTCGGCCGTCGCCGTCCTCGGCCTCGCGTTCGTGCATTGGCAAACCATGGGCGCGGCGGCAATGATCACCCTTATTCAAGAGGAAGCCACGCTGCGCCGCCGAGCGTCTGTATCCACAGAGTCCATCTCTGAACCTGAGCAACAACCATGAAGTTTCGTATCCTTATCCTGCCCTTACTTTTGCTGGCGTCGCTGGCGTTTGCGCAAACCAAGTCACCTACCGGCACGTCGGCGGTCGCCGCGCGCGAGGCCGAAGGCATTCTCACCAAAGGTCGTCAGCTCGATTTGCTCAACCAAATTCTGCCGGTATTGATGACTAAGCCGCAACTCAAGCTCATTCTGCCCGCTATCGAGCGCGCCCGTTCGGCGGTGCGGAAAGTGGAATCCGACGAGCTGCTTGTGCTGCGGGGACTAGAAAAAGAGTTTGACGTCTTGTTGAAAGAGGCATTCGAAAAAGGCCGCGTGCCCACGAACGGCGAGATGGAGAAGATCTTTAAGCGCTACCAAGAGATGAACCTGGTTCGGTTAGAAGTGTCCTCCGCCAACGCCGAAGAGGTGGAAGTCATCCTCCGCAAAAACCTCAACGCGGGCCAGCTGAAGGCGGCGCAGAATGCGCTCCAGCCGAACCGCTACGACCGCGGGCTGGACCCCACCAAGATGACAGACGAGCAGAAGCTGCGCTTTTGGGTTCGGATGGTCCTATTGGACCCGCTCGCGTACGACTTACTCGTCAAGCTCACGCGCTAGTCCTTCGCAGGTCCGTAGCCAGAATTGATCGCCGATGGAAGGACCGGGACTCACCCCCAAAGGCGCAGATCAGCGACGGCAACGGGCCTGGCGACGCCACGCCGATCGCTACGGGGCCGCCTCGACCTATGAAGGTTGGCGGCTGGTGCACCAGCGGTACCTGGCGGATCAACTGGCCGAAGCGCTGGACTTGGCTCAATCGCTAGGCGCGGGGCAGGCGGCCCTGGGACTTAGCCTCTACCGATTGGTGGAGGCCGAAGCCCTGACCCGGCAACTGGCCCACCGCGAGTCGGTTCGTCCTTGGCTGATGCTGGAGACAATCCATGAAGAACTCACGGTGACGCCCGACGAGCTCACTCGCTGGGTGTTGTCTGCCTGCGACGAAGTGGCCGCCAAGCTCCAGTGGACCCACGGTCCCCCGGTGCTATTCACCCTCTTTGCCGAGGCCGCGAACACGCCGTGGACCCCCGACCGTCACGGGTTCTGCGTGGACAAAGTCCCCTACACCAAGATCTGCCTGCCCTGGTACCTGCAGTCTCAGCCGGAAGAGTTTGCCGAAGCGGTACGCCACGAATACACCCACGTGGTGATGCTACACCTGGGGCAAGGGCGCGTGCCCCGGTGGCTGGATGAAGCGGCGGCAATGACGCTGGGCGGGCAACTTGAAGAAGCCGCGCTTCGCCGCTTCATTCGCCACCGCGAGAGTTGGCTTGATCCCGATGAGTTGGACGACGCGTATCACGAGGACCGAGAGGATCGCGAAGGGGCCCGCGTAGTCAGCGCGGCCTATCAGCAATCCGCTTGGTTGGGCCGATGGCTGGCCCAGCGCTACGACGTGGCGGGGTTTGGGGAGCTGGCACGCCGCTGCGCCCCGGCGGGTTTTCTTTCGGAGTTGCGTCTGCGGATCGCCGGGCAGGATCCCGCCGACCGTGCGCTGCGCCAAACGCTTCGTCGCAGCATGACCCAAGTTTTCGGGGACGCCCGTGATGCTTTGGTCAACCGGAACGTCCCCGACGGGTCTTAGGATCGAAGCCCGAGTTTAGTCGCCCGAGCGATCGAAGTTTCGGCTGAGGATGTCGTAGTCGAACACCGTCACCGCACCATCGTTGTCGATGTCAGCATCCTGCGGACTCACGCCATCGGCGTCCGGCGTCGTCCAATTGGCGTCGGAGGACGAGGCGTCGAAGTACGTGCTGAGCTTGTCGTAGTCGAACACGGTGACGTTGTTGTCGCCATCTAGGTCGCCCGATGCCAGGTGAAAGACTGCGCCGCTGACCCCATCGTTGGTGATGTTCACCGACTGGGCTCGCGAGGAAAGCGTGGTCTTGCTCTTAACGACGATGTCGTAGACGCCGCGCTTGCCCGTGACGATCTCTAGCTGACCATTGTCGACGATGGCGTCCATCGTCTCCACCACGACGTTAGTTCCCGGGTTCGTGAGCTGAATGCGAACGGGAAGTCCGTCGGGGGTCGTCGCTAAGTCGTCCATGATGACCTGCGACGCCACCATGGCCGGAACCATGTTGTAGCCCCGGAAAATCGTGCCGGATGCCAACCCGTTGGCCGGGAGCGACAGGTTGTACTGAAGTGCGGCCGCGATGTCCTTGCTGTCTGGGTCAAATGTATCCGCCAAGGTGGTCTTGGCTCCGTCCATCAGCCGGTTGCGAATGCCCGAATAGAGGCCCAATTCGCGGTGGGTGGGGGCTGTGCCGGCCGTCGTCAGCGTCACTGTGCTGGACGTCAGCAGACTCTGGAACGTGATGGCCCGGCCATTGACCGTCCCGGTGTTAGCCGCCGAGTTCGACCCGATTTGCAGGTCGTTGAAGCTGTAGAAATTGCAGGTTCGCTCGGAAGCAGTGCGATTGCGGACGTGCCAATCGATGCGTAGGTACGCCTCCGTGGCCGAAACGGAAACGAGCGTGTAATCGAACTTGAACTCGAAGACGTTTCCGCCGCCCTCGGAGGGCTCGGTGAATTGGTAGGATGACCGGTTCCCCGCATTGGTGCCGGTATCCAGGAAGGTCAGTCCGTACTCACGCGGGTCGTTCGTTCCGCGATAGAACCACCAGACCTGATAGACCGCATCCTTGCCGGTGAAGTCCAGTGACGTGCCAGGATTATAGGTCCCGTTACCGCTGGTGACCAGGCTAGTGCGAATGATCGAGCTCGGAATGAACTCTTGGTAGAACCAATTAGGATTGGTAGTTTTGATCTCAACTCGATTAAAGAGTTGGGCCGGGGCGAAGGACGCGCACGCCGCAAGGGACGCCAAAGCAAGCAAGCGATTCATAATTCTTTCTCTCTGAATTCGGCCAAAGGTAGGCCGCAACGGCACAGTTCGGGAAACCCTAGTTTACCAAATTGTCCCTAATTGGATGAGCCCGAGTTAACCCCTGGCCCATCCAATTGGGACTTATGCCCGGGCTTAGCGTCCAGACCGTCGGCGGCGTGCGGCGAAGCCGCCAAGGGCCGCGCCTAACGCCAGCAACGTACCGGGCTCCGGCACCGCGTTGTAGCCCACCACCATTCGTCCGTTCTTCGCCTCGCCAGCGTTCAGCGCCAAGGTGTACTGGAACGCGGCGGCGAGGTCCTTACCGGGACCGCCGTCCACCACGGAGTTCGAAAGCGTATCCGCGCTGCTATTCGTCAGCTTGGTCTTCAAAGCGGAAGCCAGGTTCATTTCGTAAGCGGTCGGGGTCATCCCCGAAGCCACGAACGAAGCGAACTCGGCCGGCTTGGTCTGGCCCACGAACTTGAACGCACCGTTGGAGTAGCTGCCGGTGTCGTTGGTGTTCCCGGAAGCGTTCGGGCCATTGAGGTCCATGAACGCGTAAAAATTAGTCGTCAACGCGGCGGTGTGCAGGTTCCGCACGGTCCAGTCGATCTGCAGCGCCGACTTCGTCGCGCTGGAACCGGTGAGCGTGAACAGCATCTCGACCTCGATGGCCCGAACGAGGCTGCCCGCGTTTTGGCGGTAAACCATCTTGGCTTGGTTCGCGCTGATCAACGAGGAGGACCACTGATTCCAGAGCTGGTATTCGCGACCGTCGGTGGCATTGGTGCCCGACGTGCGCATCCAGAACCACCCCTCTCGAAAGATGTCAAGGCCAGAAAAGTTCGAGCCGGTGCCGGGGTTATAAAAGCCCGTGGCCGTGGTAGCACTGGATCCGGGCGACGTCGACGGCAAGTTCGCCTGGAAGTACCAGGGCGCGGGCGACGAGGTCTTGAGCGTGAGTGAAGAGGAAGAGACCTGGGCGTGGGCAGACATCACCGAGGCGGCAAGCATGAAAAGGGCAATGTTAAATCTCATAAGAACTCCTATTTTTAGGTGTGCGGACGGCAAATCACGGCGCAACCCCTATTCCATTCTGGCCGATCGTTCCCGAACTGTCCCGAACCCGCTAAAAAACTCGTAACGTTTCTGGCAATAAACGGCTGACGACGAGGGGTCTTTTCGACTAGTAGTAGGTAATGCCTCGACGGATCTACACCACGTGGGTGATGGCCCCGGTGGAAGCCGTGTGGGAGTTTCACGCCAGCGTGGCCGCGCTACCCAAACTTACACCGCCCGACCGCACCGTCCGGATCGTCTCGGACGAACTCCGCGTGGTAAATGGGGCGCTTCATGAGCTAGAAATCCGCATGAAGGGGATACGATTGCGCTGGAACGCCCGCATCACCGAGGTTCAACCACCGCGCCAATTTGTGGATACCGCCGAGCGGTCCCCCTTCGCGGCTTGGCAACATCGCCATGCCTTTCATCCGGAGAATGGCGGGACGCGCATTACCGACACCGTGGACTACCGCCTCCCCTTCGGTCCCGTCGGCGCACTGGTGGACTACCTGTTCGTCCGTCACGACCTCGACGCCATGTTTGCCTACCGGCATCAAGCCACCCGCCAAGCCTTGGAATCCGCACAAGCACAAATCCCTGCGCCTTAAGGTCGGCTTAACACTTGCCCGCTATTCTGAGGATCGTATTCACTCGGAGCGACTAATGAAACGGGCATTTACTTTAATCGAACTTTTGGTCGTGATCGCGATCATCGCCATTTTGGCGGCGATCCTCTTCCCGGTCTTCGCGCAAGCTAAAACGGCGGCCAAGAAGACGACCACCACCAGCAACCTGAAACAACAGATGCTGGGTCTGATCATGTATGCATCCGATAATGAGGACCGCAACCCGTGGCACTACGGCTACTGGGGTGCCTACACCAACCAGATCTACGCGAACGACACCACGTGGATCAATAACACCCAGCCGTACGTGAAGAGCCGGGCGATGATCTTTGACGCGACCCTTGCCGAGCCCAAAGAAAACGGCGTGACCGCCGATGGCCGCCCCGCCTACAACGACCCGTTCTATCCGACCCTTAAGTATCGATGGGGCTGGGTTACCAACCTCTCCATGAACTCCGACGGGTTCTCCACCAAGGGCGATGGACTCTGCACCAGCAACCGCCAGGCCAATATTAACCAGAGCAACACCCGTACGGCCTCGGACATTGCGGAGCCCGCCAGCCGTATGGCCCTTACCCCCTCGCGCTACGCGGACCTGCCCTACTCCTGGATGTACTTCCAGAGCCGCTACGCGATGACCCCGTTCAAGGACATTTACTTCAACTCCGACTTTAGCTGGTTTAACTTGGTGTGGGATTCCCGCCGGCAGTGGGAAGGCAAGTTCACGGCGGCCTATGCCGACGGTCACGTGGGCCGATACGGAAAGGAGAAGTTCCTGGGTACGTGCTTTAACAGCGCGGGATGCACCCCGGAGTTCACCAACACCGCCGACTTCTGCGCCAAGTACAACGCCAGCTCTGACCTGAAGAACTTCTGGGGAGTCTGGAACTAATGCGCGCCGCCGGTCTAGCCGTGGCGGCGCTTCTGCTGAGTGCGGTTGTGCTCGGCGGTTGTCAAGGCGCGTCGACCGAGGAAAATATGTACCTCGACGCGAAATCGGCCCCCGTCAATACGAACAACGCCGACCAGGTGCAACGCCAAGGCATGCCCCCCGAAGCCGCCAACGGAATGTCAGGCACCCCCGAAGCCCGGTAGCGCCAAAGCAAAATCCTCACCAAAAACCCGGTCCCGGGAAGCCAAAACCCTCCCGGGACCGGTGACCTCTAAAGCGACTTTGCACCATTGTAACTTTTCCCCTAGCGGAATCGCACGAAACTCTTACTGCCCCTGCCCCAATGAAAATCCTGGCATTCCATTGAACAGGTACAACGTTTCTGCCTTGATGAAGTCAAGGTCGGCCTCGAAAATGTTTCCAACCAAATCCGTGATTTGCTCCCTCGGTAAAGCGGATTGCGGCTTCGTGATGAAACGGCAACTCCAGTGATCGGTCAAGAATGTCTCGGGGAATCCCTCCGGCCAGACCTTCACGCCTCGATTCGTAATCATTTGGAGATGTAGATCCAGGGTTTCAGCGGCCTGGAGTCGCTCCGCTAGCTCAGACAAAGCGCTTATCCACTGAACAAATATGTCGATGCCAACCAGCTCCTTATGCTCTGGGGTCCGCCTGGTCTGACTCTGCACTTTAAGTTTCGGTTTTTCACCGGAATAGGCTACACATTTTAGCACTGCCGGTTTTAACCCCAACCGGTCCTTGACAGCTCTCCCGAATTCCTGGGTACCAACGAGACTTATACTCTGTCCCTCTTGAAAGATGTCGCGGGTGTGAATACCGTCTTCAATCGTCCAGAGCCAGGCATTCTGGATTCGCGTCGCCACATCGGCTTGCCCAATATGGTTAAGCATCATTACTGAAGCTAGAAGAAGCCCGGAAGGATTGGCCTGATTCAAGCCCGCAATATCGGGGGCGCTACCGTGAATCGCTTCAAACATTGCGCATTCATCACCGATGTTGCTTGAAGGGGCGAGTCCTACTGACCCTGCGATTTCGGCAGCCACGTCAGAGAGAATGTCTCCGTAAAGGTTAAGCGTTACGATAACGTCGAAAGTCTCTGGTCGGGTTGCGACGCGCGCCATCCCAATGTCGATGATGCGGTGCTCCTTTTCCAATTCTGGATATTCTGCCCCGATTTCATCGAATACCTTGTGGAATAGCCCGTCGGTGAGCTTCATGATGTTGTCCTTTGTCATGCAAGTAACCTTCGTGCGGCCGTTCGCCCTCGCGTATTCGAAGGCGTATCGGCAAATACGCTCGCAACCGGGCTTTGTAATCAGCTTAAAACATTGATATACTTCTTGGGTCTGGCGATGTTCAATGCCTGCGTAGAGGTCCTCTTCATTCTCACGGATGTTGATAATATCCATGTCGGGATGGGCAGTTTGCACATAAGGGGAGTAGGCAATACAAGGGCGCACGTTCGCGTACAGACCGAGCGTTTTTCGAATGGTTACATTGAGGCTTTTGAATCCTCCCCCCCTGGGGCGTGGTGATGGGCGCTTTCAGAAACGCTTTCGCACGGCGAATCATCTGCCAGGCTTCAGGCTCGATGCCCGAAGTGAATCCTCTCTTGTAGACGGCCTCTCCAACTTCCACCCGCAAGTAGTCAATCCTTGCCCCGGCTCCGACAAGAACGATCATGACTGCTTCCATGATTTCAGGGCCGATACCGTCTCCAAAGGAGATAGCTACCGGTGTCAACGCGAGGTGGTCGGTGGTTTCAGGTAAAGTTGGATTATCTGCGTTTTTCATCTCACGACATACAATGCACGAAAAGAATGTCGGCAATTGGGCAAACAAGAAAATGACGGCATTTGACGACGGCTCTCCAAAGTGGACGTTTCTCACGAATCATTCTCACGTACTCGTCTGCTTGCAAAGGGACCCCTCCATAAGGGCGAGAGACATTGCTCAACGGGTCGGTATTACCGAGCGGTCCGTTCAACGAATCTTGACCGAGTTGACGGATTACGGTGTGCTGGACAAGGAGCGGGAAGGTCGACGGAACCGATATTCGGTCGACTTCTCCAAAAGGCTCAGGCATCCTTTGGAGCATCACCGCGCGGTGGCCGACCTGTTGGCACTCTTTAGCGATGAAACCGAATCAGGTGGGTCGAGGCGAAAAGGACCTTGAACACCCGCGAGCCTAATGGTTCTCCGATTCAGTTCCAACAAGGGGATTTGCTCTAGGAGATTGTTCGCCCATCCGTGCGCTCAGGCTGCGCCACCGCGCTCCTGCGTTCGGGTCAAAGAATCCTTCGGAAACCTTACAAACGTGGTTTTTGTCAAGGGCTTCTTTGATCGCGATACTCATGGTTGATCGGGACGCGATGCCCGCCCGCCGCATGATTTCAGTGAAGGACTTTTCCACCTGTTGCCGTCTGAAACCAAACTTGGTCTGGAATCCTATCGTGTGCCGGATGATGACGCCCACGACCTTCACGAGGGCTAGTGGTTCGCTCGGAATCGTGAAGTCAAAGAAGTCGTTGGGGATATGGGTGAGATTTCCGTTTCCGGCGAAGAACCCG
>Ga0105047_10000447_pt1 | contig 70021 bp, 51 predicted proteins | sample MAT04_FD_78384 | JGI IMG/M metagenome (GOLD analysis project Ga0105047, IMG submission 78384) | Freshwater microbial communities from Lake Fryxell liftoff mats and glacier meltwater in Antarctica - MAT-04 (megahit assembly) | ecosystem: Environmental > Aquatic > Freshwater > Ice > Liftoff... | reverse complement strand
ACGCCGCCCGCGCTCAGATAGCCGTGCGGCAGGTAGGTCGAGTCGTAGGCCAAGAGATCCAGCGGCTGCCCGTGGAACGCTCGAGGTACCGCCGCCGCGAGGAACGGCGTGCGCGCCCCGTGTACGAAGAGCTCGGGCCCGGCGTGCTCCGCGATGGCGGAGAAGATGGCATCTCGGTGCGGTCCGAAGAGGCCCATGCGTCGCCGGTCGTGGTTGCCCGGGACGATCAGGGTAGGGGTCGCGTTGGGCCCGAGCGCGCGCTGAAGATCCCGGTGCAGGCCCAGGAACGTTCGCGCCGCCGAGCGCGGGTCCACCTCGCCGCTGTCGAAGAGGTCACCTGTCACGATCACCAGATCGATTCGCCGCCGCCGAGCTCGCTCTCGCCCCACCGCTGCAACGAGCGACGCCACGATGCGATCGCTCTCGGGCTCGCCAGAGAGCAGGTGCAGATCGCTGAGATGCATCACCGTCGTCACGCGGCGGACTCTGATCCTGCTCCCGGTGGATTGGATCGCATCCCGGTGACGAGCGAGTGTCGGGATGGACACTGGGTCGTCTCGCCCCCACGTCGTGAGTGACCGCAGAGCGCGCGAACGAGCTGCGACACCTGGATGTCACCTTCGCGTATCGTCTCCGCCATGAAGCGCCCGGTCCTGCTCCAGACGAACTCCGGCCTCCTCTTTCCCTTTCGTCCTCTCCCGAGACGTGCGGTCTTGCGCGGTGGGCTCGCGGGGCTGGCCAGCGCGATGGCGGGCCGTCTGTTGCCTGGCTGCGACAGCACGCCGATGACCGACGCGGGCACCGACACCCGGCCGCTGCCGACCGACGCGCCCAGCGACACGATGATGGGGGACGCCGGCACGTACTTCTTTCCTCCGCGCGACATGCCTGAACGCCCCGCCCTGGTCTCGCGCATCGCCGACATCGGTCCGCTCGGCGATCCCGACGCGAACGGTATTCGACTGCCCGCGGGCTTCACGTCGCGGGTGATCGCGCGCACCGGCGAGCTCGTCGCGCCCAGCACGTATGAGTGGCACCGGTTCCCTGATGGCGGCGCGACATTCGCCACCATGGATGGTGGCTGGATCTACACCTCGAATTCCGAGTTCCCCATCACCGGCGGTGTCGGCGCGGTCCGCTTCGACAGCGGCGGCGTCATCACCGCCGCGCACGGCATCTTGATGAACACGAGTGTGAACTGCGCGGGCGGGCCCACCCCGTGGGGCACATGGCTCTCCTGCGAAGAGGTTGCGCGCGGTCAGGTGTACGAGTGCGATCCCTGGGGCGAGCGCGCTCCCCAGACCCGCCCTGCGCTCGGCGTCTTCAAGCACGAGGCGGTGACCGTCGATACCGTTCGCAATCACCTCTACCTGTCGGAGGACGAGGGCTCGGGCAACTTCTACCGCTTCGTACCCGCGGGCATGAACGAGTACGGCTATCCCGATCTCACCCGCGGCGAGCTCCAGGTCGCGAGCGTGGCTAGCGACGGCGCGGTGCTCTGGCTCCCGGTCCCCGATCCGCAGTTCACCGCCGGCACCCCGACCCGAATGCAGGTCGCGGAGGCCACCATCTTCCGTGGCGGCGAGGGCCTCTGGTACCAGAACGGGATGGTCTATCTCTCGACCAAAGGCGATGATCGCATCTGGGCCTACGACATTCTCGGTGAGCGCATCGACGTGCTCTACGACGGGGACGCGATGACCGACCCGCCGCTGCGTGGCGTCGACAACCTCACGATGTCCTGCTGCGGTGATGTGCTGGTCGCCGAGGACGGCGGGACGATGCAAGTGGTCGCGATCCTCCCCGACGCCTCGCTGAAGCCGCTCCTGCAGGTCACCGGCCAAGAGGGCTCGGAGATTACTGGCCCCGCGTTCGATCCGAGCGGCACCCGCCTCTACTTCAGCTCCCAGCGCGGAGGCGACGGCGGCATCACCTACGAGGTGAGCGGCCCGTTCCACGCGCCCGCTTGACAGGTTGTCGTAGCGCCTTCGCTCCTCTACCATCGCGTCCTTCGAAGAGGAGTCTCCTGATGCAGCGTGCACTCGGTGTGGTCGGATTCATCGGCATCTTGATCGTGGTCAACGCGCTCTCGTGGGTGTTCGGCTGGGGGTTGTGGGTCTACTGATCCACGGACATTCGAGAGCTCGTGCTGGGACGAATCTGGGCGATCACCATCAACACCTTCCGCGAGGCGGTGCGTGATCGCGTGCTCCTCGGAGTGTTGGGCGCGGCGGGGTCGGTGCTCCTGTTCTCGCTGGCGCTCGCCGAGCTCTCGCTCGATCAGCAGCGCCGGGTGGTGCTCGACATCGGACTCGCGTCCATCTCGCTCTTCTCGGTGGTGATGGCGGTGTTCCTGGGCAGTTCGCTCCTCTACAAAGAGATCGAGCGGCGGACCCTCTACGTGATCTTGCCGAAGCCCATCCGGCGTCACGAGTTCCTCATTGGGAAGTACCTGGGCATCACGCTCACAGCGACGGTCTTCGTCTGCATCATGGGCGCCATCCAGCTCTGGGTGACGTCGATCCAAGCGGGAGCCGCGGCCGTCTTCGTCATCGGTGCGCCGATCGTGCTGCTCGCCATCTTGGGCGGAGCGATGTGGAAGGCCACCGATCGCACTGCGGTCGTGCCGCCGTGGTCGGCCTTTGCCTTGTTCGTCACCGCGCTCCTCGCGAGCACCACCGACGTCGAGCTGATGCCGTTGCTCGCGTCGCTGCTCCTGATCGCCGGAGAGATCGTGCTGCTGAGCGCGGTCGCGATGCTCTTCTCTTCGTTCTCCACCCCGTTCATGACCGGCGCGTTCACGGTCGGCGTGTGGCTGGTGGGACGCTCCGCCGACGACATGAGCAACATCTCCTCCCGCGCGTTGACCCCGGAGGTCGAGAGCCTGCTGCATGCTCTGGCGTGGGTGGTCCCCAACTTCGATCTCTTCGTGCCCCATCCGCGCGCGCTGATGGAAGCGTCGGCAGCGATGAGCCCCGCGGGCTACGTCGCGAGCACGATGGCGTACGGGCTGGTCTACGCCGCGGTCTTGATCGGCGCGGCCTGTGGCGTGTTCGCCAAGCGGGACTTCGTGTGAGCCGAATTCCTCAGGGGATGCTCCGGGTGCTCGGCATCGTGCTCGTGATGATCTTGGTGCTCTCGGTGAAGGTGCTCGTCTCGAGCCGTGCCGAGCTCGCCGACGCGGATCGAGCATCGAGCGCAGGCGAGCTCGAGACCGCGATCACCCACTACCGACGGGCCGCGCGCTGGTATCTCCCGATCCAGCCCTACGCCGACCGCGCGCTGGATCGCCTCATGGAGATCGGCGCGGCGGCCGAGACCGATGAGGACCCCGTCCTGGCGCTCGCGAGCTACCGCAGCGTGCGTGCCGCCCTGATGAGCTCGCGCAGCCTGTGGATCCCCGACAGCGATCGGCTGCACCAGGCTGATGAGCGCATCGCCGAGCTCATGGCGCGGAGCGAGGTCCCCGCGGTCGACGCGCACCTCTCGGAAGAGGCCCGCGCCGACACCTACCTCGCGATGCTCGAGACCGACCGCGATCCCGCCGCGGGCTGGGCCTTGCTCGCGCTCCTCGGTTTCGGGTTGTGGATCCTCGGCGCCTACGGGGTCTTCACCAAGGGGCTCGATCAGGACGACCGCTTCATCGACGTCGAGCTGCGCAAGTGGGGCTCCGCATTCGTCGTAGGCATGGGGCTCTTCGTCCTGGGCCTCTCACTCGCCTGACGCGCTCGGCTCCTCGCTGGAGATGCAGGCATCGCAGGTGCCGGCTTTCGGTACTACAACCGCGCGTGGCCAAGTCCTCCATCGTGCCCATCGAGACGACCTTCGCGGTCATCTCCGATCTCCAAGGCAACCTCGCGGCGCTCGACGCCATCCTCGAGGAGCTCGATCGCAGGGGCGTGTATCGCCTGCTGGTCGCGGGCGATCACCTGCTTGGCACCGGCGCTACCCAGCCCCTCGAGGTCTGGCGCCGGCTGAACACCAGCGGTCGCCTCACCATCGAGCTCGCTCGGAGCCTCGCCGACACCGCGCTCGCTACGTTGCCCGAGACCCGCTTGGTCCCCCGCGCCGACGAGGACGACGACGAGAAGCGCGAGGCGTTCCTCGCGACCCGCAAAGCGGTGGGCGCGTTGGTGCTCAAGGCCCTCGAGAAGCTGCCGACGCTGATTCGGGTCGGGCTTGCCGATGGACGAGAAGTGCTGGTGGTGCACGGCGCGCCCCGCGATCCTGGACTCGACATCAGCCACGATCAGGACGACGACGAGGTCACCGAGCTCCTCGGCGGCGAGCCCGCCGACGTCGTGGTGGTCGCGGGCGCGCACATCCCGTTTCAGCGCGAGGTCCGCGGTGTCCGAGTGGTCGGCCTGGGGGCAGCCGGTGAGCCCCTCGGGGACGAGCCCGTGGCCCACGTGGTGCTGATCACCCCCCGCTACGAGGGCACCGTCGTCGAGGACGCGTTCGTCCCCTTCGAGCCCACGCCTGCCCCACCGGGCAGTCCCCGGTAGATCCAGTGATTCCGCAGTTCCTCCTTCCTCAGGAGGTCAGCATGGCCAAGAAGAGTCTCGGAACAGATGACATCACCACGGAGCGTACGGTGAGCCCCGCCGCATGACGACCTCGCAAGTGCTCGATCGGGTGAAGGTCGACGGGGGCTACCTCGAGCTCGCCTCGGGGTACGGCTATCTGACCATCTCGATAGGCGAGCGCGTCCTGATGTCGAGCGCGGCACACGGCTCTGAGGAACAGATGGCGCGCCGCGCGCTCGGCCATCTGAGCAACCGAGGACGCCGGAAGCGCGCGCCGGTGCGGGTGCTCGTGGGCGGATTGGGCCTGGGATACACCTTGCGCGCGGTGCTCGATCAGCTCGAGCCCGACGACGTCATCGACGTCGCCGAGCTGCTGCCCGCGATCGTGCGCTGGCACCGCGAGGGCCCGCTCGGGGAGCTCGCGCGGAGGCCGCTCGACGATCCTCGCACGACGCTGCGCATGGAAGACGTCCGCAAGGTCCTCGCTCGAGCGCGCGACGCCTACGACGCCATCCTCCTCGATGTCGACAACGGGCCGACTGCGCTCGTCGCCAAGGGCAACACCCGCCTCTACGACGACGAGGGCATCGCTACCTGCCGCGATGCGCTCGTTCCGGGCGGCCTCTTGATCGTCTGGTCGAACGCCCCCGACGAGCCCTACCTGAAGCGGCTGCGCTCGGCGGGGCTCAGAGCGCACGTCGAAGTGACGGGCGCACAGCACGCCACGGACGCGGGCCTCCGGCACTGGCTCTTCGTGGCGACCCGTTAGCGATCGGCGAGCTGGGCGCCTGCGTGCACGGCCGTGGCGCTCGTGTCCCAGGTGTGCGGGGCGGTTGGGGCGCGACTGTGCGGGCGAGATGGTTGCTCTGTCACGGTTCGGTCAGTGGGGAAATCCGTGCTGGAACCATGGGTTCGACCGGTCCAATGATTGTGACCGCAATGACCAGTCTTCACGCCGCCCCCGCCCCCTCCGATTCCTCCGAGTCCAGCGCAGTGGGTGACGTCTCTGCGGACGCCTCCTCGGACGGTCTCTCGGATACGCCTGCCCCGTTCGTCGACGAGCGCAATCTCGACACCGTCGATGCGTTCCTCGACGCGATCGAGAAGCCCCTCGACAGCTGGTTCCGTCCGGTCGTGCGCGGCTTCGATCGCATCCCCGAGGGATCGGCGATGGTGGTGGCCAACCACAACGGCGGCATCCTGATGCCGGACGTCTGGATGATCGCGAGCGCGTTCCGCCGGGCCCGAGGCTCGGCGCAGCTCCCGTACGCGCTCGGTCACGACGCCGCGCTCGATGCGCCTCTGCTCGGTCCTGCGCTCAAAGCCCTCGGGGGCGCGCGCGCGTGTCACCGCTCGGCCAATGCACTGTTTCGCGCCGGCAAGAAGGTCCTCGTGTTCCCTGGCGGCGATGTCGAGAACCTCCGCCCGTTCAGCGCGCGCGATCGCATCGTGTTCGGCGGCCGCATGGGCTACGTGCGCTTGGCCATCCGCCACGGCGTCCCGATCGCGCCTATCGTCACCTCCGGGGCCCACTCCGGGATGCTCGTGATCGACGATGGTCAGAAGCTCGCGCGGGCGCTCGGCCTCAACAAGCTGCGCATCCACGTACTGCCCACGGTGCTGTCGGTGCCGTGGGGGATAACCTTCGGGTTTCCGCCGCCGTACCTGCCGCTGCCCATTCGCACGTACATCGAGGCGCTCGCGCCCATCTCGTTCTCCCGCAGTGGCGCCGAAGCGGCGTCGGATGACGCGTACGTCGAGCAGTGCCACACCGAAGTCGTGCGGCGCATGCAGTCCGCGCTCGAGCGGCTCTCGGCCGAGCGACGCCGAGCGCGGCGGGCGAAGATCGACGAGGTCCTCGACCGCGTGCTCGATCGCGCGCTCGGGTTCATCGCGCCCGTGATCGATCCGACGCCTGCGCACGCCGAGTCCGTACGCCCATTGGCCGAGGCGCCTCGCTCCCCTGCGAAGTTGCCCGCTGCGCGCTCCGAGCCGCACCTGCGCCTGGTCGCCTGACCCGATCAGCGCCGCCGCAGGAGCAACCCGCCTCCGATCATCAAGAGCAAGAGCAGGCCGCCTCCTTCGATCCAGCCGACCCGGCTCGGCGGCGCGCTGATCTCGCCTTCGATGGTGACGTGCAGTGGCGTGCCGCTCGCCAGCGTGCCGAGCAGCGCGTCGGTGGCCACGACCTCGAACGCCTGATCGGCGAACACGCCGGGGCTCGTGCGGACGTGCAGCACCAGGGTGCGCTCGTGCCCTGGCAACAGGAGCGGCTCGAACGACTCGAGCGACAGCCGGGGATCGGTCAGCGCCGTGGCGTCGAGTTCCAAGCGAAGGACCCGACCACTGCCTTCGCTCAGCGGGTTTCGCACCACGACGTGCTCGACGACGTCTTCTCCGCGCGCGTCGGATGCATCGACGTGGACCACCACGCTCGAACGCATCACCTCGGGCAAGCGCACGCTACCTCCCTCGCCAGTGAACGTCCCTGCGCCGCGGGCCAGCACGACGTCATCGAGGCTGCCCACCATCGCGCCCTCGGCGCGTCCGCCGACGTCGAGACACGCGCCCAGAACCAGCGGACCATCACTCGGGTAGTGAAGGCGCCGCGGTACCGGCACGACGTCGGTCTCGTCATCGAGGGTGAAGCGCAGCTCCGCGCGCTCCGCGTCGTAGACGACCTGCAGCGTGTGGGGCTCCTCGTCGGTGATCATCAGCCGCGAGATGATGGGCAACGTCGCCGCGCGCTCGGCTGCGCGGCGGCCGCGACCCGACACGCTGGGATCCCCGAAAAGCATCGCGACGCGTCGGGGATCGACGGCCTCGCTGAGCCCCGAGTCGGCGACGGGCTCGCTCGCATCGACCTCGACCGTACCGACCTCGACCGTACCGACCTCGACCGTATCGACCTCGACCGTACCGACCTCGACCGTACCGACCTCGACCGCATTGAGCTCGACCGTACCGACCTCGACCGCATTGAGCTCGACCGCATCGAGCTCGACCGTGGGCCCCACGCGCGCGAGGAGCGCCCAGTCTGTGAAGCGCTCCTCGCGCCCGGCCGGACGCGCACAGGCCACGGTCGCGCGTTCGATCGCCCCGCTCGTGTCCTCGAGGCGAACACGTGCCGAGAAGGTAAAGCTCGAGCGCCCAAACCCGTAGCTCGGTTGCGCCGCGAGCACTGCGTGGGCCCGGGCCGCGCCGTCGCTGCCGCGAGGCAAGCGCAGGCGACCCTCGTGGAGCGCGGCGCCGCCGACAGGGCTCAAACGCGCTGTCGGCCGGGGCCAAGCGCTCGCGAGCGGATCGCCTCTATCGAACGAGAAAGCCACGACGGGCGTGAGCACAGGAAACAACGGTGCTCCTTCGAGGGTCAGCTCCGGTCCCGGTGTCACGGGCCGAGGACCCGAGAGCCGCTCGCGCAGCGCCCGCAACCGCGCGAGATCATCAGGCATGCTCGCCGCGAGATCGTGGGCTTGCGCTGGGTCGCTGGACAGGTCGTACAGCTCGCTCGCGCCCGAGCGACGTTCGACGAGCGACAGCGACCCCGCGCGGGTGGCGAAGCGGGTGTCGTCCTCGTCGTCGGTCTTTCTTGCGGCTTCTCCGCCCGAGAAGATCAGCGCCTCGCGCTCGAGCGGTCCGCCCGAGAACAGCGCCACGAGCGAGACTCCATCGACGCCCGAGGCCGGTGCACCCGCGAGCTCGGCGAATGTCGGCATCAGATCGTAGAGCGCGACCGGCGTCGCCTCCTCGCGCGCGGTGATGTGCGGCCCCACCACTATCAAGGGCACCCGGAGGCCTCCTTCGTAGAGATCGCGCTTCTCGCCCCGCAGCGCGCCACCAAGAGCGAAGAACGCCGTGTCGTGTCCTTCGCTGCTGCTCGGTCCGTTGTCGCTGGTGAACACCACCCAGGTGTCTTCACGCAGGCCCGTGCTCTCGAGGCGCTCGAGGATCGCGCCGACTTGGCGATCCAGCTCACTCACCATCGTGGCGTAGGTGGCCTCGACCTCGGGCCAGCCGCGATCGCGGTACCCGAGATCGATCGCGGGGACCCGGTACTCCCGGTGGGGCAACGTAGGGGTGAAGAGCAGGAAGAACGGCGCGTCGTTCGAGCGCTGATCGAGATAGGCGAGCGCTTCGCCGATGAGCACGGCGGACATCCACTGCCGGTGTCCGTCGACTTCGTTCTCGATGCGCTCGTCGTTCCTCCACCACTCGTAGGGATACGCCACCTCGGCGAGCTGCTGATCGAGCAGGCCCGCGAAGTGATCGAAACCGATGGCGTTCGGGAGACTGAAGCTCGCAAAGCGCGTCCCCTCATCGAGCTCACCGCCCAGGCCCCACTTGCCCACCAGCGCGGTCTGGTAGCCGCGAGCGCTCAGCCAGAGCGCGAGGTTCGGGGTCTCGAGCGAGAGCGGGACGTTGGGCCGCGCGTTCTCGGTCGCCGAGCAGTGCGCCGCATAGCGTCCCGTGAGGATCGAGCAGCGCGAGGGCGCACAGACGGGCGCCGGGGCGTACGCATCGGTGAAACGGATCCCCCGCGCCGCGAGCCCATCGAGGTTCGGCGTCGCGATCATCCGTTGCCCGTACGCGCCGACTTCGCCCCAGCCTAGATCGTCGGCGACGATCAACACGATGTTGGGTGACGTGCGTTGGGCCCGTACGGGCGAACCAATCAGCACGGCCGCGGCCAGCGCAGCGGACGCCACCCACGAAAGGCGCCGCGTCGAACTCACGGCGAAGGCGGCGGCAGCGAGATGCGATCGCGGGTCTTGCTGGTGTCCCCCGCGCTGAGCACCACCCCGGTCAGGTTGAGCACGTACTTCTCGGGGGTGAAGAACGAGGGGCGCGCCACGTGAATCCGCCGCTCGAGGTGCGCGGCGAGCCGCTCGAAGAGCTCGTGTCGTACGTGAAGCGGCAAGCGCTCGCGACGTAGGCCGAGCGCCACCATCGCGTCGCGCTCGGGCGCCGAGATCTGCCGCGCCGCGCTGCGCACCGAAGCGTCGCTGAGGAAGGTGTTGTGTCGCTCGCTATTGGGTAGCAGCTGCGCTGGCCGCGGGGTGCTGCGCTCCTTGATCACCACGGTGCCCGCCGCGATGTCGCCGAGGCGTCGGGCACGCGGGTCGAGGAGCACGCTGATGCCGCCCACCAGATAGAGTCCGGGCAAGAGATCGGCGACGCGCACCAGGTTGCGTATCACCGCCTGCACGAAACCGATGCGCAGTCCGCGCTGATCGATCGAGCGCAGGCCCACCAGACGCTTGCCCACGGTGCGCCCCGCCCAGAGCCACTCACAGAGAGCGCCGTACCACCACTGCACCAGGAACACGAGGATCGATATCAGCGCCAAGGCGAAGCCGCCCAGCACGGGCACCGCCACGCTGATGACGATAGCTCCGCCGAGGATCACCACCGCCATCACGATCACGTCGATAAGCCATGCGAGCGCGCGCGAGCCCACCGACGCGAGCTCGAACTCGAAGGTGACGTTCTCAGGGGTGTGAACCACGAAGCGATCGCGCACGAGCGGGAGAGTGCCTCATCTCGGGCCGGATGGCCTTCTTCACCTGCGGTCGGCGCGTTCCTCGGTCGCGCACCGGAAGCCGACATGCATGAGCGGGGTGGTGGGATCGGCGGACTGGGACGCTCGTATCTCGAAGCCGTGGCAGACGTTCGGATCGCATAGGAAGGACCCGCCGCGGATGATCCGCGCGCCTTCGGCGGAGGCGGGGAGGGTCTCGGAGGGGGTGCGATCGTGCGCGACGGTAGCGGTCCACTGCCAGACGTTGCCGACCAAGTCGACGAAGCCGAGCGGGGTCGGCGCGAACGAACCGACGGGCGAGGCGTAGAGGTAGCCGTCGGCGAGGGTGTTCGCGGTGGGGAAGGCCCCCTGCCAGACGTTCGCGCGAAAGGCGCCGCGCTCGTCGGTCGCCTCCTCGCCCCACGGGTAGCGCGCGCGATCGTCGCGACCGTTGCGCGCTGCGTGCTCCCACTCGTCGCTGGTGGGCAATCGAGCCCCTCGCGAACGACAGTAGGCCTCGGCTTCGAGCGAAGTGATCTGCGTCGCGGGGTGATCGTCCTCTGCTGCGACGCCATCCCCCAGCGGATGCTCGAAGTCGGCGCCCTCGCGAATGGTGAAGTGATGCGTTGCGAGCGAGAACACCCCGCCTCCGATGCGCGTGGCCGTCGTCGGCTCGGTGGCGAACGATCGATAGCTGCGCACGGTGACCGGCGCCCGGTCCAAGGAGAACGCCGCGACCCGCACCACATCGCGACCGCGATGAAGGGTCCCACCCGGCACCGTGATCATGCCGTCGGGTGCCGTGGGTAGCGGAGGTGTCGCTTCGGGCGCAGCGCACGCTACGAGCAAGAGGACGAGGAACACGCGGCGCATCGCCACTTGTAGCGCGACCCCGGCGCTCCTCGGCGTCGCGCGCGGCCTTCGAGACGAAAGCGCGTCTGTCGCGAGCCGGACTGGGCTACCCTGCGCTCTCTCGATGTTCCACTTGTGCGCAGGAGTGACGATGCCGCGATCATCTGGTTGGAGAGTGGTGCTGTGTGCGGCACTCGCGGTGGGCTGTGTCCAGTCAGAGCCAGGCGTAGGGATTCAGGAGCTACGCATCCCCGGTGACTGGGTTCCGCCGGCCGCGGTGTTCGCCGCGGCGAACTCGCAGTACGTCGACGTCGTGGAGCCGCCGTCGATAGCGCCGCTGGGGCACTGCCCCATGTCCGGGACGTTCACGACGTGCGTTCATCCGGCGTGCACGGCCGCGCACATCGGGACGACGGAGATCGCGAACTACATCTTCGGTCGCTGGTCGTACGCGCGGAACAGCGGCGTGTACTCGTGCCGCCGCAACTCGGGCAACCGCAGCCACCTCTCGGTGCACGCGATCGGTCGGGCGATCGACATCGGTCTTCCTACGATTGACGGCGACGCGGACAACACCCGCGGCGACGAGATCGCGAACTGGCTGATCGCGAACGCCGAGCACATCGGTGTGCAGCGGGTGATCTGGGACGGGATGTACTGGACCGGGAGTCGGCGAAACGATCACTTCCGCGCGATGTGCGACACCCGCGCGGAGTGCGGCGGCGATCGCACGCCCCCCGATCACCACGTGAACCACATCCACCTCGAGGTCAGCGTCGCAGCGTCCCGGCGTGAGACCGGGTTCTTCCGCTCGGGCCCGCCCGACGAGACCTGCCCCATCGTCTGCTACGGCACCGCCGCGGTCGCGGAGGATTGTTCGTACGTCGATTGCGCGGCCACCGGTCAGGTCTGTATGGCCGATCCCGTACGTTGCGAGGCCGGTCCTCCGCCCGAGCCCGAGGAGGCGATTCACCAGCCGAGCGCCGCGCTCCCGACCGTCGTGGCTCGCGGCGCAGTATCGCGCCTGCAGCTGATCGACCCGGTGCGGCTCTTCGACACGCGCATGACCACGCCGCTCACCCCGACGGCGCCCCTCACCCTCACCACCATCGACGGGCTCGAGCCGGGCACCACGGCGGTGTGGATGAACGTGGCTGCCATCCCGCGCGCGGATCCGGGCTTCATCGTCGTGCACCCCAGCGGGCCCGCGCCTGCGATCTCGACGGTGAATTTCGCGCCCCCGCGGGTACGGGCCAACGGCGTGGCGGTGCCGATCAACGCGGGCGGGGTGACGTTCACGACCATCACCGAGGTCGACGCCGTGGCTGATCTGAATGCCGCGTTCGCGCCGACTGCCGGGCTCGGTCTGCGGACCGCCGGACCGCGTCGGGTGTTCGACTCTCGCACGATCGACGCGATCGTGCGGGACGGCGTCCCGCTCCCGATCGACATCGGTGCTCCTCCCGGAGCCGCGGGCGTGGTCGCGAGTATCGCGGTCGTGCAGGACCGGGACACGCCAGGCTTCTTGACCGCCTTCGCGTGTGGGGATCCGCTGCCGGAGACCTCGATGGTCAACTTCGCTGGCAACACGGTGACTGCCAACACCGTGATGTCGGGGCTCGGCCGAGGAGCCTCGGGCGAAGCATTGCTCTGCATCCAGACCACCACGCCCGTCCACGTCGTGGTCGATGTCACCGGGGTGCTCGTCCCCGACGGAGAGCTCTCCTATCAGCCGTTGTCGGCGGCGCGCCTCCTCGATACCCGTGAGCTCGATGGTCTCTACACCGGTCGGCTCGGCCGCGGGCAAATCGTAGAGATTCCGATGTCGTCGATCCCCGGGATGCCCGCGGACCTTCGCGCGGTGACCGTCAACCTCACGACCATTTCACCCGGCGAGCGCGGCTTCGTCGTGGCGTACCCATGCGATCTGCCCGCGGTCCCGGAGACCTCCAACCTCAACTTCGACCCGGACAACGCGGCTGCCGCCATCACCGTCTCCCGCGTGAGCGCCGATGGACGGCTATGCCTCTACTCCAATGCTCGAACATTCCTCGTCGTGGATCTGCTCGGCGCCTGGGTGCCGACGCCCGACGCGCCCGCGCCCACCGATGCTGGCGGCACGACCATCCTCGCCGAAGAGCCGATGGCGGGCCGCGGATTCGACGCGCCGGACGAGGCGTCGGACATGGAGCGCGGCGTGGACACCACAGGTGATCCGGCGATGCGCGAGGACGACCGCGATCACGAGGGTGATTGGGTGCCGTACGGCGGCGGCGAGGATCCCGACGACCCGGTTGATCCCGACGACCCCGAAGGAGGCGGCTGCAGCGCGTCGCCGAGCAGGCGTCCCGTCCGTGCTTTCGTGCTCTTGGGCGCCGTAATCGCGGGGATCGCTTCGCGCCGCCGCCGCGCTCGCTGAGGCAGTCTCGTGGGCACCCTCGAGGACCTCATCGCGTTCTGCACCGAGCGTGAGCTCCTCCGCAATCCCGCGACGCCAGCCGAGATCGCCGCCTGGCAACTGCGTCTCGGCGTCGCGCTACCGGCGCCGATCAAGGCGCCGCTCGCATGCACGAACGGCACCGAGGGTCTCGATGCCGACAACGTGCGCTTCCTGTCCACTGCCGAGATCGACACCGAAGCGTGGGAGGTGAACGGCCGCCCGGAGAAGGTGCTCCTGGTCGCCGAGGTCATGGACGGCGAGGTCATGGACGGCGAGGCCTACTTCGCCTACCGCCTCGACGGCACGATCCTCGCGGGCAACCAAGAGAGCCACGTGGTCGTCGACAGCCTCGAGCGCGTCATCGAGTTCGTCCTAAACGGCGAAGCCCAAAAGGGTCACGGCCCGGTCCGACACCAACGTGTATGTCTCGAAGCAAACAGGACGTCGACCGAAGAGTAGTCCCCGCGGAGCGCCAGCACGGCCGACTTACTGGATGGTCACTTCGCGCAGCAGATCCAGATGATCCAGCGCCTTGCCGCTCCCGAGCACGACGGCGCTGACCGGATCATCACAGAGCATCACCGGAAGACCGGTTTCCTCGCGGAGCAGCACGTCCAGGTTCTTCAGCTGTGAGCCGCCGCCGGTGAGCACGATGCCCTTGTCGACGATGTCGGCGGACAGCTCGGGCGGGGTCTTCTCGAGCGCGGCCATCACAGCTTCGACGATCGTGTTGATGGGCTCGGAGAGCGCATCGCGGATCTCGTCCGAGTTGACGATCACGGTCTTGGGCACGCCGGCCACCAGATCGCGACCCTTGACCTCGAGCGTCTCGACGGTGTCACCGGGATAGGCGTTGCCGATCTGAATCTTGACCCGCTCGGCGGTCTGCTCGCCGATCAGCAGGTTGTACTTGCGCTTCATGTACGCGACGATCGCGTCGTCCATCTTGTCGCCGCCGACGCGCACGCTCTGGGAGTAGACGATGCCGGCCAGCGAGATGACGGCGACCTCGGTCGTGCCCCCGCCGATGTCGACCACCATGTTGCCGCTGGGCTCGGTGATGGGGAGGCCTGCGCCGATCGCGGCGGCCATGGGCTCCTCGATGAGGAAGACCTCACGGGCGCCGGCGCTCTCGGCCGACTCCTTGACCGCGCGCTTCTCGACCTCGGTGATGCCGAAGGGCACGCAGATGATGATGCGGGGCTTCACCAGGGTGCCGCTCTTGTTGGCGCGGCGGATGAAGTAGCGAAGCATGGCTTCGGTGATCTCGAAGTCGGCGATGACGCCGTCCCGCAGGGGGCGGACCGCCTGGATGTTGCCGGGCGTACGCCCCAGCATCTCCTTGGCTTCCTTGCCCACGGCCAGCACCTTCTTGGCCCCTCGGGCGTCCGTCTGGACCGCCACCACGGACGGCTCGCAGGAAACGATGCCCCGCCCCTTCACGTAGATGAGGGTCGTGGCGGTCCCGAGATCGATCGCGAGATCGTTCGAGAAGAGGCCGTATACGTAGTCGAACAGCATAGGTTCGCTTGGTTTCCGCGGGCTCGTTCCGCCGATCAGGAGGGGAGAAGCGAGACTGAAGGGGGCGTTGTCGGCAGGGGGGTGTCCGTCTTAGGGCAGCCCTCCTGGCAAAGCGGGAGGGCTGCCTTAGCCCAGAGCTTCGTGGGGATCAAGGCGGGCACCCTCGGGGTAGATGGGGCCCCGTGGCGGCGCTCATCCGTTACCAGCGCAAGCACAAGCGCGACGGCGACGGGTTCGCCCCGAGCTGGAGAACCTTTCGCCTGCGGTTGCGGCTGGAGTGACGCGCGGCGATCTTTTTGGCATTCTCTACCCAAACCCGAGCCGTTCACGAGGTCCTAGGTCCCATCGTGCGAGAGGAAGTCCGAGATCCTGCTACCCCGTCGGCCCCAGTGGCCCGGGTGGGGATCCCACCGCACCGGACCCCGCCTCCTCCGCCGCCGCGCACACCTTCTCTCCAGTCATCGCTCCAGTCGTCGCTCCAGTCATCGCCGCCCGCCCAGCAAAGACCCCCGAGCGCCCCGGCGAGCACCCCGTCCGCAGCTGGCACACCCCCGAACGGTCTGACCCGTCGGGTAGCGGTCCCGCCGCCCGTCCCCTGCGAGGCGATGGGCGTCGTCCCTTCCCCCAGCCCGCCGCCGATCCCCGCCGCCGCGCTTCTCGATGCCCGGGCCCGCGAGGCCGACGCGCTGGTCGAGGCTGCCCGCAATGGTGATCCCCGCGCCTTCGAAGGTCTGGTGAAGCGCTACCGCCACCGCATCTACGCCCTCGCGCTGCACATGACCGGCTCGCCCGCCGACGCCGACGACATCACCCAGGACGCGTTCATGCGCGCCTTCAAGAACCTGCACCGCTTCGAGGGGCGCAGCGAGTTCTTCACCTGGCTCTACCGGATCGCGCTGAACCGCGCGCTCAACCTCCGGCGCGACCGGGTACGTCGGCGGACCGCAGATCTGGACGACCCCCGGGTCACCGTGGCCGTCGCCGTCGACTCCGGTGGCGATCCCGGCCGCGCGCTCGAGCTGCGTCAGGCTTACGCCCATCTGGTCGTCGCCTTCGACAAGCTCTCGCCGCTCCTCAAGACGACCATCACCCTCACGATGATGCAGGGCCTGAGCTACCCCGAGGCCGCGGTGGTGCTCGACACCTCCGAGGGCACGATCGCTTGGCGTATCCACGAGGCCCGCAAGCAGATGCGCGCCGCGCTCGATCGCGCGTTCAAAGATCCCACGCCGGTCCAGCTCGCCAGGAAGGCCCACGAAGAGGCCTTCGAGGCGCACGCGAGTCATTCCATGCTCCCGCCGCCGCGCCGCGCCCCGGCGGCCGAGATCCCGCTGGGCGATCATCAAGAGATGAACAGTCTGGAGATGGCGCTGGCGTTGCTCGCCCCGACGGTCTGAGGCTGGCGCTGCGCGCGCGAGAGCGCATCCTCGCGGGTGGCTCGGATCACACTCCCGATCCTCGATGGCCGCATCCAAGCGCGGGTCGATGCCTCGACCGACGCGCATCCCGCTTGGCCCTGCCGCGATGGATGCGATCAGCGCGTCGTCGGGTGAGCAGCGCCAGGGTGACGAGGACGGGCGCCGCCCACCCAATCGGCGCGCCCGCTCGAGCGCTGCAGCCCATCACGGACTCACTGGTCGTCGACGCGTCCACCTCGGCATCGGCGGTCACCACCGGGCCAACGTCGGGCACTCCGAAGCCTACGCCTCCGCCGTCGGGCGCTTCGTAGCTGGTGCAGTCCAACGTGATGGTCGCGGTGGGCGTGGCGAGCACGGTGGTGTCGCCCACGACGCGCGCTCGCAGCTCGACCGTGTGCTCGCCTTCTGGGAGCCCCTCCGACTCGATGAGGTCCGTCTCGAAGCAGACAGCGTAGAGCACGTCCTCGCCGCGACCTATCCACGATCCGCTGCGCGGTCCGATCGCTCCGCCGAGCGAGCCCGAGGGTCGCCAGTACGCGCCATCTACCCAGGTCTCGTAGATGAGGGCGTCGCGCCACGGCAAGGCGGAGACTCCGTGGTCGAGCTCGACGCGGGTGCGATCAGCGTCGACCTCGAGCGAGCACGATCCGAGGTAGGTGATCGCGGTGACCGGGCCCACTCCGATCGCGCTGCTCGTGAGCGTTCCGAGATCGGAGATCGAAGGGGCCGTCGCCGCCACCGTGAACTCGGTCTCCACGCGTCCGGGTCCTCCCACTTCGCAATCGAGCTCGGCCCGCACGATGTAGCGACCGCCCTCGACCAACGACTCACCCAGCACGATGGCGTTCCCCTCCAGCGTCGCGCCAACCGGCGTCTCGACATCGCCGTCGACGCGCGCCGCACTCACCGCAGCCGTCCCCCCGGAGAAGCCCAACCACTCGATCGCCGCGAGATTGGCGGGCACCGTTGCACCCGATCCCGGCACCAGCTCGCCCAACCTGCACGGCGTCGTCGAGCACGCCTCTGAGGCGCTCGGTGCGACCCCACCCAGCAACACGAACACCAAGAGCCAGCCGATTCGTTGCATCCGTACCCTCCAGCAAAGATGCGAAACGTAGCACGCGCGACCGCGGGCTCACGGACTATGGCCGCTACATTCGGCCGCTGGGGTATGAGACGCAGCAGGACACCCTCTTCGTTCGACGATGACGCGCGCCGATCGTCGGCGAGTGCACGACACGGTCATCCCCGTGTCGGGATCAACCACCACAACGACTACCGCACTCTGTGCCAACGTCGGGAGCGACTATTCACGCGATTCGTCGAGATGACGGGTCGTGGTGACGCCGTTCCGTACTGGGGCGCCTCCATCCATCGCCTGCTCGTCCACCACTTGCTTCATGGTGCTGGTCGAGATGCCGTTTTCGATCACGGCATCCACGCAGACTCGCCTTCAGTGGGCGGACTTCTCGTTCACGTGGCCGACGTTCCGGTCGCGTCAGTGGTCTACAACAGTTCCGGTGGGTGGGACTTTTTCGTGACCGTGAGCTTGCCTGCGCTCATCGGCTCCACCTTCGGGAGTCGTGTATTTACCTACCGCCACACGGCAGGATCCACTGCCCTCTCGCTGCTTCTCCCTCAGGTCGTGGACTTGCCTGGAGTCGCGGCCCAAGCCACCTTTGCCGGAACAGGTGCTTATGCAGAAGTCTTCACATTCTCCTCGTTTTGAATCCCTCATAGCCCTACTCGTGGTTCTCTCTGGATGCGCGCCGGACGAGCGCGTGCCCCTCGACGAGTGCGCGTACGGGCGGTACTGGGCCGACTGCGGAGGCGAGTCGAACGTCGACCCGGTCGTCGCGTGTGATCCGGCGACTGGGGAATGTCGCTGGTTCGCGGGCGGCGTCACAGCGTACGGACATGTGGTGTCGGACTGTTCCCTCACCGACGTGTGCTGCCATCGCTTCGAGGGGGGCTCTTGGGCGTTCTCGGGCTGGACGCCGGACGAGCCCGTGCGCGAGCGAGCCGCTCGCAACATGTCCTTCTTCCGCGTCGGCGGACCGCTCTCGCAGAACACGCCGGGCGGGGTTCCCGTCGATCTGACCTATGACGGAACGGGAGTGGAGCGCTCGCGCTTCGAGTGCGAGGGGGAGGTGGCCCCGTCGTTCGTCTCGCTCTGCGGGAGCGCGGACTCGGCCGGCTATCCCCACCTGGTCGAGCGCTTCGGGGATGCCGTACTGGTCACCTTCGGGGATCCGCTGTTCCCTTCCTTCGGGTTGCTGGAGATCGAGATCTGGCCGGACAGCGACGGCGGGCTGCGGGCTCGCATGTACCAGCAGATCGGCGGGCCGATGGATGTGCCCACCTCGGCGCTCTGCAGCCTGGGCTATGGGGAGGTGCGCAACGAGCTGACTGGGGTCCTGCTCCTGAGCAGCGACGACTTCAGCGATCCCGCCGCGATTCACGGCCTGCTCGAGGGACCGGGGTTCACGCTCGAGTTCTGAGCGTTGCGGCCGCGGTGGTCTGCGCGCACGGTGGCGCGTGGCCCGCGTCGCGCTCCCGATCCTCGATGCCCGCATCCAAGCGCGCGTCGAGGCGTCGATCGAAGCGCACCCCGCCTGGCCCTGCCGCGACGGATGCGATCACTGCTGCCGCTCGCTGCCCTCGCTGCCGAAGGTCAGCGCGCCCGAGTGGGAGCGCATGCACCACGCGATCGAGGCGTTGGCGCCCGACGTTCGTATGCGAGTGCACGTCGGCATCGCGTCCCTCCGAGGCATCGAGAGGAGGGTGACGTGTCCCCTGCTGTCGGACGCGGGCTCCTGCCGCATCTACGACGCGCGCCCCGTCGCCTGCCGGAGCTACGGGTTCTACACCGAGCGCGACGCGGGATTGCACTGTGAGCGGGTGCTCGATGCGCTCGCACCCCAGCTCGATCAGGTGCTCTGGGGGAACGGCGAGGCGCTGGGCCGCGAGCTCGATGCGCTCGGCGAAGCGCGCCCGCTCGATGCGTGGCTCGACGGGTGTCTCACCAAGGGGCGTGATTGATCAGCGCCTGCGGCGTCGCGTCGCGAGCGCTGCCGCGAGCAGCACGAGCACCACAGCCCTCCCGCTACGCCCCACCTGATCCCCACGATGGACTCCGGGGCAGGCTCCGCGTTCTCTACCGCGACGTCGTTCAGCGGTGGGCCGTCGTCGGCACCTAGGTCGCGCACGCCGCCGTCATCGGGCGCTTCATACGCGCTGCAATCGAGGGTGACTCGGGCGATGGGCGTCGTGAGCACCGTCGTCTCACCCGCCACGCGCGCGCGCAGGACGACGCTGTGCTCGCCTTCCACGAGCCCCTCGGGCTCGATCAGGTCCGTGTCGACGCACACCGTGTAGAGCACGTCGACCCCGCGCCCGAACCAGGAGCCGCTCGGCGGCCCTACCGGACCTGCGAGCGAGCCTGTCGGCCGCCATCGCGCTCCATCCACCCAAGTCTCGTAGATCATCACGTCGCGCCAGGGGTCGGCGGATTCCGTGTGATCCAGCTCGATCCGGGTTCGATCTGCGTCGACGTCCAGCGAGCACGAGCCGATGTGGGTGCTCGCCGTCACGCTGCCCACGCCGATATCGGCGCTGCGCAGCAGCCCGAGCTCCGCGCTCGCCGCGACCGAAGGCCCCACGGTGAATTCGGTCGCGAGGCTCCCGGTGCCGAATTCACCACAGCCCAACGTCGTCCTCACCACGTAGCGCGCGCCCTCCAGCAGCGGCTCCCCCAACACGATCAGGTGGTCGCGCAACGTGGCGCTCACGACGATCTCGTCCTCGCCTTCGCGGCGCGCGGCGGACACCGCCGGTGCGTCGCCTCGGAATCCCAACCACTCGAGCCCAACGAGATTGGCGGGCACCGTCGAGCCCGGGCCAGGGACCAATTCGCCGAGCTCACACCGCGCGGGCATACACGCCCGTGCGGTGCTCGGGGTAACCAACCCGAGGAGAGCCAACACCACGATTGCTTCCATGCGGTGCATGGCACCTCCGACGAACACGCGCGTTCCTAGCACGTCGGTTTCATCGGGCGCCGGGCCAAGGTCGCCCTTGCATGGGCCGGCGGGGGATCAGACGCACTAGGACCAGTAGCCCGATCGAACCAAGTGCCACCAACGGCGCGCTTCGCGAGTGCGGTCCGAGCAGCGCGTGGCTCGCGGCGAGCAGCGCGGCGACGTAGGTGAGTCGATGAAGCGCCGTCCACGCGCGGGCGCGTCGCGCGATGGGGCGGAGCGAGGTGAGCGCGAGGAGCGCAAAGATCAGGAGCGCGAGCGTGCCTTGGGTGAGCCAGGGGAGGGTGAAGAGGACGTCGAGGTGCGCGAGCCCATCGACGCCGAGATAGCGAACGAGTGACAGCATCGCGTGCACGATCGCGGCCGCTGCGGTGGTCAGTCCCAGTGGCCTTCGCGCCCGCTGCACCGCGATGGCGATCGCACCTCGCGATCGCAGTAGCCTGGCGAGTGGCGTCGCGCTCAGGGTGGCGATCGACAGCGCGAGTGCGAACCAACCCGTGCCTCGCTCGAGGGCGAACGGGCGACCGACACAGAGCGCCGCCGACGCGAGCGCGGAGATGGCGATCCCCGACGCGATCCAAGCCCGCGCGTTCGTCGCGCTTGCCACGCCCGTCGGTGCCTCGTTCATGGCAGCGACCTCAAGAACGCGACCAGAGCATCGAGCTCCGTCTCGCTCAGCCATCGGGTGTTCCCATGACGGTTGGCGGTGTTCTCCGCCGTCAGCACAGCGCGCAGCGTCGGGGCGCGGCCGTCGTAGAGATACGGCGGGCTCTCGCTCAGCCCGCGCAGCGAAGGGGTGTCGAGCGCGGTGACGTTCGCGGGGAAATCGTGATCGGGAAAGACGGCGACGGGGACGTGCAGACCCAGATCGGTGAACGCGGGCGGCGCGTGGCAGGTGATGCACTCGGCCCGCACGAAGATCGCGGCTCCTGCGCGCGCGCGCTCGCGATCGATCGCGACGTGAACCTGCGGCCGCACGGTGCTCGCCAGGTAGCCCTCGATCGTCGCGCCCCGATCGCCGGCAGGGAATCGGTAGCCCCGGTACTCCGCGTCGGCGACCTCATGCAGATCGCTCAGCCGCGGATAGCTCCCATCGCGCAGGTACGGCGCCGTGCCCACCACGCCGCGGACATCGAGGGTCGGCGCGAGCAACCGCCCGCCGATGTTGTGCGCCACCGAATCGGTCCCGCCGAAGAGGTGACACGACGCGCACGAGACGCCGCTCCGGGTCGCCTCGGTGAACGCGAGTTCGCCCATTCGGACCCGGAGGTCTTCGGGGCGATCGCGCAGCAGCTCCTCGGCCGTTCCGTCGAGCGACTCGATCCGCACCCGTCCGTTGCGCACGCGGATGAGCGCGCCGCTGGCGGGCGAGGTGAAAAGCAGGGTGCCGTCGCGGAGCCGAACCGCGCTCTCGGGTGCGTGCGCCTCACCCGGAACATCACGCAGTCGCACCCGCCGCGGCGGCAGATCGAAGCGGGGGTAACGCGTCACCTCCCGGCTCCCCTCGAACGCTACCAGCACGCTCCCGTCTTCTTCGATGAAGAGTCCCCGCGGTCCACAGCCGACGTCCACGTCGCCCGCGTGATCTTGCCTCGGGGTCCGCGCCGCTGTGTGCAGCACGGCGCGCACTTCGAGCGCGTCGGGTCCCAGCAGGAGGAGCTGATCGTCGATGTAGTGATTGCCCAGGTGCGCTTCGGCGTCCTCGGCGAAATCCGCAGTGGCGATCACCAGCGAGGCGCCGCGCGCGGCCATCGCGATCACCGGCGCGAGCAGCCGCCGCTCCGCCATCACCGCACCGTTGGACGAGACCGTCACCAATCGGCTCGGCGCGCGCAGCGCCACCACCGCGAGCGGTCCCTCACTCCCCGCCACCCACACCAGGTGATCCGCCGTCCCCGCGAGCAGCAAGGTGTGCTCGACGCTGCCCTCGCCCACTATCGAGAGCGCGCTCGCGGGCCCCTCGTCCGCGTCGCGCCGTCCGATTCGTGCTTCGAGCGGCGCGCCCTCCGAGGGCAGGATCGCCAGCGCGGTGACATCCTCGCTCTCCGTGCTCGTCAGCGCGCCCGACCGATCGAGCGAGACGAGCCGCCCATCGTGCAGCGCGACACGCAGTGCATCGCCCGACCACGCGCACGCGACGGGGCCGTCTTCCAAACGCACGCGCACCGTGTGCTCGCGATCGATGACGTAGACCTCGCCCGTCTCCTCGCTCACTGCGCAAGCGCGCTCGCCCAGCGCGTCGAGGGACAAGCCGCGGGGATGGGCCCTGGCGGCTATCCAGTGAAGCGCGCGCTCGTGCGGTGTTCCATCGATGCGAAGGATGGCCTCGATGGTCTCGCGGTTCACCGTCAGCCCGCGAGGATCGACGTCGATCCGAAAGATCCCGGCGCCCATCGCTTCGCCCTCGAAGCGCTCTCCGACGAGCTCGAGGCTGACCTCGCTGGCATCTTCTGCGCGCACCACGAACGTCTGCTCCCGATCACTCCGAAGGTGCAGCGGATCGATCGCGTAGCTCGTGCCCAGCGCGGCCCGGTCCTCCAGGCGCGCGCTCAGGTGATGCAGGCCCTCGGCTGCGAGGAGCGCGTCGGCATCGCGAGCGAGCACCACGAGCGCCACCACGCATACGAGGAGCATCCATCCCGCCGGCAGCGCGCGCAGATGCATCCCGATTCGGGTGCGCAGCGCGAACTCGACCAGCAGCCAGCTCACGACGTACGCGAGTACCAAGCCAGCGAAGCTCCGCGCCCGACCGATCGCGGCCAGACCCAGCGCGAGCGTGAGGGTGGCCAGCTCGACGCGGTGACGTGTCACCCCAACGCGTGGAATGGTCGATGGCCCCTCGGGCTCGGACCGAGCTTCGGCGTCCGCTCTGCTCGCCTCTCCACTCACGAATCAGAGCTCGGCGAGGAGCTCCAGCGCCATCTGGTACTCGTAGTAGCGGACCATGTGGGTCTCGAGCACCTCGCGGAAGGCGCGCACGGCGCCATCGCGGTCACCCACTGCCAAGAGGCGCGCGCCCGCATAGAAGTGCGCTTCGCAGCGCTCGCCGTTCGAGGTCGCCGCGCTCAGCACCTCGTCGGCCGTCGCGGTGCCGGCGCCCAAGGAAGCGAGCCGCGCGTGCCAGCCCTCGCCCTCGCTGAACTCCGCGAGCACGTCGAGCACTTCGGGATCCGCGGCGGCGCCCGAGCGCTCGGCCGCGAACTGAGCCCAGAGCGCGAAGTACACCTTCCACGCAGGCGCGAGCGAGCTGCCGACGCGCGCGCCGTGGAACGCCTCGGCGGCCAGCGACGCGTCGGGCTGATCGACGACCAGCGTCTGAAGGGCGATGGCGAAAGGCGCGGTCTCATCGGGCGCCGCGTGCATCGCCGCGCGCAGCGAGGTGTCCGACGCGCCGCGATCCCCGAGGCGTCGCCGAAGCACCCCGAGCTCGATGTGGATGAACGCGAGCTGCTCTTGGGCAATCCCCCGGACTTCCAGCAGCGGCGCCAGCGCGTCGAGCGCCTGACGGTACGCCGCGGTCGCCGCGCTCGCGTCTCCGGCGAGGCGCCGAGCGTCGCCGAGCTCGTGGTAGAGCAGGCCGCGCTGAAGGCGGCCGCCCTCGCTCTGATCGGTGAGCGAGGCCAGCGCTTCTTCGTAGAGGGTGCTCGCACGATCGGCGTGCGAGGTGCCGAGCTCCAGATCTGCGAGCTGCACCAGGCCCTCGGTGCCCCGGCTCAATGCCAAGCTCGACTCCAGCGCCGCGCGCGCCTCGGGCACGTTGCCGGCGCTGGCCTCGGCGTCGGCCAGCGCCAGCCGGAGGTTCGCGACGGTCAGGTCGGCCGGCGCCTCGCTGGGCCAGCGACGCGCTCGCTCGTCGATCAACCACTCGGTGTCGGTAACCAACATCCGGAACGCGCCCACGTCGTCGCTCGGGGTCTCGAGCAGACCGGAGATCGACTCCAGCGCGTCGTCGTAGACGTCGCGGTTATCGGGCGCGAGGCGCGCGGCCTCCGCGAACCACGACGCCGCGTCGGCTGGTCGATCGCCGCTCAAGCGTGCGAGGCAGAGCGGGAAGTCGGGCTGCTGGGGAAAGCGCCGGCGACCGTTGCGGCACACGGCCTGCGAGACGTCGGGTCGCACTTCGGCGAAACCCACCGCGAGTTGAAGGAGGGCCTCGACCCCCTGGGCATCGTCGCGCGCGGCCTCTTCGAGGATGCGGCGTACCCGCCACTCGGTGCCGCTCTCATCGCCCATCTCGCCGACGTGCTCGCGCGCCGCAGCCAGATCACCCACCCGCAAGTACGTCGCTGCGACCTCCAGCGGGGCCCGCTCGATAAGCGCACTCACGAACGACATCGCCTCGAGCTCGGCCATCGACCTTGGCGGCGCGAAGCCCGACTCACCTCGGTTGCCCAATCGATCCCGCAGCTCGAGATGAAGCCGCGCCAGGCGATCGATCACCTCGCTCGCGGGCGAGAGGCGCGCGTGCTCTTCCCACACTTCGACTAGACCCATGCCGCCTTCGACCGTGTCGTAGAGCGAGCGCGGCGGGGCATCGGGTCCGCCGACGCGCGCGTCGTGCCCCCACACCGCGGCGCGCTCGTACTCCGCGAGGTGCGCGGTCTCGTTCGGCTCGATCCGGGAGAGCAAGAGCAGCGCAGCGAGCACTCGTGGCTCGTCTCCGCGCGGCGCGCCGCGCGCGACGACGAAGCGGGCGAGCGGGGCCAGCGGCCGTAGCGCGTCGGGACCTGCTGACAGATCGATCGGCAAGAGCAGCTCGGTCATCTCCCCCAGGCGGGCGACGATGGCCTCGTAGTCGGCGGCCCGCACCAACGCGTCGGTGTCGATGGCGAGGTGCGCGAGCAATCGATCCCGCACTTGCGTGCGGATGGGGTCGCCCGGCGCGAGCACCAAGAACTCCCGCCGCACGTCCGCGAACGACTCGACGGTGACCGCGCGATCCGAGAGCGGCGTAGTGCGCCCGTGGTTCATGGCGCCCGCGCACGCGGTGAGACTCAGAGCAAGAACGATGGAGCACGAGACGAGACGGGAGCCCAGAGCCATGCGCGGCAGCATAACAGCCGTTTCGCTAGGGGCCCGTCCCTGGCGAGGGAGAGCGACGCGCGAAGATCGACAGCGCGATCACGGCGACCCCGCTCGCCGCGATCAGCACCCACCACGAGAGCCGACTGTGTTCGTCCCCGGTGTTGAAGCCCGCGATCGGAAGGACTGACTCGGGCACGAGGATGGGGATCGCGTTGAAGCCCGCGTGCAGCGCGAACGAGGGCAGGATGGATCGCGACCGCAGCGCCACGGCGCCGAGCACCAACCCCGCGAGGCTCGCGTACACGATCGAGACGGGGTGCAGGTGGAACGCGCCGAAGAGCAGGGCGCTCGCGACGAGACCCACGCCCACCCCGTGTCGTTGCACCAGCGCCGGCATGATGGCGCCGCGAAAGAGCAGCTCTTCGGTCACGGGTGCTGCGAGCACCACGCAGAAGGGCACAGAGAACGCGCGGGGGTACGTGTCGATTTGCACCGCTGCCGTCAGCGCCTCCGCGGACGCCGGATCGATCGAGAAGAACGGCAGCCAATCGCCGAGCGCCGCGACCAGTGCACCGAGTACGAACTGGAGCGCTGCCCCTGCGAGGAACACCAGCGCGATCGAGCCCGCATCCGGGCGGGGCGCGTTCTGGTGATCCAGGCGCGCTCGGTTCATGCGCCGGGCCACCCACAGCGCGGGCGCCAGACCCAGGATCTGGCTCACCCCGAGGACGAGCGGATCCCGGGTGAGGGTGCCGGCATCCTCGATGCCCACCCCGTGGCAGAGCGCGAAGACCAAGCCCTGCACGGCGAGCATCCCCATCCAACCGAGCACCAACACCGCCAGCACCCACCACACCGGGTGCGGCGGACGTCTGGCGTAGGCCGGTTGCGGGGATGAAGGGCCCAAGGGGGCGGCAGTGTGACCCCATTCCCGGGCCGCTCCCAGCGGAAGCCGCCGAGAGGGGAACCGAGTGGAATCGGGCGCGTCTTTCGCCTCGCATCGCTCGCCGCGGCCAGTATCATCGGGCCCTCGTTCCCAGTGGAAATTGGTCGAATCATCGGAGGCCGCTACCGGCTAATACGCCAGGTCGGTGAGGGGGCGATGGCTGCGATCTGGGAGGCGGAGCACCAGACGCTCGGCCGGAGCGTGGCGGTGAAGTTCCTCCACGCGGTGGGCCCACCCCATAGCGAGGCCTCGCAGCGCTTCGTACGCGAGGCCCGGGTCGCGGCGGGCATCAAGCACCGCAACATCGTCGACATCATCGACTTCGGCCTCTCCGACGATGACCACCGCCCGTACATGGTGATGGAGCTCCTCGAGGGCCAAGCGCTCGGCGCCTTCCTCGAGGCCCGCGGTCGCCTCGGCATCGCGGACGCCGCGCACATCGTCTCCGAGGTCCTGCGCGGGCTCGCCGCGGTGCACGACGCGGGCATCGTCCATCGCGATCTGAAGCCCGACAACATCTTCCTGGTGAACGACGAGGACGGCCCGTTCCCCAAGCTCTTGGACTTCGGTCTCTCGCGCCGGGTCGGGCGCGGCGACATGACCGCGGAGGGCCTCATCCTCGGGACCCCCGACTACATGTCGCCCGAGCAAGCCAAGGGGCAGCGCCACATCGACGCGCGCACCGACATCTACTCGATGGGCGTCATCTTCTACGAGCTCGTGACGGGCCAGATGCCCTTCGATGGAGGCTCGCTCGCGGATCTCCTCGGGCGGGTGGTCGACGGCAACTACATCCCGATCGAGGAGCGCCTGCCCGATGTGCCGCCGCTCTTGGTCGACATCATCCAGCGCTCGATGCATCGGGATCGTGGCGAGCGCTACGCCAACGCGCGCGAGATGCGTGCCGCGCTCGCTACCGCGAACCTCGCGCCCTTCTCCCACGGCGAGTCGGGGCTGATCATCGTGGAGCCGATGCGCATCAGCCCATCGCTTCCGCAGCTCACGAACAACCCGCCGAGCGGCGTCTTCTCCGACGCGGGCCCCGATCGCAAAGAGAAGGCGACCCTGGACGCGGTCCCCATCGAGGAGCTCGGTCCGCGCGACAGCGACGCGCTCCCGGGCGAGCCCACGCGGATGGAGGATCTCGACAACGAGGTGACCCGCGCCGTGCCTCCCCCGCCGCCGCGCCGCCCGCCTCCGCCACCCAGCAAGCGAAGCGGCTCGCTGCCCGAGGTGCCCGTCACCCAGCACACGCCCGGCGCGTATGCGCAGACGATGCCGAGCGGGATGGCGGTCGTGCTGCCCGAGATGCGGCGCGATCCGTCGATGAGTCGGCGGGTCGATGACAGCGCGGGCGTCTTCAAGACCGCCGAGGCCGACGCGCCCAAGAAGGGCAGCGGCTGGTTCTCCATCGTGCTGGTGATAGCGCTCGCCAGCGTGGCTGGCGGGGTGATCGTCTACTGGATGCAGGGCGGCGCGCTGCCCTTCGATCTCCCTGGCTTCGATCCCCTGGTCGCGGCCGTCGATGACGCAGGCCCGGGTGACGCGGGTCCCGACGACGTGGGCCCCGACGCCGGGATGGATGCGGGCGTCGATGCACCGGCACCCATCGATGCGGGCTCTGCGGACTCGGGCGACCTCGACGCGAGCGGAGACGCCGCGAGCGGCGACGCCGCGCTCGAGGACGCCGCCCTGATCGAAGACGTGGGTGAGGAAGGCGTCGGTGAGGACGGCGAAGAGGACAGCGGCCGGCGCCGAGCCCGCGTTCGCCGCCGTCGCCCCCGCCCGCGATAACTAGTGGCGGCCGCGGCCACCGTGGCCGTGATGACCGCCGCCGCGCACGCTGACGCCGGGACCCACCACGTGCGGAGGCGTGACCACCACCGTGCGTCCGCGGTCGTGACGATCGTGTCCTCGGTGTCGCCCGCGATCGTGCTCGACCACTACGCCGCGATGGGGCGCCACCATCACCCCGGGCGGGGAAGGCGCCATGATGACGACACCAGGAGGTGAGGGCGGAACGATCACGACGCCTGGGCGAGGCGGGCTCACCACCACCACCGTCGGTGAGGGCGCGGTCACTTCGACCCGAGGGCGCGGTGCGCTCACCTCCACGCGGCGCGACGCGGGCGCGACCACCGTCACGCTAGGCGGCGCCGCGATCACCACGGTCGGCGCGGGCGCTGCGATGATGATGTGCTCGACGCGGGCCGTTACCTCCGCGGCGCCGACGATGGTGAGGCGCACATCGATGCCGCCCTCGATCACGGGCTCGGGGGCCCGCCCTTTGTAGCTCGTGGTCGTCGGATCCCATGCGAGCGTCACCTCGCGAGGCGCCGATGCCGTGGGCACCACGACCACCACGGTCTGGCCGGGGACGGGCGTCGCTTCTCCGTCCACCACCCAGGCTTCAACGTCGCCATCGCTCCTCGCTATCACCTCCACGGCGTGGGACTCGAACGGGACCACCACGCCTCCATGGTGGGCGACCAAGGCATTGGGCCCGAGATCCGCGCCACAGACCCGGAGGAGCAACATCGAGAGGAGCAGGAGGGGGGCTCGCATGGGCGCAAGGATAGTGGAACGCCGATTAGTTGCCCCCCTACGGGTGTGTCTATGTAGGATGCAAACCTACTAAGCCCTACCGGCCGAGGAGCAACACATGCAGTTCGAGCGTCGAGCACATCGCAGCAGCGAGTCCCCCATGGCCCTGCGGTTCCAACTGGAATCCACCAAAGATCGCGGTAGGTTGGAGGCCTTGGTCCTCGCCAACGATGAGGGTCTGGCGCTGGCCAGCGCGGGAGAAGGCGCGGTCTGCGCCGAGCTCGCCGCCATCGCGCCCTTCTTGGGGCGGGGTCACTTCGGGATGCCTCTTCCCCCCATGCTCCGCGGCGCCGAGGTCGCGGTTCGGCCGCTCCTGGTCCACGGCGTACCTCTCTATCTGGCGTCGGTGGGTGGGAGCGTGGCGCGCGACGCGTTGCTGGTTAGCTCGCTCCGCGGCGTCGAGCGCATCCTCACCCGGAACTGAGTTTGCCGGAAGGGCTGAAGCAGCCCTTCCCCCGCCGAAGTGAATTCGTCGGGGCCCCCATCCGCCTCCGTCTCGCTTCGCTCGCGGCTGCGCGCGGGGACCCTAGGCCGGCTTGCGATCTGGTTCGCAGTCATGGGGGAGTTGCTCCCAGCGCGTCCGACATCGGGTGCTAGGCTCGCGCGCCCGATGCCGTCGCTGTCGCCTATCCTGAGAGAGAAACGTGTGGTCGTCTGCGTGGGCTCGGGGGGCGTGGGCAAGACCACGACCGCGGCGGCGCTCGCGCTCTCGGCGGCGATGGATGGCAAGCGCGTGCTCTGCCTGACGATCGATCCCGCCAAGCGCCTCGCGAACAGCCTTGGCCTCACCACGATGACCACCGAGGAGCAGCTGGTGCCTCGCGAGCTCTTCGCCGCGCAGGGGCTCGAGCTCACGGGTTCGCTCTCCGCGATGATGCTCGACACGAAGAAGACGTTCGACGACTTGGTGAAGCGCACGGCCTCGAGCCCCGAGCGCGCCGAGCGGATCTTGGGTAACCGCCTCTACCAGTACATCTCCACCTCACTGGCAGGTACCCAGGAGTACATGGCGATGGAGAAGCTTCACGCCGTTCGTACCGACCCTCGCTACGACGTGGTGATCCTCGACACCCCGCCCACCTCGAACGCCCTCGATTTCCTCGACGCGCCGGAGAAGCTCGCGGGACTCATCGACTCGCCCGCCATGCGCTGGCTGATCTCCACCGTCGAGGGCGGTGGGGGGTTCCGCGTCAACCTGCTCAACCGCGGCGCCAAAGTCGTGCTCGCTGGGATGAGCAAGCTGACCGGCTCGGGCTTCCTCGAGCAGGTCGCGGAGTTCGTCAGCGAGTTCAATGATCTCTTCGGCGGCTTCAAGAAGCGCGCGGACGAGGTCGCGAGCACGCTGCGCGGCGATGATCTCGCGTTCGTCGTGGTCACCAGCCCCGCCCCGCTCGCTATCGACGAGGCGCTCTTCTTCGCCGCACGCCTGACCGACGCCGGGATGACCCGCGACGCGTTCGTGATCAACCAAGTGCACGCGCTGCTCGCCGAGCCTAGCGACAAGACGAGCACGCTGGAAGCCGAGGTGAAGTCCCGGCTCAGCGGAACCGGCGCCAGTGAGATCGACGTCGAACGCCTGGTCGAGCGGATGCGCCGCGCCTTGGACGATGCCCGTCTGCGCGCGGTCGCCGATCGCTTGGAGACCGATCGCCTCGAGACCCGCGCTGGCAAAGGTGCGCTCTTCGTCGAGGTCCCGGTGCTGGACGAGGACGTCCACGATCTGCGATCCCTGCACCGCATCTCGCGCTACTTGATGGGCCTCGACCGCCACGACGCCGTCATCCGCTGACGCGGTGTTTCGTCGCACACGCTCGAACGCGGGACGCTCACGGCGAGCAGGGGTAGCGCGCCGCCATGGACCTCGACGTGGTCATGCTCCCGCGCGCCCAGTTCGCGCTGACGATCATGTTCGAACGCCTCATTGACGGCTGAGCGCTTTGCCTTGGGCTTTGAGCGCGTCGATCACCAAGCGCGCGGCCCGGGTCTCGTGGAGATCCGCGCGCCGTACCAGGGCGATGTGATCGTCGAAGCCCGGCGCGTGCGCCAGCGGCTTCAAGCGCCCCTTGGGCAGACCGTGGCTTGCCACGCGTCGAGGCAGGATCCCGATGCCGGCGCCGTCCGCGACCAGGCTCTTCACCAGCTCCATCGAGGAGCACGCGAGGTGTCGCCTGTCCTTCAGCGCCGCGGGGAGTCGCTCGAGGATCCACTGAGTCTGGTGCAGCACAGGGACGTAGAGGAGCGGGAAGTTCGCCTGGACCTCGCCCTTCTTCACCAGCGACGCGAGCGCCAAGAGTTCTACCCGATCGGAGAAGAGCGGCATGATCACGCAGTCGGGGTGCGGCTCCGGGTTCACCACGACGCCGAGGTCCACGATCCGACTCACCACCGAGTTCATCACGTCGCGCGAGTTCCCGTTCCACAGCGAGATCTCGATCGCTGGGTGCTCGGGCAAGAAGCGCCGCGCGAAGCCTGGCAAGAAGTACGCACCGAGGCTCTCGTGGCACCCGATCACGAAGCGCCCCTTCGGCGTGCCCTCGAGATCCGAGATGGCGTGTCGCAGCTCGCTGGCGCGCTGTGACAGACCTCGCGCGTGAATGACGAGCTCGCTCCCGGTCGCGGTCAGCGTCGCCCCGCGCGCCGTGCGGAGAAAGAGCGTGGTGCCCAGCTCCTTCTCGAGCGCGTGGATGGCGGCGGTGATCGCGGGCTGGCCCATGCGCAGCGCCCGCGCCGCGCCGGTGAAGCTCCCGTGCTCGGCTATCGCCAGGAAGTAGCGGAGGGGAGACGGCAGGAGGGGATCGGCCATGCGCGGCCGACCGTACCATCGGACTGGATCTGCGTCGGGGAGGGTGGCGTTCTTTCCGGTCGCGCGTCCGCTCCGCTATGCTTGCGCGATGCTTGTCCTGCTTCGCTCGCGCTTGTCGTACTTGGGGATCGTCAGCGTGCTCGCGTGTGGATGCGACCCGGTGGTGCCGCCACCGCCCACCGACGTCGGGCCTCGAGACGTCGGCGTCCGCGATACCCCCGCGCCCATCGACGCGCCGCCGGTCGATGCGCCGCTGGCCGACGGTGAGGTCCCCGACGTGGGGGACGGCGGCATGTCGAGCTGCGAGCTCGGCGGCGCAGATGTGCTCGAGCTCGCGAGCGATCTTCGGATGAGTGATCGCGTCGTAGGGCTCGCGGCGGGCGACACCGACTGGGCGATCACCTGGCATCAGAGCGTGAAGGGCTTCGACGAGATCTTCGTGGCGGGTGTGGGCGTGACGGGCGACGCGACGGTGCACCAGATCACGTCCCTAGGCCGCCTCGAGCACGATCCTGCGATCGTCGCGACGGACACGGGGTGGCTCCTCGCGTGGTCGGGCAACCACATGGACCTCAACTACGAGATGTACTCGCAGTCGGTAGGTGCCGATCTCTCGCCCATCGGGAGCCCCACCCGCCTGAGCACTTTCGCGGACGGGGATGGCTCTCCGACGCTGGTCGCGCTTCCCACCAGCGGCTACCTCGTCGCCTGGGTGCAGGGCGGAATGACGACCAACCTCGCGGTGACCCGGGTGCTCGGAGCGACGGGCGCGCCCACCGCCGCCGCCCGAACGATCACCACCGCAGCCAACGCCGTCGTGCGCCCGACCCTCGGCTTCCGCAGCGCGGGCGCAGTGCTCGTGTGGGGCGAGTCCTCGTCGGTCCCTCCCGCGGCACGGGTGCTCGCGCTCGATGTGGCGGGTGCGGCCTCGGGCGGCCCCGTCGCGGCCAGCACCGAAGGCAACGCCGATGGCACGGCCGACGTCACGATGGACCTCTTCGGGGGAGCGATGGTCTTCGGCGCGACCGTGATCGTTCGGCCCGAGGTGCGGGTTCGATTGCTCGACGGTACCGGAACGCCCGTGGAGTCGGAGCGCGCCGCGACCACGAGCGCAGGCCGCGACGCTTCGATCGCGAGCTTCGGGGGCGGCTATCTCGTGTCCTACCGATCGGCCGACGCGGCCCCGGTCATCCGCCTCGCGCTGCTCGATGCGCAGGGCGTTTTCATCGACGAGTACGATCTCGCGGACGCCGCAGCGGGCGGCGGGCGCACCACCGTGAGGGTGACCACCGAGGGTCGGGTCCTGGTGACCTGGGCCGACACGGGCGTCGCGGGGACCCGGATTCGAGCAGCGAGGGTCCGATGCGAATGAGCATGATCCGAATGAGCGCGATACGAACGGGCGCGATGCGAGCGAGCGCGATGCGCTGGACATGGTTCGGCGCTGCGGCGTTGGCCCTCGTGCTCGCGGGCTGCCCCGAGACCCCGCCGCCGACCGTCCCGACCGACGCCCCCCGTCGCGACGTCGGCACGACCGACGCACCGATGGACGCGAGCTTCGACGCGACGGGGATGGACGTCCCGGAGATGGACGCGGACGGTCTCGATGCCTTCGGACTCGATGTGTCCGGTGCCGACGTGCCCGGCGCTGATGTGCCTGGTCTCGACGCACCAGGTCCTGATGCCCCAGGCACCGACGCGCCGCGCGACACGGGTCCCCCTGAGGACATCACCCTGATGATCGCGGACGCTGGCGCGTGCGGTAGCGGCGATGAGTGCGCCTGCGCGGTGCACGCACCGGCGTGCGCTGCGGGTGCCTGCGCGGACGCCGAGCTCACCTGTATCGACGACGGATGCCTCGAGACGTGCGTGCCCCGCGGCGCACCCTGCGCGACGCCCGCCGACTGCCCCGCGGGCGGACTCTGCAAGTTCAACGGGACCACCCGCAACTGCAGCCCCGCGGCGCCTGGATGCCTCGACTCGCGCGAATGTCCGTCGGGCTTCGCCTGTATCGCGGGCGCCTGCAGTGATCGGCGAATCGGCTGCGACCCCGAGAACCTCTGCCCCTTCAACTTCTACTGCGAGACCAGCGGGCCAGCGTTCTGCCTCCGGCTCCTGCGTCCGTGCGCGGCCGACGGCGGATGTCCGACCGGCATCTGCCGCGACGTGGACGGGGACGGCGACCGCGAGTGCATCGCGCCGGGCACGTGCACGAGCAGCGCGATGTGTACGGGCGCCGACACCTGCATGACCCAGCCAGGTGAGGTCTTCGCGAGCTGTGGCCGGTATGGGGCGTGTGCCACGGCCGCTGACTGCGCGAGCGGCCAGCTCTGTCGCGATCTGTGGGGCGACGGCGTTCGCGAGTGCGTGGATCCTGCAGGGACGTGCAGCACCACGGCGGACTGCACGACCGGGATCTGCGGCTCGCCGGGCGATGGAGGTCCCCCCACCTGCCTCACGCGGTCGCTGCCCCTATGAGTTCCTGGCCCTCGCACCCCGCAAAGTTTTCCGGTCTCCGCAACACGGCGCGGCCGGCGGGGCCTCGACGGGGCCAATTCTCGCGCGATTCTGGGCACGTAGCCCACGGTTCGAACATTGCTATTCGGGCCGCGAGGCAGTGCGCTTGATGACACACCAAAGGCTCACGACGATGGCGACTCGGCCCTTCACGCTCGTGTTGGCCGGGGTGGTCATGGGCCTCCTCGTGAGCTGTACCGACGCCGGTCCCACCCCGTTCGATCCCCTGCCGATAGGCGGCGACGCTGGTGTCCCCCGCGACGGCGAGAGCTTCTGCGGGGCCCCTAGCGAGGGCTGCGCCTGCGAGCCCGGCACCCAGCCGCTCGACTGTTACCTGGATCCAATCACGCTCGGTGATCAGATCACGTGCCGCGCTGGCACCCGCTATTGCCGTGACAGAGCGTGGACCTCCTGTGAGTCGCTCGTCGACTACACGCTCGGCGGTGTGGGTGAAGCGCTGCTCTCGGGACCGAGCCCGTGCAACCCTTGCGACCCTCGCTGCTTTGGTTACGTCGACCGACCGGGGCCGACCGATTTGACCCCCGGCAACTCCACCGACGTCAGCTACGACCCGGGCCGCGGCGGCATCTCGCTCACGCCCTCGACGCCGGTGTCGCCGCCACTGACTGACACGGACGGGGACGGTATCCCCGACATCGCGGACTCGTGTGTGGGCCCCGGTGCGTTCCTCGACGCGTCCGGTGGCTGCTACGGCAGCACGTTCTTCTATCACACGCTCCCCTACGGCGGCGCGGCGGTCTACGACCCCCTCAACATCTCGGTGCAGATCCGGACTGCCGACATCTACTTCCTGATGGACACCACGGGATCGATGGGCGGCGAGCTGACCCGCCTCCGCACCGATCTCACCACGGGCACCTTCCTCCCCGGCTGTGGCAACGGCGTGGTGGGCGCCATTCGCTGCGCCATCCCGGACGCGTGGTTCGGAGTGGGGTATTTCGACGACTATCCAGTGAGTCCGTTCGGGACCTCCATCGACGACGTCTACGGCCACATCCTCGATATCACTAGCTCGTTGCCTGCGACTCAAGCGGCGATCAATACGCTCGTCCTCCACAACGGCAACGACGGCCCCGAGGGCAACACCCAGGCGCTCTGGGCGATCGCAACGGGGGGGGCGCTCGGGCCCTATCTGCCAGCGCGCGGCGCCTGCCCAGGCGCCCGCTGGGGATACCCATGCTTCCGGGATGGCACTATCCCCATCGTCATCCACATCACCGACGCGCCCTTCCACAACGGCCCGGGCAACGCGTATCCCTACAACGTCAGCTGGGGCAGCGGCGCCACCAACGTGACCGGCAACGAGACCTTCGCCAGTGCATACTCGGTGGGAGCCATCACCGGATGGCGCGAGTACACCGGCACCACCTCGGGGATGGCCAACGACTATAGCAACCCTGGCTGCAACTCGACCACCTCGCCCGATGCCGTCTACCAGTTCACGGTCACTGGCACCCAGACCGTCACCATGACGACCCGGGGTTCGGGCTTCGACTCTGCGCTCACCCTCTATCGGGCGTTGCCGCTGACCACCACGGCCGTCAGCGGCAACGAGAACTTCGGCTCGGCTCGGGTCATGGCCGCCGTGACCGGTGGGGATCAGCGCTTCACTGGGACCACGGCCGGGACGGCCAACGACATCAACAGCGGTTGTGGATCCACGACTGCGGGTGATGTGGTGTTTCGGTTCACCTTGCCCAGCGCGACGACCGTCACCTTCGACACGGAGGGATCAGGATACGACACCCTGTTAGGCCTCTACAACTCGGCGAGCGCACTCATCACCTGCGATGACGACTCCGGCTCGGGGACCCTGTCTCGCATCAGCACGAGCCTCGCGGCGGGCACCTACTACATCGTGGTCGAGGGATACGCGGCCAACACGGGTGCCTACAGCCTCAACTTCACCAGCGGTCTGACCACCCTCGCGACCTACCTCGCGTGCAACGACGACGAGCCCGGCTATTTGAGTTCGCTCCTGACCCAGACGCTGACGGCAGGCACGTACTACGTCCTGGTGGAGGGCTACGCGGCGAACTCCGGGAGCTATCGCCTCGGCCTCGGCACCAGCCTACCGACCACCGCAGGGCCCACGTCGGCGGTCAGCTGGTCGGAGACGGTCGCTGCGCTCTCGGCCCGCGATGTCCGCGTGATCACCCTGCAGACATGCGGCTCGTGGGGCAACAGCTACTGCCTCGAGGGCGAGAGCCACGCGCAGTCGCTCGCTTACGGGACCAACTCGGTGAACGGCAGCGGCACCCCCTATGTGTTCCGTGGCAACGCGGACGGCAGCGGCCTCTCGTCGGCCATCGTCAACGCGGTCGTGGGCTTGGCCAACTACACCCGAATGGACATCTCGGCGCGCGCTGTGGGCGATGTGAACGGCTTCACGGTGCTCCCGATCACCGCCGTCTCGTGGGGCCCTGGCAACTGCACGGGCATCAGCGGCGGCACCACGTTCCTACAGTGCACCCCGGGCACCAGCGTCAACTTCAACGTCTCGTTCCGCAACGCTTCGGTGATGCCCACCACCGTGCCGCAGGTCTTCGACTTCTTCATCGAGGTCATCGGCGACGCGACGGTGGTGCTCGAGCGGGTTCCGGTCCGCATCGTGGTCCCCGCGGCGGTGCCGGCATATCCCCCGACCGGCACCTACACCCGCGACTACGACGCGACGCTGCGCTGTGCGGTCAATGAGCGTCCGGTCTGGGGTGACCTGCGCTGGACCGTCCCCGATCTCCCCGCGGGCACCAGCGTGCGCTTCGAGCTGCGTACCTCGGACACTGTTGCCGCGTTGCCGACCGCGACCCCCGTGGCGACGGTCAATGTGCCCGCCGTCGGGACGGGAACGCGCGATGTGACGGGAGCGCTGGCGGGCGTCGGTGCCCGGACCCGCCTCTACTTCCTGCGAGTGCATGCCGTGCTCAACTCCTCGCCCGACAGGCTACGGGCGCCGGTGCTCTCCGAAGTGCAGGTCTCCTACACCTGCATCCCCGACGAGTAGCCGCGGGCCCGCGGGCCGCAGCCGGTGCCGGCGTCATGCTCCACCACATCAAGAAGCGCACCTTCTCGACCGCGCTCGCTCGTGAAGCTCGTTCGACACCGAGACCGGAGGGGACGGCGTGGGGGCTCGGCGCAGTGAGCACGGGGAGCGACCCTTGACGGTCCGTCGCGTCAGAGAGCGCCGTCGTTTGGAGATCTCTGGTGCGGCGGCCCCTCCCCTCGTCGCGAGCCGAGCGCAGCAAGCCGGGCCCCCTCGCCGGCCCCGGCCTGCCCGCCGCGAGCCGGCCGCCTTGCACGCCTCGGGTTCTGCGCGCGAGACGCCTAGTCCACCCGAAAAAGCATCCGCCCCAGAAGGCGTTCAGCGCGAGGCGGAGACGATGCGGGCTGCCCGCACCGAGAGCCCGTACGCGCGTCCCACCCGGGGATCGTTGCGGGGATCGGTCACGCCCCACTCGCTCATCCGCGCCAAGGCGTTGCGGTGCATGTCGAGCGCGGAATAGGTGCGTTCGCTGCAGCGGCGCTCGGGGATCCGGGTGACCGCGTTGCTGTCGCTGGTCCCGAGTGATCGGGCACAACGCGCCAGCGCGGTGCGGGCCGTGGAGAGCGCGTCATCGAGGCGCCCGCTGCGCTCGTAGGCGCGCGACAGGTGATGGCCTACCGCCGGATCGTCCAGCACCGCGGGCGTCGCGCTCGAGAGAGCTGCGACGGCGAGCTCCGGTCGGTCTTCGTCGAGGTAGTGCCGCGCGAGATCCTCGGCGAGCGCGGGGTCTCCCCGGTCGGTCGCGAAGTCATCCTCCAGCGCCATCAGCTCCAAGGTCGCCCGACTCCCCACCGGCAGCTCGGCTTCGGCCTCCACGATGGTCATCGAGCCCCAGATCGCCCCGAGGACGAAGAGGATGCCGAGGTTGATCTTGATCTCCATCAGGTGCTTGGGTGGGCTACGACCGCGGGTTGGGGGAAAGGTTCCCGACTTTTTCTTCGGAGCCGGTCAGAGCGAGTCTACGCCCGATCCTTGGGCAACTTCCTCTATCCAATGAGCGCGGCGTCTGGCCCGCCGCCTACGTGGACCCACACGCGGCGGTGGCCGGCTTGCCAGAGTCCACCTCGATCGTGTTCAATTGGCGCTCGTGCGGACTGTCTCGTCGCTCCTATTGCTCTGCGCCTTCGCGCTGCTGGCAGGCTGCGCCGAGGGCGGTGACATTCGACGGCAAGGCGACACCCTCGATCGCCTCGATGGCGGCACCGAGCACATCGATGCGCCTTCCGCCGTCAGCTGCGATCCTGAGTGCCCCGACGAGTACGTCTGCGAAGACGGAGACTGCGTGCCCGAGAGCGACGTCGATGGCGACGGTGTCCCTTCGGGCGAGGACTGCGACGACGCGAGCGCGAGCGTCGGCCGAATGGCGGAGAGGCCATGCAGCTCCGCCTGCAGCGCAGGGGTCGAGCGCTGCCTCGATGGTCGTTGGGCGGCGTGCACCGCCCCGAGCGACTGCGACTGCACCGACGGAGACGCGCCGCGCATGGTCTCGTGCATGCACTGCGGGATGCAGCGTCAGGTCTGCGACGGCGGCACCTGGCGAGACGAAGGCACCTGCAGCGGCGGCGGCAGCTGCCCGATGGGCGATGTGGAGATGGGCGGCCCTTGTGGACGCTGCGGCGTGCAGGCGCGTACCTGCGGCGTGACCTGCACTTGGGGCGCGTGGGCCTGCAGCGAAGAGGGTGAGTGCACCACCGGCGCCACGGAGATGAGCGACGAGGCGTGCGGCGCGTGCGGCACGGGGACTCACAGCCGCACCCGCACCTGCGATGGAACGTGCGGCTGGGGCGCGTGGTCCGCCTTCGGTGCGTGCGCCGGAGCGAGCACCGAGTGCGCCTCGGGCGCGACGGACTCGGAATCACGCGCGTGCCCGGGTGGCTGCGCGAACCAGACCCGCACCCGCAGCTGCAGCAGCACCAGCTGCACATGGGGAGCATGGGGCAGCTGGAGCACGTGTCCTTCATGCGGACCGGTCTGCGGCAATGGAACGTGCGAATCCGGCGAGACGTGTTCGGCATGCGCCGACTGCCGCTATGGGCACTTGGGCAGCGGCACGGGCGGCGGCTCGTGCGCCGGTGTCCCCGCCGAGACCTGGCGCTGCGTGACCACGTCGGCGTGCGGCGGGCCGACCAGCCAGGTCTGCCGCAGCGGCGCTTGGCTCAACTTCAATTGCGCGCCGCGCAACTGCAGTGCGTGCGTCTGCAGCTACAGCACCGCGTGCAATCAATGATCGCCTGATCCGCCGAGCCGATCAGTGGCCGCTCACCACCAGATCGATGCTCGCCAGGCCGCTCTCAGTCGCAGGATCCGTGGGTGCGCCGTAGACGCAGAGACCAGGCGCGTCGTCTTCTTCGATCGCGAGCTCGAGGACATGGGTTCCTCGACGCAGCGCCCGCAGCAGCGCCTCGTCTTCGCTCGTGAGCTCCACGACCGCGCCGAACCCATCGTCGACCGGCAAGCGCGCCCGTCCGACCTCTATCCCATCGATGCGCACCACCACTTCCGACGTGTCGCTCTCCACCGCCCCGAGACCTGCGCCGGGGAGCTCGCTCGACGCGCGAAAGCGAACGGTGATTCGCGCGAGGGACCGCGCATTCGGCGGCGTGGCGAACCGGTAGCGCACCCATCCTTCGCCGAGGCCGTACACGTGCGCGGAGCGCGTCCCTTCGGCGCGACCACCCGCTTCGAAGCGCGCGCGATGGAACGCCTCGGGCGCGATCTGGAGTTGAGCCTCGGCTTCGCGCGTCCAGCCCGCGTGCACCCGTCCCGTGCCCACCAGCGTACGGAGCGTCGGGTGCTCTGGGGGCATGGGCGCCGCTCGGGGATCGAAGCCCTCGATGCGCCGCGCCTCCCGCGCGATCACCCGCCGCAGATCGGCGCTGCTCTCCGCGCCATCGAAGTAGATGGTGTACTCGCGCGGGTGGTCTCCGCTCGGCGCGTAGATCCACGGCAACACCCCGCTCGCCCCAGAGGTCCGTGCCGCGCGGAAGAAGCGATCCAGCCAGCGCGCCCGAGGCACCTCGAAAGGCCGCGGACGAAAGCCCACCTCGCCGAAGATCAGCGGACGCGAGGCCTCGCGCGCGACCCGTGCCCGATCAGCGACCCAGCGGTCCAGCGCGCGCAAGCTCCGCACGTGCCCATATCGAGTGGGGTAGGCGTGGGCGTCCGCGTAGTCGATCCCCAAAGCGGAGATCGCCGCCTGCCACGTACGCCTGTCGCGCTCGAGCTGGTAGCCGATGTGACCTGCGGAGATGAGGTGGTTCAAATCGATCGCGCGAATCCGCTGTGCGCTCTCTTCGAGCAGCGCGACCAGATCCCCTCGGGCCCTCGGTGGAGACGAGATCTCGTTCCACAGCTCCCAAGCGAAGATGGTGGGGTCGTCGCGGTAGGGAACGCCGCTGACCGCGTTCGTGCGCCCCACCACCCGCTCCAGGTGCGAGAGGTACAGCGCGCGTGCGCGGATCGAACCGAAGAAGAGCGGCAGCGCCAGCTCCGAGAGCCCGCTCTCGCTGGCCGCAAACGCGACCTCCGCCCAGCGCAGGTATTGCGGCAGGCCGCCGTAGTCGCCCCAGCGGTTGGCGAGCACGACGATCACTCGCAGGTCCCGCGCCGCGCAGGCCACCAGCACCCGATCGAGGTGCGAGAGCGCCCCATCGACGAAGAGCTCGCTGCCTCGCCGGAACGCATAGAGGTCCGCCCACTCGGGCGCGGCCGCGTCGTACTCGCCGAGCGCCCACACCCGCACCACCCGCACTCCGTCCATGGCGACCGCGTCGAGGCTCGCCTCCATGCTCGCGCGATGCACGGGCCCGTGCATCACCGCGATGTTCGCGCCCACGAACGCGAACGGCGCACCGCCGACGGTGAACGCTGTACCCTCGGTCCGAACGAAGGGATCGTCCTGTGCCCTCGCGGACGACGTGACGGCGAGCGCCGCGAGCACGAGCGCGAGCCGCGCCAGGAGCACGAGCCTCGCTTGCATCTCAGTGCGCGGACGCAGGTCCGACGTGCGCATCGCCAGGCGAGCGCACATCGAGCAGGTAGTGACCGGTCGGTGTTTCCGTCGGCACGCCCACCATGGCCCGGTAGAGACCGTGCTCGTCGGTCACCGTCACGCCGAGGAGGCGCTCGCGGGCCCGCTCGGGATCGAAGAGGACCAGCTCGACGCGGAGCCCGGCGACGGGCGCGCCCATGCTGTTCGCGGTTCCACTCACCTCGAGGGTGAGCCCCCGGCGCACCGAGAAGCTGTCCTGATCGACACGCAGCTCCAGCGGCGTGTGCGGTCCATCGGCGCTCGGGGCGGGCCCTTCCGAGTTGGGCTCGGGAGAACTCACTTCGTCGCCGACCGAGGTCCAACCATCGCCGCCCGATCGACCGGCGCGCGGACCGCTGCCGCCGTCACGGCTGAGGCTCGCGCGCGCGGCCTCCTCGAGCGCCGCGCGGTACGCGTCGGGCTGAGGCAGCGGATCGGTGACTCGTGGCCGGTAGGGCGGCGCGTCCTCCGCGGGTCCGTGGCTCCGTACGCCCTGCGCCGAACCCCCGAGATCGACGCGAAGCCAACCTCGGTTCTCGGGCATGTGCACCTCGACCCAGGCGTGCGCTTCGTTCTGCACGAAGCGCGCAGAGATCCCCAGCTGAAGGGCCGTGATCACGAACGCATACGCGCGATGGCGACACACGCCTCGGCCGCCTCGGGTGAGATCGAGATAGATGTGCCCCGTGTCGGTAGGCGGCTCGCTCGACTCGACGAAGCTGCGGAAGTGCTCGACCAGCCGCCCCAGGACCACGTCGAAAGGCTGCTCGCCGCGTACATCGAGCTCGCGCAGCACGACCGCAGCGTCCGCGGCCACCGACGCGGGCAGCGGCCTGGTCTCTGCGGCGAGGCTGTTGGCCGGCGCGGTGGGTAGCGCGACTCCGTCTTCGAATCCGAAGTACGTCCGAGGCGCGTCCATCAGAAAGACCACCCGCACCTCGCCGATCTCGGCGGGCTGATCGAGGACGGCGTAGAGGTTGTCCGCGCCATCGCGCTCGAAGTGCAGCGCCGTGTTCGGCTCGGTGCGCACCCCGAGGATCCGCGACTCCGGCGAGACCGAAGGGAAGGGCACCTCGGTGCCGGTGCTGAAGTCGATCACCACCGATCCCCAGAATCGGTCCCGACCTCGTCCGTCGGGCGCGGCAGACGCGGGCGCTTCGATGGGCACTGGAGCGCGTGGTCCCGTCCGAGGGAGCAGCACGGGGGTCCGATCGGGCGCGAGGCTCACTTCATCGAGCGCCGTCATCCGCTTGTACGGCCTGATCGCTGGCGAGAAGACCTCGAAGTAGTCCACGCCGCTCTCGAGTGCGGTGATCCTGTCGGGACGAAACGAAGGTGAGCGTCGTCCTGCTTCTTCGCGCATGGCGCCGTCGCCGGGCTGCGCCCGCAGCGGCGCCTCGTCCGCCTCGCGCGGGCCACCCTCGGGCACCGGGAGGAGCTCGCCATCGCTCAAGATGGCGGCTGGCATCGGGGAGCTGTCGGAGGTGACGAGCGCGCTGCCTTCACCCGCCGCGATGTTGGGCACGTACTCGTGCAGAACCGGCTGCGCCGCGGCGACGACGGCGATCGCCAAGAGTAGGCAGGCGAGGGGGAGCGCGCGTCGCAAGGCTCGGCGAGTGTAGTCCCACCGTCCGAACGCTGCGAATGGCGTCCGAACGATCGCACGTGGTGCCTTTCCCTTTGCCGGTCCATCCTCGCGCCCCCATGTCGGTCCTGGACGCGCAAAATCTCAAGAAGTCCCTCGGGGTGCGCACCCTATTGGGCGATGTGACGTTCACCATCGACGAGGGCGAGCGCATCGGTCTGGTGGGCGCGAACGGCTGCGGCAAGTCGACCCTCGCGAGGATCCTGGCGGGCATCGACGCGCCCGACGGCGGCACGATCGCGATCCAGAAAGACGCACGCGTCCTCTACCTGGATCAGGAGCCGTCCTTCGTCGGCGATCCCACCGCGCTCGATGGCGCGCTCGAAGGCCTGTCCGGCTGGCGCGACGCGTTGGCCCGCCACACCGAGGCCACCGACAAGGTCGGCGACGCGGTGGGCGACGCGCAGATGCGCTTGCTCGAGCAGATGGAACAGGCCGCGTCCGACGTCGAGCGTCTGGGCGGATGGGAGCGGTCCCACGAGGCCGAGCGCTTGCTACGCAGCCTAGGGGTCCGCGACACCACCCAGCTGGTCTCGACGATGTCGGGCGGCGAGCGCCGCCGGGTGGCGTTGACGCGGGTGCTGGTCGCGCGCCCCGAGCTCGCCATCTTGGATGAGCCCACCAACCACCTCGACGTCGACGCCATCGAGTGGCTCGAGCGCTATCTCGCGAACGAGCACCGGGGCGCCATCCTCCTCATCACCCACGACCGCTGGTTTCTCAACCAGGTGGTCTCGCGCACGCTCGAGCTCGCCGGAGGCAACCTCTACTCGTTCGATGGCGGCTGGGAGGAGTACCTCGAGGCGAAGGCCGAGCGGATGGCGCTGGCGGGTCGCACCGAGCAGAACCGTCAGAACGTGCTGCGCCGCGAGCTCGCTTGGCTGCGTCGCACGCCTGCGGCGCGCACCGGCAAGCAGAAGGCGCGCATCACCCGCGCCGAGACCATCATCGATGACAGGCCCGCCGCCAAGGGCCGCGACGTCGAGCTGAAGATGGGCGCCACCCGGAGCGGTCGCACCATCCTCGAGCTCGATCACCTCACCATCGCGCGCGGCGGTCGAACGCTGATCGAGGATCTCACTCTCTCGTTCGCGCCCCGCTCGCGCATCGGCGTCGTGGGTCCGAACGGCTGCGGCAAGAGCAGCCTGCTGGCCGCGCTGCTCGGCACCCTCAAGCCCGTCTCGGGGTCGATCACCCTGGGACAGAACACCCAGATTGCGTATCTCGATCAGCACCGCACCGGGTTGGATCTGGAGCGCACCGTCGCCGAGAACGTCTCGCCCAGCGCCACCCGCGTCGAGTGGGCAGGACGCCCCATCGAGCTCATCGGGTACCTCGAGCGGATGCTCTTCGACACCCATCAACAGCGGCAGCCGGTGCGCTCGTTGTCGGGTGGTGAGCGTGCCCGCGTGCTGCTCGCGAAGCTGCTCCTTCAGCCCGCGAACCTCTTGGTGCTCGACGAGCCCACCAACGATCTCGACGCGCCGACGTTGGCGGCGCTCGAGGAGCTGCTCGAGGAGTTCACTGGCTCTGCGCTGGTGGTCACCCACGATCGCTGGTTCCTCGAGCGAGTGGCCACCGCTATCCTGGCCTTCGAAGGCGACGGTCGGGTGCGCCTCTGGCAAGGCAACTACTCCACCTGGCGAGCGCTCGCTCGCGCGCAGGAGCAAGAGGCGCGTGCCGCGGGCAACGCGGCGGCCAAAGCGCCCACTCCGAGCGAGCGCCCTGCGCCCAAGGCCGCGCCGAAGAAGGCGCTGAGCTTCGCCGAGAAGCGCGAGCTCGATGGGCTCATGCCCAAGATCGAAGCGCTCGAGGCGCGGCTGGGAGCGCTCGAGCTCGAGCTGGCGGATCCGCAGCTCTATGCGGAGCGACGCGACGAGGTCGCGGCCAAGCTCGCCAGCAAACAGCAGGGCAAGACCGAACTCGAGACATTGCTCGCACGATGGGAGTCGCTCGAAGCGCGCGCCGGCGCCACTGAGGCTACCTGACACCGATGCTCGCTCGACTCGCCGCGCTCGCGCTGATCTCGTGCCTGGCACTTCCTGCGCTCGCGCAGTCCGTCGACCCTCTGCTCCAAGTGCACGACGGTGATCCCTTGTTGCTCGCCAGTGTGGTCGAGCGTCTGGGGGATGCCGCGATCCTCGATCGCTTGAGTGACACCCATCCTCTGGCGGTGCGCTCGTTGGCTGTCCGCGCCACCCCGTTTCTGCACACCCCGGAGCAGGCGCTCGCGCCGCTTGCTGCGCTGTCGGCGTCGCGCGATCCCGATCTCGCGCCCACCGCGATGCGCGCGCTGCTGACCATCACCCGATCGATCACCCGCGCATCGCTCGATGCGCACGAAGACGACGGCACCTCGATCGAGGCTGCGCGCACGGCGCTGACGCAGCTCGCCACCGACGAGCACGCGCGCGTCGATCTGCGTCGCGCCGCCGACGCGGCGCTCGCGATGCTCGCCGCGCTCTGACGTGCTTGCGGGTGCGATGAAGGGTGTTGTCGATTCCCACTTGACGCTGCCAGAGCACTCCAACTACAGTTCGTCTGCCTCACCGTGAGGCAGACGGCAAAGGGGTTGTCATGGCTTCACGGGTTCTTCGTCCGGTTGATCGTTCGCTCATCGACCTCAGTGGTCTGAGTTCCGGCGGTGTCGCTACAGTTTTTCTCGCGCGGCGCATCGATGTCTCGGCCTTCACAGAGCTCGTCGCGTACTGGCGCTATCATCCTGGCACCAGCGCGAACCTCACCGCCGCGAGCTTCATCATCCACAACGACGGTTACACCTCCGAGGACCCAGGTGCGCTGAACGCTAGCAATCAGCCCGCGTTCCAGGTGCCTCTCGTCACGACTGACGTCAAGAACACCGCTGTCGGTGGGATGTTCGTGGTGCCGGTGTCCCAGTTCGGCTCGCTATTGTCACTGAGCCTCACCGCGACGGCTGCCGCGGTGACTACCCACCGGCTCATCGTCAGTATCGACCTGACTTGCAAAGAGTTCTGAGCAGCGATGGGCAAGCCTCGCATCGTGAGTCAGGCAAGCACGTCGCTACCACATCGGGTAGTGGCAGAGACTGATCTCGTGGGCCGACTCTTGGGCCGACCCGACGATGACTTCGCCGAGCGCATTCGAGATCTGGACGCCCTCGAGCAGGCGATTTACGCGGGCGCGGTGGGCGCGTCGGCACGCGAGCGACTGCTGTTGGACACCCTGAGGTTCGATGCGAGAGCGCCTGTCTGGACCAGACCGCGCGAACTTGGGCCCGAGCGTACGGACTGGTCCGGAGTAGATGGGTGGTATGGAGAAGGAGCGTCGAATCCACGGCCCTGGGGCACTCTCCAAGGGGGGCGGCTCAACTACGATGGTGGCAACGTCGCAACGATGGCGATCCCGGGTCGCGCGCCGCGCGACGATAGCGATCGCATCCGAGCCCGAGACCTTCTGAACCAGAGGCGGGAGCGAGCGGCGGACGATGCCGCGATCGTCGAGCGCGACGAGCGGGAGGCCGCCGCGCGCGAGGACGAGGCGCGGGCGCGGGAGGAGCGGGCGACAGAGTGGCGCGCGAGGATGTCCGAGGTAGCGGCGGAGATCGAGCGGCGCGCGCGCGCGAGTCCGAGCGCGGACGAGATCGCACCCGATCCCGAGGCCGACGCGATCTCCGACGAGGACATGGCGGACAGCTGGGAGGACCGTGGCAGAGACATCGAGATGATGCGCGTTCGAGATGAAGCCGAGCGGAGTCGTCGTGAACTGGATGACATCATCACGCGAGGAGGCGGTCGATGTCGGGACCACATGCCCGCCGACCCGGACGCCGGTCCACTAGACTACACCGGCTATTCCGCTTGGATTGCCTCGAGGGTAAGCGCGACCTATTGGAACCCTCCGAAGCGCGATCCGAGCGGACCGGGAGGTCGACCAACACCGGTCGGCTCGGGCGCCGTCGGCCCTCGGTTCTCCATGCCGGGCTTGGCTGACGAACCCGCCCGCATGATCGGAAGCCAGCTGTACGGTGGTCGCTGGACGAGCGGTCCAGGCGGTCGTCCGAAGCCAGAGTGACCCATGAGAACTCGAGTCGAGTTGGCGGGTGTGTGGTGGTGTGTTGTGCTGGTGGCCGGCTGCGGCGGGCGCGGGGAAGTCGAGCTGCCGGCACGGGAGAGCGTGGTGGAGGAGGCCGTCGCAACTCCGGAGGTCCCACTCGATGCGCGGGAGATAGCTGCACTGGTGGACGGCTACTATGCTGGTCTGACCTCCTTCGATGTCGAGACCACTACCTGGAATGAGGACCCGGTCCTTCGTACGCGTGGCAGGCTGCGAGTGCACCGGCCCGGTCGGTTCCGCTGGGAGGACCCTGTCTTGGCGCATCTGTCGGATGGGACGCGGATGGCAGCCCGCTTCCCCGATGGGACATGGCATGAGGGAATCCCTGCAGACTTCGATTGGAGTTATGGCGTGTTCACGGGGAGAATCACCCTGTCGCGCGACTACCTGTGCAGTCTCTCCGCCGGGCCCGCTCCCCCGGGCGTTGCCGTGCTCGTGGTCGAGCCGCGCGGGACCCTGGTACCAGAGGACGGCCGCCTCGTCCGCCTCACCGTCTCCCTCGCGGACGGCTCACGGGGAGCAATCCAGAGGATGGTGTCAGAGGTGGGTGCGGACCGAAACCGCGAGGACCTCGTGTTTCACCTCGAGACACTCCGACTGAACGAGCCCATCGAAGCGAGCGTGTTTGCGCTTTACCCGGACGAGGATCCGACCATCCCTCCCCCTCCACTCGAGGTCGGAGAAGCGCTACGCGAGCTTCGCTCCCGTGCAGCACCGAGCGAGACGAGCACCAGGGTAGATCGGGATCCGTGACACCGACGAAAGGCCTCGGGGCCTCAGCCCGCCTGCGGTGGTTGGCAGCCGATCAGTCGTAGCGCTCGCTGTGGACCTGTCTGCGGTCCAAGCCCAGCTCTCGGCGCAGCACCACGCGCACCTCAGTGATCATCCGCGAGAGCCCACAGACGTAGACGTGCGCACCGGGCAGCTCGGCGACGATCTCGGCCAAGTGGCGCTGCACGTAGCCGCGTCGCCCGATCCACGACGCGTCTGCCTGCGAGAGCGTAGGGAGGTAACGTATCCGTCCCGCCTCGGCCCAGCCTTCGAGCTCGCTCGAAAAGAGCAGGTCGTCGACATGTCGCGCGCCGAACAACAAGACCTGGGGCTGGCCCGAGGGCGCGGAGAGCTCGTCCTGAATCATCGCTCTCAGGGGTGCGAGACCGGTGCCGGTCCCCACGTAGAGCGCGGGGTGCGCTCGGTGTGTGGCTTCGCGCACGAAGAGACCGTTCGGCCCCAGGGTGTCCAACACCGCGCCCACCTCGATCGCGTGCAGCGCACTCGAGCCCGCACCTCCCTCGACCCGAGTGATCACCAGCTCGATCTGGGACGGCGTCGTCGCGCTAGGCGCCGACGCGATCGAGTAGTCGCGATCGAGATCCCCCGCCAAATACACCTTCACCCACTGTCCCGTCAGGTAGACGTAGGGCGCGCCGTCCTCGGTGCGCAGGGTCAGGTGGCGCACCAGCGGCGTCGCGTCGCGGGCCTCGGTGACCACGAAGCGACGACGATGAGCGGCGGGGCGAGGAAGGAACGTCACGCGGCGGATGGATGCGGCCCACTCCCCCGGCTGTCAATCGACGCGCTCGGTGGGCACGACGGGCTTTGACCCGTCCTTTCGTTGCCCCCACAGTCGCCGGCCGTGCCCTCTTCGCCGTCTCGCTCCGCTCGACCGAAAGCCAAGTCCACGCCGAGCCGGCCGACGGTCCGTCACGTGCCGGTGCCTTTCGGCACGTCGCTCACGCTGCACCGCTACGCCTTGGCGAACGGGCTCACGCTCTTGGTCCTCCCCGATCACAGCGCTCCCGTCGTCTCGTACCAGACCTGGTTCAAGGTCGGTTCGCGCCACGAGCATCCGGGCAAGACGGGGCTCTCGCACCTGCTCGAGCACCTGATGTTCCTGGGCACCAAGCGCTACCCTGAGGGCGACTTCGATCAGTTGCTGGAGAACGCAGGCGCAGAGAACAACGCGTCCACCTGGACCGATTGGACCCAGTACCACGAGAACCTACCCACCTCGGAGTGGCCCCTGGCGGTCGAGCTCGAGGCGGACCGGATGCGGGGCATCGCGGTGAGCCCGAAGCGCTTCTTGTCGGAGCGAGACGTGGTCATCAGTGAGCGCCGCGATCGGGTGGACGACGACATCGAGAGCGCGGCGAGCGAGGTGCTCTACAAGACCGCGTTCGGTGCGCGACATCCCTATGGCTGGCCGACGATCGGCTGGATGGAGGACCTGACCGAGATGACCCGGGCCGACGCGCTGGCCTACTACCGGGCGCACTACGCGCCGAACCACGCCACCGTCGTAGTGGCTGGCGATGTGGTCCCCGCGGACGTCGTACGAAGGGTCACCCGCGCATACGGTGATCTTCCGGCCTCCGCACGCCCCGCCGAGATGCGGCCGAGGGCTGCGGCGCTCAAGGCGCCCAAGCGCAAGATCCTGCGCCTCTCGACGCCCACCCGAAAGGTGCTCTGCGGGTGGCACGCCCCGCCATACGCGGCGCGGGATCACGCGGTGCTCTTCGTCGCGCTTCAGGTGCTCTGCGGCGGCCGGAGCTCACGTCTCTACCAAGCGCTGGTCCGCGATCTGGAGCTAGTGCAGGAGGTCCGGATGTCGGCGTCGCCGTTCGAGCTGGGCTCGCTCGCCGATCTCTGGCTCTCGGCGCGCGAGGGCAAGCGGATCGAGAAGGCGCTGTCGGTCGCGGACACCGAGATCCGACGCCTCGGTGAGCGAGGTCCTTCGGCCCGCGAGCTCACCAAAGTGAAGAACCGCGTGGAGCTCGGCTTCCTCGGAGGCATGGAGACCGCCTCCGGAAAAGCGGAGCAGATAGGCCTCGCCGCGACCATCACCGGCGACCCCTGCCATGCGTTCACCCGCCTCGAGGAGCTGCGGAGCGTGACCGCCGCCGATGTGCGTCGGGTGACGCGCGCAGTCCTGTGCGACGCGCCGCGTGTCCATATCGACGTCCTGCCGAGGGGGCGCTCGTGAGCCGCGCGCGATCGGGCGAGCTCGCCTGGCAGACCCGCGCGGGCACGCCCGTGCTCGCCGAAGTGAGCGACGCGCTGCCGCTGGTCGACGTGAGCTTGGTCTGCCGCTTCGGCGCGCTGATCGATCCGCCGGGCAAGGAGGGCACCGCGCGCTTGCTGGTGCGCCTGCTTCGCTCGGGCGCCCGTGGCCAGAGTGTGCGTCGGTTCGACGAGGCGATCGAAGCCCTGGGCGGATCGCTCTCCGCCGAGGTGGCCCACGGTGGCGCCCGCTTCAGCGGCGCGGTGCTGGCCAAGAACCTCGCGCCGTTCCTCGAGCTGGTGATCGGATCGATAGCCCAGCCCGCCATGCGCAAGGCCGATCTGGACGAAGCCCGCCGCGAGAGCGAGGCCGAGCTCATCGCCCGGCAGGATGACGATCGCTGGCTCGCGGCGCGCTCGTTTCGCCCCCACCTCTTCGGCGCCCATCCCTACGGTCGGTCCCCGTTCGGCACGCTGCGATCGCTGCCTCGCATCACCCTCCGCCATCTCGAGGAGGCGCGGCAAGCTCACGTCCATGCGCAGAACCTCATCGTGGGCCTGGCAGGCGACATCGACGAGGGCTCGGTGGGTGCGCTGCTGGAGCGATTGCTCGCGCCCTTGCCCCGTCGCGGGGAAGCGCCCCGGACGGCTCCGCCGGTCGTGGCGCAGAAGGGTCGCCGGGTCCTCTTCATCGACAAGCCCGAGCGCACCCAGGTGCAGCTCCAGATAGGTACGCTTGCTACCCGCTTGCGCGATCCCCGCTTTCACCCGCTGCTCGTCGCGAACACCGCGTTCGGCGGCAGCATGACATCGCGCTTGATGCGCGCCGTGCGGGTAGAGCGGGGCTACAGCTACTCGGCGAGCGCGCGCATCGGCGCCGATCAACAGCGCGAGGCCTTCTCGATGTACACCCACCCCGCCCCCGATGAGGCGGCGGCTTGTGCTCGGCTCGAGCTCGAGCTCTTCGAGGACTGGGTGACCAAGGGGCTGACCGCCGCCGAGCTCGCGCAGGCGCGCAGCTATCTGGTGAAGAGCCACGCGTTCGAGCGAGACACGCCGTTCAAGCGCCTCGAGCCCCGCCTCGACGCTGCGCTGCACGGGCTGCCGCGATCGTTCTGGGCGGGCTTCGTCGATCGGGTTCGACAGACCACGGTGCGCGTCGCCAACGACGCGACCCGGTCGGTGCTGTCCCCGTCCGATGTCGCGATCGTTGCGCTGGGAACCGGCGACGCGATCGCGACCGCGATGGAGAAGCTACCGGGCGTGAGCACGCTCTCTCGCGTCGCCTACGACGCAGTGGCGCTCGGCGAGTGACCGCTGCCGGCGACCTCCGATCGTCACGGTCCTTACACGCTGCCGACTGCGACAGGTCGGCACGGCGTTCGATCAGCCTGGAATCTGGGAGCGCATGGGGCATTCGCCCAAGCTGAGCCCCGTGGCACATCGGTTGCGACTCAGGGATTCACCTCGTCCCCCAACACACTACGCGTGCGTTTGGTGACGGGGCATCTCGTAGCTCCCGGAGTACCTAGACCCTCTTTCTTTCCTCCATCGACCCACTCCATCGACCCACCGAGCGCGCGCCGTGAAGGACTCATTTGACAAGCCGGTAGGCTTGGGTCCTACTCCGCCGCCTCTCAGCCCGGCCCCGGCCAGGCTGTCGTGTGGATGCGTGCTGCGCTGTCGCCGCGTCTTTGCGACCGCCTTCGCTCCCCGACTCTTCTGCGATCCGGTTCTGCTGACGACTGCTTCTCGCGAGCTCCAACCACTCTGGCTCGCCACTTCTTTCCTGCCTCGGACATTTACGGAGACGGCTCGGTGACGAACAACGCACTCCCCGCTCGCAAGAGCCACCGCACCCACGCCGATCACGTCATCACTGACCGGATCGTCGCGCTCGCCTGCCTCACCGCCTTCGGCTGCCTCACCGTCGCGGCGCCAGCGCTCCTCGCGCCGAGCGTCGTGTTGGCGCAGGACTCAGACGACACTGACGTCGCATCCGACCCCAGCGCGGGTCTGTCCGACCCGACCACGGCGACGCCCGAGCCCGATGGATCGCCCGAGACCCTCGGCACCCTCTCAGGCGACGGTGAGGGTGAGGACGAAGCCCGAACGGCCGAAGAGGAAGAGGAAGACGAAGAGGCCCGGGAGGAGGCGGCAGACGACGCAACCGAAGACGCCTCCGAGGAAGTCAGCGACGAGGACGAGAGCATCGAGGAACGCATCGAGGGAGCGATGGAGGCGCAGGCCGAGAACGAACCCCTCGCGTGGCGGAACAGCTTCTTCACCTGGACCCAGGGCCTGACGTTCAACACCCTCGTTCGCGACGGACAGCAGACCTACAACCCGACCTACTACTGGTCGTTCGGCCTGCTGCCGCGCTGGTACCTCGACGCGCGCCTCTTCTTGATCGCGAGCGTCGGCGTCTCCTACGAGCTCACCGACTCCGACGGCGACACCTTCAACCACGAACTCGCGCTCAGCGATGCATTGGTCGAGCTGCGTTACACGGCCGTGGTCGACCGCTTCGTGTTCATCCCAGCGATTCGCCTCACGGTTCCCACCTCGAAGGCGAGCCAGGCGGCGCAGCGCTACTTCAACACCGGCATCGGCCTGACGAGCGTCCTTCAGATCCCGGAGTTCCTCTCGTCCAACATCGCGCTTGGTCTCTCGTACCGGCGTTGGTGGGCAGGCTCGAACGTCTCGCTGGCCCAGAACCCGTACCCGGGTGGTGAAGCCTTCGGGAGCCGCTTCGGCGCTAGCGGCGCCTTCGACGCCACTTCGGGCGATGTGGGCTCGACGTTCACCAGCGGGATGGGCGGCGCCGCCAATGCGGTGGACCGGCTTCTCGTCGCGTTGACGTTCAACGTCACCCCAGTGTCGGGCCTCACGCTTACCCTGCAGGGCTTGATGGTCTTCGATCGCGCGGACGATCTGGCCGCTGGCAGTCTGGGTTGCGAGAACATCCTCACCACGCCGTGCGGCTCGACGCACGAGGTCCCGTTCGACCCCAACCAGTCCCGCTGGCGCGCGTTCACCTACTTCACGCTCGCCGCCGCGTACGACGTCCAGCCCTGGCTGAACCTCCAGCTCGGCGTCGCGAACTCGGCCGTGATCGCGCCGCTCTACAACGACGATGGCAGCGTTCGCAGCCCGTTCAACCCCGATTCGCAGGTCTATCTCTCCGCTACCGTCACCCTCGATGGCATCTACCAGGCCATCACGGCTGGCGGCGAGGACGACGGCCTCACTCCTGAGCAGCGCCAGCGTCGTCGTCAGGGTCTCGCCTCGCTCGAGCTCGACGAAAGTCGCGATCTGGAGGGCTCAGCCCACGAAGATGAAGAGGCACTCAACACCCGTACCCTGGTTGGGTTCTGAGGCCCTCATGAATAACGTTTCCGCACCCCTGACGAACCACGACCTGAAGATGCCCGATCTCAAGATGGAGAATCGAACGATGAACGGACTCACCCGAACTGCCACGGGCCGCGCGCTGGGCTTCATGCTCGCCGCGGCTTCCGTCCTCGGCATGGGCGGCGCCTTCGGCGGCTGCGGAGAAGGGCGCGCGCCCATCAACAACGTTCTGTCGAACGTCGTGGAGAAGAGCGCATTCACTGGCTCTTGGTACATGACCGAGCAGGTCATCGACTTCGACTACGAGGCCGCGGCTCTCGGCTTCGTGGGGGAGATATCGACGGACGGCACCTCCGGCGGCTACGCCATGGTCCGCATCCGCTGGGTCATCGACCAAGAGACCCTCTACGCTTTCCGTGACTACCGGACAGTCGGCGACGCAGAGAGCCCCTTCGAGGCGGCGCCGGACGGCTACCTCGGCGAGCCCGTCGCCGCCTACCGCATCTCGAGCCACTTCGACATCCGCCGCGCCTACAACCCGACCACGGGCGAAGAGCTCAACGTGGTGCAGGAGAACACCACAGATCAACGCTGGTGGGAGCGCCGGTTCATGCGCGTCGACTGGTCGCGCAACCTGCTCTCGGGCTGGTACGGCACCTCGGCCGAGCTCTCGGAGGTGTTCGGCAGCGTTCGTCGCGAGGCCACCGACCTTTTCGTGCAGAGCGTCTCCAACTTCCCCGCCGACTGGCGTCCCCAGTTCCTGATGATGAGCTGCGACGGTCCCGACGACACCTCGGAGGACTGCCGCGAGAACGATCGCCTATGGGCCCGTGACTACCCCGCCGACGAGCTCTACTCGTTCAACTTCGTCACCCAGCAGCTCTGGTCGCCCACCAGCGCGTTCTGCGGCGCGACCAACTGCGCGAGCGTGTTGACCTCGATCCGTACCTCGTTCCTCCGGGTCAGCGACACCCGCGAGTACGTCCCGGAGAACTTTGACGACGCGCTCTTCGAGCGTGCCGGCTACTTCCGGATGGAGCGCGACACGTACGACGCATCCAGCTCGGCTGGCGACCCTGCGTGGGGCATGACCGATTTCGTCAACAACGCGATCTTCCGCCACAACATCTGGACCGACTGGGTGGATGACGCGGGCAATCCCGTTCCGTACGCCGATCGGGGCGTCCGCCAGATCATCTGGCACACCAGCCGAGAGCTACCGACCCACCTGATCCGCCCGGCCTTCGAGGTCGCTGGCGAGTGGAACTCGGTGCTGATGGGTACCGTCCGAGTGCGCCGTAACCTGACCGTGCCGGAGTATCCGCGCGTCGAGTGCCAGAGCGACGACCCCGCCGGCTACTGCTTCTGCCAGAACGGCCCCGGTCCCGACGGCCGCGTCGGCACCGCCGACGACGCCACCCTTCAGCCCGACCTGACAGGCGACGGACAAGGTGACTGCGAGGGTCACTACGATCCGTTCGAGACGGCCGCTGAAGCGACCGCTCGCGGCGTCATCAACCCCTACCAGTGCTGGGTCAACGACAGCGGTATCCGTCTCGACGGCAGCGAGGGCGCGTTTGAACCCGACCTGAACAACCCCGCGCTGAACAGCGACATGTTCGACAACTGGGTGAACGCCAACATGGAAGGCGCCGAGTGCGTCGTCACGTTGCGCGTCAACGGCTGCAACGTGCCGGCGGTCACCGCCAACGAGGGGACCACCGATGGTCTCGAGTGCCAGGAGCGCGGTGACATCCGCTTCAACCTCCTCAGCTACGTCGATCAGCCGGGCACTCCCTTCCTCGGCGTCGCCCAGTTCCGGGCCGACCCCGTCACTGGCGAGCTGCTCGGCACCGACGCCAACATCGGTGGCCCCGCCCTCGAGGGGTACCGGACCCGCGCGCTTCAGGCCTTCGACCTCGTGTCGGGCCGGCTGACCGACGCGGAGTTCTACACGGGCGAGGACATCCGCGCGTACCTCGAGTACGCCGGCCGCGTCGATCTCCCCGCGCCTCCCCGGATCGACTTCAGCGTCGCACTCGAGGCGGGTCTCGAGGGTGACCCGATCGTCGCAGAGGAGATCCACAACCGGATGGACGCCATCATGGAGCGCGCCGAGACGCTCCAGGGTCCCGAGGGCCGCGCGCGGATCTTCGACCGTCGCGAGATGCTGGCCGGCAGTGACATCGAGCGCCGCCTGCTCGAGAACACCGAGTCGCACGTGCTCGCTGGGATCGACGAGATCGACGCCTTCGGCGCACCCGGGATGTCCGACGATGATCTCCTCGCGCTCGCCTCGCCGTTCCGCGGGAACTTTGAGGACATGATCAACGAGACCAGCGAGCTGCAGACGCGGCTTGCGGTGCTCGGCATGCACATGCCGGAGAACTTCACCGACGACTCGGTGCTCTGGTACGTGAACCGTGTCAGCTCGGCGGGCTGGACCCGCGCTCGGGTCGAGTTCGACCTCAACCGTCGGCTCTACCGCCAGACCGAGATCCACGAGGTTGGTCACTGCATGGGCCTGCGCCACGACTTCGGTGGCAGCACCGACATCGGCAACTACTCGCCCGACTACTACCTGATCCAGGACGTGCTGCCGCTGCCCGACCCCCGCGACTTCGATGTTGATGGTGACATCGGCCTCTCTTACGAGGAGCAGCGGCTCTACGAGACGGCCTACTCCTCCGTCCGGCAGAACCGTGAGCTCGCCGGCATCGACGGGTCGATGACCTCATCGATCATGGATTACACGGCGAACTGGTACCAGCGCATCCAGGGCTCGGGACGCCACGACTGGATGGCGATTGCGCTGGGCTACACCGGCATGGTCGACGTGTACGACCGCGGCGCTGCGCCGACGGTCCCCCTCGCCGACGTCAACCCGTCGAACTCGATCCGCGCGTACGCGACGTTCTACATGGGCGGCGAGACCTGCACCGCGGACTCGGACTGTCCGTACTCGGCGGGTGGTGCGCGCGCGGGCGATCTCACCACGGCGAACCGCGACGGCAGCCTGATGCAGACCTGCGTCTCACATCCGACGGTCGCCTCGCGCCAAGTGTGCAGCAACTACGACGACGACGCGGCCGCCGTGCTCGACGCCGCGGGAGCCGGTACGCGCTACCTCCCCATCAACTACCGCTACTGCGAAGACTACCGGTCTGGAACGCGCACCCTCCCGTGGTGCAACACCTTCGATGAGGGCGACAGCTTCCGCGAGATGGTGCGCAACGCGATGGAGGGCTACGAGCGCAGCTATGTGTTCTCGGCCTTCCGCCGCTACCGCAGGACGTTCGGCATCGGCGGCTACATCAACGGCCTGCTCCGGTACCTGTTCCCGATGATCAACATCCAGCAGAACCTGCTCTACCGCTACCAGTTCGACCCAGAGTTCCGGAACGAGCACGGCGCGTTCGGATTCGAGGACGAGTTCCTGGCGACAGCCGACGTGCTCAACTTCATGGCGCGCATCATGGCCTCGCCCGGCATCGGCTCGTACCGATACGACCGCGACTGGGATTGGTTCGAGCGCGCCAGCCAGGACCCCGAGGCCCCAGGCGCCAACCTCAGGGTGCGCATCGGCCAGGGTCGCTTCTTCCAGTCGATCTACCAGTCGGGTCTGACCGGCATCAACCGCATCGAGCGGGTCGGCTCGTTCATCGACAAGATCATCACCATGCAGCTGATGACCGTCCGGGGTCTCTCGCCCTTCTACGGCCCGGACGCCATGTTCTATACGAACTTCTACGACATCTTCCCGGTGGAGATGAACCAGCTGTTCACGGGCATGATCGCCGATGACGCCGATGCCTACATGCCTCGGGTGCGCTGCGGCTCGGGCACGTTCCCGACCTGCACGGACCCTCAGCTGGTCTACATGGACTTCTATCGGGGTGACTGCTTGACCCCTGGGTCCACCAGCTGCCGCCCCAACCCGGCGGACGTGACTTACAACCGTCCCGAGCTCACCACGGTGAACGGCGGCGACAGCTTCCTCCTCCAGTCATACGCGACCATCTATGGTCTGAGCGAGTTCCCCATCTACTACGACACCACCTTCGAGTCGCAGATGTTCCTCTGCATCGAGGGCACGGGGGACTGCACCGCGCCGGCCGCGACCGCGGTCGAGGGCGTGGACTACGTGAGGCACACCTCCCCCCGCTTCGGTCTGAGCTACCTCGCCTGGCAGCTCGATCCCTCGGGACGCAACGAGGCGTCCATCGCCTTCGCGATGGTCACCGAGGCACGCAACGCGGGCAACATCGCGTTCATCCTCCGGGATCTTCGCGGTGACTTCGGCGGCGCGCCCAACAACATCGCCAACCTGAGCGCAGCGCAGCTCGCGACCCTCGCCGCGATCCCGTACACCATCCCCCGCACCACGACGTCGGCCATCGACAGCGCCCGGGTGGACACCGAGATCGATCGCCTCACCGATCGCTCGGAGGGTCTCGAGTCCTTCTTCAACTACGTGGTCCAGCTGGAGCGCCAGTTGGGCATCGTGTTCCCGGCCATCTACCGCCGCATCGAGCTCTGAGGAGAACGACCATGACCCAGAGCTCCAACATACTTCCCGGCCACGCCCCCTCCGAGGACACCATGCGTCGCAATCGTCTCTCCCTGGTCCTGTGGATCGCCGCGCTCTGCCTGAGCATCGGTGTCGCAGGCTGCTTCGAACGGCTCGATACGGTGAATCGGGTTCAGACCAACCTGATCGACAAAAGCGTCTTCGAAGGCGACTGGTGGTACACGCGCACCATCGTCGACGTGTCGGACGACGCCCAGTACGCCATCGGTGCGGCTGGCGCGTTCCGGCCTTGGCCCGGCGCCACCTCGAACTTCGACATCGCGTCGCAGTCCGGCGTGATGGGCCGCATTCGCTGGTCGATCGACGAGAACTTCCTCTACGCTTACCGTTCGAGCGAGATCATCGTGGGCTCGAACGCCGACATTGGCGACGCCGACTTCCACGGCTCACCTCTGGCGGCGTACCGAATCAACGGCCACGTGGACGTTCGCCAGGAATTCAACCCCGTCACCGGTGAGGCGAGCAACGTCATCTCGGAGAGTTCCGACCGCCAGTGGTACGACCGTCAGTACGTGCGCGTCGATTGGTCACGCAACATGGTGAGCTTCGGCCTCTTCGGCGACTCGCTGCAGATCGAGGAGCTCTTCGGGATGTTCCGGCGTGAACCGGTGGCGCTCGGCATCACCGACGAGGGCAACTCCAGCATGGAGGACCCCTACACGAACCTTCCGGCCGAGTGGCGCCCTCAGTTCGTTCGTATCGGCGAGGACCCCGAGTATCGGTTCGCCGCCGAGTGGAACCCCGCCGACGCGGAGACCGTCCACTACATGTCGTTCGTGACCCGTGACATGTGGACGCCTCTGGATTGTCCGTTCCCGGCGGTCGCGTGCGGAACCTCGGTCGTGCTGACGAGCCGGGAGGCCTTCCTCCGCATCCCGCCGAACCACGAGTACGCCGTGGAGACGTTGGCGAACTCCGAGTACGATCGCTTCGGCATCATCCGCACCGAGAGCCGCACCTACCTTCGCGGTGGCCTCTCGCGGGAGGAGCTCGGCATCTGGTGCAACCTCGACACCGAGTGCGAGACCGGCGTGTGCAACGAGGGAACCCACCTCTGTGAGGGCGGCCTCTCGGACGAGCTCGGCGAGACCGACTTTCTCACGTACTACCGGCTTCGCCACAACTTCTACTCCGACTCGCTCACCGACACCGAGTGCATCGCGGACTGGCAGTGCAGCGAGCGCTTCACCGTCCGGACCGACACGGACGGGGACGGGATCCCGGACACCGAGAGCCCGTTCGACTTCGACGGCGACGGCGTGCGCGATGGCGGCTCGCTCTGCGATGCGGCGGCCCGTCGCTGCACCATCCCGATCGCTGCGCGTCCCACCCGTGCGGTGCACTACCGCATGAACCGCGGCTACCCCACGCACCTACTCCGCTCCAGCTACCAGCTGTTCAGCTTCTGGAACGAGGCATTCATGCGCGGTCATCGCGAGGCGACCGGACGCGCAGCGCCCGACGTCGGCAGTGCGCGGGTCACCTGCCAGTCGGCGGACCCCACCCAGTACTGCTTCTGCTCGGACGGAACCCGCGGCGGCGGAGTCCGCGCGGCCGAGGTCGCGAGCACCGGTCCCGACGCGAACACCTGCCCGTACCAGTACGACTTCTTCGTGCCCCCGACGGCGCAGCCCGCCGAGGTAGTCGACCCCTACGACTGCTGGATCGCGGGTCCTGGCGATGCCCCCATTGCCGACGTGGCCAATCCGACGGAGTACGGCGACTACGACGCGGCGACCTGGTCGCAGCTCCACTTCATGGGCACCGAGTGCCTCCTGGTGCTCGATGTGAACTCGTGTGATCGCGACCCGGCGCTGGCCGAGGACCCGAACAACTGCGAGCAGCTCGGCGACATCCGCTACCAGTTCATGAACTACATCACCCAGCCCGTGGACTTCTGCGGCGTGATGCAGCCCAACCAGGATCCGATCACGGGTGAGGCCATCATCTCGCCGATCAACATGGCGGGTCAGTGTCTCGACACCTTCTCCACCGCCCCGCTGATCTACTGGCCTCTGCTTCGCGGCGAGTCATCCGAGCTGATCGAGGACGGCGAGGACATTCGCTCCTACTTCGACTCGCTGGGTCGGGTTCGTCCGCCGACGGGCGTCGCGCCTGGGGCGGATCCTGGTACCGCGCTCGAGGGTGAGCGCCCAGTGCTCCCGAGCGACGCGGCCGCGTGGCTCGACGAGCTCATGGGTGACCGTGAGGACATCCTCTCCCGGCTGCATGGCCCCGAAGGCCGAGCGTCGCTGTACAGCGACCGAATGCACAACGCTCATGGCAGCCCGCTGGAGACCCGGCTCGCGAGCGCGATGGCGGCCGAGGGCTTCCCGGCCCTCAGCACCAGCGAGTCGATCGCGGCCGGTGCAATGGACAGCCGCAGCGTCCGCCCTGCGACCGTCGACGTGGGCGACGAGGAGACCCGGGACCGGCTCTCGCCTTTCAGCGACAACTTCCTCGACTCGATGATGCTCGACCAGCGGCGTGAAGAAGCGCTGCTCGCGAGCGGGACCTGCATGATGATGCCCCGCCAGGCGCTGGTGTATCAGTCCCAGTACAACCAGTACTGGGCGACCGCCTTCACCGGCTACGACCTCAACACGGCGCGCATCCGCTGGACGCAGGCCTGGCATCTCGCGGTGATGCAGCACGAACTGGGTCACGGCCTGGGCCTCGAGCACAACTTCGCGGGTACCTTCGACCGCGATCACTACCTGCCTGCGGCGTTCAACATCATGGTGGAGAACCCCCTTCCCCGGTACAACGACTTCGACGACAACACCGACGGCGACATCACCACGACCGAGTACGCCGCCTACCTCGCGGAGCTCGAGCGGGTCCGCGCAGTCCGTAACACCGCGGGCCTCGGCAACTACAGCGCGTCCACCACCATGGACTACCCCGGCGATCTCTCGGATATCTTCGGGATCGGCTACTACGATCGCGCGGCCGTCTACTTCAACTACTTCAATGAGGTCGAGGCCTTCGACGGCGATCCCCGCTTCCGCGATCCCACCTCGTCGCTCAACGGGATCCTCCGATCCGACGAGCACACCCGCACCCTGATGACCTGGTATCGAGGCGGAGAGTCCTGCTCAGTCGACACCGACTGTCCCCACTCGACCGCGGCTACGGGCGGCACTATCGCCGGTCAGGCGATCACCCAGCACTGCGTGACCAATCCCCGCTTCACCTCCGTCCCGGTGGCCTGCGGCGGCGCCGAGCACTGCATCTGCTCCTCGTACGACGACGACTTCGTGGACTACATCAACGCGCCTTCCGCGGTGAACGACACTGACGGCGACGGCGAGCTGGATCATTGGCCGGTGGACTACATGTTCTGCTCAAATCCACGGCTTAACGACATCTCGTGGTGCAGCGTGTACGACGCGGGCGAGTCGTTCCTCGAGGCGGTCAACAACATGCGGGTCCAGTGGACCTACTCCTACCCCACTGGGTACTTCCGGCGCTTTCGACGGGGCTTCATGGCGGGGAGCCGGGCCCAGCGCTCCATCGTCGACGCCGCGAAGATCTACCAGCACTTCTTCTTCCGCTACTTCAACGAGCCGACCTTCCGTTCCGACGTGGGTCCGCTTGGGTTGAACGATCAGCTCGACGCCTCGGCGGCGGCGATGAACTGGCTCGCCGAGCTGGCGTCGCTCCCCGACGTCGGCAGCTACGCCCTCGATCCCGACACCAACACCTACGTCCGCATGGGCGAGGAGATGGACATGCCGGGTTCGGACATGTCGATCCCGGTCGGCACCGGCTACCACATGTGGTCGCGCTACCAGGAAGGTGCCCTCGGGTTCTTCCGGCTCGAGCGCTCCGGCGTCATGTGGGACAAGCTTTTTGCCCTGCGCGCGCTCACCGTCCGTGACTGGAACCTGAACTTCACCATCGACGAGCGCTACTTCATCAACTTCTACGATCTGTTCCCCGGTGAGATGACCGAACTCTTCGGCGGCTACATCATCGACGACCCGGCGTGGTACGCACCCCGCGTCACGAGCGTCGACGCCTCGGATCGCCCGTCGATCGAGTACGTCAATCTCTATCGTGGGCGATGCAACCCGGGAGGCGGGGTCGCGCCCTGCCGCCCCGACATCCGCGACGCCTACACCGATCCCATCATTGGCAGCACCAGCAACGACATCCTGCGGACCTACGCGGCGGTGTTCGCGCTCTCGGAGTTCCCGGTCTTCTACGACACGTCGTGGGAGCGCCGCCTCTCGGTCTTCACTCTGGACAACGGCGATGGCTGGACCATCCCCAACATCCAGAACGACGGCACCGCGACCTGTGGCTACCGGACCACCATCCCGGGCAGCACCCATCTCGTCTGCGCGACCCCCGACACGGCGGACTACATCATGTACACCTCGAACCGGGTGCACACGACGTATGTCGCGGTGAAGGTGCGCACCGAGGTGCAGAACCCTGGCCTCGAGCAGGAGCAGCTCGGCTTCGAGCTCCTCCTTCGCCTCACCGTGGCGTCGGATCGCATCGCGCTCCTGACCGATGGGCGGGTCCTCACTGCGGCCGAGCGGCTGGAGCTGACGAACCTCCGAGAGCAGCTCGTCCACGACGAGTCGTTCCTCATCACCCTGATCGAGATTCAGCGGATGTTCGGCATCAGCAGCTGGCTCTGATCGAGTAGCTGGCGCTCCTCCAGAGGGATCATCAGCGCACAAGCGACGCGCCGCCCGGGCAACCGAGCGGCGCGTCGTCGTTTGGGTCTGGTTCATCGCGTCGTGCGACGACGCAGCGCGGCGTGCGCGAACGCTTCCGCCAGTCGGGCGAAGCCGTGTAGGCTGCCGCGCCCTGGCGACCCCAACGGGTCCCCACACCTCGGAGGTTTCTGTGAGCTCGAAAGAGGAGCTGCTTGGCTACTACCGGCAGATGCACCTCATCCGCCGCGTCGAAGAAGAAGCGGCCCGCGCCTACGTGCAAGGCAAGATCGGCGGCTTTCTCCACCTCTACATCGGTCAGGAAGCGATCGCGGTGGGGTGTGAGGCGGCGCTAGAGAAGACCGACTTCGTCATCACCACCTACCGCGACCATGGCTTCGCGCTGGTCCGCGGCACGCCCCCTGGCGCGGTGATGGCCGAGCTCTTCGGCAAGGACACCGGCTGCGCTCGGGGCCTGGGCGGCTCGATGCACATGTTCGATGGTCCCAACCGCTTCTTGGGCGGTCACGGGATCGTGGGCGGGCACTGCGCGCTCGCGGCGGGCGTGGCCTTTCGGAGCAAGTACCTGGGCAGCAGCGACGTGGTGGTCTGCTTCTTCGGTGAGGGAGCGACCAACATCGGCGGCTTCCACGAGGCGCTCTCGCTCGCGGGCCTCTGGAAGCTCCCGGTCGTGTTCGTCTGCGAGAACAACCTCTACTCCATGGGCACCCCGCTCGAGCGGACCATGCCGGTGAAGGATCTCACCGACAAAGCGCCCGGCTACGGGATGGCCCGCGATCGCTTCCAAGGTCAGGACGTGCTGGAGGTGAAGAAGCGCCTGGGCGCGGCGATCGAACGCGCTCGCACGGGCGAGGGACCGACCCTCGTCGAGATCATCACCTACCGCTTCCGCGGCCACTCGATGTCGGACCCCGGCAAGTACCGCACGGCAGAGGAGGTCGAGGAGCGCAAGAAGAGCGGCGACCCTTGTCAGATAGCGCGCACCAAGCTCCGCGAGATGGGCGTGAGCGACGACGAGCTGACCGCGCTCGACGCCAACGTCGAGGCCGAGGTGCAGGCTGCCATCAAGTTCGCCGACGAGAGCGCGCCCGCCCTGGAGGCGTCGATGCATCACTTCGTGCTCGCGTCCGACGCTGCGAATGCGGCAGGTCACGAAGGGGAGGCCAGCTGATGCGTGAAGTGACCTACCGCGATGCGCTCCGCGAGGCGATGGCCGAAGAGATGCGTCGTGACTCGACCGTCTTCGTGATGGGGGAAGAGGTCGGCTACTACCAAGGGGCCTACAAAGTCACCCGCGGTCTGCTCGAAGAGTTCGGTGCGGCGCGCGTTGTCGACACCCCGATCGCAGAAGCCGGTTTTGCGGGCGTGGGCGTCGGCGCTGCGATGACGGGGCTGCGTCCCATCATCGAGTTCATGACCTGGAACTTCTCGCTCGTGGCGTTCGATCAGATCGTCAACAACGCGGCGAAGATGTACCAGATGAGCGCCGGTCAGTTCCGGGTGCCCATCGTGTTCCGTGGGCCCAACGCGACGGCCAAGCAGGTGGGCGCGCAGCACAGCCACGCGGTCGAGCCGTTCTACACGAACGTGCCCGGCCTTCACGTCGTGTATCCGTCGACGGCGCGGGACGCCAAGGGCCTGCTGAAGACCGCGATTCGCTCCGATGATCCTGTGGTGTTCCTCGAGGGCGAGACCCTCTACGGACTCAAGGGCGAGCTGCCCGACGAGGCGGAGGACGAGACCATCCCCTTCGGCAAAGCGCGCATCGCGCGCGAGGGCAAGCACGTCACGGTCGTCACGTGGGGTCGCCCCTACTGGACGGTGATGGAGCTGGCGAAGCAGTACGCGAAGGAAGGGATCGAGCTCGAGGTGATCGACCCTCGGACCCTGCGTCCCCTCGATCACGAGACCATCGTGGAGAGCGTGAAGAAGACGAACCGCTGCGTCGTGGTGCACGAGCACTGGTCGTTCGGTGGTCCGGGCGCGGAGATCGTCGATCGGGTGCAGCGCGAGGCGTTCGACTACCTCGATGCGCCGGTGCTGCGCGCCAGCAACCTCGACATCCCGATGCCGTATGCGGCGCATCTCGAGCAGAAGGTGATCGTGGACGCGGCACGCATACGCGAGACGATCCAGAAGGTCCTCTACGCACGAGGAGAGAACCATGGCTGAGATCGTAGGGCTCCCGAAGCTCTCTCCCACGATGGAGGAGGGCACCCTGGCCCGCTGGGCCAAGAAGGAAGGCGACGAGATCGCGATGGACGATCTCATCGCCGAGGTCGAGACCGACAAGGCCACGATGGAGTGGCGCGCGTTCGACAAGGGCGTGCTCCTCAAGATCCTGGTGGCCGAGGGGACGACGCTCGCTCCCGACACCCCGGTCGCGATCATCGGGCAGAAGGGCGAGGACATCGCCGCGTTGCTCGAGAAGCTCGGCGCCGGCGCGGCCAAGGCATCGCCGCCCGCCAAAGCTTCTCCTCCTGCCGAAGCATCGCCACCCGCCGAAGCTTCTCCTCCTGCCGAAGCATCGCCACCCGCCGAAGCTTCTCCTCCTGCGGAGGAGCCCGTGCCCGCGAGCCCGGCGGCGCAGGCCGTCACGCGCGACGCGCCCGCCGAGGCCAGCGTCTCCAAGCCGACACGCACCGCCGATGGACGGGTGATGGCTTCCCCGCTGGTTCGCCGCATGGCGCGCGAGCACGACTTCGATCTCTCGGACGTCGCTGGCTCGGGCCCCCACGGCCGCATCATCAAGCGCGATCTCGACGCGGCGCTCGCGGCGCCCAAGCCGACCGCGACGACCAGCGCTCGCGCGGGCCGTCAGCCGCCGGTGGAGCAGCCGCTCTCGCAGATGCGCAAGACGATCGCGCGTCGGCTCACCGAGTCCAAGCAGTCGGTCCCCCACTTCTATCTGACCATCGACGTCGACGCCGAGGCGCTCCATCAGGCGCGCATTCGGGTGAACGCCGAGCTCGAGGCCGCCGGCGAGAAGGTCTCGGTCAACGACTTCCTCCTCAAGGCCGTCGCGCTCGCGCTGCGCAAGGTCCCCACCGCGAACGCGTCGTTCGCAGGGGATAGGATCCTCCTTCATCAGAACGTCGATCTCTCGGTCGCGGTCGCCGTACCGGACGGGCTGTTGACCCCGGTCGTGCGGGACGCCGATCGCAAGTCGGTGCTCGAGATCGGCAAGGAGGTCCGCGAGCTCGCGGGCCGCGCCAAGAACAAGAAGCTGAAGCCCGAGGAGATGACGGGCGGGACCTTCTCGGTGAGCAACCTCGGGATGTTCGGCATCGAGGAATTCTCGGCCGTCATCAACCCGCCGGAGGGCGCCATCCTCGCGGTTGGTGCGGTGCGCGAGGTGCCCGTGGTGAAGGGCGGCGCCATCGTCGTGGGTCGCGCGATGAAGATGACGCTCTCGTGCGATCACCGGGTGATCGATGGCGCGGTCGGGGCCACCTTCTTGGCGGCCTTGAAGAAGCTCCTCGAGTCGCCGATCCTCATGCTCGTCTGATGTCCTTCCCTCAGCACGCGCGCGCATCGAGTCTCGAGCCGCGCGTGCGGGGGCCGCTGGTCGCCGTCGCGCTGGTCACCATCGCGATGCTCTCGTGCATCGCGATGCCCGCCGCGGCCCAGCGCGCGCCGGTGATCGCGTGGACTGCGGGCGAGCCTGCACTGGCGGGTCGCGCCGAGCTCTGGGCCCGCCGCGTCGAGCGGGCGCTCGAGCGCGAGGGCGCATGGGTGGTGACGGAGGATGAGACCTGGGCCTACGCGCCGGCGGGGTTCGCGCGCGCCAACCTCGCGGAGGTGCAAGCCATCGAGCTCTTGCTGTTCCTCTCTCGCACCCGGGCCTCGGAGCTCGATGAGCAGGGCGCGCTCGCCGCGCTGATCGAGGCGGAGCGTCGCGGTGAAGCCGTGGTGGGGCTCGCGGGAGGCGCGGCCTGGTACGCCGAGGTCGAGGTGCAGATTGCGATCGCTGCGTTCCAGCTGGGCGAGCGGAGCCTGGCGCGCGCTGCGCTGGAGCGCGCTGCGTCGATCGATCCCAGCCGCTCGATCCGGCTCGCAGAAGCACCTCCCGAGCTGGTGGCGCTCGCCGATCGCGCGGTGCTGTCCGCGCGCACGGCGTCGGTCTCGCGCTTCGAGGTGCGGGTCGTCGGTGCGCTGACCGACGCGCGCGTCTTCGTCGACGACGCGGCCGCGGGCAGCGCGCCGGCGCGCATCCAGATCGGTGCGGGTCTGCACGCCCTGCGCGTCGAGGCGCCGGGACATCGACCTTGGGCCTCGCTCGTCCGGGTGCTGCCGGGGAGCCGGGAGCCCATCGAGGTGATCCTCTCGCCGCAGCCCGCCGTCGCGTTGGCGCGTGAGCTGCGCGTCGCGGTGACGCGGGCGGAGCTCGAGCGCATCCCTGCGCTCCTCGGCGCGCTCGCCGACGAAGGGGTCGTGCTCGAGCAGCTGGTGCTCGTAGCCGTGGGCGAGGGACCCTTCGATCGAGGGCTGGTGATCGGTTGTGACCGGGCCCGGTGTCGGGTGGCGCAGCGGCTCGAAGGCGACGCGCCGAGCCGACGCGACGCGCTGGTGGCGACCGAGCACGCGCCGATTGCACCCGCGCTGGCGTGGCTGGAGGAAGGTCCCGAGGTCGGGTTCGAGCCACCGCCTCCGGGCTCGGTGTGGGAAGAAGGCTGGCCCTTCTGGGTGCTCGGCGGGGTGGTGGTCGCGGGGCTCGCGGCAGGGGTCACGGCCGGTGTGCTGGTCGACGAGCAGAACGCGGGTCGGTCCTTCGTGATCAATCTGCCGATGCCCTGATCGCCACCGACTCGGCGGTCTGCACTCGACGCATCGCGTCGTTGCGCGACATCGAGCGACCTGGCAACCCACCGGCGCCCGAGGTCATCGGAGAACGCACTCCTGGCCACTCACCAAGCGGGCACGAGCACATGTCGCACTACGAGTTCTTCAAGGTCGTTCAGGGCTATCTCGATCAGGCCGCCAAGGTCGTCAATCTACCCGCCCACGTCGCGACCATCCTCTCGCAGCCCAAGAACGAGCTCATCGTTCACTTCCCCGTGAAGATGGATGACGGCTCGACGAGGCTGTTCACCGGCTACCGCATCCAGCACAACAACATCCGCGGGCCCTACAAGGGCGGCATCCGCTTCCATCACGCGGTCGATCGCGATGACGTGCGCGCGCTCGCCGCGCTGATGACCTGGAAGTGCTCGCTGATGGACATCCCGTTCGGCGGCGGAAAGGGCGGCGTCGAGGTGAATCCCCGCGCACACAGCAAAGACGAGCTGATGCGGATCACCCGCCGCTTCACCCACGCGCTCGGCGCGAATATCGGGCCCGAGCACGACATCCCCGCGCCGGACGTGGGCACCAACGCTCAGACGATGGTGTGGATGATGGACACGTACATGAACCGGGTGGGCGACGCCGAGAAGAACGCGCAGATGCGCGTGGTGACCGGGAAGTCGCTCGCGTGTGGCGGCTCGCTGGGACGTGAGCAGGCGACCGCGCAGGGCGTCGTGTTCTGTGTGCGCGAGTGGGCCAAGGACAAGAACGTCGATCTCAAGGGCAAGACGGCGATCATCCAGGGCTTCGGCAACGTGGGGAGCTTCTCCGCGATCTTCCTCGACAGGCTGGGCGTGAAGGTCGTCGCGGTAGGCGATCACACCGGCTACCTCGCGAACCCCGAGGGCTTCGATGTGGCCGACATCTTCGCGTACAACAAGGCCAAGGGATCGATCGCCGGCTACGAAAACGGCAAGACCATCGAGCGCGATGCGTTCTTCGGCACCGCGGCGGACATCTTCATCCCGGCCGCGCTCGAGAACCAGATCGGCAGCAAGGAAGCGGAGCTCTTGAAGGTCTCGGTCATCAGCGAAGGCGCCAACGGCCCGACCAATCCCGAGGGCGACGAGGTGCTCGCGGCGAAGGGCATCGACGTCATCCCCGACATCCTCGCGAACGCGGGCGGCGTGACCGTCAGCTACTTCGAGTGGATCCAGAACAAGCGCAGCGAGAGCTGGGAGCTCGAAGAGGTCGAGGCGAAGCTGGAGCGCCGGATGGTGCGCCAGTTCCGCAAGGTGATGGACTACGCGAAAGCCAAGGGCGTCCCGCCCCGGCTGGCGGCGTACTGCCTCGCGCTCGACAACATCCGGGTGGCCTACGAAGAGCGCGGCATCTTCCCCTGACAGGTTCGCGAGGGCTCGATCGGCTGGGAATCATCCCGCCGATCGAAGCCCTCTCGCGTTTCTGGCACCGGAGGCGTGTGGGGGGTAGCATCGCCCCCCTATGCGTCGCTGCCCGCAGTGCGGGACCGAGTATCCGGACGACACGTTCTTCTGCGGACACGACGGTTCGGTCAACATCGCCGTGCTCCCGCCCGGCTCTCCTCCTGATTCCCGCCTCGGTTTACGCGTCGGTGAGTACGTCGTCTGCGCGCCCGTCGCCGACGGCGCCATGGGTCGCGTCTATGAGGGTCGCCACGTCGACACCAAGAAGAAGGTGGCGATCAAGGTCCTCCACCAGGAGATCGCCAAGGATCACATCGCGGTAGAGCGCTTCAAGCGCGAGTACGAGACCGCGAAGGAACTCGACAGCAAGTACGTCGTGCGGGTGATCGACTTCGGCGAGACCCCCGATCGGAGCTACTTCCTCACGATGGAGTTCCTCGAGGGCCACGAGCTGGGCAACCTGCTGCGCGCCTCGGGAGCGCTGCCCACGGCGCGGATCATTCGGGTCTTGAGCCAGGTCGCGCTGGGGCTCGACGACGCGCACTCGTTCGGGGTCATCCATCGGGATCTGAAGCCCGACAACCTGTTCCTGGTGAGCACGCCCGCGGGCGACGAGGTGCGCTTGCTCGACTTCGGATCCGTGAAGCTCCAGATGGAGACCGGACCGAAGCTCACCGCGTTCGGCACCACGCTGGGCTCGCCGTATTACATGTCGCCCGAGCAGGCGATGGGGAAAGCGGACGTCGACAACCGCAGTGACGTGCTCGCGCTCGCGGCGATTACGTACGAGATGATCTGCGGCAACATCGCCTTCGAGGGGAAGTCGGTCGCCGAGATCCTCATGAAGATCGTGAACCAGATGCCGACGCCGCTTTCGCAGGTGAAGCCCGGCACGCCGCACGCGGTGGACGACGCCCTCGCGAAGGGGCTCGCCAAGGACAAGCAGCAGCGGACCCCGAATACCGTCGAGCTGGCGGCCAACGTGCTTCGCGCGTTCGGGCTGAGCGCGACGAACGATCGCAGCTCGCTCGAGGGCTGGGCCCAGCGCTCGATCGCCGAGATCGAGAGCGCGCTCGCGAGTGCATCCCAGGCCGTGGCCCCGATGGGT
>Ga0105047_10000446_pt1 | contig 70045 bp, 42 predicted proteins | sample MAT04_FD_78384 | JGI IMG/M metagenome (GOLD analysis project Ga0105047, IMG submission 78384) | Freshwater microbial communities from Lake Fryxell liftoff mats and glacier meltwater in Antarctica - MAT-04 (megahit assembly) | ecosystem: Environmental > Aquatic > Freshwater > Ice > Liftoff... | reverse complement strand
GAACCATCGTGCGGATATTCGAACTGCGAAACGGCGGCGGATGCACAGCAAACCCAAGACCACGGCGGCCCGTCGCGAGCTTTTTGTTTTCCTCGCGCCGCTTTTCGTTTAATTCCCACGCCGCCCGGCGACTTCGGGCGCGACTACCTTTTCACATCCCATGGCCATCTACATCGAAATGCCGAAGCTGAGCGACACCATGACCGAGGGCACGCTCGTCAAGTGGCTGAAAAACGAAGGCGACAAAATCGAATCCGGCGACGTGCTCGCCGAGATCGAAACCGACAAGGCGACGATGGAGATGGAGGCTTTCGACGACGGCGTCCTGCACAAACACCTCATCGCCGCCGGTGGAAAAGCGGCGGTCGGCAGCAAGATCGCGCTCTTGCTGCAAAAAGGGGAAGCGGCGCCCGCGGAGGGAGCGCCGGTCCCGGACAGCCCCAAGACCAAGGAGGGCAAGGCCGACACCATCGCCCCGGCCGGCGCCACCGAGGCGAGCACGGCCAAACCCGCCGCGGCACCCGCGCCCGCACCGAGCAGCGAGCGCGTGAAGGTGTCGCCGCTGGCGAAGAAGATCGCCGCGTCGAAAGGCGTCGCCCTTTCCGGCCTCACGGGCACCGGCCCTGGCGGACGCATCGTGGCGAAGGACGTGGAAGGCGCGCCCGCCGGAGCGGCTCCGGCGAAAACGGCCGCGCCCGCAGCCGTGGCCTCGACACCCGCCGGTGCCGGCGACCAGAAGATTCCGCTCAGCGGCATGCGGCGCGTCATCGCCGAGCGCCTGCTCGCGAGCAAGACGACCATCCCGCATTTCTACCTCAACATCGAAGTCGATGCCGGCCCGCTGATGAAATTCCGCGCCGAAGCCAATGCCGCGAGCGAAGCCTCGGGCGGGCCGAAGTTTACGGTCAACGATTTCGTCCTCAAGGCCGTGATCGCCGCCGCTGTGAAAGTGCCCGCGGTCAATGCGAGCTTCGCCGGTGATTCGATCATCCAATACGCGAACATCGCTCTCAGCGTGGCGATCGCGGTCGAAGAGGGCCTCGTCACGCCGGTCATCCGCGATGCGCAGAAGAAGTCGCTGCGCGAAATCAGCGAGTCGGTGAAAGACCTGGCGACGCGGGCCCGGAGCAAAAAACTCAAGCCCGACGAATACGCCGGGGGCACCATCACCGTCACAAATCTGGGCAGCTATGGGATCGACAATTTCTTCGCCATCGTGAACCCGCCGCAGGCGCTGATCATCGCCGTCGGCGCGATCCTCAAAAAGCCGGTGGTCAACCACGAGGAGCAGATCGTCGTCGGGCAACGGCTGGCCATCGGCCTGAGTGCCGATCATCGCGTCGTCGATGGCGCGGTCGGCGCGCAATATCTCGGCGAACTGCGCAAGTTCATCGAAAGCCCGACGCTGCTCCTGCTCTAGGAGCCAGCGGTCCTCAAAATTTTGCGTCCCGCGCGGTGAAACTGCGACCCTGCCGCTTCGCGCTCCTGTCCGCCGCGCTCCTGCTCGGCCGGGCGGAACTCGGCGCGGAAAAGATCACCACCACGCTCCGCGCCGGGCCGAAGGCGCAGGAATTCAGCGGCGGTCATTTCGCTCGCGCGACCGACGACACCGTCTATCAAGACCCGCGCGGCTACACGCACCACGGCGCAGCCACTCGCATCGCCCAACTGCGGCTGACCCTCACGAATATCGGCAAAGCGCCCATCACGGGAAATCTGGTCGTGCTCAACGATCAGGACTGGAGCAGCGCGGAAGCACTGGCCAGCAGCCTGCGCCTCTCCCCCGATCCACGCCTGCGGATGCAGCAACTCTTCGCCTTCTGGTGCGATCATGTCACCCACGCCGACAGCGATGCGCCGGGTGGCAAAGAGCCGCTCGCGATCCTGAATTTCTGGGGTTACGCGCTCTGCGGCGACACCACCGCGGCGCTGACCCGCCTCGCCGCATCCTACGGCGTGCCCGCGCGCAAGATTTCCCTCAATGGTCATGTGGCCGCCGAGTATTTCTACGACGACGCCTGGCACATTCTCGATGCCGACCAGAACGTCTGCTACCTGCGGCTCGACAATCGCACCCTGGCCAGCGCAGCCGATTTGCGCGCCGATCCATTGCTCGCGCGGCGCACAAAAGTCTTCGGCCGGCATGCGCCGATGGATGTTAACGCCGCGGTTTTCAATACCTCGCTTCACGAATTCATCGACCCGAAGGAGGGGCAACCGGTGAAGCACAAGGTGCCGCCGGCGGCGGTCCGGGCGCAGACACTTTTCCCGGGCGAGACAATGATCATGCATTGCGATCAAGCGCCGGAACGGCCGGTGGGGCGGACGGATTTGCGCCGGTGGGGGACGGTGCGGGAGGACGCGCTGCGGGTGGTCGAGTTCATCATCAAACCAAAATCCCGGCAAACCGCGGTGGCGGGGGAACTGGAATTTGCCTCGGGCTATCCGATCCTCAGCGCCGTAAATCACACCACGGGTGAAACCTTCACCACCCCCCCTGGCCAGCCGACCTTCGAAATCAAAACGAAGTTCCGCACCTTCGACGATCAGATTTCGGTCTATTGCCAGCGGGCGAATGCTTCGCTGCCGCGACTGCGCAGAACCCACAATAAACTCCTCCTGGGGGCGGAGGATTCCGGCGGCACGGCGCAGCTCGTCGCCGAGTGGGAGCCATCGCCGCCGGATGTGGTCGTGCCCGTGGTCGCCGCCGCTCTGGCGGACGCCGCCCCGACCTTCCATTTCCAGCCCACCCCCGCCGCCGATCTGCTTTGGTGGCAGATCTCAGCGACAAAGGACTTCGCGTTCGTCCCGCCCAATTTTGACGCCGTGATGCCGGTCGCGGAGAAGCTGGCGCTCGACCCGCTGACCGCGACTTTTGTCAATCCCGGCGAGCCGTATTTTCTCCGGGTGAAAGCGCGGCGCGCGGGGGTGTGGGGCGAATGGTCCGCACCGGTGGAGTTTTGGGTGGACAAGCCTGCGCGGCCCGCCCCCGTGCAGACGACCGTCAACACTGGGCGACTTCATCTTCGCTGGCCCGGCGCGGGCGAGGGTTGCGAGTATCTGGTCTTCGGCAGCAACCGCCTGGATTTCGTGCCCGAGCCATTCGCCGCGGAGGAGATCGTCGCGATGCGTGATCGAGGCATCGAGCAAAGCCGGCCCAACAAAAACCTCGTAGCGACCGTGACGAAACCGGAAATCGAACTCGATCCGACATTCCGGTTCTACCGCGTGATGACCCGCCGCGACGGCGTCCTTTCCGTGCCCGGCGATCTCATCGTCACCCCGCCAGCGCTCGCCGCGAAACTGCCGCCCGCACTCGTCCTTCAGGATCGCTGGCGGCGTGTCGGGGAAACCGACGAACACGTCGCGACCGAAATGCCGCTGCGCTGAAAAACCGGGGAATCAGCGGGTGGAGTGGCGGCTCTCTGCGCAAGCAGGTGGCGCCTTTCCCCCGGCTGCCGCCCTTCCAAGCGTCCCGTCCTGCGGAAAGAGCCGCCTCATCAGCCGGAGCGGCCCGACCTTTCACACCGTCCCCGAGCGCGATCAGGCCGCGTCGAAGCCGGGAATACCCGTCGCCTTCGCAGAGCCGAAGGCGCTCACATCCAACCCGAGTCGGCGCAGCATCGAGACATAGAGATTGCAGAGCGGCGGCGGGTTCTGCGGGTCAAAGGCGAGGTGCTGGCCGTGTTTGAAACCCCCGCCAGCGAGGACGAGCGGCATGTTGCGGGTGTCGTGGCTGGAGGAGTTGCCGAGGTTCGAGCCGTAGAAAACCATCGTGCGATCCAGCAGGTTCGAGCCGTCTTCGGCGGACGCTTTGAGGTTCGCAAGAAAGCTGCGCAGCTCCTGCAACTCTGCCTTCTCCACCAGCGCGAGTTCATCGATCTTTGTCGGGTCCTTACCGTGATGCGAAAGATTGTGCCAATCCTGAGTCACACCTTCGATGGCCAATGGCACCTGGTTGAAGCCTTGCAGGCGGAAGGTGACGAACCGCGTGGAGTCGGTCTGGAGCGCAAGGTGGATGAGATCGAACATCGGGCGCGTGGTGCCGATGAGATCGGCGCGATTTTGCACATCGACCGGAGGCTGCATCGCCACTTTCGGCTTCGGCTTGCGCGACCACTCCTCGGCTTTCACGAGCCGCTGCTCGAGTTCACGCACCGAGGTAAAATACTGATCGAGCTTGTCGCGATCCGTCGTGCCCACGCTGCGCTGGAGGCTCTGCGCCTGCGCGCCGACCGTGTCCATGATCGACTGCCCGTCCTTCAGCCGGCGCACCTGCTGATCGACCTCCGCGGCGGTGCCATCGAGGAAGAGCCGGGCGAAGATCTTGGAAGGGCGGTCGTCCGCCGGGATATTCACGCCCGCGCGGTTCCACGAGAGGCTGTAGCTGGTGCTCGACGCCAGCGCGAGGGAGTGGAAGCGCGTGTCGGGCGCGAGCTTTTCGATGGCCAGTTGATCGAGCGAGATGCTGTTGCGAAATCCGCTCGCGCCCGGATGCGGAGCGGCGGTGAGGAAGCTCGCCTCGGACGCGTGCCCGCCATCGACCTCCGGGTGGCTGAGGCCGGAGAAGATCGTGAACTGATCGCGAAATTCGTCGATGACCTGCGAGTAAGGCGAAGCCTGGTAGCCGCGTCCGGTTTCCTTCGGGAAGAGATGCTCCGGGAAGATGCCGAGCGTCGTGCAGATCGAGACCATGCGGCGTTTCACCACGGGCGTGCTCGCGCCAAAGGCCGGGTGCATCGCCTCCAGCATGGGCAGCGCGAGCGCGACGCCGACGCCGCGCAGGAAGGAGCGGCGAGGGATCGATTGATGGAAGGCGAAGTGGATCGGTTTCATGGCGCGCTGCGGTTACTTGATTTGGAAGGCGCGGCTTTGCACGACTTCATGGAGGAGCGAGCGCAGGCCGTAATTCTTAGCCTGCGAACGCGCGACGATTTCGGCGACGGCGGGCCGATCGGCGAACTGCACGCCCGCGCCCGTGCCGTAAGTGAGGAGCTTGGTCGCGAGACAGCGCGCCATCAGTTCCTTGTCGCGCAGGAGCAAAGTTTTGAATTCGTCCACGTCGCGGAAACTCTCGCCGGTGGCGAGCGTGTAGCTGGCATCCACGGGCGGGCCGAGAGCGACCCGCAGCGGACGAACGCTTTCCGTTTTCAAGGTCACGTAATCCGCCTTTTGCCCCTTGTCCGGCACGATGCGGTAGCGCTCCCGCCAGCCGCCGATCACGTCGAAGCTCTCCAGTGCAAAGCCGGGCGGATCGATCTTCACGTGGCAGGTGGCGCACGACTCGACATCGCGGTGTTTGTCGAGTTGCTCGCGGATGGTCTTGGTCCCGCGGATGTCCGGCTCGACGGCGGCGACGTTCTTCGGCGGCGGCGCGGGTGGGATGCCCATCACGCGATCGAGGATCCACTTGCCCCGCAGGATCGGCGAGGTGGTCGTGCCGTTGGCCGTCACCTTCAAAATCGCCCCCTGGCCGAGCAATCCGCCGCGATGCGCTTCCTTGGGCAAGGCAACCTTGCGGAACTCCTGGCCGGTCACGCCGGGGATGTCGTAGTGCTCGGCGAGACGCGCATTGAGGATGGAGAAATCCGAGTGGATGAAGTTTTGCACCGGCAGGTCGTGCTGGAGCACTTCCTCGAAGAAGAGCTGCGTCTCGCGGACCATCGAGACCTTCAGCAGGTCGTCGAACTCCGGGTAGAGCTTTTTGTCCGGCGTGGTGAAATCGATCTGCCGCAGGTCGAGCCATTGACCGAGGAAGTTCTCGGTGAAAGCACGCGCCTTCGGGCTGGCGAGCAGGCGCTCGGTCTGCGCACGCAGGACCGCGGGTTGGCGGAGCTTGCCCTGCTGCGCGAGCGCCAGCAGTTCCGCATCGGGCTTCGTGCTCCACAGGAAATAGGAGAGCCGCGCGGCCAGGGCGAAGTCGTCGAGCTGGCCGGGCTTTTCGCGCCGGAAAAGAAACTCCGGCGAGGTCAGCACCGCCTTGTAACCCACGCGCATCGCCTGCTCGAAGCGGTAGCCGCTGTCGAGCCGCGCCTTGACCAGCGCGATGATCGGCGCCATCTCCGCCTCGCTCACCGGACGGCGAAAGGCCTGCGGAATAAAGCCGCGCAGCAGCCGCTCGGCATCGGCCGCGGGCGCGGCGGATTTCACGTCCTGCTTGAGGATGGAATAAAGGTAGTTCGCCTTGCCCGGATCCTTTTTTGCCTTCTCCAGAATCTCCGCATTCTTTTCATCGATGGGCTCGATCGGCAGCTCGCCAAACAACCTCTTGTGGCTTTCCGGCGGCCAGGCCGTGGCGAGCGGTCCCTCGACTTCCACCCACTGCACCGCGAGGCCGGGCCCTTGGTACTTTGCCGAACCCGCCTCGCGGACTTTGTAATCCTCGCGCGGCATGCGGTAAGGCATCAGCTTGAAGGTATGTCCTTTGGCGAGCCGGTCGGTGAACTCGATGACCGTCGGTTTGTCGGTCGGCGCATCGAAATAGCCGATGGTGTGGGTTTCGCCGCGCCCGGTGATCACGTCGCCGCCGAGCGCAACCATCATCAGCGGCTGCTTCGCCGGCTGATACGTGTAGATCGACGCGCGCACCTTGTAGAAGCCATCGGTCGGCGCGCGGAATTTCTTCAACGCCGTCGGCATGTAGCCGTCGCTGAACATCACCACGCCATCGGGCCGCGCGAGCACGCTCTTGTCGCCGAGTGTCTTGAGCAATCCTTCATCATCGAGATAGGTAAAGCGCTCGGTCTTCGGCTCGAAGCGCTGGCCACGCGGCATCGCGGCATCGAGCGCGGCATCCGCCGCTTCGAGATAGCGCTCCATCAGCACCGTCGAAACATCGAGCGCCGCGCCGATGTTGTCGAAGCCGTGCGCGCTGTTGTCCTCGGGCAGAATTTCCTTGAGCGGCGTTTCGATGGCCAGCAGGTCGCGGATGGTATTCTCGTACTCCGTGCGATTGAGCCGGCGCGTGACGACCCGGCCCTCGGTCTGCTGGCGTTTCGTGTCCGCAGCGAGGAGCGCCGCACCCAGCCAATCCAAAGTGGCGGCCTTTAACGCCGGGGCCGGCCGCGCCTTTTTCTTTGGCGGCATCTCGCCGCTTTCGATCTGGTCGAAGACTTTCACCCAGGCCGCGAGCTTCTCCGCGCTGGAGAAATCGAGCGTCAGCTTGTCGAGCGCGAAGTCACCCTTGTGTTCGCCGTCGCCGTGGCAGCCGAAACAGTGCTCCTCGAAAAGCGGCGTGACGGCCCGGGCAAAACCCGCCGGGGTCAGATTGGGCGCGGCTGCCGCGGTCGCGGCAGTCGCAGCCAGGAGGGGAGGGAGGAACAGTCGGCGCATGTTGAAACGGGTGACCGCAAATAGACACCGGACCGCCCCGCTCGCGAGCGAGAAACCGTCACGCCCGCGCAGTTTACTGCGGCCGTGCCACCCAGGCTCTCCGCAGCCACTCTCCGCGCGTCACCTGACCCGCGGCCGGGGGGAGCTTTGTGACGTCAATGCCCAGCGTCGCGGCGAGTTTCCGCCAGCGTCCGGCGGTGCCGTCGTCGAGCGGTTGATCGAGCTCTGCGGCGTGCCCGGGGAAAGCCTCGTAGTATTGCCCGATGATATTCTTCCCGCGCAGGCCGGGCTCCCCGAACGCCGGCACCAGGCCATGCAGGCCGCCCGCCGTGCCCCACCACTGCACCGCGGCAAAATCCGCGTGCCCCGGCGGAACGTCGCTCACGTAGATCGTCGCCGCGCCCGATTGGTGGAGGAGCGCCTGCAACTCCGGCACCGAGACGCGTTGCAGCGCCCGCCGCTTCGCCCGCGCCAGCATCGCCGCGTGTCCGGCCGCTTCGCCGAGCGCCATCCAGATCGGCTCCAGCCGCAGCGCGCAAAAGCCCACATGCGACGCGCTCGCCGCCACGGGCACGAGCAGGTTCTCGAAGTTCTTCGGCAGCAGCACGCCGTAGGGAATCTGGTAAGGCGCGACGCGCTTGTAGAATTCGCCGGTGTGCTGGCCCTCGAAGCGCGTGCCTTCGTGCGATGTGCCGTGGCAGTTCGGGCCGTAGTCGCCCATGGCGATGGCTTCGGTGTGCAGCACGGCGCGAGCGTCATCCGGGGCGGGGGCGGTGTCCTTTTCCGAGAAGACGTACTGCCCGACCAGCCGCCGCGCCTCGCGCACGTAGAGCTGCTGGGGCAGGTGATTGCTGTCCGTGAACTCGTCCTTGCACCAACCCCATGCGCGCGCCTCGTCGCGGAACTTCGCGGGCACGGCATCGTCATTTTGCAGGAAATAAAGCAGCCCCACATTCCAGCGCAGATGCTCGGCGAAGACACGCTCGCGCGACTGCCGCAACCCGGTGCGGGAAAAAGGCGCGATCGCGCCACCCTGCACCACCCGCGCGGCAAAGCCGGCCTCGCCTTCCGGCCAGACATCGTTCTCCCCCGGCAAGGAAAGACGCACGAGGCCGCCGGACTGGTCGTTGATGTCGTTCTTGCCATTGGGCAGCGGGGGAACCTGTTCCTTGTAAATGTTGGCCCGCGTGTGCCCGAAGATCGCCGTGATCTTCCCACTCTCGAGCAGCGGCAGCAGGCCGGTGAAATCTCTCCGGCGGTAGCCGGACGGTTCCTCCACCGGCGCGCGGTTGGCCGGATTGCGGGTCATGCAGAGGCGGAAATTGTAGGCCTGGAGCTGGTCGTCGGAATGATCGGGCGCAAGCAATTCGCCATATTCTTCTCCCGCTTCGCGACCCACCCGGAAAGCCACCCGCGCCGCCCCCATCACGTCGCCTTCGTAGCTCGCATCGACGAAATAGTGGGCCGCCACGGAATGGTACTCGCCCCCGGCGTCGGCGAAGAGCCCGACCTCCACCGCCCGCCAGGTCGCGACGGATTCGCCGTCGCCATTGCTGCTCGATTTTACGCCTTCGAGCGCCCACTCCTTTTGCACCGTGATGCGGGGCTGCGCGGCGAGCATCTTTTCAAAGACGAGCAGGTTCACCTTCGGCTCGGCGTGCGTGCCGCGGCGGCAGTCCTTCACCTGCTGTGAATCCGCGCCGTAGGTCTCGCGATAGTGCGCCTCGACCTGCCGCGCGAAATCGAGATACGCGCCGGTGAGCGCCTCGTAGGTGCGATGATCGGTGTGGGAAAGGCCATTCGTCACCATGCCGCCGATACGCGCGGTCGGCTCGACGAGCAGCACGCGCCCGCCGTCCTTTGCGGCCGCGAGCGCCGCGGCGATGCCTGCGGGCGTGGCGCCATAGACGAGGACATCGTACTCCTGCGCACGCAGAGAAGTGGAGAGCAACCAAAGGAGGGGGAGGAGGAACCAGCGCATCCCCAAGCGGCTAGCGGTTGGGGCAGGCTTCGGCAAGCCCCGCGTCCGCCAAGCCCGGACGGTGGCCCAACCCCGCCCGTCCTTCCGCTCCGTCCTCGCTGGCCAGCAAATGAAAGAAACCGCCGAACGCGTGGATCCCGCCCTCCTGCGCCCGCGACGGAACTCCGCCCAGGATGACCGCACCTTTTTATCCTGTGGATATCGCGGGCCAATCTTCTATTGCCCGCGAAACTCCCGCAGCGCCTGTGCACAAACTTCCGGCGACGACGGATTCACGTACATCCCGGTGCCCAGCTCGAAACCCGCCGTTTTGTTGACCCGCGCGACGATGGAAATATACCAATGAAAATGAGGCGCGCCTTTTTCCTGCGGGCCGAGGGAGCGGATGACGAAATTAAACGGGGGATTGGCGAGCAGCCCGTGGAGCTTCACGAGAATGAGGTGAAGGATTTCCGCCAGCGCCGGCAGCGTCTCGGCGGGAAGTTCGGAAAAACACGCCGCGTGGATTTTCGGGAAGATCCACACATGATACGGCGATAGCGCCGCATACGGGATGAACGCGACGAACGCGGCATTCTCGGCGACAACGCGGCTGGCCTCGTCGCGTTCCTGCGCGATCAGCGTGCAGGCCAGGCAGAGCCCGGTTTCCGCAAAGACCCGCCGTACCCGATCGATCCGTTCGACAATCTGCCCCGGCACGATCGGCAGGCCGACGATTTGCGAGTGAGGATGCTGCTGCGAGGCGCCGGCATCGGCGCCGTGATTCTTGAAGACGATGACGTGCCGGATGCGCGGGTCGGCATAGAACGCCTGGAAGCGATTGCGGTAGGCTTCGAGAATGTGCTGCACCTGCTCGACCGGCAGCAAGGCGGTGGGCAGATGATGCTGCGTGCTCTCCACGAGGACTTCATGCAAGCCCACGCCATTGACACTCTCCCCGCATCCTTCCGACGAATCGGCGAGAGTCACTTCTCCCGTCGGGGAAAGCAGGGAGAACCGATTGACAACGGAACGGAGCACCCAATGGCCACTGGCCTCATCGATGCGATAGCGTTCGTCGGTCACGCCCGCTTCATTGCCGGGGCAAAACGGGCAGGCCGCATCGAAGGCTGGAATCGCCGCCGGCTCCGGCGGCCGCGCGAGGTTCCCGCCGCGCTTGGCGCGTTCGGGGGCGACAATGACCCATTCGCCGGTGAGTCGGTTCTGGCGGATTTCAGACATGATCGGGGGAAAGGGGTTCGCGGAAAGCGTAGGCAACAACGCGGCGGAGAGCATCACCGAAAATCGGCGGCATCGGGGATTGCGCGGTGCGTGCGCAATTTGACGGGGACCTGCGATAGCTCTTCTGGAGCGCGCGCGGATGGATAGAGTCGATACCTCGTGACCCCACTGCTCAACCTCATTCCCGCCGACAGCCCGCTCGACAACGGTGCGTTGCTCGGGCGGTTTTTGGAGTACGTCGAGAGCCGCAAGCTGGAGCTTTATCCGGCGCAGGAGGCGGCGATTCTGGAGCTCTACGACGAAAAGAACGTCATCCTGAACACGCCGACCGGCTCGGGGAAATCGCTGGTCGCGACGGCGTTGCATTTCCAAAGCCTGGCGCGTGGCCGGCGGTCGGTTTACACCTGCCCGATCAAGGCGCTGGTGAACGAAAAGTGGCTGGCGCTGTGCCGGGAGTTTGGACCGGAAAAGGTCGGGCTGAGCACGGGCGATGCATCGGTCAATCGTGACGCGCCGATTCTTTGCTGCACCGCGGAGATCCTCGCCAACATCGCGCTGCGCGAAGGCGCGAACGCCAACGTGCAGGACGTGGTGATGGACGAGTTCCACTACTACGCGGACCGCGAGCGCGGCGTGGCCTGGCAGGTGCCGTTGCTCACGCTGCCGCACACGCGCTTTTTGCTGATGTCGGCGACGCTCGGTGACACCGCGTTTTTTGAGGAGGAGCTGACGCGGCTCAATGGGCGCGAAACGGTGACCGTGGCGTCGAAAGACCGGCCGGTGCCGCTGGAGTTTTCCTACGCGGAGACGCCGCTCGCGCAGACGCTCGAAGCGCTCGTCGCGGGCGGGAAGGCGCCGGTCTATGTCGTCCATTTCACGCAGGCGGATGCGGCGCAGAGCGCGCAGGATTTCATGAGCACGAACGTTTGCACGCGCGAGGAGAAGGCGGCGATCGCGCACGCGCTGGAGGGGTTCAAGTTCACCAGTCCGTACGGGCCGGAGATCAAGAAGTGGCTGCGGCACGGCATCGGGCTGCATCACGCCGGGCTGCTGCCAAAGTATCGCGTGCTGGTCGAGCAACTCGCGCAGCGCGGTTTGCTCAAGGTGATCTGTGGCACGGACACGCTCGGGGTTGGGATCAACGTGCCGATTCGCACGGTGCTCTTCACGCAACTCTGCAAATTCAGCGGACAAAAGACGGGCATCCTCAGCGCGCGGGACTTTCATCAAGTCAGCGGACGCGCGGGGCGCAAGGGCTTCGACGACGTGGGCTGGGTGGTCGCGCAGGCTCCGGCGCACGCCATCGAGAATCTGCTGCTCGAACAAAAGCAGGCGGGTGGCGGGAAGAAATTCGTGAAGCGCAAGCCGCCGGAGCGGAACTACGTGAACTGGGATGAGAAGACGTTCACGCGCCTGATCACCGCGCCGCCGGAGCGACTGACCAGCCAGTTTCAAGTCACCCACGGCATGCTGCTCAATGTGCTCAGCCGCCCGAGCGACGGCTGCCGCGCGATGCAGCAACTCATCGCGCGCTGTCACGAAATGCCCAAGGCCAAGAAGGCGCTGACCCGGCGCGGCTGGCAGCTTTTCCGGGCGCTGGTCGAGCGCGGGATCATCGAGTTTATCCCGCAGACCATCGAAGGCGCGAAGGTGCGGGTAAACGTGGCGTTGCAGGAGGATTTCTCGATGAACCAGACGCTCTCGCTCTACGTTCACGACACGCTCCCGCTGATGGACCCGCAGGCGCCGGATTACGCGCTCGTGGTGCTCACGCTCGTCGAGTCGATCCTCGAAGACCCGGACCTCATTCTCCGCAAGCAACTCGACAAGGTGAAGGGCCAGGCCATTGCCGAGATGAAAATGCAGGGCGTGGAATACAACCAGCGCATGGAGGAACTGGAGAAGCTCGAATACCCCAAGCCGAACCGCGATTTCATCTACTCGACGTTCAACGCCTTCGCCGCGAAACATCCATGGGTCGGACAGGAAAACATCCGCCCGAAATCCATCGCGCGGGAGATGTTCGAAGAGTTCCGCTCGTTCGCCGATTACATCAAGCTCTACGACATCCAGCGTGCCGAGGGGCTGCTCCTGCGGCATCTCTCCAGCGTCTTCAAGGCGCTCGCGCAAACCGTCCCCGACGCCGCAAAAAACGAAGCCATCCGCGAAATGGAACTCTACCTCGCCACGATGCTCCGCCAGATCGATTCCAGCTTGCTGGAGGAGTGGGAGAAAATGCGCGACCCGAACTACGTCCCGCGCGGCGAGCAAGCGGAAGTCCGCCCGCCCGGCGCCGAGGAAGCCGCGCGCGACATCACCCGCGACGCGAAAGCCTTCACCGCCGCGATCCGCAACCGCATCTTCACTTTCCTCCGCGCGCTGGTCAGCGGCGACTTCGAGACCGCCCTCGCGGCCGTCGGTTCAGCCGCCGAAGAAGCATGGACCGCGCAACGGCTCCGCGACGCCCTCGACGCCTACTACGCCGAGCACGAATACCTGCGCCTCGATCCCGAAGCGCGCAACGCACGCCACACCTACGTCACGCCCTCCGAAGACCAGCGCCACTGGCGCGTCCAGCAGATGCTCATCGACCCGGCGGAGGCGAATGATTGGGTGGCCGAATTCGATGTCGATCTTGGGGAGTCGCGCGCTGGCGGTGAACCCGTGCTCAAGCTGCTGCGTCTTGGAAGTCTCGTCTGAGAGGAAGTAGCGAAACTCCCACGACGAGGAAGAACGACCGCAGATGGCACAGATGAACGCAGATGAGAACTCCGAAAATCTGCGCTGATCTGCGGCCCCGTTTTGACTCCGGTTCATCCTCTGAGACGCGTCTCGAGACGGGCGTCTTCCCACGCGATTGGGAAGCCGGTGACAAAATCGCCAATTCGCCCTACGACGGCGGGTTAACTGACCATCGGATTCGCACCCTGCGGATTCCGATCACGCGCGATGCGCAAAACCACCGAGCTCCCCCCATGAAAATCGCCGCCCGTTTGCTGCCCACCATTCTGTTCGCTCTCGCGGGCTGGCCCTCTCTCTTTTCGCAAGCTGTCGAGCCCCCTTCCGCTCTCACCCTCGCTCGGGATGGTCACTGGCTTGTCATTCGCAGTCCGCAAATCCCCGCCGGTGAGATTCGCATCAACTACCTCGAAGCTTATTGCCGCGCGGGTTCGACCGACGCGGATTGGGTGAAGCACACGGTCATCAAACACACCTCCGAGTTCGTTTCACTGACCGACGATGCGAAAGTGCTCAAGCTCCGCGACACCCTTGCGGACGGCGTGACCGTCGAGCACACCATCACCGCCAGCGCGGACGAAGTGGACTTCCGTCTCACCGCCCACAACCCCACGGCCACACGCAGCGAAGCGCATTGGGCGCAGCCGTGCGTCCGTCTCGCCGCCTTTACCGGCTTTGATCCGCAGGTCACGCAGAGCAAGAACCTTGATGATTATCTCGGCAAATGTTTCGTCTTCCTCGACGGCCAGCTCGCCCGGATGCCGACCCGTGATTGGGCCACGCAAGCGCGCTACACGCCCGGCCAGGTCTGGTGCCCAAAGGGCGTCCCGCGCACCGATGTCAACCCGCGACCACTCAGCCCGCTCGTCCCGAGCCACGGGCTGATCGGCGTCTTCAGCGGCGATGAAAAGCTCATCTTCTCCACCGCGTGGGAACCGTATCAGGAACTCTTTCAGGGCGTCGGTCGGTGCGTTCATTCCGACTTTCGTCTTGGCGGTCTCCCGCCCGGCGAGACCAAACAAATCCGCGGCAAAATCTACATCGTGCCGAATGACGTACCGGCGCTCCTCACGCGATACGGCAAGGATTTTCCCGAGCACCGCGAGGCGCGACCGCCGGCCGGAGCCAATTGAAAGGGCGTCTTAAGACGCGGTGCCGGTCGCTTCCCCGTTCTCGAAAAACTGCGCCATCCGCCGGTGGAGATCGGTGTAGAAGGTCGCGGCCATTTTCTCGAGCATGGCCTTTTTCGACTCGCGCTCGACGACGCTGGCGTGGGCGAGAGCTTCCTGTTCGAGGCGCATCCGCTCCTGGAAGGATTTCTCCATTTCCATCAACGACTCGATGAATTGCTTGGCGACGCGCGAGCGCTCGACGCCTTCGATCAGCGCGCGTTCCAGCGGTTTGTTTTGCGTGAGGCTGAGGAAGCTGCCGCGGTCCAGTTCCATCGCGTAGCGATCGTAGTTATCGCGGAAGAGCTGGTGTTCGGTGGCAAAGCGGATTTCGTCGCGGTCGAGCAGCGAGTCGTAAGGGCCGGCCTTGGTGAAGAATTTCACGATGAGCGGAATGGTATCGACGAGCATGAAGAGCGCGGTGAGCACGGCGTAGGCGCAGAGCGCAAATTCGCCGGCCCCACCGCCCTGCCGGAAGAGTTGATGGAGCGCGAGGGTCTGGGTGAGGATGTCGCGGCGGCTGACGTTCTGGATTCGCGCGACGCGTTCGGCGGTCTGCTGGGCCAGGGTGGCGACTTCGCCGTGCAGGCGTTTCACTTCCTCGAGTTTGGTGGCGATTTGTGTCGAGAGGGTGTTGCGCGTTTGCTGGAGCTGCGTGACGAGCGCCTCGGCCTGTTGTTCCTGGATCTGCTTCTTCAGCGCGGCCACGCGGGCGCGCTCTTCCTTCTGCCGCTCTTCGCTCTCGGTCTTGCGCTCCTCGTAATCCTTGAGCATTCCGCCCTCGATTCCGGCGATGTCCTTGCGCAGACGATTTTTCTCCGTGCTGAGGAGCTCGATGCTGCCGCTCAGCCGCGCCGCTTCGACCCGGCGCCAGGCAAGTTGATCGGTCTCGACGCTCTTCGCGCGCGGGCCCACGCCGACAAAGCCGCTGCGCTGGCCGTTGATTTCGCGTTCGTATTCCTTCTGCCAGTAATCGAGGTCGGTCTGGAGTGCGTTGAACTGCTCGAGCAGCGGCTTCATTTCCCCGTCGATCTTTACGAGGCGATCCTCGACCGGCGCCTTGGCCTTGGTCATCTGCGCGTTGAGATCGGCCTGTGCCTTGTCTTCCTCGACGGTGGTCTTGCCATTCGGTTTCGCCCTGAGTTCCCAGTCGTCGGGGATGTTGCCGGAGAAGGTTTGGTCGAGTTGCTTTTGCAGACCGGCGACATCCTTTTCCGCCGCGGTGATCTGGGCCTGGACATTCTGTTTCTGAAGGACGGTCGCGGCTTCCATCGTCTCGATCTCGCTGCGGCGGTCGCGTTCGATGACGCCCTGGATGGTGTCGCGGAAGAGCAGCAGCGTGAGCGGATGCGAGATCGTGAGCCCCATGAGAAAGGCGATGACAAACCGCAGCGAGAATTGGCCGAGCTTCGGAAAGATGCCGAGATACGGCCGATAGCTGGCGAGCAGTGCGCGGTCGATGGCCATGATGATCAGCGCCCAGACGGCGGCGACGCCGAAGCTGATGCGCCATTCATCGGTCAGCGTCGAGAGCGCGTAGGCGCAGGCGATGAAGGCGAACGAGCACGGCACGAGCACCGTCGCGCCGAAGGCGACATACTTCCGCTGCTCCCACTCGGGACACTTCTCGAGAGTCTCGGTGCCTGCGCCGGAGAGCCAGAAAAAGAAACGGCGGAATGACGTGTTCATGAGGAATAGGTGTTGGGTCCGGATGGGATGCCGGCGGCGCGGGGAGAAGCGGACCGCGCTTGCGGTTGCGGGAAAGCGATGCCGGAAGCCTGCACGGAAGTCGATGCGATTCGCGCGGCCCCGGCAGAATGATTGTCCGGGCGCCAAAACAAGTTCCTAGTAGTTCGCAGGATCGGGGGTTTTCTCTGTTGCGTCGGAGGAAAACGAACCCCCGGTACCGCATTTTTCCCAGTTCCCCCGATTCCCAATTCGCCATGGCTTCCACCCAGGTAACGATCAACGCATGAAACTGATCACTCGCTGTTCCTGGCTCGTGATTTCCCTCGCATGCTTGGCGACGTCCTCCTTCGCGGGGGAAGCGGTGGATTTCGCGCACGATGTGACCCCGCTGCTCAGCCGATTCGGTTGCAACGCGTCGGCCTGTCACGGCAAGGCGGAGGGGCAGAACGGCTTCAAGCTTTCCGTGTTCGGCACCGACCCCGGGGCCGACTATGAAGCGATCGTGAGGCAGTCGCGGGGACGAAGGGTGATGGCGGCTGCGCCGGAGGAGAGCCTGCTGCTGCGCAAGGCCGCGGCGGAGGTGCCCCACGCGGGCGGGCCGCGGATGAAGCGGGGCTCGCGCGAGTATGGGATTCTGCGGGATTGGATTTTGGGCGGGGCGCCGCAAACCGTCAGCGGCAAGAGCGAGGTCACCCGAGTGCGCGTGGAACCGGCGGAGCGCATCATGGGGTTCCATCAAACCCAACCGCTGCGGGTGCTCGCGACTTTGAGCGACGGTAGTGAGCGGGACGTGACCTGGCTTTCGATGTTTCATTCCAACAACGCCGCGCTCGCCGAGGTGGACGAAACCGGAACGGTGCAAACGGGATCCACCGTGGGGCAGGCGGCGGTGATGGCGCGCTACCTGGGGCACATCGCGATCTTCCAGGCCGCTGTTCCTCGTCCCGGCCCGCCGGTTCCGCCCGCGGTCGTCGAAGGGCTCAATGTCATCGACCACCTCGTGGCGGAGAACCTGCGCAAGATGAACCTGCAGGCGTCCGACCTCGCCGATGACGCGACTTTTCTCCGCCGGGTGTCGCTCGATGTGATCGGGCGATTGCCCTCGCCGGAAGAGGCCCGGCGTTTCCTCGCCAGGAACGAGCCGGACAAACGCGCGCGTCTGGTCGATGCGCTGCTCGACCTGCCGGAATATGCGGAATTTTGGGCGCTGAAGTGGTCCGATCTCCTGCGGGTGGACCGCCTCGCCCTCGGCCATCGCGACGCGCACGCCTATTACGAATGGATTCGCGATGCGGTGGCCGCGAATGACCCGCTGGATGCCTTTGCCCGAGAGCTTCTCCTCGCCGAGGGCCCGCTCGCCGAGCAGCCGGCGGGATTCTTTTACAAGGTCGCGAAAAAACCCGGCGAAATGGCCGCGTCTGTTTCGCAGGTGTTTCTCGGCATTCGCATTACCTGCGCGGAGTGCCATCAGCATCCCTACGATCGCTGGACGCAGCGCGACTACCACGGGATGCGCGCGTTCTTCGAGCAGGTCAGCTACAAGAAGCCGGTCGGTGCGGAAGCGCTCGTCATCCAGGGGAATCCCAAGGTCCAGCACCCGCGGACGAAGGAAGCGATCAACGCCTACCCGCTCGGCACGGAGATGCCGGAAACCTCGCCCGAGGGCGATCGCCGCGCCGCGCTCGCGCAGTGGTTGACGGCGCCGGAAAATCCGTGGTTCGCCCGCAACATGGCGAACCGTCTCTGGGCGCACTTCCTCGGACGCGGCATCGTCGAGCCGGTGGACGACGTGCGCGCCACGAATCCGCCCTCGAATCCCGCGTTGCTCGACGCGCTCACGAAGCACCTCGTGAACTATCAGTTCGACGCGAAGGCGCTCATCCGGCTCATCACCACTTCGCGCACCTATCAGCTCTCCTCGAAGCCGAACGAGACCAACGAAAACGACGCGCAGAATTTCTCCCGCGCGCTCTTCCGTCGCCTTCCGGCCGAAGCCTTGCTGGATGCCGTCTGCGACGTGACGGGCGTGCCGGAGAAATTCGCGGGCGTCCCGATGGGCACCCGCGCCGTCGAGCTCTGGGACAGCCAGCAGCAGCACTACTTTCTGAAATTGTTTGGCCGTCCGGCGCGGGCCACGTCTTGCGACTGCGAACGTTCCGTCGGCGCGAGCATCTCGCAGGCATTGCACCTGATGAACTCGCCCAATCTCCAAAATAAACTCGCGCACGAGGGCGGACGCCTGGCGCAACTGACCGCGATCAGCGACGACGCCCGCGTGGTCGAGGAGCTGTGGCTGGCGTGCTTCAGCCGCCTGCCCGACGCCGGGGAAAAGGAGCGCGCGGTGAGCCATCTCGCGAGCCGATCCAAGCAGCGCCGCGCGGCCATCGAGGACCTCGCGTGGTCGCTGATGAACAGCCTCGAATTTACGTTCAACCACTGAATCCAAGCCCATGAAACACTCCCCAGCCTTTTGCGATCGCATTTCCCGCCGCAGCTTCCTCCGCGTCGGCGCGGCCAGCGCCCTCGGCACGAGCTTTTCTCTCAATGGCCTGCTGCGGGCGGAATCGCGGGCCGCAGCCGCGGGCAAGGCGATCAATGCGCGCGGTGACACCTCCCTGATCTTCGTCTTCCTCCGCGGCGGGTTGAGCACGATCGACACCTTCGACATGAAGCCCGACGCGCCCGACTCGATCCGCGGCATCTTCCAACCGCGCTCGACTAATGTGCCCGGCATCCACATCAGCGATCAGTTGCCGCGGATCGCGGGCGTGATGGACAAGTTCTCGCTCATCCGCTCGTTCACCCACAGCAACGCCGGCCACGGTCCCGCCGATCACTACATGCTCACGGGTTATCATCCGAACGCCGCGTTCAACGGCGGGCTCACGCCGAACAATCAGCACCCCGCACTCGGTTCGGTGATCGCCCAACAACTCGGCGCGCGCGGCAGCATCCCGCCCTACGTCTGCCTGCCCACGATGCATCCGAGCGCCGGCTCCTCGTATCTCGGGCCGACGGCGATGCCCTTCACCATCGAAGCCGATCCGAACTCGCCCGGCTTCGAGGTGCCCGATCTGATGCCGCCGCTCCAGGTGGACGCCGCGCGCCTCGAGGATCGCCGCGGCCTGCTCGCGCATGTGGATCGTTTCCAGCGCAGCGTGGAAAAAACCGCGAATGCCGGGGCCAGCGATCTCAGCGTCTTCAGCGAACGGGCCACCGCGCTCATGACTTCCGGCGAGGCGAAGATGGCCTTCAACATTCATGCGGAGTCGGAGAAATTGCGCGCCGCCTACGGACGCAGCACGCTTGGGCAGTCGTGCCTCATGGCGCGCCGCCTCGTGGAGTCCGGGGTGCGCTGCGTGACGGTCGAGCATCAGAACTGGGACACGCACTATCACCAGTTCGGCACGCTGAAGGACGATCTCCTGCCCAAGCTCGACATGGCCATGTCCGCGCTCTTCAGCGATCTCGCCGACCGCGGCATGTTGAAGAAAACGCTCGTCGTGGTGACGGGCGAATTCGGGCGCACACCGAAGATTAACAAGGATGCCGGTCGCGACCATTGGAGCCGCTGCTTCACCGTCGCGCTCGGCGGCGGCGGCCTCGAGGGCGGGCGCGTCGTCGGTCGGAGCGATCCCATCGCGTCGGATCCCGCCGACAATCCGTACGGACCGGAGGATCTGTGCGCCACGGTGTATTCGATGCTGGGCATCAATCCGCATGACGAGATGCACACGCCCGAGGGCCGTCCCATCATGCTGACGAACAACGGCCGCATCATCAAAGAGCTGGTCTGATCCGATGCTGCGCGGATTCATCCTCAGCGCTTTTCTGATCGCGGGAGTCGCCCATGCCGAGCCGCCCGGCGTCTCGCACATTTTTCCCGCCGGCGGACGACGCGGGACCGAGGTCGAGGTGCGTGTCGGTGGTTTCTATCTGCACGGTCGCGCCGGGTTTGCGATCACGGGCGGTGGCGTGCAGACTTCGCCGGAAGTGACGGGCGTCGAGAATTTCTGGATCGAAGGGCCGATGATTTTGAAACCCGAGTCGCAGAAAGGCGAAGACTACCCGAAGGATCACGCGGGCCGCGTGACGATCGCGCCCGACGCGATGCCGGGCGTGCGCCACTGGCACTGCCGCACTTCGCAGGGCACCTCGGCGACGACGAAATTCGTCGTCGGTGATTTGCCCGAAATCATCGAGCACGAAATCGACGGCGCGCCCATCCCGGTGCCCGTGAAATTGCCGGTCACGATCAATGGCCGCGTCTTTCCGCGCGAGGATGTGGACCTGTGGACCTTCCGTGCCGACCAGGGCCAGACGATCACCTGCTCCCTCGCCTCGCGCAGCCTCGGCTATCCGCTGGAGGCCGCGCTCGAGATTATCGCGCCCGATGGTCGCACCGTGCGCGAGGGGCGCCGGCAGACGGATGGCGCGGGCGATCCCTCCGCCGTCTTCACCGCCCGGGTGGCGGGCGAGTACACGGTGAAGGTGAACGATTCGGGTTTCGCGGGCGGACCGAATTTCGTCTATCGCCTCACCGTAAGAACCGGCCCGCGGGTCGAGTCGATCGATCCGCTCGGCGGACGCCGCGGCGAGACGGTGAAGTTTTTGATCAATGGCACCCGCCCCGTGGCGCTGCCGCTGAACCTCGCCACCGGCGATGCCCTCACGCAGCAGGCCGAGGATCTGGGCGTCGTCACCCTGCATGTGGACGATCTGCCCGAACTGCACGAGCGCGAGGGGAATGTGTTCACCCTGCCCGCGATGTTGAATGGCAGCATCGCACGTCCCGGTGAGGCGGATGTGTGGAGCGTGGAATTGAAAAAAGACCAGCCGCTCGTGCTGGACGTTCTCGCCGCGCAGATCGGCAGCAAACTCGACTCCGTGCTCGTCGTCACCGACCCGGCGGGGAAGGAACTCGCGCACAATGACGATCGCGTCGAAGGCCAGCCGGACTCGCGCCTGCAATTCACCGCGCCCGCCGACGGCACTTACCGCGTCAGTATCGCGGACCGCTTCGCTGCCCGCGGCGGACCCGCCTTTGGTTATCGCCTGCGCGCCACCGTCGCCGCCGCGCCCGACTTCGCACTCACTCTCGCCAGCGACGCGGTGAACGTGACGCGCCAGACCGAGGCCGAGGCCGCCGATCCCACCGCGAAGAAGAAACCCGCGCTGAAGGGCAGCACCGTGCGCGTGACCGTCACGCCGCTGGGAACGTTCTCCAAGGACGTGAAACTGGAAGTGCTCGGCCTGCCCGAGGGGGTGACGTTTGACCCGCCCGTGATCACCGCGAAGCAGAAGTTCGCCGACCTCCGATTCACCGCCCCGCCGCGCACCACGGTCCAGATCGCGAACCTGACGATCCGTGGCACCGCCGAAATCGACGGCCAGCCGCTCATCCACGACGCTGCGTTCCCGACCGCCTTCGGCGAACCACTCACCAACCAAGTCCGCCTCGGCATCGCCCCTGCCGTGCCCTTCAAGCACGTCGGCGAGTACTGGGTAACCAACGACCAGCCCTCGGGCACCACCCTGAGCAAACACTTCGAACTGCAACGCGGCGGCTTCGACGGCCCCATCACCGTGAGCCTCGCCGACCGCCAGGGCCGCTGCCTCCAGGCGCTGACCGCAAAGCCGATGATCATACCGCCCGGTGCCACCGATTTCACCTACGACGTCCTCTTCCCGCCCGATCTCGAACTCGGCCGCACCAACCGCGCGCAACTCATGCTCGTCGCCGAATTCACCGACTTCGACGGCACGAAGCACACCATCAGCCACACTTCCTTCGAGCAGAATGAGCAGATCATCTCCGTCGTGTCGGAGGGCATGTTGCGCCTTACGACCGCCAGCACCTCCTATCCCGTCGCCTCCGGCGCTCGCGTCGCCGTGCCTTTCACCCTCCTCCGCCATCCCGATGTCGCGAAACGCCCGATGCGCGTCGAAATAAAAGTGCCGCCGCACATGGCCGGCGTGAGCGCTCCACCCGTGCTGCTTCCCGGCGGTGAAACCCGCGGCACGCTGACGATCGAGTTTGGTGCCCAGCCGGGGCCTTTCAATATGCCGCTCGCAGTCCTCGCGCAGACGGCCGACAACGCCGCACCGCCCCACGCCGCCGCCGCGAAAATCGAGCTGGTCCCTTCGGTCGTCACCGCGGCGAAATGACGAGCGCGCCGGCGAGCGCGTGGGCGGAATCAAATTTCCGCTATTCTTTGCGGTCGGTCAGGCCAGCCTTCCGGCTTGCGGTCTGGACGCGACATTGCGAGAACACCAGCCCTCCTCCATGAACACCCTCGGCGTTGCAATCATCGGCTGCGGCGGCATCACGCTGCAAAATCATCTCCCCGGCCTCGCGCTCTGCGCGGACACCCGCGTGGTCGCGTTGTGCGATACGAACCCGGCGACGCTGGAGAAGGCCAGCCGTGACACGGGAATCGGAATCACATCCGCCCACTACGAGGACATCGTGCGTCGCGACGACGTGCACGCGGTCATCATCGCCACGCCGAACGTCAACCATGCACCGATTGCGCAAGCGGCCATCGCGGCGGGCAAGCATGTGCTTTGCGAGAAACCGCTGGCCATGAATCTCCCCGAGGCGCAGGTCATGGCCGAGGCGGCGGACGCCGCGGGTGTGCGGCACATGACGGCGTTCACCTATCGCTTCGTGCCGGCGATGCGTTATCTCGCGCATCTCATCGCGCGGGGCGATCTCGGCCAGCCGTATCATTACCGCTCGTGCCGGTTGCAGGACTGGGGACGGCGCAATCTCGGGTGGCGCCAGGTGAAAGCGCTGGCGAGCACTGGAGAGCTCGGCGACATGCTCTCGCATCGGATCGACTTCGCGCAGCATCTCGTCGGGCCGATCAAACGGCTCGTGGCGAATACCAAACGCCTGATCCACGATCGCGAAGGGCACGCCAGCGATCTCGACGATTGGGCGGCGATCCTCGCGGAATTCCACAACGGCGCGAGTGGCGTGCTGGAAAGCTCGAAACTCGCGAGCGGGCGCAACGAAGGCTGGCGCAGCCTTGACTGGGTGGAGCTGAACGGCAGCGAGGCGACGTTCGAGTTCACCACCGGCAAATGGGGCGAGTTGCAGCACGGAAAACTCGGCGGTCCCGGCCTGACGCCGCTCCCGGTGCCGCGGGAATTCTGGACCTGGCCGGGCAGTCCGCGTGATCCGGCCGTCGGCGATCCGCTGATCACGTTCCGCTACGATCAGGCGTTCGAGTTCATCGACGCGATCCGCAATCAGCGCCCCTGCGTCCCGAGTTTCCACGACGGTGTGCGCACGCAGGCGGTCATCGATGCGGCGCTGCAATCCACGGAGGATGAAGCGTGGGTCGAACTGCCAAGCAAATAAATAATCATGGACAAGACCGCAATCATCACTGGAGCCGGGAGTGGGGTGGGAGCAGCGACCGCGCTCACCCTGGCGAATGAAGGCTGGCGAGTCGCGCTCATCGGACGCCGCCGCGACCCGCTCGAAGCCGTGGCCGCCAGGATCCAGGGCGCGCTCGTGGTGCCGTGCGATATCGGCGATGCCGCCCAGGTCGAGCAAATGGGGAGCAAAGTACTCGCGGCGTTCGGCAGCGTGGAAGTTCTCGTCAATGCCGCCGGCACGAACGTCCCGCGCCGTGCGCTCGAAGTGCTTTCGCTGGCGGATTATCACGAGATGATGAACGCCAACCTGAACGGGGCTTATTACTGCGTGCAGGCTGTTCTTCCGCAGATGCGAACGCGAGGATCGGGCACAATCGTCAACATCGTTTCCGAGGCGGGCAAAGCGGCGTCGCCGAAGGCCGGGCCGGGTTATGTGATCTCGAAGTTTGGCATGGCCGGTCTCACCTCGGCGATCAATGCCGAGGAGCGCGCCCGCGGCATTCGCGCCTGCTCTGTTTTCGCCGGCGACATCGACACGCCGATTCTCGACAAGCGCCCGGCGCCGCCCGATGCCGCGGCGCGGGCGAAGATGATGCAGCCCGAGGACATCGCCGCTTGCGCGCTGCTGGCGATCAATCTGCCGCCGCGCGCAATCATCGAGGAGCTCACCGTTCGTCCGCGCTGAGCCGCGACCAATCTTGGAGGGGAACGGAAATTCAGGAAAGCGTGTCATTCTGAGCGGAGCAGCGCGGTGGTGACGGCTTTCGGGGCCGGGGGGCGCTGCGCAGTCGAAGAACCCCGGTGATTCACGATGACGTCTCTGGTCGATGCCCGGGATCCTTCGACTGCGCTGCGCCCGCTTGGCCGCCTACGCTCCGCTCAGGATGACACGGTTCTTAGTTTCGGGAATCTCTTGGAGGTCGGACCGAATGGAATCCCGGTTTTAATTTGACCACGGATTGCCCGGATTACCGGGATTTTCAAAAGGCCTAGCCGTGAAATTTGTGAAATCCGTGGTTTCGAGCGATTGCCGAAGATTGCTGCCGGATCGCGCGGCGTGAATGGAGACGGGACTTCCCAGTCCTGCGGTCTGCGGCTCTGGGAAGAGCCGCCTACGTTGCTCGCGTCCGCCGCCGGAAACTCCTTTTGGCCATCGTTCAAAAATACGCCGAGCTGGACTTCCGGCCCACCCTCCTGGCGAGTAGCGGCTGGTGCGGGCGTCAGCCGGCCCGCACGAATTCACGGCGCTTTTTCCGCAGCCGCCCCGGCTTTCCAGTCGAGAATCTGACCGTCGGCGAGCAGGCGTGCGCGCAGCTTCGCGTAATCGACCTTCTGCACACTGTGCCCGCCTTCGATGGCCTGCACGGCGGCGGTGGCGACGCTTTGGCCGAGGATCATGAAGACCGGTTCCATGCGGATCGAACCGAAGGCGATGTGCGTGGACGACAACGACACCGGCACGAGCAGGTTCGCGCATTGCTCTTCCTTCGGCACCACGCTGCGGTAGCTGATCGGGTAGGGGTGAGGCACGGCAATCTCGACGTTGCCCTCAGCCCGGACGACGCCATCGACGATGACTCGCTGGGTATTATGCGAATCCATGGTGTAGCTCGCGAGGCCCACGGAATCCTCGGGGACGATGGTGCTGCGGCAGTTGTGTTCGGTCATCACGTAGCTCGAGACCAGGCGGCGCCCTTCGCGGACGTAGAGTTCGTGCGGCCAGCCACCGGTTTCCTGAAATTCCGTGGGCGTGAGACCGAAGCCGCGCACGCGCTCGCGGAGGGTCGGGGGCACGGCTTCGTCACTCGCCATGAACCACATCATGCCCTGCTGGTAGCTCACGTGATCCTGAAAGATGCGCTCGCGCGTCGCGTGGTCGGCCTCGGGCCAGGTGTAATTGCCGGCGAGGTAGTCGGTGGAGACGGGACCGGCGTTGTTGCTGTCGCCCTTCTGAAGCTGAAACGGCCCGGTCGCGTAGGTAAATTTCCAGGAGTCTTCGGGTGCGCTCTTGAGATAACGCAGGAGGAGTTCGTAGCGGGTGCGGTCGTAGCCGGCGGGTTTTGGGAAAGGCAGGCGGTCGGCCGCGTCGCTCAGCCACATCCGGAAGTTGTAGGCCTGGATGCGCTTGTCGCCGGTGCCGGGTGCGGCGGCGGGCTCCGGCGAGATGCCCCAGAGCAGGCCGCTTTGGGCATCGCCGACGGTCTTGTAGGGATCGACCGGAAAGCGGAACTGGTGGCCCTTCATGATCTGCACGCCATTGATCGTCTCGTTGTAGATCGCGTTGGCTTCGCGCCCGATGTGGTAGGAAGCACCGGCCTTGGCGAAGAGGTCGCCCTCGTAGGTGGCATCGACGAACATCTTCGCTTCGATGCGGTTGCCATTCTCGAAGACGAGCGCGGTGATGCGGTTGCCGTCCTTCACCACCTCCTGCAAGCGGTGCTCGTAGAAGACCTTCGCGCCCGCTTCGTCGAGCAGCGTGCGGAAGGTGTGCTCGGCCTCGGAGGGACGAAAGCCGGACCATTTGCCGACCCGCCCGAAAAACTCCGCGGCGAATCCGCCGATGGCCTTCGCTTTGCCGAGATCGGTCGCGGTGAGGCCCGCGGAAGTCAGCCCGCCGACGTGTTTGCGGAAGACCGCGAGCGCGGCAGTCCTGCCCAGGCGCTGCGTCTGGACCGCCGTGGCGACGCCGCCCGGCGTGCCGCCGTAGATGGCGACATCGACCGTAATCGTCTGCGGCGGATTGGCCGCAGGCACCGGATAGTAGTGGCGCAGGCCGGGCTCCGCTGCGGACAACGATGCGAAGAAAGAAGCGGCGACGGCGCAGCAGGCGAGAGTACGGAGGAGGGTGCGGTGCATGGTGGGGAGGGAGGGGGCTCTCAGGAATAGTCCACGGCGGCGGGATTTTGGACATGGGAATTTGGTCGATGGTTTGGATTCGAGAATGCGCGCGTCATTCTGAGCGAGGTGTTACGAAGTCGAAGAATCCCGTCGCTCCACCAACGATGATCGCTGGTTGTCCGACGATTGCGTTCCGCCCCACCTGCGCCCGCACGGGACTTCGCTCAGAACGACGCGCGCATACTTTCCCGAGTGAGCCGCGGCCGGAATTTTCCATTCGCCCACTATTGTTCACTGCGTCGCATGGCTTATACCCAAAGTCATGGCTCCCCCAACGTTTCCCGGCCGCTGCCTGCTCGTTTTCTGCGCGATACTGCCCGCCCTGTTTTCCGGCCCGCCCGCCTCGGCCGCGGACGCGAAGACTTCGCCGGACCTCTTCGCCCGTGACAACCTGGTGGCGTGGTGCATCGTCCCCTTCGACGCGAAAAAGCGCGGGCCGGAGGAGCGCGCGGCGATGCTCGAAAAACTCGGCATCAAGCGCTTCGCCTACGACTACCGCGCCGAGCATGTGCCGACGTGGGACGCGGAACTCGACGCGCTAAAGAAACACGGCATCGAGCTGACGGCGTGGTGGTTTCCGAGTTCGTTGAACGATGACGCGAAGAAGGCTCTCGACCTTTTCCAGCGGCATGGGGTGAAGCCGCAGCTTTGGATTACGGGCGGCGGCGGGCCGACGAAGGATGACGCCGAGCAGGCCGCGCGCGTCGAGACTGAGGCGAAGCGGGTGCGCATCATCGCCGAAGCCGCGGCGACGCTCGGGCTGAAGGTCGCGCTCTACAATCACGGCAGTTGGTTCGGCGAACCGGAGAATCAGATCGCGATCATCGAGCGCTTGAAGCGCGATGGCATCACCAACGTCGGGATCGTTTACAATCTGCACCACGGCCACGACCACCTCGACCGCTTCCCCGAATTGCTGGCGAAGATGAAGCCGTATCTGCTCACCCTGAATCTCAATGGGACGACGCGCGGGGGCGACAAGGCGGGAAACAAAATCATGCCGCTCGCGCAGGGCGATCTCGATCTCGGGCTGTTGAAGATCATCCGCGACAGCGGCTGGCGCGGCCCGATCGGCCTCCTCAATCACACCGGCGAAGACGCCGAAGCGCGGCTGCTCGACAATCTCGACGGGCTCCACTGGCTCGTGCCCCAACTCGACGGCGCGCCCGCGACGGCCAAGCCCATTCCGCGTTCGTGGCGGAAAGTCTCGCCTGCCCCGGCGCCTTCGCCCGCCCCGCCGAGCGCAATGCAAGGGACGCCCTCGCTCTCGCCGGCCTTTGGCCAGGCGCTCGTCGGTGGAATGCTGGCGGAAGGGAAACGCGAGTTCAGCGACCTGCCTGTGACCATCGAATGCCGCGCGAAACTCAATACGGCGCGCGGCTTCAACATCCTCGTGGCGAGTCAGGTCAAAAGCTCCCCGCTCCATTGGGAACTGTATTCCTTTTCCGGGAGCGGCGTGTTCAGCGTGTATCAGCCTGGGCGCGGGGGGAATGTGTCGAGCGGCGTGAATATTTGCGATGGCCAGTGGCACGCGCTTGCTGCGGTGCTCGAACCCGAACGCGTGCGGCTCTATGTGGATGGCCGGCTGGTCAAGGAGGCGAAGGTCAAAAAATCGGACGCGACGCCGATGCCCGGTGGCCTCGGGATCGGCACGCTCGTTGAGGGTGGCATCGGCTGCGACGGCGCGATCGACGACCTGCGCATCTCGACGGGGGTGCGGGAAATCAGCGCGCCACTCGATCGGCCGCTGTCCCGCGCGGAAGGGACGTTGGCGCATTGGGATTTCGAGAATCTACCCGCGGCGGGTCATCCTGAGCGGAGCGGAGGTGGTCCGGCGGGCGGAGCGCAGTCGAAGGATCCCGGCGCGTCACCTGCGACGTTAAAGGCGGGACCACGGGATTCTTCGACTGCGTTCCACTCCGCTCAGAATGACCCTGAGTTTTACGTCATACCCGCGGCCAAGACCGAGGAACTGACGCGCGCCAATGGCTGGCCGAAGAGCGAGGATTTCCGTCGCTGGGATCGCTCGCTCGGCGGGCCGACCTCGAATCGCTTCACCGCGCTCACCCAGATCGACAAAGCGAATGTCGCGAAGCTCGAAGTCGCGTGGACCTACAACTCCGGCGACGGCAAGGCGAACGTGCAGTGCAATCCGATCATCGTCGATGGCGTGATGTTCGCGCCGACCGCGGGCTGGAACATCGTGGCCCTCGACGCGGCGACCGGAAAGGAACGCTGGCGCTTCGAGCCGGAGAAGGCGGGCAAGCGGCTCGAAGACCAGCCGGCGCGCCGCGGGCTGTTGTATTGGGCGGGCGATGCGCAACATGCGCCCCGCCTTTTTTTTGGCGCGGGCAACTGGCTCTACGCGCTCGATCCTAAGACCGGCCGGATCATCGATTCGTTCGGCGAAAACGGGCGGACAAACATCCCGACGGCGGCGACGACGGTCGGCGCGATTCATGAGCACATGATCGTCGTCGCTGGTTATCTCGGCGATGTCTTCGGCTTCGATGTCCGCAGCGGGGACCTGCGCTGGACGTTCAAGACGAGGCCGGCGAAGGGCGAATACGGCCACGAGACGTGGAGCACCGTCCAGGCCGGCGCGAACTGCTGGGGCGGCATCGCGCTCGATGAATCGCGCGGCATCGCCTACGTCTCGACCGGCTCGCCGAAGCCGAACTACCTCGGCATGGGCCACACCGGCGACAATCTCTTTTCCAATTGCGTCATCGCACTCGACGCGCAGACCGGCCGGCGGCTCTGGCACTTCCAGGAGATCCGGCACGATGTGTGGGATTGGGATATCCCCGCGCCGCCGAACCTCGTCACCGTCGAGCGCGGTGGAGTGAAAGTGGACGCCGTCGCGCAAGTAACCAAGCTCGGCAACACACTGCTCCTGGATCGCGTCACCGGCCAGCCGCTGTTCGATTTCCGGCTCGCGCGCGTCCATGGCCGATTGCTCCCCGGCGACTTGCCCGCGCCTTATCAGCCGATGCCGGAACTGCCCGAGCCCTTTGCCCGGCAAGCTTTCACGCCCGATGATCTCCCGGCCTCGCCGGAAGCGCAGGCCGTGGTGATGCCGCTGGTCCAGCGCGCCAACTCCGGGCCGTATCCTTCCATCGAGGAAGCCAAACCGACTTTGCTTTTCAATATCCACGGCGGCGCGGAGTGGACCGGCGCGGCGGCCGATCCACGCGGACGGCTTTACGTGACCTCGAACGAAATCCCGTGGTTCGTCACCAGCTTCCGCGACAGCGATCCCGAACCGCTCAACCCGCCGACCGAGGGGGACAAGGTCTATCAGACGAACTGCGTCGCCTGCCACGGCGCGGATCGCAAAGGCATCGGCCACGCGCCCCCGCTGCGCGGCGTGCGGCTGCGGTTCACCGGGGAGGAAATCCGCGCGCAGCTCAAGAACGGCAAAGGCTCGATGCCGCCGATGCCGCACCTGACCGAGGGGCAGATCAAGCCGCTGCTCGATTTCATCCTCTGCCGCGATCGTCCGCTCCCGCCCGTCGATCCGAAAGCGCCGGCGAAGTGGACTTTTGGCGGCTGGAACCGCCTCGTCGATGCCGGGGGCTATCCCGGCTGCAAGCCGCCGTGGGGCACGCTGAATTGCATCGACCTCAACACCGGACGCATCGCGTGGAAAGTGCCGTTCGGCGAATATCCCGAACTGGCCGCGAAAGGGGTGCCGAAAACCGGCCAGGAAAACTTCGGCGGCTGCATGGTCACGGCCAGCGGCCTCGTCATCGCCAGCGGCACGCGGGACAAAAAGATCCGCGCCTTCGACGCCGACAGCGGCGCGGAGTTGTGGAGCCGTGAACTCCCGCTCCACGGCACCGCCCCGCCCGCCAGCTACGAGGCGGACGGACGCCAGTTCATCGTCCTGCCCGTGACCGGCGGCGGCAAACTCGGTGGTCCGGCGGGCGATGCCTGGGTCGCCTTCGCGTTGCCCAAGTAAACCCTCGATCCTGGTTGACGCCTGTTTTTAAAATCGACCGCGCCCATGAAGCCTCAATCCGCGAGTGTTTCCACCGCCTTGATTCTCGCGTTCCTGCCACGCGCGGGCGCAGCGGACGCTGGTCGGCTCCAGACCGGTCGGGTCGTCGATTACAAAAACAAACCGGAGCGCCAGGTGTGCCGGCTGTTCCTGTCGATGATGGCCAAAATGGAGCTGCGTCCGAAGACCTTCGGCGATGCCGCCAAGCCGCTCGAAGAAGTCTAATTGGCCGTCAAAATCAATAGGCGTGTCATTCTGAGCGGAGCGCAGGGAGCCTGGCGACCGCAGCGTAGTCGAAGAATCCCGTGGAACGACCCGCGATGACGCCCTTGAAAGCGCCGGGATTCTTCGACTCCGTTCCGCCCCACCTGCGCCCGCACGGAACTCCGCTCAGAATGACACGCTCATGGTGTTTTTGGGCAGTCGCTAATCGCAATCTCCCGGCGATCTCTGCTGGAGGCGCCGCGGAGAATGTGCGTATGATATTCCTCTCACGCGTCGTGTGAGACCGCACGGCCATCCGCGCCTCCCCATGAACCGAGCGACAACCCTGCTGATTGCGTTCACCGCACTGGCCATCCCGGCTCGCGCGGCGGCCCCGCCGCCGCTCCCGTGGTCGTTTGCGCCGCTGAAAAAGCCCGCGGCGCCCACGGTCAAGAACACCGCATGGCTCAAGGACGGACTCGACACCTTCATCCTCGCGAAGCTGGAAGCGGCGGGCGTCGCGCCGAATCCCGACGCGGATCGCGCCACGTTGTTGCGTCGAGCGAGCTACGATCTGACCGGCCTGCCGCCGACGCCGGAGGAGATCGCCGCGTTCGTCCATGACTCCGCGCCCGACGATGCGGCGTTTGCCAAAGTTGTGGATCGGCTGCTGGTGTCGCCGCGTTTTGGCGGGCGCTGGGGGCGGCATTGGCTGGATGTGGTCCGCTACGCGGATTCGGTCGGGCGCACTTGGAATTCACCTTTTCTCTACGCGTGGCGCTACCGCGACTGGGTCATTGATTCGTTCAACGAGGACAAACCGTTTTCGCTCTTCGCCGCCGAGCAAATTGCGGGTGATCTCCTGCCCGCGCGGACCGTCGCGGAGAAGCGTTCGCGGCTTACGGGCACGGGCTTTCTCGCGCTCGGCTCATTGCCGCTCCAGGAGAGCCAGAGCGAGCAGTTCGCGCTTGATCGCGTGGACGATCAGATCGACGTGACCACGCGCGTTTTCCTCGGACTGACCGTGGCCTGCGCCCGCTGCCACGATCACAAAACCGATCCGATTGCGCAGCGCGACTACTACGCACTCGCGGGCATCTTTTACAGCTCGGAGACGCTCTCCGGCGGACAGCGCGGGGTGTATGTCGATCCCGAACTGCACCATCGCCTGCCCACCGACGCTTCGGCGGTCGGGCGATTGCCGAATGCGAAGTCCGCGTCGAATACCACCGCCGGCCCCGATCCGATGATGGCGATGTCGAATGACAACGTCTCGCGCGGCGCGATGGATGAGAAAGGATTTTACCGTGCCGATCCGAATCTGGCGATGGGCGTGAGCGAAGGCGAGTTGCGGGATTGTGCGATTCGTTTCAAGGGCGACGCCAATCAGCGCGGCGACATCCCGCGGCGGGGCGAGTTGCAAGTGCCGGGGCTGCCGAAGCTCGCGCCGATCAGTGAAAAGGAAAGCGGTCGGCTCGCGCTCGCGCAGTGGGTCGTGTCGCCGTCGAATCCGCTGACTGCGCGGGTCATGGTGAACCGGGTGTGGCTGCATCTGTTTGGCCGCGGCCTCGTGCGCACGGCGGATAACTTTGGCCTGACCGGCGAGAAGCCGACGCATCCCGAGTTGCTCGATCATCTCGCGGTGCGCTTCGTGGAAAATGGCTGGTCCGTGAAGAAGCTCATCCGCGCGATCATGCTGAGCCGCACCTATCGGGAGAGCAGTCTGTCGGAACCCGGCCGCATGGAGCGCGACGGCGCGAACGAGCTTTTTTGGCGGATGAATCCAAAGCGGCTGGAACTCGAGGCGATCCGCGACTCGCTGCTCTTCGCGAGCGGACGGCTCACCTCGGAGCGGCCGGCCGGCATCCAACTCGCGGGCAACGGCGGCAAGGGACTCAAGGCGCGCACCCGCTCGCTGCTCGATGAAACCGCCTCGTATCGCACGGTCTATCTGCCGGTGCTGCGCGATCTCCTGCCGGAAATTTACAAGACCTTCGACTTTCCCGAGCCCACGCAGATCCAGGGCCAGCGCGAAGTCACCACCGTCCCCGCACAAGCACTGTTCTTTCTCAACAGCCGCCTGGTCAACGGCAGCGCCGCGGACACCGCCGCGCGGCTCTTCGGGGACAATACATTGCGCACGGAGGACGCCCGCATCGCCCGCGCTTACCTCACACTGCTGAGCCGCCAGCCCTTGCGCGAAGAGCTCGCGGAAGCGCGCGCGTTTCTCACCACCACTCCCGATGCCACGCGCTGGGCCGCCTTCCTCCAGGCGCTCATGGCCGGCACCGAATACCGCTACGTCTGGTAGCACTGGCCATGAATTGCCCGCACCTCCCCGCCGCTTCCACCCGCCGCGATTTTCTCCGCACGTCCAGCGCGGGCTTTGGCTGGCTGGCTTTTGCCGCGTTGCAGGCGGCGGAGAACAAGGGCTACGTGAGCCCGCTCGCGCCCAAGCCATCGCATCACACGGTGCGGGCGAAGCGGGTCATCTTCATGTTCATGAACGGCGGGCCGAGTCACATGGAGACCTTCGACTGGAAACCGGAAATGAAAGGCCGGCCGGGAGGCGCGAGCGGGGCTTTGCTCGGACCGGTGCTCGATTTCCAGCCGAGCGGCCAAAGCGGGCTGCCGATCTCGACGGCATTTCCCGAGCTGGCGAAGTGCGCCGACGATCTCTGCCTCCTCAACGGGATGAAGACGAACAATCCGGGGCATCAACAGGCAGTCGTGGCGCTGCACACCGGGAGCGAAAACTTCGTCCGCCCGTCGATGGGCGCTTGGATCGTCTATGGACTCGGCACGGAGAGTCGCGACCTGCCGGGTTTCGTGACCATCGACCCGATCGCCGATCTCGGCGGCGCGATGAATTACGGTTCGGCCTTTCTCCCCGCAACCTATCAGGGAACGCGCCTCGGCGGCGGCCAGCGCGGGCTGCCGAATCTGGCCAGTGCGGCCAGCGCCAGCGCGCAGCGGGAGCAGATCGACTTTATCCAAAAGCTCAATCGCCGCGCGCTCACCCAGCGCGATCCCGGCAATCCGGAACTCGAAGGCGCCATCGAATCGCTCGAACTCGCCTCCCGGATGCAAACGTCGGTGCCCGGCGTGCTGGCCCTCGCGGATGAACCCGCGGCCATCCTCGCACTCTACGGCCTCGACGATCGCACGACCGAGCGCTTCGGCACGCAGTGCCTCATGGCGCGGCGCCTCGCGGAGCAAGGCGTGCGCTTCATCCAGGTCACGGCGAACGGCTGGGATCATCATAACAAACTGCGGGAAGGCATCGCCGACCGCGCCGCGTCGATCGACAAACCCATCGCCGGGCTGATCGCCGATCTCAAACAGCGCGGCCTGCTCAAGGACACACTGCTCGTCTGGGGCGGCGAATTTGGCCGCACTCCGAACGACGACAAGGGCGACGGCAACGGGCGCGGACACAACAACCAGGGCTTCAGCATGTGGATGGCGGGCGGTGGCGTGAAGGGCGGTCTGCGCTACGGCGCGACCGACGAAACCGGGCGGCGCGCGGTGGAAGGTGTGATCGACACGCACGACCTGCACGCCACGATCCTGCACCTGCTCGGCCTCGATCACGAAGCGCTCACCTACCGCTACGCCGGCCGCGATTTTCGGCTGACCGACGTCTCGGGAAAAGTCGCGCGTGGGATTCTGGCGTAGGGAAGGATCTCCACCCGCGCTTCGGGCGCGCGAATCTTTCGCCGTGGTTGCGCGCCTTCAGCCACCAGACTCAAACTTCGGTTTGCTCGCGCGTCGGCAACGACGAAGCGACCGCACGAGACGCCGGGACATTAGAGCGGATTAAGTAAAGGGGTAGCCGTTGTAGAGGCGGCTCTGTCCCGCGCAGCGGGACGTGCCGCTGGTGGCAACTCCAGGCCGGTGCAAAACGCCACGGCCTTCGGCCCGAGCCGCCTCTCCAACCGCCGTCCGCAGAGCGCGCTACGGGATTTCCTATACCGCGCTAGCCAGCGGTCCGCCGAAGGATTTCGGCGATCACTTCATCAGTACTCGTCCCCTCGGCTTCGCCCTCGAAATTCAGGATGATGCGATGTCGCAGGGCGGCGGGCGCGGCCTTGTCGATGTCGGCCCGGGCGACGTGGTAGCGATTGTCGAGCAGCGCGTAGATCTTGGCCGCGAGGATGAGCGCTTGTGCGCCCCGCGGGCTGGCCCCGTAGCGGACGTATTTTTTTGCCAGCGGTGAAGCCTGCGTCTCGCTGGGATGCGTGCCGAGCACCAGGTCGATGGCGTGGGTCTGGACTTCTTTCGTCAGCGGGACCTGGCGGACGACTTCGCGCAATTCGAGCACTTCCTGCGAGTCGGCCAGGACCTTGTTGATCGTCGGATGCTCCCGTTTGGTGGTGCGGTCGAGGATGACGTGCAGATCGTCGGCCGTGGGGAACATGACCTTGAGCTTGAAGAAAAACCGGTCGAGCTGCGCTTCGGGCAGGGGATAGGTGCCTTCCATTTCCAGCGGGTTTTGCGTGGCGAGGACGAGGAATGGCTGCTCGAGCGGGTGCTGGGTGCCGCCGACGGTCACATGATGCTCCTGCATCGCTTCGAGCAACGCGCTCTGCGTCTTCGGCGTGGCGCGATTGATCTCATCGGCGAGGACGATGTTGGCGAAGACCGGCCCGGGTTGAAATTCAAACGCCTTCCGTCCCTGTTCGTCCTCGGCGATCATATTTGTGCCCACGATGTCCGCCGGCATGAGGTCGGGGGTGAACTGCACGCGCGAAAATTTCAAGTTCACCGCCTCGGCGAGCGTGCGCACGAGCATCGTCTTGCCGAGACCAGGCACGCCTTCGAGCAGCACATGACCGCCGGCGAAAAAAGCCACGAGCACCCCTTCGACGATCTCCTGCTGCCCGACCATCATCTTCATCATCTCGTCGCGAATGCGCGTGAAGCAGGCTTTGAATTGTTCGACTTGATTTTCGAGGTTCGGGCTATCGGTCATGGGGTGAAAAGGAGTGGGCGCCAAGGCATAGGGGATTGAGCCAAATGGCGAGCGCGATCATTCCTGCGGGCGGATCGCCTCGAAGTAGCGCTTGATGAAGAAGCGCGAGCCGAGCGGGATGTTTTCCTGCTGCACCGCCTCCTGCGCGGCAGGCGCCATCGCCTCGTAGAGTTCTTTGTAGCCACGATTTGATTTCGATTGGTCGCCCGCCGAAGTGAGCGACTGCTGCAAGCTCTCGCCCTCGCCCTGCCGACCGGAAAGTTGCTGCGTCTGCCCGTCCTGGCCGGCAGCGTGGCGGTCTTTGCCCAATGGTGAATCGGTCGTGCCGGTGTCGCGTTCACTGCCGGGCTGGCCGCTGGGCTGCTGCGGATCGCCGGCGCTGGGCATCGCCCCGTCTTTGGCAAAGGACTGGATGACGACTCCCGGCGTCTGCCCCGGTTGGGGCTCTCCGCCGGGCTGGCCCTGACCCTCGCCAAATTTCATGTTCTGCAACGCCGCGAGCAAATTCTTCATGGCTTGCGCGCTCTGCTGGCCACTCTGTTGCTGACCGCTCTTGCCCTGCGCCATCTGCCGGAGCATCTGCGCGAGTTGCTTCGCCGCTTCGCTGGAGTCGCCGCCCTTTTGCGCGGCGGAACGCTGCATCTGCTGCGCCATTTTCTGCATCGCCTCGGAGAGTTGCTTCTGTTCGGCGAGCTGCTTCAGCGCCTGCTCCAGCGCCTGTTTGATCTGCTCCGGCGTGCGCTCATCCTTTTGCTCCGCGAGCTGTTGCATCGCTTTCTCCAATTCCTCCGCGGCTTTCGCGAGATCGCCCTTGGCCATCGCCGAAGCCGCATCCTTCGTCGCCTCGTTCTGCTCCAGTGCCTTGGCCAGCGCCTGCATTTCCTCGGGCGTCGCCGCGCCGGGCGAGCTCTGCATTTCCTGCACGAGTTGTTCGAGCGCGGAAAGCTCCCGCAGCGCGGACTTGCCCGCGTCCTCGGGATTTGTGGCGTTCGCGCGCAACTGCTCCGCGCTCCGCTGCAATTGTTCGGCGAGCCTTTTCAATTCCTCGCTCTTCGCCTGCTCGCTGGCTTGGGCGGTCTGCCGCGCGAGCTCCTCCAGCTTTTTCGCCGTGTCCTCGACCGAGGCCCGGGCTGCCGCCGTCTCCGATTGCCGGGCCGCAAATGTTTCACGCGCCTCCCATTGCAGCAGCGCGAGCGCCACCACCGGCACGAGCAGGTACGCCACCTCGCGCGGCATTCGCACCGGGATCAGGCGGCTGAATTTTCCACCCTGCACGAAACGGACGCACTCCTGGAGCGCCATGCTGCGCATCGCTTCCTCCTTCGGTTCCTCGGAAAAATGCAGCGCCGTGAGAAACCGGTCGTGTGTCCCGCCGAGGCGATCGATCACTCCGGCGATCTGGGCCAGGCTGCGCCGCTGCGCGATGGTGACGAGCACGGCGATCACGCCCGCGGCTCCCGCTGCCACGCCCGCCGTCTGCCAATCAAAGGGGAGCCGTCCGAGAACCCAGCGGTTGACCGCTCCCAAAATCACCAGCACCGCACCCGCCAACAGCGCGGCCTTGACCAGCGCGGTGAGAAAAATCTGGGTGCTCCACCGTTGGCGGGCGGCGCGCAGATTGCGCAGAACGTCATCGATGGGCGGGGTCTTCAAACGCGGCGAACGTAGCACCTCGTCGGCGGAAGCGCAGCAGGGACTTACGACTTCTTCGGAAAACTCGTGGGCCATGTTTCGCACCCTCAGCGCATGGTCTGCGCCATTGGGCAGCGCCGTGTGGGGGCGGCTCTCAGCGCAAGCAGGCGCCGCCCTGGCGAGCCGACGGGTCCGGCGCACGTCCGACGGACAGAGCCGCCGCTACTCCGTCCCTACGCGGCGGAGAGCAGATCGAGCCGGGCCTCCCGGCGACCGGGACAGCGCGGGTGATTGCGGCAGCCCCAGGACGCCGCACCATTGGCGCGGTGGTGACGAATGACCATCGTGCCCTGGCAGATCGGGCATTCGGGATCGAAGACCCGCGCGTGGGTGGTGAACTCACCCACCCATTCCTGGATCCCGCAAAAATTCTCGCCGGGCCGCGTGACCGCCGTCGTGCTTTCCTCCAGCGCCGTGCGGTCCATCAAGTCGATCTGCTTGCCCGCGGCGAACTCCTGGGCCTCGCGGGTGAAATTGCCCGCCGTCACAAAAATCCCGCGTGGCGCGCCATTCGCCATCATCGCACCATGAAACTCCCGCACTTCTCGCTCGGTCACGCGAGCGACTTTCCAGTGCTTGCACTGAACGAGAATGGTTTCGGAATCCCGGCGCAGCGTCAGGTCGATGTTGTCGTCCTGCGCGGCCGCGGCGGAAAGCTCCACCGCATAACCCTCGCGGCGGAAGATCTCGCCGACCAGCAGTTCAAATTGGTCGTTGCGCAGAGCATCGAGGGCTGGGATGCAGCCCGGCGCGGGCGCCCGCGTCTCGGCTCGCGAGGCGGTTGGGCGGGGTGTCATTTCTTCCACGGCACCGCGGCCGGATTTCGCCTTGAGGAGATAGATCCCGCCGCCGAGCGCCGCCACCAGCATGGCGAGCCATCGCCAAAGGGGCCCGAGATTACCCGCCGCCGGTTCATTTGCCGGCAGGGTCTCGGCCTCGCTGGAAGAGGCATCGCGTGCAACTGCCGGGGCTTCCGCGGGCGCCGGAGATTGCGGGGGAGGGGGTTCGGCAGCGACTTCCTCCGCGGGCAATTTGGGCAGTGGGCGGAGTGGGGAGAGAGTCACCGCGGTGGATGACGTTGTCGGTGTGGGGGTGGGCGCAGGCTCGCTGCCGAGAAGCTTGGGGAACGAGGGTGGCGTTGAAGAAACGACCGGCGACGGCGCGGGCACCACATTCTTTGGGACGACCACAATCGCCGGAACCGCCAGCGCGGGTGGCCGCCCTTTCCCACTTTCAAAAGTCATCATCATTGGACGAACCGCCAGGCAATGTGCGACCGCGCCATCGTCGCGCACCCATCGCCGGGTCTCCTCGCCGGCCGAGGTCGTCTCCCGCCAGCGCGCCGCTCCCCCGTTGGACTGAAGCAGGGAGGCCACTTCCGACGCCGGTAAATAGGACTCCCGCCGATAGACCAGCTTTCCGACCGCTTCCTCCTTGAATTCGAGTTCCGCCGACCAGCCCGTCCAGAAGTAAATGGCCACGCCTTTCCCGCGATCCTCCGCCCCCGGCTCCCCGTGCCGCGCCTGGACCTGCGCCTTGGTTTCCCCGAGTTGCAAAGCCCCGGCAGGCAGCGTCGCGCCAGCGAAAAGGAGCGCGGCGAGCGCGATTCGGAACGTATGGGCAATGGCCATCAACACTGGTTAAGCAAGATGCTGACCAGCGACGCCGGATATTCCACCATTCACGCGGCAACCTCAGTGCCCGCGCGTGCGTTACGGGTATGCGTAAAGGGTCGGCCACACAGTTGCGGCGCCATAGAAACGACCCTAAGAATCGCCCACTCCACTCCTTGTCACCGGCATCCCCAATGAAGCAATTTTTCGCCTGCGTCTTCCTGCTGCTCGCTGTTTTCGCGCGCGGAAGAGCAGCCGAAAGGGACCCCGAAGGCGTGAAGATGGCGGTCAAGGTGCGCGAGATTTTCGAGGCGAAATGCCTCGATTGCCACGGCCCCGAACTGCCCCGGCCCAAAGGCAAATTTGGCTACGTGCTCGATCTCCGGCGGATGGCCGAAAACCCGGAATACGTGGAACGCGGCCAGCCGGAAAAATCCGAACTTTTCAAACTGGTCTTTAACGACGAGATGCCCGGCGAAGACGCCAACGTGCCACCGCTGACCAAGGACGAGAAGGACATCGTCCGCCGCTGGATCGAACTCGGCGCGCCCGATGCGCCGACGACGGTCGTCGAGCGCGCCGCCGCGCCAGTCACGGTGGCCAGTGAGGTCAGGGCGCCGCGGCCCTTCTGGAAAAAGGCGCTGGAGTGGATCGGGCGCTTTCACCCGATGTCCACCCATTTTCCGGTGGCGCTGATGCTCGTCGCGGTTTTTGCCGAGAGCCTTGCCTGGTGGACGCGGCGCGAATCCTGGCTGCACACCGTGCGCTTTCTCGTCGTCCTGGGCGCGATCGGCTCCGTGGCGACGGGTGTGCTCGGCTGGATCAACGCCTACTTCAGCAGCTACAGCAAGGAACCCGGGGCGCTGTTGTGGTGGCATCGCTGGCTCGGCAGTGGCACGGCGGTGTGGGCGGTCGTGTGTGCCGTTCTGATTGTCGTTCACGAATGCCAGGAAGGCTCCAAGGAGCGCCAGCGTTTCCGCGGTGCGCTCCTCCTCGGCGCGGCGCTCGTCGGTCTCAGCGGCTTCCTCGGCAGCGCGCTGATCTACGGGCTGGATCACTACGCGTGGAAGTAGGCGGCGTCGAAAACCGGAGGAAGGGGCCGCCGCGCGGCCCGGACGCCTGGTCGGCACTTCTAGGAAGCGCTGGGTGAGAGATGGAGTGGCGGCTCTCTGCGCCAGCAGGTGCCGCCTTTCGGGTGGCCAAAGGGGCCCGTCCTGCGGACAGAGCCGCCGCTACACCCGCCCAGGAGCGGCCCACGCTCCAATCAATCCTGGCGATGAAAAATGGGGACATGCAGGAGCGTGTCGCGCCGATTTCAGACTCGCCCCGAGTGGCGCCCTACTTTCTCAGCGAAGGCGGCCCGGGCTGCGGGCGCTGGGGAGTCTCGGCGACGAGGAGTTGGGAAAGCAGTTCGCTTTTCTGCGGCACGAAGGTCACGCGCGCTTCGCCTTCGATGATGCTCTGCATTTCCAGAATCTCGAACATCGACGACAGGATCTCCTGATCGGCGGAAATTCGCTGGAGCGCTTCGCCGACAATCCGCGGCCGCATCGCCGCCGCCTTGGCGAACTCCACCGCCGCCTGCCGCTCGGCAGTACTGGTGATGATGCTCACCTGGTTCGCGCCGTCCTGCTTGATCGCACTCGTGACCTGCCGCAGCCGGTTGACGACCTTTTCCTCGATCTGCCGGATCATCCCGACATCGCGGAAATGCACTTTGCGGATATAGACGCTGCCGAGCCTGTAGCCCCACTCATTGGATTTCGGCGAGACCTCGGTCCGCACCGTTTGCGACATGACATGGCGATTCACGAGCATGTCGCCGAGCGGCATATTGCTCAGGCAGCGGACGGTCGCGCTGCTCACGTTGGCGCTCAGCGAGCCGCGCGGATCGGCGTTTTTGAAGAGGAAGGAAACGGGATCGCTGACAAACATCTCGTACCAAATGCCGATCCCCATCGGCGCACCTTCCTCGCTGTTCACCTGCTGGCTGCGGAGGTAGGTCTGGTCGAGCCGCAGGTCGATGACGTGGCATTGGCCGAGCCAGTTGATGATGACCGCGGCGGGTCCGAGCTTGAACCACAGGAAGTAGATGCCCGGCTCATCGAGCACGGCCAGCACCTTGCCGAAAAGCACATACACATGGCAGCGCCCTTCCTCGACGATGGTGTAGAAACCAAACGCGCGAATGATCGCGAAGAGGATCGGCACCGCGATGAACAAGCCGACGAAGGTGACGATGGCCACCGTCAGGAAACGCAAGAATCCCGAGCCGCCCTCGCCAATCACCTGCGCCAACATCGGATCGGAAAAGAAATCGGCGCTCATTGTTTGTCCTCCAAAATGACCTGGCTGGCTTCTTTGAAGAGCTTGAGCCGGACGTTTCGTCGATAGGCCGCGAGCGCGTCGGGGCCGCTCGTCCGTAGGGCCGTGAGCTGCTCGGCGAGCGCGCTCAGTGGTTCGACCTCGGCCTGCGCGTTAAGCGTTTCGATTTCCACCGCGCGCCGCGATTGCACGATCTTCTGATCCGCCGAAGCCTGCGCCAGGCTGATATCAGAGCTGACCTGATTGTGCGCCGTGTTGATCGCCGCGAGCGCGCTTTCCACCTCGTGCGGCGGGTCGATGCCGGTGATGAGCGAAGCGTCGAGCGTAATGCCATAGCGCGCCGCGGAACTCATGCACTCGCGTTCCATGTGTTCGTTGAGCGCCGAGAGATTTTTGCGGAGATCGTTGATCGAAATGCCGGCCACGCTGGCCGCGGTGGTCATGGCGTCCTGCGGTTCGCCGTGCGTCGCCGGGGCGATGAAATTCGCGATGCGCTCGCGCAGCACGCTCACGAAGTAGCCCATGACGTGAACGATCGGCCGCTTCACGCCGAAGAGGTACGCGTACAGATTCCGCTCCGAGACGCGGTAGCGAATCTGCCCGGTCAGCCCGGTATCGAGCTGATCCTTCGTGACCGCGCTGATTTTCGTCCCGCCGAGATTCGCGCTCGGGTCTTCGGGATCGAAGGCCATATTCAGCGTCTGCGTGGCCACCGACACCTTGAAGACGCGCTCCCAGGGCCATTTGAAATAGAGCCCGCCCGGCGGGATCACGCGGACCTGCGGAAAGCAATAACGCTCGCGCTCCTCGGGATCGAGCGACTCGCTGATCGGGTCGTCGAGCGTGGTCTGCGTGCCGATGCGTTCGGCGCGGCCGAAGACCGTTTTCACGGCCCGTTCATTTTGATCGACGGTGTAGATGCCGGCGAGGAGGTAACGCGTGAGAAACCACGCGACGAAGCCAACGATGAATCCGAGAAATGTTTCCATAGGCAGGGTGTGGGTGCCGCTACTCCGTAGCGGTTTGCGGTACGAAGGAAAGCCGCGAATCACGGTTTTCTTCTGATCCTTCCCCCTCGCGCTCGGATCCAATCAGGATTCCGACTGGATCGATAGTGAGCCGAGATATGCGGTCAATGCTCCTCCGCTGAGGATGTAGATCATGCTGACGCCCTTCGCCTTTGTTTCGAAAGGCTGGCCCTCCGCCTTGTGATGGAAAGCAGTGTCGTCCTTCCGCACGCCGGTGATGGTGAGGTCGTAGGTCATCTTCGTGTAGTCCACGACTACGGTGAACTTGTAGAAGGAGTTGATCTTCACCTCGGCTTTCTTCAGCGCCACCACACCTCCCCGGCCGCTCCCGTCGGCCTGATAGCCCAGTCCGCCCTCGCCGCTCAGGTCCATGAAGATCTCACCGCAGGGTGCGCCGACGAAACCCACGCGGAACTGTTTCAGCGATCCGCCGGTTTCGGAAAAATTCACCGCCAGATCGAACGTGATCCGAACTTTTCCGCCAGTGGTTTGCGGAACAGGGCGCTTCAAATTCGCCCCCTTCATCATCATCGCCGGTTGGTAGTCGTTCCAGCGGACCGCCACCACGCGCGCCTTGTGGGAATCTTCGGTCGTCGGAGGCAGCCGGTATTCCCAGCCATCGACGCCGATCACGCTCTGGTCCACCGTGTAAGGAGGGGTGGTGAAGGTGGTGGCGTAATCGGCGCGCGCCGCAGTGATGCTGAGGCCGAGCATCAAGGCCGCCGCGGAGCGGAAGGAAAGGAAGAGACTCATGGGAATCGCAGTAAACTATTCGTTGGCGGGCGCCTCTGGGGAATCCCGCAGGAATTCCTTCAGCGCCACGATCAGGTCACGGCCCAGTTCCCGGGCGGAATAGGCATTGACCTCGCACCCGCCGGCATTGGCATAGGGGATCTCGAGGGTGCAACCGAGGAGAGTGTTAGGCAGCGATCGAGCCCAGCCAGAGCTCAAGGGCGAAGGCCGCGCGACATGCTTGTTGTAGCCGGTGCCGAAGCGCAGATTGCTGGCCTTTCGGTAAAGAATGGGGCCTTGCTGGTCGCGTTCGAGATAGGTGCATAGTCGCTCCATGCGCGCGGCCTGGTCTCGCTCCTCGGGTTCGAGGAAATGCACGGTCTCGTGGATGTCAGTACGCAGAGCCGGGTCGTGCAGATCGAGGAACACGAGCGGCCGCCCCGCGGTCCAGTCGGGGAGTTGCTCCTTCAGTGCCGCCACCTCCGGATAACGCGGGACTGTGGCGTAATCGCGGTTGTGATCGTAAGGCGCGCGGTTCTTCCCCTGGTCGCCATCTTCCGTTCCGTCGGTGTCCATGAATGGGACGATGAGGAAGTCCGCGTTCTCGCGAAGCCAGCGCCCGGCCGCGTCGTCGGCCAATGCGCCTTCGAGGATGCCTTCGACCGCGTAGCTGGCCATCATCTCACAGCAGTGATGCCGGCTCGTGATCGCGATCGTGTAGCGACCTTTTTTCCGCGGATCTCCGATGCGAATCACCGGCACCTCGCGGCCTTTGCGCGTCCTGGCCAGCGTCCCGATATGGAGGAAAGGATGGTCCTTGTGCCGGGCCAGGCAGCGGTCGAGATCGGCGCGCAGATAGGGCATGCCGACGGAGAAGCGCACGTCCTCCGCACCGGCGGGAAAGGCAAAGGAAAAAGTGCCATCCACCACCGCCTCCGCCCCGAGCCATTTCCAACTCCTGCCGCCATCCAGGCTGACGCCGGGTCCGCGTGCGCCGATGTAGTTCTTGCTGAAGACGAACGTGAGCTTGCGCCCGCCCGCCCCGGCAACCCGGTAATACCAGTAGAACCAAGGCACCAGATTGTCGCGCATATCGGGAGCGAGCTGAATCGTGTCGCCCTCGATTTTGCTGACGATGATATTGCCGCCGGGAAAGGCAGCGTCGATCGCGAAGGCTGCCTTATCGGGTTGATCCTGCGCGAACGCGCACGCGGTCGCCAGAGTCAGAAGGAATGCGGTAAGCGGTCTCATGAGTGATCGGCAATCTGGGCAGTTGAAGATGGTTGGTTGGCGCAGTTTGTTGCATCCATGGCGGTCATTGCTAAGGCGCAGACTTCCTCCGCGGCAGCCCCGGTCCTGTTTCCACCGGCATCCCGTCCACGCCCGATATTTTCACCTGCACCTCCGGGCCGTCCGCTTCGTAGTGGATGGAACTGTTAGTCATCCTGCCCCCCATCACCCGGATCAGCCGGGTTTCCTTGCCAGCGATGAAGTGCGAAGCGCCGATGTCGCAGTTGGCAAAGTCGAAATAAGTCCCGGTGATGCCGGTCACGTTCACGAGCGTTTCGCGCTCCAGTTTGAGCGTCGGCGTGCCCACCGTTTGCCCCGCCTTGCGCACCAGCCCATCGGCTACCGCCTTGGTATCGAAGACGATAGCCAGCTTGCAGTTCTGGTAGTGGTTGTCGTGGATGCGGGCGATGCCGGTCCGTGTCGAATAGGTCACACTTCCGCCGTGGTAGCGGTTGCCCCGGAAGACATAGTTATGTGGGCGGCCCCAGACCACGACCGTCTTTTCAAACTCGTTCCCCTCGAAAATCAGCTCGCTCCCCGCGCACACCACCAAGTCTCCGCCGCGGTTGCCCCGGAACTTGTTCTTCCGAAAGACCACGTCCTGCATCATCTCCGACCCATCTTCGAAATCGACTCCGTAGGCCGGATTCGTCCCGCCGTTTTCGGCAAACAGGTTTTCCTCGATCAGCCATTTCTGACCGCCGCAATAGGCCATGCCCAGCCGCCGGTTTTGCGAGAGCACATTGTGATGGAAATGGACATCCACCGAGGGCCGGAAGTTCGTGATCCGCGCGACCCACTCGCCCTTCGCGGCGCCCACATGAGCCGGGGTATCGGAAACTTCCGGCTGATTAAACTCCAGGTGCAGCCACCTGGCCCCCGCAGGAATGGTCACCTTCCGATATTGGAGACACTTTTGCAGCGCGACCAGGTTCATCTCCGCATCAAAAAAATACGCCTGGTAAACCCTCCCCTTGATAAAGGGATAACCCATGTAGCCGCCCATATAGCCGAGTTCGAACTCCCCTTCGCACTTCGTCAGGTCGAAAGGCTCGACCGATCTGGTCTTCTCGCTGCTCGCGATCTTGACTCCCTGCTTCGTGAACGCGCCCTGCTCCAGGGCCTTGGCATAAATCGAGTGCTTGATCCTCGCCAGCAGTTCGGGCCGCGTCCGCGTGCCTTGCACCCCCGTGGAGACGCCATCTCCGGTCATATTGCAGGCGGTGATGTGATCCACCTCGAGGTTCCTGCCGCTGATGAAATGGATGCCGGCGCCCCATTCATGCGTGCCCGGCACCGTTTTGTAATCATGCGCGTCCCGGTCTCCTCGGAGGGTCCCATTAGTCAGGCGGACGTTCTCCGCTCCATCGACCATCTCCACCACGCAGTACTTCGGGAGCCCATTGGCATTGATCTGGAGCGTCGCGCCGTTCAGGTCGATGACGGTATCCTTGTGGTCGATGACCACCGGGAGAGTCTCGCTGATCAAATAGGTCCCCTTGGGAAAGACGATCCGGTTTGCGCCCATCGTCCTCGCGTCCTGCAAAGCCTGGTTGATCCCGTGGGAAGTTTCTACCGGCCGGGTGCCGTCATTGCGAATGCCGAACTTCTTCAGGTCGATCTCATAGAGCCGCGCAAACTTCGAAATATCCGCCGTGGGCTTGGGCGTTTTGGTGAGCACAATCTCCGGAACGATCTGTTCTCCACCCGCATCCTCGGCGCGCAGCTTCGCGCTCGAAGCATCCGCTGGCATCCAATCAAAGCGCTGTTCCCCCTGCACGTCCGGGAGGGTCGCAGCGAGCCCCAGGAGGAAAAGAGCCCATGCCAGCGTTCCGCGTCTGTTAGTATCGATCATCGTGGTGCTGGGGGGATTTTTGAGCCGACAGGGTCACCGGGCTGGGAGAGCAGGTGAAGGGGAAATGAGTGCGGAGATGGATTTCATGTGCGCTGTTTTTGGCCGGCAATCGTGGCAACCGCGCCCGCGAATGTCACTGGTGCCGGGATCGTTGGCGATCCGGCCGCCGGTGCCCACCACGCGGAGTGGTTGAGCGGCGAATGAAATCAGAGGCGCAAAAAATGGAACCCACAGCAGAGCGAGATAGATGAATCGGGATTAAGGCACAGTGACCTGAGCTCAATGATCGAGCGCAACTCAGGTCCCATGGGGGGGAGGAGGCATTCTTCACGTGCCGGGCACCGCGTCAACCCGTCGAACACTCCGCGCTGAGGCGCGGTCGGTTCGGTCAGCGCTCCGGTTCATTTGGAGAAAACTCGTCCGCGGTGAGCGGTTCCAACTTGAGCCCCATCAACACCGCGAAAATCCAGCGCGTGCAGCCTGGGCCAATCGGGCTTCCGATCGGCGGGCTCGCGAGACCATGCCGGTTCGATTTCCCGCAAAACGTTGTGCATCAACTCCGGCAGCGTTCCCTTCCCTTGCTCCAAGGCGACAACCCATTGGCCCCAGTAGTCCGTCATGGCTTGATGCGTTTGAGCCGTTCGACCTGCCGCTCGTGCTCGGGACGTTGCCCGCGCCAGAAAATCAGAATCGGAGACATGGTCGGTTCTGAGCTTTCACACCACGCTTCGGTGCGGGTTCGCTCATATCGGCAGCAGCAGTTGATGCCTGCCCGGTGGAACGAGCGTCGAGACGCCCACTCCGATCAGTCGGAGTGGACTCTTCACCAGGCGATCACGCGCCAATAAAAACTGCGCAAGCCGATAAATTTCCGGCGCGGTAGTCACTGGTTCTTCCAGCCGAATCTGGCGCGTCAGCGTCGTAAAATCGGTGTAGCGCACTTTCACCTGAATGGTCAAAGCGCCCACGCCGTGCCTTTCCAGGGCCTCCGCCACATCGGCGGCGAGTTCCCTGAGCGCGATTCGCAAGGTCGGTCGATCATCCGTGTCTTCCAAAAAGGTGTTCTCCGCGCTGATGCTTTTGCGTTCCTCGCTCGTATCCACCGCCCGATCATCGTTTCCGCAGGCGCGGGATTTCAGACTCTCGGCGAAGGAACCGACGATGCGGTGCAGATCGATCTTCGTGATTTGCAAATCACCGATGGTCATCAGTCCGTTGGATTCCAAAGCCTGGGCCGTCACTGGTCCCACGCCATGAATCGACCGCACCGAGAGCGGTTTCAGGAACTCCACTTTGTCCTGATCCCGAATCAACGTGAGACCGTCGGGCTTCTGAAAATCGCTGCCCAGCTTCGCGAGAAATTTGTTCGAGGCCACGCCGATACTCGCCGTGAGGTTTCGTTCGCTGGCAATCCGCCGTCGGATCTCCTGCGCGGCAGGCAAAGCAGCCTCCAGCGCGCGGTCCTGATCCCCTTCGTCAAACGCGGCACTCAGGTCGAGATACGCTTCATCCACGGACACCCTTTCAATGGTGGGCGTCACGCGGCGGAGGATCTCCATGATCGCCGCGGACTCGGCGCGATAGGCCGCCATACGAGGTCGCACGAAGATTCCGTGAGGACACAGTTTCCCCGCGGTCCGGGAGGGCATCGCTGACCGGATCTTGAATTTTCTGGCCTCGTAGCTGGCCGCACAAACCACGCCCCGCTGGTCGGGCGGAGAGCCCACGATGACCGGATGGCCCCGATACTCAGGATGATCGCGCTGCTCCACGGATGCGAAGAACGCATCCATATCGACATGGAGAATAACGCGGGGCATGCGCCCCAAACCTGCACCAGGAAACCTCCGACGACCGCCAAAAAATATGCGCCCCTCTCAGGCGGAACGATTCAGTGATGGCGGACGGTGCCGGAAGAAAGCGCCGGGACGCAAAGGCGCGGAGAGCGCAGAGCCCGCGACCGGAGAGCGCACCAAAATGATCTGCGGAAGTTTCGTCGCCGGACGTTCTCTGCGTCTCTGCGTTTTCAATTCAATCGCAACTGCATCGTTCCAGCGCAGATCGCGGCAGGCGGCATCAGCCTCTATGGTTTCATGGCAATTTTTCGGTTCCCCCGCCGGTGGACGCATCCGCGGACGGTCGAACAATTCTTCGGGAAGACCGCAGCTTCGATGAGATACGAAATGGGAGGCATGAATGCCGACAACTTCATCTGGGGACTTTCCTGGCTCATCCTCATCTGTCTGCTCGCCAGCATGTGATCATGACACTGAGCGGCAAAGCGTCTGCATTCCCGGTCGCGACGAGTCGCCCTGTTCGTCGCTGAGAGTCAGGTGCTTTAACCTCGGTAAAAACCTGGCCGTAGAACACTGAGGCCGTTCAGGCGGGCCCGGTCGCCGCGTTTTTCTCTACGGCCTTGATCGATAGTGGAGGCATGACCACGCCTTCATTGGTTTCCGCAAAATTATCAACGGCCTGTCTAATCCCTTCACCCAAGTCGCTCAGGTGATTGATCGACACCTCCTTCACGAGGTGGGCATTCGTGCCATCCTTTACGGAAACGGTGATTTTTTTCATGGCGTCGATGAGAGCCCCGTACTTCGTCGGGCGGTGTCACCGAGGCATCGCATCACGCTGCTCGACTGCGCGTAGGCGGCCAGGCGGAGCACCCACCATTTTCGAAATCGAGCGCAACAATGGGGCCGGGGGCGATTCCTGCGCATGGGCCGACGGCGCATCGACATATTAATTCCAATACATCCCTTCACCACCCGCCAACTGAAGGCGCAGAACCCCAACGTCAGCGCCTTTGTCATTCAAAGAAATCTGAGTGATTGGATCACCCGCGGAAAGGTTCGGCGGAGAGGTTCCGAATCGACAGCGGGCAAGCGAAAGGCGTTCTATGTCTATGAACGCATTGCCCGGCGGGGCTGAGTCTGCTTTGCCTCACGGCGCTTAACCGTCTTGATGGGTGGAGACCGCCCGTTGTGCCGCCGCCGATTACCGCACGACGATTAATTCCACCTTCGCCGTTCCCGATCGAATCATTCTCAACTGCTGCGCCGCGGCCTTACTGACATCGATGACGCGCCCTTTGGTGTAAGGGCCGCGATTGTTGATTCGGACCGTGGCAATCCGGCCCGTCGCAAGGTTCTTCACCCGAACGATGGTCCCGAATGGCAGGGACCGATGCGCGGCCGTCATGGACATCGGATCGTACCGTTCGCCGCTCGCGGTCTTGGAAAACTCCGATCCATACCAGGAAGCAACACCCCGCTGGACGGCCGGCGGCTCCGCGGCTGTTCCCACCAACGGCCTGAACGTGAGGAAAATTAGGAAGATCAAGGCCTTCATGGTTCAATGTATGAATCGTTGTTTGTCCCATGGTTGGATTTCTGAGCCAAGCATCTTGTCAAATCCCCAACACTCAATCAGCGCTTTTCACGCGAATGAATGCTGTGGAATCCTATCAACCATGAAGCGCAGCGTGCTCGCCATCCTCTTCAGCATGACCCTGTGTGGTTGTGCGACGTTTGGGACGCAGGATCGGCAGGTTTTGTTACAGCAGAAGGTGTCCGCCTCGCTTTACGAAAAGATGCTTCGCAACCAGTCGCTGACTTTGGGAGAAATCGTGGAGCTTTCTCGAAAGAACGTGCCTTCTCCCGTGATCGTCCGCTACGTCGATGGCACGCTCGAAGAATACCCTCTGAAAACTGAGGATGTGATTCGACTTCGCCGAGAGGGCGTGACGAACGAGGTCATCGACTATCTGCTCACGACGCCAAGTCTGACCGTCGATCAGACTTTCGTTCGCGATCGGTATTGGTGGGATCGGACCTACCGGCCCATCCTTGGTTACCCGCGTCGCGGTCGGTAATCCGGCGTTGCGCGCTCCCAAAGGCAAATTACCTGGATTCGGAGGGGGGGACGGCCACCGACTTCAACCCCTCTGCCGAAAAATCGGCGTCGGTCAGTTTTACTCCATGTTTGAGGCGGGAGCCGTCGAGTTCGGTCGTCGAGCCCGTGGGACCGCGGACGGAAATATTGGCCGGGACCGAGCGTCCGAGGTCGTCGGTCACCACGCGGGTGGTGTCGATGCGCCGCAGCAAACGGCCCGACTCCCCGTACTTTTCGACGCGCAGCGGCACCAATCGGCGGAGATCGATCCAACTGCGGACCTTCGAGTAGGTGGAGTGTTCGCCCTTGCCAGGCTTTGATTCCAGGATCGCGCAGGTCACGCGGTCCACTGCTTCGTTCCCAACGAGGGTTTGATGGTCCCAGGAAAAAAAATTGTCGATCACATCCTCATACGAGAGATCGCTGCCGAAGAGCGGCTCATCCAGCTTCGCCGACGAGAGCGTGCCAAGTGCCGCGGGCGGCGTGAAGAGCGCGCCGGTAATCCGCCCACCGGATTTCCGCAGGAGGACGGATTCGCCTTTCCGCTCCTTGGGGAAGAGCACCTGATAAACGAGATCGGTGCTGGTTTTGGTGGCGCGTGATTTGATCTGAAGCTGGAGCGCATTCTTCCCGTCGCCCCCTATCGCCATCCGCAGCCGAATGTAGGAATAGCCGTCCTGCTGCTGAGCGGAGAGTCGTGTGGCCAGTTCCGTGGCGGACATGGTCGGGGGCTCCGCTTCGGCGGCGATGGAGCGAAGGTTGGCCAGCAGAGCGAGCGCAACGGTGATGGTGGCGAAACGCGTGGGAGAAAGGAAATCCAGCATAAGAGGTACTTCGGAAATCGCCTCGCCAACGGCGGTGTATTTTCAACCTTGCAACGCAAGACTGGGCGTCAGCCGGGAGCTGCGCCACGCAGGGTAGAGGCCGCTGAGGACGCCGACGCCGACGGCGATGGCGACGGACGTGAGCATGAGGCCGGCGCTCATTTCCGGCTCGAGCAATCCGCGGATCGCAGGGGTTTGTTTCATCAGATGGACGCCCACGACCCCGAGAGCGACGCCCACGATCCCGCCGAAAAAACCGAGCAGGGCGGACTCCCACAGCACCATGCGAACGATTCGGCTGCGCTTCCAGCCGAGCGCGAGGAGGATGCAGATCTCCTGCTTCCGCTCGAAAACCGTCATGAGCATCGTGTTCATCACCCCGAGGACGCCGACCAGGACGGCGAGCAGCGAGGTGCCCCAGCTCATCGCGTTAATCATGCGGTAGCTTTGGCTTTCCCGAATGTGTTGGCCCGCCACCTGGGCTCGTGCTTCCGGGATGAGGCGGCTGATTTCATCGCAGAGAAGACGCATCCCGTTTTCGGTCGTGCCGGGCGCGACGCGAACGTCGATGGCGTTGATCTGGCCCTCGTTGCCCATGATTTCCTGGAGCAGCGCCATCGAGAGGATGACCGAACCGTTCTCGACCAGAGCGCCACCATCCACGATGCCGACAACGTCGAGTTCCTCGGTTTCCATCTGCAGCTTGTCGCCCACCTTCTTCTCGAGCACATCCGCCGCGGTTTTCCCCAATACCACCGCCCGCTCGGCGCCGCCGCTCGGCAATCGCCCCGAGAGCAGCTTCAAGTTATTCCACGAAAATCCACCCCACTCCCGCCCGGAGACGATCATCATCTCGGAGTTCTCGACACTCATCAGTTCGACCAGGATGCCGCAGGTCGCCGCGATCCCCGGCAAGTTCGCGATGCGCTCCTGGGCTTCGGCAGGAAAGGGCTTGGGCGTCAGCGAAGTACGCATGTTGTGGACGACGATGTCCGTGCCGCGCGATTTCATTCCCGCCGTCCAGCTCGAAACGAATCCACGTGACATGCCGACGAGCGCGACGACGGCGGCGATGCCGATCGAGATCCCGACGAGCGTGAGCCCAGTCCGCACCGGGCGGCGCACGAGGCCACGAGCGATGACGGCTAGAAAGGTCATGTGAGCAGCGCGGAAAGTTCCGCGGGATCGCCGTCGAAAACAATCTGCCCATCCTTCATCTGGATCGCCCGGGAGGCACGGCGGGCGATGCTCATGTCGTGGGTCACGAGGATCAGCGTCATGTGCTGCTCGCGATGCAGCCGGGAGAGCAGTTCCAGGATGTGCCGCGCGTTTTCGCTATCGAGGTTGCCCGTCGGCTCGTCGGCGAGAAGCACGGATGGTCCGTTGGCGAGGCTGCGGGCGATGGCCACGCGCTGGCGTTCGCCCCCCGAGAGCTTGGCGGGAAAATGATCCGCGCGCTTTTCCAGGCCGACCGCCTGGAGCAATTCATCGGCACGCGCGCGGCGCTCCGGCAGCGAGCGAGCGGTTTCAAACATCGGAATCTGTACGTTCTCGACTGCCGTGAAGGTGGGCAGCAGATGAAACGACTGGAAGACGAACCCAATCTCGCGGGCGCGATACGTGGCGGGCTGTGGTAAATCGGCGAGCGATTTGCCGCGGTAAGCGAGGGTGCCCCAACTCGGGCGATCGAGCGCTCCGAGCATTTGGAGAAGGGTCGTTTTTCCACACCCGCTGGGGCCGATGATGGCCACAAACTCGCCTTCCCGGATGCGAAAACTCACCCCGCGCAGCGCCTGCACCTGACCGTCGTCGTAGGACTTCTTCAGATCGACAGCTTCGAAGACCCACGCCGGACTGGGCGCGCCGGATTCCGACATGGGTGAGTTTATGGTGGAGGGCATCACACGCGCGGCAGTCGCACCCTACCCCTTCGTGCGCCATTGCGCGCCTGCGCGTGGGTTGGCGAGACTTCGCACCAGATGGCTGAGCGCGTGCCGGTAGCTGGGAAAAGGCGGGATCTCCTCCGGGGTCTTCGGGACGAGCACCGAGACGCGCTGGGGCAACTCAGAATGCGGCACCCCGGCGGACTGGTGATGCACGCCGTGAAAGGGTTCGTGCAGCAGCGTCAGCGCGACGGCGCGACCCAGCCAATCTTCGGCCACGACGCTTCTCGTCGCGCTATTGACCGTCGTGCCCATCAGGCCGACGTGCTCGATGTACTTGCGCCAGCTCTGCAAATTTGCCGCGATCCATGCCGGGGCGAGGAAGATCCACAGGAAATAATTCCCCACGTTCCAGTGGTTGACGCCCCAAAGCAGGCCCGTCCAAAGCACGACGGCGAAGGCCAACTCCGCCCAAATGCGCCGGCGCACCCGCTTGTTGCGGATCGCCGAATTGGGCGAAAGGAACGCGCGCAGGAAAATCAGTGGAGAAAAAATCAACCCGGCGTTCAGCTCGAAAAAAGCGGCGAGGCAGCGGAGCCAACGCGGAACGCCGGTCTGCACCAGCGGCCACATTTCCTGATCCCGCTCGGAAGCGAGATGCGCGTGGTGCGTCTGATGGACGACGCGAAAAAGGGTGAAGCTGATGAAGCTGAACGCGCCGATGACGATGCCCTCGGCTTCATTGATGAAGCGGTTTTTCCGCAGCATCCCGTGCGACGCTTCGTGAAAGCCGATCAGGAAGCCGTGCATGAAATGGCTGGTCAGCAGGACGAGCGGGGCGGCCAGCCAATACCATTCGCGATAGACCGCGTATCCGAGCGCGGCTTGTGTGGAAAAGAACAGGACCGAAACAACCTGGAACGCGGACCGGAGGATCCAGTGCGGCTCAGGGGCCTCATCCAAAGGGTCAGCAGTGGCGTTCATTCGGCGGCGGTCATGAGGGCTGCGATCCGGCGTTCCGGGGTGCGGCAGGCATTGGTCAGGGCAGCTTGGAACATGCGATTCAGATCGGTGATTTCTGCTTCGGAAAAAAGCTGCGGGCGGTAGAGCCAGGCAATTTCGAAGGCGTCAGACCGTTCCGTGATTTCGCAGCCGAGGTCAAATCGGGCCGTGCCCGTCGAGCGCATCCGCAGCCTGGCCCCGAGAGTCGGCAGAGCGACATCCGGCACCGGATGGTTTTGCAAAGCGAACCGCACATCGAACACGGCGTGCCGCCCCGGCGCGGGTGATTCGCCGAGGGCCCGGACCAATTCCGCAAACGGCATGGCCTGGGAAAATGCGTCCACCGTCGTCTGATGCACCGCGCGCAAAGTATCCTCGAACGGACGTTCCCGATCCATCTGGCCGCGCAGCGGGACAACCCCGGAGCAATAGCCCATCGTCTCGCGCACCGTCTGTTTGCCGCGATTGGCGACCGGCGTGCCGACCACGATGTCATCCTCCCCGGTCCACTGCGCGAGAGTCATTTGGAACCCCGTGAGCAGCGCGCTGAAGAGCGTGGCTCCGCTCCGCCGCGCCGCTTCCCGGACTCCGGCGCCAAGCTCGGAAGGAATCTCCGCCACCCACCGGCGCAGAGATTCGGGAGTCAGCGACGGAGTCCAAAGGCGGCGGCTCCCCGCCAAATTTGATCTCCAAAAAGCCGCCCGCGGCTCCAACTCGGCGGGCTGCCAAAAAGCGCGTTCAGCCGCGGCCCAATCGGTGTAGGTGAGCGGCACCGCGGGCAGCGATCCGGTGATGCCCATGACGCCCTGCATGTACGCCCCGAAGAGATCCTGGACGAAAACGCCGAGCGACCAGCCGTCCGCAATGGCGTGGTGAATCGCGAAGACCACGACATGATCATCCGGCGCGCGGCGCAGCATGACCGCCCGATAGAGCGGGCCCTGCACCAGATCGAACGGTTCGCTGGAGATGCTCTCGGCCAATTCCTCCAGCGCCTCCGGTTCGGCCTGCGACGGCGAAAGGTCGCGAAACTGGAGACTGATGTCGGCACTCGAGCGCACCATTTGCAACGGGCGCTCCTTCCCCGGCAGAAACGAAAGACGGAGCACTTCCTGCCGCTCGACGACTCGCTGGAAGGCTGATTCGCAGTCCCGCGGCGTGAGCAGCCCGCGCACATGGATGAGGCAGCAAATGTGATTCGCAGAATCGCCGACGGGAGTCGCCGAGGTTTCCCACAATTCCCGCTGGGGAAAGCTCAAGGGATGCACCCGCGCCTCTCCGCTCTCCAGCCATTGCTTGAGACGCGCGCGTTTATCGCCGGTCATCGTCATGCGGGAAAAATTTGCGGCACGGCTTCAGGATTTCGTTTCGGGAGCAACTTCGGGGACGGCTTCGCCGAGCAGGAGGTCGATGTCCTCGTCGGAAAGTGCGTCCAGATCCACCTCCGCGGCGGGCGCTGGTTCCGCCGCGGGCGCGCTGCCGACGGCCGGGGCGGGAGTTGCGCCGCCCATGTGGCTGGCGATCAAGGTTGCGATCTGGCCGATGGTGCGGGCGCGCATCAGGCTGGTCGGAGGAAGAGCGACGCCGACGGCGGCCTCGAGCGAGTTCTCGATTTCCACGCCCATCAGCGAGTCCAATCCGAGGTCGGTCAACGGCTGCTCGTCGCGCAAGGTGTCGGGCTTGACGCGCAACACCGATCCGACGACTTCGCGCACCGCCTGCGCAATCACGGCTTCCTTGTCCTCGGGTGCGGCGGCCTCGATGCGGTTGCGCCAGTCGCTGGTCACGCCGCTGCTTTCCTGACCTTCCACGGTCGCGAAGATGCGTTCCAGCAATGGATTCTCCTGCATCCCGCGGAAGAACGTCCGCCACTTCGTCCAATCCACGCGGATCGCGGCGACCTGCGTATTTCCCGCGCGCAGCGAGGATTCGAGGATCGACATCACTTCGCCGGGCGAAAGTTCGGTCGTGCCCTGGCGGGCGAGGAATTCGGCCACCCGCTCGTTGCGCGCGACGTAGCCTTCGCCGCCCAGCACGCCCCAATTGAGCGTCAGTGCGGGCAGACCGAGGGCGTGGCGATGATGCGCGAGCGAGTCGAGGAACGCATTCGCCGCACCATAGTTACCCTGCGCCGGGTTGCCGAAAATGGAGGAGATCGACGAGAACATCACGAAGCAATCGAGCGCGAGATCGCGCGTGCCTTCGTGCAGCAGCCACGCGCCATAGGCCTTCGGCGCCATCACGCTTTGCAGGCGTTCCCGGGTGAGCGCGGAGAGCGGCGCGTCGTCGATGACCATCGCGAGATGAAAGACGCCCCGCAGCGGCTGATCGCCCGCCCGGATTTTCGCGAGCACACGCGTGACGTCTTTCGCGGAGCCGATATCCGCCTTCGCCACTTGCACCGCGACTCCGCGATCTTCCAGGCTCTGCACGAATGCGGCCGCTTCCGCGGTGGAAGCCCCGCTGCGGCCCGCGAGGACGAGATGCCGCGCGCCGCATTGCACGAGCCATTGCGCGAGCACTTTTCCGAATCCGCCAAACGCGCCGGTAATCAAATAAGCGCCGTCGGGCCGGACTTCGAAATTGGCGGGGAGCGGTTCGCCGCGCCGCGGCACCAGGTCGTCGGCGAACGACACGATGACCTTGCCGATGTGTTTGCCACCCGCCATGAGCCGGAACGCCGCGTCGATCCGGCTGGCCGGGAAGGCGCGGTAGGGCAACGGACTCAACGCCCCTTGCTCCACGAGACCGGCCAATTCGGCCAGCATCTCGCGGGTCAGCGTTTCGTCGCCGCTGAAGACGGCGTCCATCGCCACGACGTGGAACGACGCGTTGCGGCGCAGCGACCAGAGCGGCACGCGCGAGTTCTGGTAGATGTCGCGTTTGCCAATCTCAATGAAGCGACCGAACTCTGCGAGACACGCCATGCCCATCGGGATCGCTTCGCCCGCGAGTGCGTTGAGGACGACATCGACGCCGCGCCGATCGGTCAGTTCCATCACCGCTTCGGTGAAGTCGCCGCGGCGGGAGTCGATGACGTGCTTGACGCCAAAGGTCTCGAGCAACGCGCGTTTGGTCGGGCTGCCGGCGGAGGCGATCACCTCCGCGCCGAGGTGATGGGCGATCTGAATCGCCGCCATGCCCACGCCGCCCGCGCCTGCGTGGATAAGGATGCGCTCGCCCTTCCGCAGCCGGGCGACATTTTTCAGCGCGTGCCACGAAGTCATGAACACGACCGGAAGCGTCGCCGCTTCTTCAAACGAAAGTCCCCGCGGGATCCGCATGACGTCGCCGCCGCGCGCGATCGTCTGCGTCGCCAGGCCGAAGACCGCGAGGCCGAAGACGGCATCGCCCGGCGCCACATGTTTCACGTCGGAACCAACCGCCGTGATGATGCCGCCGACTTCATCCCCGAAGATGCGCGCGTCCGGCGCTTCGCCGGGATAAAGCGCGAGCGCCTTGAGCACGTCGCGGAAATTCATGCCCGCCGCTTTCACGTCGATGAGCACTTCGCCCGGACCGCACAGCGGCATGGCGAAGGGCGAGAAACGCAGCGTGTCGAGATGGCCGCGTTCGCGCGATTCCAAGCGCAGCGGCACCGCGGGATCGAGGGTCTCCTCGACGCGCGGACGCCCGCGATCGAGCCGCTGCACGTAACGCGCATCGCCGCGGAATGCGACCTCGCGTTCCCCGTCGGTCCGCAGCAATTCGCTCCAGAGCAGCCCGAGATCGGTCGCGGAAACTTCCGCCGGCAGGTCGATGCCGCGGCAGATGTAATTCGGCTGTTCGTTGAGGATGACGCGGAGCAGGCCCACGGCTGGGGCCTGCGCCACCGCTGTCGCCGTGCCGTCCCGGCCGACCGCTTGCGCGCCGCGCGTTACGGAATCGATCCGCAGCTTCGCCGTGGGCTGGGTGATCTGGAGCGCTTGCGCCAAATGGAGCAAGGCGTCGGTGCCAATCACCGCGTCGTTCGCGATCTTCGTGTCCAAGTTCCAGAGATAAACGATTCGCTCGGGCGCGGCGTCGGCGCAGGCTTGGAAGAGGGCGGTCCAATCTTCCGGCGCCTCCGCACGCAGCGTGAACTCATCGCCCTTGGCCGCGGCAAAGGCGCGACCACGACGAGCGACGCGGCAGAGAATTCCGGCAGCGCGCAGCTCACGGGCCAGCTCCGTTCCCAGTCCGGATTCATCGGCAAAAATCAGCCAGGATTTTTCCGCAGGAATCTCTGTCACCTTTGCGGTAACCGCTGCGGGCAGCCACGCTCGCCGCGCGAGGAGGCCGATCTGGCCTTCTCCGTGGGGTCCTTTCAGACCCGGCAAAGATGCGGTTTCGACAAAGCCAGCCTGGCGCAGAACGGTCTCCCACTGCGCGCGCTGGAGCAGCGGATGCACGGGGCGCAGTTCGCGATCGGTGAAGCGCCACCAGCCGCTGGTCAGCCCGAAAACGGCCTCGGTCCAAAGCTGCGGCGAAGCCACATCCATGAAAACGAGGCTGCCCCCCGGGGCGAGGAGTTCATGGAGATGACCGAGCGCGAGCTTCACGTCACTCACGGCGTGGAGCACGTTCGTGCCGATGATGAAATCGTAGGAACTGGCTTCGAGGCCCTGGTCGCTGCCCGGTTTTTCCAGGTCGAAAATTCTCGTCTCCACTTCCGGAAACGCTGCGAGCTTTTGCATCGCGCCGGGAAAGAAGGCGGCCGAGACATCGGTGAAGGTGTAGGAATGCAGCCCGCGCTCGAGGAACGGCAGGACGTGGGCGCTGAGACCCCCGGTGCCCGCGCCGACTTCGAGGATGCGCAATCCGCGGCCCTCGGGAAGAGCGCGCGCCGCGGTCTGCAACGCGGCGCCGATGGCCGCCAGCCAATGGCTGGTGAGCAGGCCGTCGCCGTAGAATTGATCGAGCAAATCCGCGCCCGCGCCGGAAAAGAGCACCTGCACGGCGTCCTTCTCACCACGCAAAATCGGAGCGAGTTCAGCGCAATTGCCCGCGACGAGCAGCGCCTCGGGGAGATGCCCGGAGTGTTCGGCGATGAAGCGGCGCAGCACCTCCGGCGCGGAATCCGCCGCCGCGGTGAAGGCCGGGGTCGGGGTATATCCGGCGGTGGATTTCTTGAAGAAACCGTGCTGGACGAGTTTGAGCATCAACTGCTCGAAGACCGGCTGCATCGTCGCGGCGACCCGCAGCGAGGCGGCGGTGAATTTGACCCGGGGCGCCACGCCCATCGTGCGCAACCCGCGCGCCAGTTGGCAGGCCGCGAGCTCATCGCCCGGGGCAATCGCGGCTTCGAGACGGGCGCGACCCCGGCTGGCGAGCACGTTGTCGAGGGCGCTCTGCGCGGCCGCGCGCAAATGGTCGAGCGGCAGCGGTGCTGGCGCCGCGGACCGGGCGACGTCCGGCGTCCTTTCCCAAGCCACATGATACAACACGTCGCGTGTGCTCCCAGAGCCGCCGCGCCGCACGTTGGCGACGCTGATCGCGCGGAAGCCGTCCACGAGCACGCAGGGTTTGCCCGCGTCGTCGTAAAGCGCGATGCGGCCCTCGACGAACTCGTCATTGCACTCGATGACCGCGGCGCGGACGCGGGCGGAGGCGCCCGGCGAGCGGAGGAAAAGGATGCGGGCAAAACGCACCGGCAACTTCATGCGCGACCGGCGATTTTCCACGGTCGCGGCGCCCGCGGAGAACGTCTGCAACGCGCCGTCGAAGAGCACCGGATGAAGCGGATAGTCGTCGGCGCGCGTCGCGATGGTCTCGGAAAGGGCCACGCGGCCCGCGGATTTTCCCGGACCGGTCGCGAGTTCGCGGATGGGCCGGAATTCCTCGCCGTAGCGCAGGCCGAGATCGCTCATGTAGCGATAGAATCCCTCCACTTCCACGACCTCCATCTCGCTGGCGCCGGGCAGAGGGGAGGTGGCAAAGGGGGACTCCGTGCGCTCCCCGCGGAGGGAACCGACGACGTGCAGCGACCACGAGGCGCCCTGCTCGAAACGGCTCTGGATGGAGAAGGTCCGGTCGTTCGAGTCGTAGGAAATCTCGAGGTGAACTCCGGAAGCCGGATCGGGGAGGATGAGCGGTTTGCGGATCTCGAAATCCTCGACCACGAACGGGCGTCCTTCGAACAACTGCACACCCGCTTCGAGCACGATCTCGACGAAGGCGGCGGCGGGAAAAATGACGTGGCTTTCGACCTTGTGATCTTTCAGGAAAGCCATGTGCCGGTTGTCGAGCCGCACGGTCCAGGTGGGCGTCGCGCGCGGCAGCCGCGTGTCGAGGAAACCGCGGCCGCCCGCGGACAACCGGCCCTCGCGCCAGTCGGGCGCTTCGTTCCACCAGCGGCTGCGATCCCACGAGTAGGCGGGCAGCGAGAGCAGCCGGCGGGAAGGCGTCATCGCCTTGAAGTCGAGCGCGACCCCGGCGCGATGCAGGTCCATCGCGGTTTCGAGCACCGACTCGTGTTCCCGTTCGCGGCGGGCGGAGGAGATGACCGGCACCTTGGTCGCGCTGCGACCGGTGAGGCATTCCTGAATCGAATGGACCAACGCCGGATGCGCACCGATTTCCAACCAGAGATCCACGCCAAATTCGGCCAGCGCGCCCACCGCTGGCGCAAATTGCACGGGCTGCCGAATGCCGCGGCCCCAGTGCGCCGCGTCACACGTCTCCCCGGAACAACGATCGCCGGTCACCGTGCTGAAAAACGGCACGGAGTCCGCCTGCGGATCGAGATCGGCGAGCGTCTGCTTCAACGCATCGGCGGCCGGTTGCATGAGCGGGTGATGGAACGGGTGATCGACGCGGACGAGGCGCGCGAAGACGCCTTGCGGTTCCAGTTCGCCGAGCATCGCTTCGAGCGAAAGACGCGCGCCGGCGAGGGTGAGCGAACGCGGGCCGTTGAAGGCGGCGATTGTGACGGTGCGGTCGTGGCGGGCGATCAGCGCGCGCGCCGCCTCCTCGTCGAGACCCACGGCCAGCATGGTGCCGTCGCCGCGGGCGCAGGCGTCCATGAATTGACCGCGCAGCGCGATGACCCGCGCGCCTTCCTCGATCGAAAACACGCCGGCGACGCAGGCCGCGGCGATTTCCCCAACGCTGTGTCCGACGACGGCGGAAGGCTGGACGCCCCACGATTTCCACAGCTCGGCGAGCGCGACCTGGATGGCGAAAATCGCCGGCTGCGCGATCGCGGTGCGCGCCATCTGCGAGGTCTCTTCCGTTCGCCCGAGTTCTTCCAGCAGCGAGAACCGCGCGTAGCCGCGCATCGCCGCGTCGCAGCGCTCGATGACTGCGCGGAACACCGGCTCGTGCTGCATCAGCTCGCGGCCCATGCCCCACCATTGCGGGCCCTGGCCGCTCATCACGAAAGCGATGCGCGGCGCGTGCTCCGGGCGCGGCGTGAAGGACGTGCGGGCTTTCACGCTGTCTTGTTTCACCGCGAATGTGTCCAGCTCCTGGACGAGTTCGCTCATCGCGCGGACGACCAGCGTGCATCGGTGGGCGTGGTGATTGCGCCGCGCGCCGAGGGTGTAGGCGAGGTCGGGCAGCACGGGCGACGCGCCATTGGCGTTCGCCCGATCCGCGAGCCACGCGGCCAGCTTCAGGGCGTTGCCCCGCAACGCGTCCTCGGTGCGCGCGGAGAGGGTGATCGGCCAGGCGCGTTCGGGGTAGGTTTCGCCGTGCTCGGCGTGCAGAAGCGGCGGGGCTTCGGCGAGGATGACGTGGGCGTTGGAGCCGCCGAAGCCAAAGGAATTCACGCCGACGAGACGTTCGCCCGATGTTTCCGGGAAGGCTTCCAGCGTGGTCGGCACGCGCAGTTTCAGTTTGGCGAAATCGATGTGGGGATTCGGCTTGGTGAAATGCAGGCTGGGCGGGATTTGGCGGTGCTTGAGGATGAGCGCGGCCTTGACCAGCCCCGCGACGCCGGCGGCCGTTTCGAGGTGCCCGAGATTCGTTTTGCAGGATCCGATCGGCAGCGGCATGTCGCTGGGACGATCCTGGCAGAGCGCTTCCGCGAGGGCATGCGCCTCGATCGGATCGCCGACGGCCGTGCCGGTGCCGTGCGCTTCGACGAAGCCGATGTCACGCGGGGCGACGCCGGCGTTGGCGCACGCATCCTCGACCAGTCGCGCCTGAGCCTCGGCGCTGGGCAGCGAGATGCCGTTGGTGTGGCCGTCTTGATTGATCGATGTGCCAAGGATGACGCCCTGGATCGGGTCGCCATCGGCGAGTGCCTGCGAGAGGCGCTTGAGCAGCACCATGCCCGCGCCTTCGCCGCGGACAAAGCCGCTCGCCGAGGCGTCGAAGGCCGCGCACCGGCCTTCGGGCGAGAGCATGGAGGCCTGGGAAAACCCGATGAACCCGCCCGGTGTGATCATGATCGTGACGCCGCCCGCGAGCGCGGCTTCGCCCCGTCCCGCCCAGATGTGTTCGCAGGCGGCGTGAACGGCCGTGAGCGCAGAAGAGCACGCGGTGTCCATCGCGACGCTTGGGCCGCGCAGGTTCAGGCAGTAGGAAATGCGATTGGCGGCGACCGAGTGGGCGCTGCCGGTCGCGGTGTGCGCGGAAATGCCGGAGTGGTCGTGCGCGGTGCTCTGGATGCCCTGGTAATCGTTATGCGAAATGCCGACGAACACCCCGAGGTCGGTCCCATTTTCCAAATCCAAAAGGAACCCGCCGTCCTCGATCGCCTCCCACGCGGTTTCCAGCAGGAGCCGATGCTGCGGATCAACGTAGGCCGCTTCGCGCGGCGAAATGCCGAAGAACTGTGGGTCGAACTGATCGATTTGATCGAGGAACCCGCCCCGTCTGGCGATCGACTTGCCGATGATGCCCGGCTCCGCGTCGTAATAGCGTTCCACGTTCCAGCGGTCCGGCGGCACTTCGCCGACGGCTTCGCGGCCATCGACCAGCAGCTTCCAAAATGATTCGGGGTCGTGGATGCCGCCCGGAAAGCGGCAACCGATTCCAATAATAGCGATTCGATCTTTGCGCATGGCTGATGGGAGAGCCCGGTGGGGCGCCTTAATACGTTCCGGCGTTGGCATTTGGTTGGGCGTGGATGCGAGCATTCTAAGGCACCGCGATGCCGCTCGGGGTTGCGGTGCTTTTCACCCACGGGCCGCGATTGGACTCCGCTCCGTGCCGCGCGTCCACAGATTTTCCCGCACTTTATTCATAAAGACGCGGTTGCCGGAGGCGGCAGCGGCGAAGTAGCAAGGAACAATATGTGTGGAATTGCCGGCATTATCGATCTCTCAGCGCAGCGTCCCATCCCGGAGGGTGCGATCCAGCGAATGTCCCGCGCCCTGCTCCACCGTGGGCCGGACGAGGAGGGCTTTTTGCTTCAGCCCGGCCTGGCGCTGGCTTCCCGGCGGTTGAGCATCGTCGGGTTGGCTGACGGTCAACAGCCCATGGCCAACGAAGAGCGCAGCGTCCATGTCGTGTTCAATGGGGAATTGTTTGATTACGTCGAACGGCGGGAGGAATTAAAAAGCCGCGGCCACCGGCTGCTCACGCATTGCGACACGGAGATCATTCCGCATTTCTGGGAAGATTATCAGGAGGGAATGTGGGAACGGCTCAAGGGGCAGTTTGCGATCGCGCTTTGGGATGAAAAGAAGCGGCAATTGCACCTCGGGCGAGATCGGTTTGGCATCACGCCGCTGTATTGGACCCGCCAGGGCGACTGGCTCCTTTTCGCCTCCGAGATCAAGGGATTGCTGGCCTCCGGGATGGTGCCCGCGCGGCCAGACCGCAAGGGGCTGGATCATGTTTTCAGCTTCTCCGCGCTGCCCGGTCCGCGAACGTGTTTCGAGGGCATCCAACTCCTGACGCCGGGCCACTATCTGACGATCACGCCCGCGCGAAATGGAGTGGCCAGTGGGGAAATCCGCGAGCGCCCGTACTGGGAGATGAATTTCCCGGACGCGGGCGATGAAGAGCGCGGCGACGATCCGGAGAAGCTGGTCGATGAGTTCGAGCAGATCTTGCTGCAAGCCGTCGAGGAGCGGCTGCGGGCCGATGTGCCCGTCGGCGCGTATCTCTCGGGGGGCGTTGATTCGAGCATGATCGTCGCCCTCGCGTGCTATCTCAAAGGCCCGGCGATCAACACCTACACGGTGAGCGTGGACGACGCCGCACTCAACGAACTGAGCGCCGCCGAACTCTCCGCGCGGCACATCGGGACCAAACCGCCGATCGTGCAGGACTTCCGCCACAGCGACGCCCTCGAGGCTTATCCGAAGCTGATCGCCGCCGCCGAGGCGCCGGTGATCGACACCGCCTGCGCCGCCCTGCTCCAACTGGCCGGCCGCGTCCACGGCAACGGGCAAAAAGTCGTCCTGACCGGCGAAGGCGCGGACGAATGGCTCGTCGGCTATCCGTGGTACAAGGCCCACAAGCTCATGCGCTACCTCGACGCCATCCCCGGACTGCCGATGAGCAGCATGGCCCGCCGCGCCTATTTGCGCCTGAACGATGTCCCGCACTTTTCCCCGGAATGGCGCCAGGGCGTCGAGAATTCGGTGGGCGGTTCGAACGCCTGGATCGACTCCTACGGTCTGCTCGCCATCTCCCGCCTGCGGTTCTACAGCGAGTCGATGCGCGAGATGATGGCGGATTCGCATCCCTGGTCGGAATTGAACTTTCCCGTGGAGCGGGCCAAACGCTGGGACCCGCTAAACCGCGGGATCTGGATCGCCGCGCGCGTCCTGCTCGCCGGGCATCTCCTGCAAGGCAAAGGCGACCGTGTCGCCATGCATTCATCGGTCGAAGTGCGTCCGCCGTTTCTCGACGAAGAAGTTTTCGACTTCACGGCCCGGCTGCATCCGCGGTGGAAGTTGCGCGGTTTTCGCGACAAACATCTGCTGCGTCTGCTCGCGGAACGCTGGATTCCCAAGGCCGTGGCGCGGCGGCAGAAGGTCATTTTTCGCGCACCGCTGGATGCCTTCCACATCGAGCCCGAGCCGCGGTTTGTAGGGCAATTGCTGAGCGACGAGTCGTTGAAGAAAACGGGTTATTTTGACGCCGCGGAAGTGCAGCGCTGGAGGAAAGATTTCCGCAAGATGCGCCCGGATTCCCTGCCGCGGCTTTCGGTGGAGATGGGCCTGGCCGCGGTCGTCGCGACGCAGCTCTGGCACCACACGTTCATCAGCGGCGGGCTCGCCGACTTGCCCGAATGGTCGGCCGCCGAGACCCCGGCCTCCGCCGCGCTGCGAACGTAGCGCGACTGCCGGGGGAGAATTTCCGGCTCGCGCGGCGGAAGCGCAGGCGGGACTTCCCAGTCCCGCGGTCTGCGGCTCTGGGAAGAGCCGCCTACGTTGCCCGCATCCGCCGCGCCGTTCGCCGCCGGCAACTCCTTTTTGGTCATCGGTCCAATCCCGAGAAGGCCGGAGATTTTCAGCGCAGCTTTGCCAACGCCTCCCGGCCACGCTGTTTCGTCTCAGGGTCGTCCTTTTCCATGTCGGGCATGGCCAGGCCTTTCTTGAGGGTCCGTCGGGCGTCGTCGATCCGCCCCATCTGGAGGAAGACGCGGCCCAGTTCGATGTAGTGCATGAGACGATTGGGATTCAAGACCACCGCCTTTTCCAAGGCGGTCGCCGCCTCTTCATTACTCCCTAGCGGCAGGCGGCCGTAAATCGCACCCGCGAGCGCGCGCTTCACGCTGCCGATCTCCGCGAGCGACCGGTGCCAGCGGCCGAGGATGTGCCAGGCCGTATCGTTTCGCGGATCGAGGCGCAGCGTTTTGTCCACGGCGGCCTTGATGCGCGGCGACGCCTCCACCTGTTCCTTGGTGCCCAAAAGCGGAAGCATTTTCCCGTAGGTGATGGCGACGGCGAGCTGCGCCTCGGGGTCCATCGGGGCGAGAGCCGCCGCCGGCAGCGAGTAGTCCAGCGCCATCCGCCCGAGCCGCAGCTTTTCCTCCTTCGATTTTGTATCCACCATCAAGTGGCGGTATTGCCGCGCGATGCGCACCAGAATCCGGACGTTCTTCGGATCGAGCTTCTCCGCCTCCAGGTAATATTTCAGCGCTTTACCTGCTTCGAGCCGTTGATCGAAGACCTCGCCCTTTTTGAGCAGTTCATCGACCGATTGCGCGATGGCGGCATTGCCGGTGAACATCATGAGGCAAGCGGTAGCGACCGAAAGCGCGAAGCGGCGAAACGAGGTGATCATAAGGGGGGGCGTGCTTAGCGAGCGGACTGACGGGATGACGCCGCCGAGCACTTCCCTCCTACACCTTCGCGCGCGGCCTCCCGCACGGCCCTCTTATCCGGAACGATGCAGTAGATCTCGAATGGCAATGGGAGAAAACGCCGAGGCGCAGATTCCCCCGCGTCTCTGCGTTTTCAATCCAACCGCTACTGCACCGTTCCGGCTTAGCTCTTCCGGGGAGGGCGCGCGGCCTCGATCAAGCGCGCTGCATTGAGCAACTTGGCCTCGCTCCGGCTGGGCCCGACCAGTTGCAGGCTCGTCAGGGGAATCGCCCGGTCCTTGACCGGGATCGGAACCGCGACCGCGGGAACTCCGGCGAGATTGACGGCGGCGGTGTTCTGGATGGCGAGCACCTTCGCCTCAAACGCCACCGTGCCTCCAAAAAACGGGATCCGCGGTGGGAGCCGCTGAAGGGTCGGAACCGCGATGAAGTCCACCTGCCGAAACACTCGGCGGATCGTGGCCTGCCATTCCGCCTGTCGCCGCAGAGCTCCGGGATACGTCGTATTTTGCTGAACGGCCCCGAGTGCGAAGACCGTCTTGGTGCGCAGGGTCACGCCCGGCTGGTTCCGAAATTGTTGATCATACAACCACGCATTGACGGCAGCGATCGTCGCGCAATCGGTTTGCGCCTGAACCCATTCGTCCTTGAACGATGGATCAAGTTTCACCACCTCGAAGTGCGCCGCGGCCAGAGCGTCGTCCACCGCGCGGTCCACCTTCTCGGTGGTGCCGGACAGGTAGAGGCGCCCCACCCGAATCTTGCGGCCGTCCGGTCGAGCCGCGACGGCCTGCCGATATTTCGCCGCGAATCCGGCCTGTAACAAATCCATCCCCTGCACGGCTCCGGCCACATCCCTGGCCAGCGGGCCAACGGTGTCGAGATGCTGGGGCGCCAGCGGAAAAACCCCTTCGAGCGGCACGAGGCCGAAGGTCGTCTTGAGGCCCACGATCCCACAGCACGCCGCGGGGATGCGGATCGAACCTGCGGTGTCCGTCCCCAAGGCCACGTCCGCCTTCCCACTGGCCACCGCCACCGCCGAACCGCTCGACGACCCGCCCGGAATCAACTTGCGCCGCGGGTTCAATGGATTCTTCGGCGTGCCAAAATACTCGTTGATGCCCGAAACGACCACGGCCAGCTCCGTGAGATTCGTCTTGCCGACAAACTGCACGTTGCGCTGCCGCGCGATCGCGAGGCACTTCGCATCCCGCCTGGCGGGCGGGCTGTTTTTGGCCAGAAACTCGGAGCCCGCGGAGGTGACCACGCCTTTCATATCGATCAAATCTTTCACCGCCAGGCGCAACCGTTGGTCGCCCTCTGCCGGCGGCCAGTAGGCGATGAACGCCCGATCATGCGACCCTGCCGTTGACGTCGCACGAGGGGTCGAGCAACCCGTGGTAAAACCCACGAGCAGAACCACCCACGGAAGCAAGCTGGAGCCCCTCATCGCACCGTTTCTTTGCCGCCGCCGGAGTATTTTTTCATGTCCAAAAGAGAAGGTTGGTTCCCGCGAAGATCAAGCCCTCCCACAACAAATCAGCGATGAAAACGCGTCGCTGGTCATTCGGCTGGTGTGGGAAACGCTGACCGGCAATTTCCCACCCACCAAGGCAGGCCTCTATCGGCGGTCCCCCTTGATCTCCTTGACCGACCATTTGGTGATGGTGAGGCCCTTGGAGGTGCGGGTGCTCACGGGCACGCGTGACAAATCAAAATCCAATTCGCGGACGCGGGCGCCGCTGCGACCGTCCAAAGACACGCGGAGCGTCTTGGGCATGTCCTTTTCCGTCGCGCTGATGTGCAGGTAAATGACGCGGGACTTTTCTGATTTTGCCAATGGGTAGAGCTTGTCGCGGGAGAGTCCGCCGATCTGAAACTTTTTGCCGTAGGCCTTTCCGCTTTCTCCATCCTGATAGACCATTGTGTAGAAGTTCGTATCGCCGTCCTTCGGCCAGAGCGCGATGTGGATGATCTCGCGACCCATGAAGACTTTGTCGGCCACTTTCGCGACCTTGAGCGAGCCGTCCTTCATGATGGTGAGGACGCTGTCGAGGATGGTGCATTCGGTGACGAAATCGTGCTGGCGCCAGTTGAGGCCGATGAAGCCGTCCTTGCGGTTCACGTAGAGACGCTGATTCGCGGAGAGCACGGCGCTCGCGTCGATCTGCGCGATCTCGTCGTAGCTCGTGCGGCGCTTGTGACCCTTGCCGTATTTTTCCTGCAACATCTCGAACCACGCCACGGCATACGCGGTCAGGTTCTTGAGGTCCTTCTTCACCTCCTTGATTTCCTCCTCGATCTTCTTCATCGCCTCGTCCGCCTTGAAGCGATTGTAGGCCGAGATGCGTTTGATCCGGATCTCGGTGAGCCGCGTGATGTCGTCCTCCGTGGCTTCGCGCCGGAGCTGGCCGAGGTGCGGCTGGAGGCCCTGGCGGATTTCCGCCAGCACGCTCTCCCAAGTCTGCGATTTCTCGATGTGCCGGTAGATGCGTTCCTCGATGAAAATGCGCTCGAGTGAATCCCAGTGCCACTGCTGCTCCAGCTCGCCGAGCCGGATCTCCAGCTCGCGTTTCAGCAGCTCCTTCGTCGCCTCCACGCTCGTCTTGAGAATGTCGCGCACGCCGAGGAAATGCGGTTTGTCGTCGCCCGTCGCGGGGTCGCGCACGATCACACACGCCGCCGGATTGAGCTGCACCTGGCAGCTCGTGAAAACGTAGAGCTGCTGGATCACCTTCTTCGGCTCCGCACCCGCGGGCAGATGGATGAGGATCTCCACCTTGTCCGCCGTGTTGTCGTCCACGTGCTTGATCTTGATCTTCCCCTTCGCATTCGCCGCGAGCACCGACTCGATGAGTGAAGTCGTCGTCACGCCAAACGGCAGCTCCGTCACCGCAAGCAGGATTTTCGACCGCAGTTCGATCGTCGCGCGCACCTTCACCTTCCCACCGCGCGCCCCATCGTTGTATTCAGCAAAATCCGCCGTCCCGCCCGTCGCGAAGTCCGGGAGAATGCGGAAGTTTTTCCCCTGCAAATGATTGATCGCCGCGCGGCAGAGATCGTTGAAATTGTGCGGCAGAATCTTCGTCGAGAGCCCGACCGCGATCCCGTCCGCGCCTTCCAGCAGCACGATCGGGAACTTCGCCGGCAACGTCACCGGCTCCCGATTGCGCCCGTCGTAACTGAGCTGCCACGTCGTCGTCTTCGGGTTGAAGAGCACGTCCTTGGCGAAGGGCGTCAGCCGCGCCTCGATGTAACGCGGCGCCGCCGCATCGTCGCCCGTGTAGATATTGCCGAAATTTCCCTGCCCCTCGATCAGCCACCCGCGCTGGCCGATCGCCACGAGAGCCGCGTCGATTGACGCGTTGCCGTGCGGATGCAGCGCCATCGTGCGGCCAGAGATGTTCGCCACTTTGTGCAAGCGCCCGTCATCCATGTCCCAGAGCGTGTGCAGCACCCGCCGTTGCACCGGCTTCAGGCCATCGTCGATGTGCGGCACCGCGCGATCGAGAATCACATAGCTCGCGTAATCCAGGAACCAGTTCCGATAACTCTGCGCCAGCGGCGCCTCGTCGTCCTGAACCTTCCCCCGCGCCTCCTGTTCGGGAGCGGCTTCAACCGCGTCCCGCGGAACGCTCAGTATTTGTCCTCCGTTCTCTCGCGGCGATTCCAAAACAACATTGTCCTCTGTCTGCGTCTTGCTCCCTTCCAAAGACGGAGCCGCAGCGGCGTCGAGGGGCAGTTCGGTTTGGTCGTCCTTTTTGGAAGGTTTCTTCTTTGGCATTCAATCGGAAAGTGAACGGTGAGCAGTTATCAGCGAGCAGGAATCTAGGAAGTGGAAACGCTCGAAGATTGCGAGAAAAGCCACCGCACCGTCATCCCGAACCATGGTCACGGCGGCTGCACGCTTGCCCGTGGCGGTTGGCGCGCATCGACTTCGCATGTCCATCACGCTCGAAGTTGACGAACGGACGTTGCGCGCTCCGCCGCTCGGGCTGGGCGAACGCGAGCGGCACATGCAGATCGAATTGGCTGGCCGCTATGACACGAAGGCCTGGCTGAGCTTTGGGCACGGAGCGAAGATGGCCGCGCT
>Ga0105047_10000445_pt1 | contig 70074 bp, 51 predicted proteins | sample MAT04_FD_78384 | JGI IMG/M metagenome (GOLD analysis project Ga0105047, IMG submission 78384) | Freshwater microbial communities from Lake Fryxell liftoff mats and glacier meltwater in Antarctica - MAT-04 (megahit assembly) | ecosystem: Environmental > Aquatic > Freshwater > Ice > Liftoff... | reverse complement strand
GACGCTATACTGGCGCCTGTATTGATTCGATTTCCGACTACTTTGGGGGAGAAGAGCAACCTGTGGAAACTGCCCGGCGTGATCTGACGCACGATTTATTTCTGCCGACACTTTTATTTGCGGCGCTCGGCGGAATGACATGGGCGGTGCGCGGTTGCTCAGGCTATGGCGCAGCGGCAGGGTGCATCTTTGCCGGCGTGGCTTGGGGCGCCGCCTGGTGGTTTATCTCGCGCGAACCAGGCGGCGAACGCCTGCGACGCTACTCCTCAGGCTGGATTATTCTTGCGGTGACCGTCGGGATGGGGCTTTCTGGAGCGCGCGGATGGATGCAGTGGCCCAGCTTCTTCGAGGGGCGACTGAACACCAATTACGCAGCCGGTGAGTGGGTTCCCATCTCCAGGACGTATGGCTTCGTCTGGTTGTTCATCGCCGGCGCTCCTTGGGCGGGTGTCGGGGCCTGCATGTTGGCCTGGTGCGGATCGCTACGGGAAACACGCGCTTGGCACTGGGCCGTGCGCATTGCCTGCGGCGTTGGCGGCGCATTCTTGGCGCGATATCTCTGTCAGGAGTATCCGCAGTACTTTCTACCCCTCTATGATTCGTTGGAAGCGCAGTACAAAGATCTCGAGCACAATCCGACGTTACGCCGGATGATCAATGACACTCGTAGTGCCGTGCTTCATATGGGTTTTTTCTTAGGCTTGCTGACGTACGAGATCGGTCGTCGCGAATGGAAGAACGTCACGCTGATTAGCGTAGTCGGCTTTGCGAATGGCGTTGGGTGGGCGCTCTGTCAGAATTGGAAGTGGGCCGCCCCGCTCTGGCCCGACGCCGGGTTCAATTGGTGGCGCTGCTGGGAATCGTCGGGTGGAATCAGCATTGGCGTCGCCAACGGGTTGGCCTACTACCTGACGAATCGCAAAATGGGTCCGCAAGAACTGGCGGCCGTCCAATCGCGCCGCGCTATTTCCGGGCCAAATGTCGAATGGCTGGCGGTGTTTTTGGGAATGACGTCGCTGGTTGGGTTTTTGCTTTTCGAGGTGGCAGAGATTTGGGGGCTGATGTTTGTATCGCCGATTGCCCTCTTTGGCCTGGCCTATTACTTACGGCGGCGTGACGCCTATTACCAGCAGCCCTCTGGAGAAAGCGCTTCCGAAGGCGATCCTAATATCGAGCGATTTGGCTTGTACGTGGGACTCCTCTTCGGTCTCGGCCTTTCGATCCGTAGCGGCGTTAAGGGTTGGTTCAATATTTATCTCGGCAACGAGGAATATTGGAGCGGCGTGCTTTGGAAAATCTGTGGTCCGGCGATGCTGCTCATGTTCTTACTAATCTGCTGGCAAGCAATCGCCCGTCCGCTGCCGAGAAATACCCGTGGTGACCGGTTTCCCCGCGCTTATGGCCTGATGTGGCTAGTGTTGATCGTGCAAAACGTCCTCGCGCAGCTGATCACCGGCCCCTTAACGCAGTGGAACGAGATGGCGTTTAGCATTTATTACGTGCTGCTATTCGCAATAACTGCCGTGATTGTAATCCACTATGAATTCCGCCGATCTAGTAACGAACAGCTAGCGCGATTGAGCGCGCGCTAGCTCGCCGGTTTTGCGTTGTCGTCAACACGGGCCTCGGCTGTCTCGGCTTCTTCGGCCATCATAAAGGCGGAGGATTTGTCGACGATTTCCCAGCGATGGCCGATCCAGACTTCGATCTTCAAGAACCGATCGGCCGGAATTGCATCAAAGCCAGCCCGCCACTCGCGTGGATTGGCGCCCATTTTTCGCGCGGACTTGAGGATGGCGCGGTGGGCCATGTCGCTCACGCCGCTGGCCGCGCGGTGTTCGTCCAGATTCAACGGCGCGTCTTGGGCCGTGACTTCAATTCGGACGGCGCCGATCTTCTCGCTCATCTCGGTAAACGTCATCCCGCGCGCTGCGCCATCGTCTCCGCGCCAAACTTTGAGCGCGGAACGCTCGCAGTTGGGATTCGTTGAAAACCAAACGGCCGGCCGCTCCCCCTTCGGCGTCTTCTCACTGGGGCGCAACTCGCCACTATTGAGGATCTGCCTCAGATGGATCGCGGTCGTGTAATGCCAGATTTGCTTTTGCGTCACCGGTGGTTGCTTTCGTGCGTTCGTTTCGCCCCCGCGTAGTTCAGCCGCCGAGGGAGCGGAGCTTTATTGGGCTGCCTGGAAGAATACCAGGACCCAAGAAACGCGGCAAACGCTTGATGTCGCTCACTCAGGCGATGATGGCAGATACTCAAAAACTGCTCTGCGCCGCGCTCTCATCTCCAGATATCTCGGAACCTCGCGCGCAGGCTGCACGGCCTGCTTCGACTAAGCAGCGGAGCCCGCGAGAGGATTATTGCGTCTTTGTTTGGTTGCATCCTCAACGGACAGTCATTCTTTCAAGGCGCGCTATTTGCTGTTCAGACCCTGACCGCAGCGAGCCATGCGCGATCACCCCTTGTGACATTGGGCGCGCCAAGCCGATTTGAGTTAATTTGCACATTTGTAAGAGGATTCGTTCGTTGATTCACGCCACCACCTTCGTACTGTTGCTACTCGCCCAATTGCCAATAGCGACGCCTGTCGCCCCTACGCCCAAGGTCGGCGATGAAAAATCTGCAACCCTTGCGCCCGAGAAGGTAAACGTCGAGCCAGAGGCGGGCGATGATCAGATCGAAGGACGGCTCGAGAGTATCCTGAATGCGACCGGCTGGTTTGAAAATCCTCACGTCGAGGTCAAGGAGGGGGTCGTCTTCCTGACGGGCGTTGCCAATACCGATGAGGATAAGACCTGGGCAACCAATTTGGTGCGCAACACGCAGGATGTCGTAGCAGTGGTCAACAAGATGACAGTCCAGCGCCCTTCGGTGTGGAACTTCTCGCCGGCCATGGCGTCGTTGAAAGACCTGTGGATACGTTTACTGCGGGGAATTCCGTTTTTCCTGTTCGGCGCCTTAGTAATGGTGTCGACCTTGGTCGCCGCGCGTCTGACGCGACGTATCGCGGAGCGTTTTTTCAAGCGGCGGATCGAGGTTCCTATCTTGCGAGACCTGGTTGCGCGCCTCTGTGGAATGGTCGTCTTCTTATTCGGGCTTTATCTGGTTCTACGGATCAGCGGCACTACGCAACTTGCGCTCACTTTGCTTGGCGGAACCGGCTTGATCGGCTTAATCCTGGGCATCGCGTTCCGCGATATCACCGAGAATTTTCTAGCAAGCATCTTTTTGAGTCTTCAGCGACCGTTTCTGGTCGGCGACCTGGTGGAGATCACCAGTGTGCTTGGATATGTCGATCGCCTGACTGTCCGCACGACGGTGATTCTGTCGCTCGACGGCAATTTCGTGCAGATCCCCAATTCCATCGTTTACAAAAATGTAATTCAAAACTTCACCAATAATCCTAGCCGCCGCGATTCGTTCGCGTTTACGATTCCGGCCGGGGCGTCGATCGAACGAACTCAAGAGGTTCTGATGGAAATGCTCCGCAAGCACCCAGACGTCAAGCAGACTCCGGCGCCAGCAGTCCTGATTGACCGCCCGGTGACGAACGGAGTCGAAGCCAGGGTTTACTACTGGATCGATTCAACCAAGACCGACGCGCAGAACGTGCGATCCTCGCTGGTCCGCCTGGCAATGAATGCGCTACTTGGCTCCATGCTGTTGCCAACGCGTGGACCGATGGAGGTCGTTTTTCCGCGCGGAATGGCCGTGACACGGCAGGGTTTTAATGACACTCCTGACCGTAATGGGGGGAAAAGTGCCTCACGAACGCGACGGTGACCGACCAGACCGGACTGAGTCAGAATCGCGTCTCCAGCAGGCCGCGGTTCTCAAAGAGGAGTCCAAGGACGCGCGTCCTGTTGAAGTCGGACCAGATCTACTCCGGTCCAAAAAGTCAGAAGCTGTCGCCGACAGTACGTCGTCCTGAATGGGCGCTCCCTAACGATCCGTGCCGCGCGATTGCAATTGAGGTTTTTTTGGCCTGAGGGTACAAACAAGTTGAAGGCGTTACGTTCCAGAGGGCGCGTACTTTCAGCGGCAAATTCTGATGGTTACATCAAACGAAAATCCGCTGCGAGTGTTGGTCGTCGACGACGACGAAGACGCCGCCTACGTGCTGGAAAAACTACTCGGCGCGATGGGTTGTTCGGCCAAGGGCTGTTCCGTGCCGGCTAAGAGCATCGCCGCCGCAAAGTCGCTCTCGCCCCACTTGATTATCTTGGACCTGATGATGCCGGGGATGGACGGACTTGCCTTGGCCAAGGCACTGAGCGAAGTCGATCTCCCTCCGTATCTGCTCGTGGCGCTCTCCGGCGTCAGCGACACACAAACGCAAGAGGATTGCGGCGCGTGCGGCTTCCACTCGTTCGTCTCCAAGCCGGCCACGATCGAAGTTCTGCGTGAATTGTTGGATGACGCCCACGAATTTATGCGCCGCAGTCAGATCTGAGACTGGCCGAACGCACATAACAAAACAGGGAGCCGTTCGAGCGAAGGGCCCCCTAATCATTTTCGCAACCAGTACCAATTCTCGGCGTCACAGCGCGTTTTGAGGTTGTCGACCTCGCAAGCGGTCTCAACCTGGCATGGCGCTCTCGAAATCGGCCTTTTCCAGTCCTATTGGCGCACGGAATGCATGAACCGTTCGTCACACAGGTTAGACGCCCAGGTCGACCTTGCGCTATCAGGCGCCCCTTTTAAACGATTTCACTGGCTATTTCACTGGCTATTTCACTGGGGACTTCAACTGATGCGTTATTTAGCCCTTGCGACAGACTACGACGGCACCGTAGCGCTCGATGGTCGCCTTGATGCTCCTACGATCGACGCGCTGGAGCGGTGCAAGGAGTCAGGACGCAAGCTGCTACTGGTCACCGGCCGAGTACTCCCTGAACTTAAAGAAGTCTGCGATAGGTTGGACCTGTTCGATGTCGTCGTTGCAGAAAATGGCGCCTTGCTCTATTGGCCCGCTTCAGAAGAAGAGAAGCTGCTGGCAAATGCCCCTGCGAAGGAATTCCTGAAGGCGCTGGCGGACGAAGGCGTGCCGTCCCTCTCCGTCGGGCGCGTGATTGTCGCGACCTGGGTTCCCCATGAGATTGCCGTACTCAAGGCAATTGCCGCGGCGCAAGTTGAACTGCAGGTGATCTTTAATAAGGGGGCCGTAATGGTATTGCCCACCGGGATCAATAAGGCCACTGGACTGTCGGCAGCGCTGCAACATTTGGAGCTATCGCCGCACAACGTCGTTGGCGTTGGCGACGCCGAGAACGATCACGCGTTTCTGGAAATGTGTGAAGCGTCTGCCGCCGTGGCCAACGCGCTCGACACACTCAAGACCCGCGTCGATCTGGTTACCGAGGGGGACCACGGCCACGGTGTGTCGCAACTGATCGAAATGTTGCTGGACGACGATCTGGCCGATCTTGAGCCCCACTTGGCACGGCATCAGATCCTGATCGGCCACGATCGTGCGGATTCCGATGTTTCAGTTCGGCCGTTCCACAGCAATCTGTTGATCGTCGGTCAATCAGGCTCCGGAAAATCGACGCTTGCTACGGCGCTTGTTGAGCGATTGCAAGAACATCGTTACCAGTTTTGCATTTTTGACCCGGAGGGGGATTACGACGGCTTCCACGGCGCGATCTCGTTTGGCAACGCGGAACATGGGCCGGACGCGGACGAATTGGTCCGCTATCTCCGCACGACAGACCAGAACGCCGTCATCAATCTGGTCGGCGTCCGGTTGGCGGACCGCCCTGCGGAATTTCTTAAGCTGCTTGCTACCCTGCAGCACTTGCGCTCGCAGACAGGTCGACCGCATTGGATCGTGGTGGACGAAGCGCATCACGTCATGCCGGCATCCTGGGAGCCGAGCGAAGCAGCGTTGCCACCTCAGATCGATTGCATGGCATTCATCACTTTGGAGCCGACGCTGCTGCACGCAGCCGCGCTCCACACTGTAACAACACTGTTGGCTGTAGGCGCCAAGACAGATGCGGCGCTCGAAGAGTATTGCCAGGCGATTGGATCGAAGCAACCGGTCGTCGAAGAATCGCCGCAAGAAGGAGAGATTCTCTTCTGGGATCGGCAGTCCGCGCCCCGCGCCGTGCGCCCCATTGCCAGTCGCACCGAGCGTCGGCGGCATATTCGCAAATACTCCGAGGGGGAGCTCCCACCCGATCGCAGCTTTTATTTTCGCGGCCCCGAACGAAAGCTGAACCTCCGCGCACAAAATCTGATTACGTTTCTCGATCTGGCCGACGGAGTCGACGATGAAACGTGGATGTTCCACCTCGGTCAAGGGGACTACTCCAAGTGGCTCGGTAAGATAATCAAAGACGACAGCTTGGGGAAATCGGCCGCCGAAATCGAACAGAAAACCGAACTCGATCCGAAGTCCAGTCGCCAGCGCTTTCGAGAATTGATCGAGCGAACTTACACGCTACCAGGCGCCCGACGGGAGGAAACGGCCGATGCTAGCGCTGTTGGAAATTCAGGCGCGATTTCGGCCTCTTCTTGAGGCCTTTTTTTTTGACATTCCTGGTCGAGCACTGAGGGGCGCAACACCTCGATGCTTCTAGGATGCGGTCTGTAATCGTCCAGGCTGTGCATTTATCGACCAGTGCCGTCAGCTAAAAATGGTCGCATCCCCACCAAATGGGGTACGATTATGTATCGGACGTGCATTCAGTCAAAACATCGTTCGTTCCACCAGTCGCATCGTAAAGCCCCAGCGATTGGCGCGCGGGTTGCTTAACTTCAATGTCTCACGTTCCCCCCGAATGGAATCGATTCATATGCCGCGATTGTCCGTCCAACGTGTTGATGCCCCTGCACGCTCGGCGGATCTCCTTCCGACGGATCACATGGACGGATTATCCGCTACGGCGGATGGCGGAGAATTCGGCAGTTCCACGGAACCGTTTGTTGCCGATGTGCTGCAGGAACTGAAACGCCGTGCAACATCGCCGCGCGCCACTTATCGGTGTCAGTTCCACGCCGGGTTCGGTTTTGCTCAGGCGGCTGCAACCGTTCCCTACCTGAGCCGGCTCGGCATCTCACATCTCTACGCGTCTCCGCTGCTGCTCGCGAAGTCGGGTAGCACTCACGGTTACGACGTGTGTGATTACGGCCGACTGAATCCCGAGCTGGGTGATGAAAACGCGTGGCGAGAGTTATGCGACGCGCTCAAGCGCCATCAAATGGGACTGGTGCTCGACATCGTCCCAAATCATATGAGCACGGACGCGTCGAACGCCTGGTGGAATGACGTATTGGAGAATGGCGAGAGTTCTCCGTACGCGGAATTCTTTGATATCGCCTGGCGAGGTTCGTCTGAAGAATTGCGTGGCAAGGTCCTGATTCCGATTCTGGCCAAGCAGTTTGGCGAGGCTTTAGAGGCCGGCGAGATACAGATTACGTATCAAGAGGGCGCTTTCTTTGCGCAGCTTTCAGGGCGGCTTGTCCCGCTTGATCCTCGCAGCGTGAAAATGATTCTGGCGGAACAACTCAACGAGTTGCGTAGCGCATCGACGGCGCCTGCCGAAGCGGTCGCGGAGTTCGAGAGTGTCCTGGCGGCCGCTGAGCATCTGCCGCTTCACTCTTCGACAACTACGGAATCGATTGCCGAACGGCAGCGCGAAAAAGAGATCATCAAACGTCGCCTCGCCAGTCTCACGACAGATCATCCCCCCATCGCGCAATACGTCGAGCGTTGCCTGGTGGCAATTAATGGCGAAGTCGGAAACTCCACCAGCTTCGACAAGTTGGAGACGCTGCTGGCCGCGCAAAGCTATCGGCTTTGCTTCTGGCGGGTCGCCGCGGACGACATTAATTACCGCCGTTTCTTCGACGTTAACGACCTGGTCGCCATGCGCATGGAGGGCCCGGAGGTGTTTTATCAGGCGCACCGGTTCGTTATGGAGTTACTTGCCGAAGGCGTTGTCTCCGGGCTGCGCGTCGACCACGTGGATGGGTTGTTGGCGCCCGAAGCGTATCTGTGGCGGCTGCAATGGAGCTACCTGGCGGCACTGGCGCGTCGAAGTTGGCTCCGCCAGTCCGACGTAACTAAGACGTTGACGTGTGACGCAACTGTCGATCGAACTGACGCGGATTGGATTGCTGTCGGGCCGGGCATTCTTTTCGAACTTTGCAGCCAACTCGGATTGCCACTTCCTGCGGACGATGACCTCGCCGCCATCTTTGGCCCTTTAATGGTCAACGGACAGCCAAACGAGCAACTCCGCCCGATCGTGGAAACCCCACGCGGCGCGCTGCCACTGTTTGTACTCGTCGAAAAAATCCTCGGTCCGAACGAGCCGCTACCGGAATCGTGGCCCGTGGCCGGCACAACCGGATATGACTTTGTGCGAATCTGCGATCGGCTTTTCGTGCCGGCCGAAGGCTTGCGGCGCCTGCACCGCGACTACGCGCGGCTGACCGCGCAATCGACCGATTTCGAGGATACCAAACGACAATGCAAACGGCTGATCCTGCGCGTCTCGATGGCCAGCGAATTGCAGATGCTGGCGTATGAGTTGAATCGGATCTCCGAACAGCGGCGCGAGTCGCGCGACTTCACCTTGAATATGCAGCGTTTTGCGCTGCGTGAGATTCTGGCCTGTTTTCCGGTCTATCGCGTCTATGCCAGTCCAGTGGGCGTGTCAGAACGCGATCGGCATTTCGTTTTGCAGGCCGTATCCGAAGCCAAGCGGCGCAATCCGGCCGTGGATTCAACGATATTTGATTTTATTGAACGAGTGTTGCTACTAGACCATCCGCCGAATTTGACGGACGGGCAGCGTCAGTCGCGTGAAACGTTTGCCGGCCGGTTCCAACAAGTAACCAGTCCCGTAATGGCGAAAGGCGTGGAAGACACCGCTTTTTACGTCTATTGCCCTTTGGCGTCGCTGGACGAAGTCGGTAGCGGCCCCGAGTTGGACGTCGCGACGCCCAATGTTTTTCATGACTCGAACTTACAACGGCTTAGAAGCTGGCCGCACGCGATGCTGGCCACATCGACTCACGACAGCAAGCGGAACGAAGACGTCCGCGCCCGGCTGGATGTGCTGGCCGAAGATCCGCGAGGATGGCGCGCAGCGGTGGGACGTTGGATGCGCCTCAATCGCGGCAAACGAAGCCTCATCGATGGGCAATTGGCGCCTTCGCGCGCTGACGAATATCTGTTCTATCAGTGCTTGCTCGGTATCTGGCCACTGACGGACACTACTCCTGACCAACTGCAGGAACTTACCGAGCGACTTTGCGACTACATGCGCAAGGCGACGCTCGAAGCCAAGACGCATACCAATTGGTTGAATCCAAACGCCGAGTACGATCGCGCGATGACTCGGTTTGTGACCCAATCGCTGGCGTCGGGCGCCAGCAATCGATTCTTGGCGGATTTTGCAAGCTGGCAAGTCGGTATACGCGATTTCGGACTGCTGACAGTTGTATCGCAAATCGTCCTCAAGCTGACCAGCGTCGGCGTGCCCGATTTTTATCAAGGAGAAGAATTCTGGAATCCGCGCTTGGTCGATCCCGATAATCGAATTACCCCCAACTTTGACCAACACCAACGACTCCTGAACGAATTGTTCGGCAGCATGGACACGGCCGCCGATCCGTCGCAACTTGCGCGGGAGTTAGCCTCGCAACTCGACGACCCACGGTTGAAGATGTTCGTGACGCTGAAACTATTGCAACTGCGCCGCCAGCTCGCGGACGAATGGGACACCATGGATTACGTCCCGCTCGAGGCCAGCGGCGACCAGGAATCGCACCTGATCGGCTATTCTCGCGCTACAACCACCAGCGGTAGTTCTCCGACAACCGTGATCATCATTGTCCCGCGCCTCTGGCAAGGGTTGGTCGGAGGCGCCATGCGAACTGAAGGTTGGACGCCTGCCGTTGCACACGCCGTCTGGAAAGAGACAACCGTCAGCGGTCCGGTGGGCGCAGAGCAGTTGGTGGACATCTTCACCGGCGCTCAAAGAACTTGGGCGTCGGGCGTGCGGGTTGCAGATCTGTTGAGTGATTTTCCTGTTGCGGTGCTCATCGGGCGATCGTAACCGTGGCAGCCAATCGCAAAACAAAAAACAATCTTTGCATTCGCAAAGGTTCCAAAATCCAGGATCGATTCCATGAAGACTCCCTTACACGGAGAGCGAATGAGTCAGCGTCCATCGGCCAGCGCTGAGGAGCAGCCGGTTGCGCCGCCAATCGGCTTGTCCGCCGTGGCGTTGAAACAGCGACGCCTGCCAATCGGCGCCGAGATCACGCCCGACGGCATGGTCAGCTTTCGCGTCTGGGCGCCTAAGCGAAATCGGGTTGAAGTGATCGCCAATGTCGGCCGACCGGACGACATGCAACAAATCGCTATTCCACTTTTGCGGGAGCCGGACCAAGAAGGCTATTTCTCACTGGTTACCAAGGATGTCTGCGTTGGCGCGCTGTACGGTTTTCGACTGGACGACGAAGAAAAAGTCTGGCCGGACCCAGCGTCGCGTTTTCAACCCGATGGACCTTTTGGTTTGTCTGAATTGATCGATCCCGCGGAGTTCGCTTGGACCGATCAAGACTGGCGAGGCCGAACGAGCGACGGCCAGGTGATCTACGAGCTGCACATCGGCACGTTCACAAAGTCGGGCGATTGGCGCGCCGCCTCCGCGGAACTATCGGAGTTGGCCGCGGCCGGAATGACAATCGTGCAGGTGATGCCCGTTGCAGATTTTCCAGGATCCTTTGGCTGGGGATATGACGGCGTAAACCAATTCTCGCCTACGCGCCTCTACGGCCGTCCCGATGACTTTCGCGCGTTTGTCGATACTGCGCATCGCGTGGGCATGGGCGTAATTTTGGACGTGGTCTACAACCACTGGGGCATGGTGGGAAATTTCATCGGGCAGTTCTCCGCCAATTATATGTCGATGGGGCATAAGAATGACTGGGGGGACACTCCAAACTTTGATGACGAACACTCAGCGCCAGTTCGCGAGTACTTCACGTCCAATGCCCGCTATTGGATCGACGAATTCCATCTCGACGGGTTTCGCTTCGACGCCACGCAGGCGGTCCACGATCATTCGTCGACACACATTTTAACAGACATCACAGTCGCCGCCCGCGACGCTGCAAATGGCCGATCGATCGTGATGGCTGCGGAAAATGAGTTACAAGAGGCCCGGATCGTTCAGCCCTTGGCGGCTGGAGGGCACGGCTGCGATTGGATCTGCAATGACGATTACCACCACGCCGCGCGCGTCCGGCTGACCGATACTAATTCTGCCTACTATTCAGACTTTCTGGGCACTGCGGCAGAGTTGGTCGCCAGCGTTCGTCACGGCTTCATCTATCAAGGGCAATGGTCGCAGTGGCAACAGAAGCCGCGCGGAACTCCATCGAAGGACCTCGCCCCGAAGTGCTTTGTTCACTTCTTGCAAAATCACGATCAAATCGCCAACTCGATCACCGGCGAACGGATCGACAAGCTGACGTCGCCATCGCAGTTGCGCGCCATGACAGGACTGTGGCTGTTGTCGCCGCAGACACCCATGTTTTTTCAAGGGCAGGAGTTTGCCGCGAGCACCCCTTTTCTGTTTTTCGCGGATCATCCGGCCGATGAGGCAGAGCAAGTCGCCAAGGGGCGCGCGGAGTTTCTTTCGCAATTCCCGGCCGTCAACACGCCCGAAGGGATGGCGGCGCTTTGCAATCCGTGCGATCGCGCCGTCTTCGAGCGATCGCGACTGAATCTTGAAGAACGAACGAGCAACCATAAGATTTACGATCTGCATAAGGATCTGCTCAAGCTGCGCCGCGAGGATCCCGTATTCCGCCGACAGGGCGCGGACGGACTGGACGCTGCCGTGCTGATGAACGAAGCCATGGTGGTGCGCTATTTTGGCCCGTCCGGTGATGATCGCTTGGTTGTCACCAACTTTGGTCGCGAATTTCATCTAACGCCGCTTGCGGAGCCTCTCTTGGCTCCGCCAGTCGGTCGAAAGTGGATACCGATCTGGAGCAGTAATCACCCGCGCTACGGTGGAAGTGGCACAGCGGAGTTCGAGGCGACCGAGGGCTGGCGATTGCCGGGCGAGGCGACCGTGGCCTTGCGCGCGGTGTTTGGCGATTCTGGCGCTGCGCATCAGGCGCACGCCGCGGAGAAAAAGTCGTGAAACCCGCCACGCTCCATCGCATGCCCTGGTTGGATCTACCCGAAAGGGATCAACGATCATTGTTGACCCGCGAATGGCTCGTCACCAACGGTCTGGGCGGATACTCTTCTGGCACAGTCAGCGGCGCATGCACGCGGCGTTTCCACGGTTTGTTGATCGCCGCGTTGCCGGCGCCTTGGGGCCGCTACATGATGTTCCATCATCTGGCAGAAAGCCTGCGAGCGCCGGATGGCGCGCACGTTCAACTTGGCGGACGCGCGCTCAGTGATCCCCACCAGCGCGATCCAAACCTGGTCGACGCGTTGTCTGAGTTTCGTTTGGAGAATGGGTTGCCGGTATGGAACTATCGCGTCCATTCGATTGAGGTCGAAAAGCGCATCATCATGCCGCACATGCAAAACACAGTGCATGTCAGCTATCGCCTGATTCATGCGCAACAGCCGGTGCGATTGCGCCTGCGGCCGGCGTTTCAGTTTCGTCCGCACGAAGGACGCGTTGACGCGCAACAGGGGCAGGAAGGACTACTGAGCCTTGCTGGCGATCGAGTCCAGATTACCGCCAAAGACGCGCCCCCCTTGCGATTGCGCGTCGCCGGGTGTCAGTCCTACTTTGTGCATGACGGCGGCCGCGAGCTTTCGTTCGAATACGAAATTGAGCGGGCACGGGGTTACGATTATCAAGGCGTGGCGTGGGCTCCCGGCTACTTTCGCGTAGATCTGGCGCCCGGTCAGGAAATTACATTGTCCGCCTCAACGGAAGAATGGGATTCGCTCCTGGCGGTTGAGCCTTCACAGGCGTTTAACGCGGAACAGCAGCGTCGCCAGCACCTGATTGCCCAGGCCGACCCGGCGGCCCGCCAGGGGTTTCCCGCGCAGTTAGTTCTGGCCGCGGATCAATTCATCATTCGCCCGAGTACTCGCGTTGGCGACACGGCCGTGGCGCATGCAACGGGCGATCACGCCCGTACTGTGATCGCCGGTTATCATTGGTTTACGGATTGGGGGCGAGACACGATGATCTCGCTCGAAGGTTTAACCCTGACCACTGGTCGTCACGAAGAAGCAGGTTATCTGCTCCGCACCTTCGCGCGTTACGTCCGGGACGGTTTGATTCCGAATCTATTCCCGGAAGGACAGAACGAGGCCGTCTATCATACGGCCGACGCGTCGCTCTGGTACTTCCATGCCCTGTCGCGATACCTGGCCGTAACCAATGACCAACAGACGCTCCAAACGGTGCTGCCGGTTGTTCAGGATATTGTCGATCATCACTTACGCGGCACGAGATTTGGCATTCATATCGATCCTACCGACGGCTTGCTCGCGCAAGGTGAGGAAGGATATCAACTGACTTGGATGGACGCCAAGGTTGGAGATTGGGTGGTCACTCCCCGCCGCGGAAAAGCGGTCGAGTTAAACGCCCTCTGGTACAACTCGCTCCGGCTCCTTGAGGGCTGGCAGCGCGCTGCCGGTAATGAATCCATCGCCAACCAACTGAGCGATCATGCAGCGCGCGCAGTGGAGTCATTCAACAGACGCTTCTGGTATGCCGACGGTGGTTATCTGCTAGATGTTGTCGATGGCGAACACGGAGACGACACTGCCCTGCGGCCAAACCAATTGCTTGCCATCTCGCTTGATCATCCGGTGCTGGAGCCGGCGCGCTGGGAACAAGTCGTCACGCGCGTCGCCGACGATTTACTGACTCCGTATGGGCTACGCACGTTGAACCCACAGCATCCAGATTATCAACCACTGTACGATGGCGACTTGCGCGCCCGCGACGCAGCCTACCATCAGGGGACCGTCTGGACGTGGTTGCTGGGGCCATTTGTAGATGCCTGGCTGCGAGTCTATCCAGAACGCCAGGATCAATCGTTGCTTCTACTCGCGTCATTAGAAGAACATCTTGGAGAGGCCTGTCTGGGAACTATCAGCGAGATCTTCGACGCCGAAACGCCCTTCTATCCGCGCGGCTGCGCAGCCCAGGCCTGGAGCGTGGCCGAAACACTTCGCGCTTGGGTCAAATGCGCGTCCGCTTAGAATTCACTTTCCGCTGGCGCCACCGCCGGCAGTCACCCGCAAGAGAGTAGCGCATGAGAGGCCAGCAGACTAACTGGTACAAAAACGCAGTCTTCTACGAGGTATACGTCCGTGGATTCCAAGACTCCAGTCAGGATGGCAATGGCGACTTGCGCGGACTCACGGAACGGCTGGATTACTTGCACGAGTTGGGCGTCGATTGTTTGTGGCTGACGCCAATCTATCCATCGCCACTCAAGGACGATGGCTATGACATCGCGGATTTTTGCCACATCGATCCGGCGATTGGCACGGTCGAAGACTTTATCGCGCTGACCGAGGCCGCGCATACCCGTGGAATTCGGATCATTGCCGACCTCGTCATCAGCCATACGTCCGACCAGCACCCCTGGTTTCAAGAGTCGCGCTCCGATCCCAACTCGCCCAAGCGGGACTATTACGTTTGGAGCGATACGGATGAGCGGTTTAAGGATGCGCGGGTGATCTTTACGGACACCGAGCCATCCAACTGGACATGGGATCATGTCGCCCGTCAGTACTTCTGGCATCGATTTTTCAGCCATCAGCCAGACCTCAACTACGATTGCCCCGCAGTCCGTCAGGAAATTCTGCAAGTCATGGCCTTTTGGCTGGACCGCGGAATTGATGGCTTTCGAGTCGACGCCGTTCCTTACCTCTTCGAGCGCGAAGGGACGAATTGCGAAAACCTTCCGGAGACGCATGCCTTCTGCCAGGAGATGCGGCGATTTGTCGACGAGCGCTATCCTGGCACGTTATTACTGGCCGAAGCGAATCAGTGGCCGACAGATCTGCTGCCCTATTTCGGTGAAGGCCGCGAGTTCCACATGGCCTTTAACTTTCCTTTAATGCCGCGGATGTTCATGGCGATCCGACAAGAGGACGCCCGGCCGATTATTGACATCATGCAGCAGATGCCCGCGATCCCAGACAATTGCCAATGGGCGTTGTTCCTGCGCAATCACGATGAGTTGACACTGGAGATGGTGACCGACGACGAGCGAGATTACATGTATCGCGAGTACGCGTCGGATCGCCGCATGCGGCTGAACAAGGGTATTCGCCGGCGCTTGGCGCCCCTGATGAACAATGGTCGCCGGCAGATCGAGTTGCTACACAGTCTGCTTTTGTCCTTGCCCGGCAGTCCCGTGATGTATTACGGCGACGAGATCGGGATGGGGGATAATATCTATCTTGGTGATCGGAACGGAGTGCGCACGCCTATGCAGTGGAGCGGCGACCGGAACGCTGGCTTCTCGCGCGCGGATCCCTCGCAACTCTACCAGCCACTGATTATCGACCCGATCTACAACTACCAGGCGATCAACGTCGAATCGCAACTGCGCACGTCGACATCGCTGTTGCATTGGCTGCGCAATATGATTCGCCTGCGACGCAAGCATACCGCGTTCGGCCAGGGAACGATGAAATTCGTCGAATGTACGAATTCGAAAGCGGTCGCCTATATCCGTGAAGACGCGCAAGACACGATCCTGGTGATCAACAATCTCTCGCGCTTCTCTCAGCCGGTGGAGCTGGAATTGCGAGATTACGAGGGCTGCACGCTGATTGAAATGATCGGCGAGCAGGAGTTTCCGGCGATACGGCAGGAACGCTACTTCATGACCCTCAGCCCACACTCGTTCTTTTGGTTTCGCCTGGCGAAGCCATAACCTTCACACCTGGTCCCGCGGTCTGTGTTCAGTGAAGTTGGGCGAATTCATCAAGGAGAGCAGGACAATGCACTATCTTTACGGTTCCAAACTGAACCGCCCGATTAAGCTGGTCGCCACGTTTGATTCTGTACAGCAGTTATTGTCCTACGTACGATGGGCCACGCTGCAAGCTTTGCCCGGCAAGCCGACCAAGTATGAACAAGGTAGCACGCTCGCCGGTTTCACGGCACAGGAGCACTCGGCCACGCCACTTACGGTGGACGATCCCGCTGAAGTGCCGCACAATCCTTCGCCAAGCATGTTGTGACCTTCAGTCTGAAGCGTAAGAAATCACTCGCCGTACGACCGCCGTGCCATCGCACGGGTGCTTTCTATTTGGCGACCCGCGAGGTAGGCTTAAGCATGACATTGAGTGGCTGAGCCTTCCGGACACTCCCTTTTGGGAGCAAAGTTTTCAATAGTCCCGGCCATCCCAATCTTAGGAAGGTGGCGTAGCATGGCAGACGATGCAGTCCGCATGCCGGCTAATGTGAGTGCGACGCCCAATGACGCAAGTCGCGTCTCAGGTGGTTCGGTTCATCTCTCGTCGCAAGAATTGGGCGAGCAGTTCGATCTACTGGCGAACGACGCCAAAGAATACGCCGTAGTCCTGCTAGGGCTTGGCGGACATCTGCTCGCTTGGAATGCCGGCGCGGAATCCATTTTTGGTTACCAGTCGAGCGAAATCATCGGTCAGCATTTCTCTCGTTTCTTTAAGCCTGAGGACATCCTCACTGGCCTACCAGAGCATGAGCTCCAAGAAGCCTTGGCCGAAGGCCGGTCGGACAGTGTCTCCTGGCAGGTTCGCAAAAATGGCGCCCGGTTCTGGTGCCGGGCCAATGTGACACCTCTGCTCGACGAGCACAAACAGGCACGATCGTTTGCCAGAGTGATGCGCGACCTGACCGAGAGCGAAGCCGCGCAAACGCAACGTAAACGTGCCGATGGACTGGCCGAGGCCAATCGCAGCAAGGAAGAGTTCATGGCCTTGCTCTCGCATGAGCTGCGCAGCCCCCTCTCGCCGATCATCAACGCGCTGAATATCCTGCGGCGAATGAAGACAAACGATCCGATCATCGAGCAGGCCGTCAAAGTGATTGATCGTCAGGTGGGACAGATGGTGCGACTGGTCGATGACCTGCTAGATGTCAGCCGCATTACCAAAGGCAAATTGCGACTGGCAAAAGAGCAAGTCGATCTGCGGATCATCGTCAACCATGCGGCGGAAACCGTTCGTCCGCTGATGGACGCGCGCAAGCATGATTTCTCCGTGGCACTGCCGACGCAGCCGATTTGGGTCGAAGCCGATCCAGATCGCATGGAGCAAGTGGTGATCAATCTGCTCAATAACGCAGCCAAATACACCGACTCAAACGGTTTGATTCGGATGACCATCCATGAAGAACAAGGAGAGGCTGTGATACGAGTGCGCGACAATGGTGTCGGCATCGCCTCCGATCTGCTCCCGCATATTTTTGAGCTGTTTACCCAGGTCGATGGCTCGCTTGGCCGCTCGTACGGTGGAATGGGGGTTGGCTTGGCGCTCGCCCGAAACTTGATCGAGATGCACGAAGGGCGATTGCAGGTTGCCAGCGCCGGACTGGGCAAGGGCTGCGAATTCTCAATTAAGTTGCCGATGCTCGCAGCGCCATCCGTCCCAGCCAGGATGACCGTTCTGGAGCCACTCAAGCCGGTCAGTCGCAGCCTGCATGTGCTGGTTGTGGAAGACAACGTCGACGCGGGGGATACGCTGAGCCTGCTCCTCCGCTTGCATGGCCACGAAGTTCAATTGGCGCGGACCGGTCCCACCGCGCTAGAAATGGCCGCTGCCTCCAAGCCTGATGTCGTGCTGCTCGACATTGGCTTGCCGGAGATGGACGGTTACCAGGTCGCCAAACGGATGAAGCAACTACCCGACTTCCAGAACGTGATCCTCTGCGCCCTGACCGGCTATACCCCCAGCGAAGCCGACCGCCAACGCCAACAAGAAACCGGCTTTGACCACTACTACATCAAGCCAGTTGACCTGACAAAACTGCTGAGCCTCTTCACAACCATCGGCGAACGCGCGCGGTGAGTGCGAAGGCCGTTGCAAACTAGGGCGATGGAGTGAGGGGGCAGTGACCTGTGCCGCGGGTAAACGCGCCGCCGGATTCATTCCATAGCGGCTCGACATCGTTGGGATGATGGCATTCCGGGACCTGTATCGAGTTCCCCTAATGCCCTGCCACTCGGCGGCCTTCCGGCATGTGCAAATGCCGAAACGACGCAAAATCATGCGGGAGATTTTTGGGTTTGCCAGTCCACGCAGCCGTGGTACCCTCGGTGCCGATTGGCGCTTCTTGGATTCCGCAAATGTCGGTACACCGATGGGTGCAGTGCGATCCCAGCGAGAATGATAGAATGTCAAGCAACGCCGAAAACCATTAGTTTTCGGCGCCACGGGCCCGTAGCTCAGTTGGTTAGAGCAGGGGACTCATAATCCCTTGGTCCCAGGTTCGAGTCCTGGCGGGCCTACTAGATAAGAGTTTATTGCGTAGAGGTTTGCGTCGCTTCGTTCGTCGTGGCTGCGCCTCCATTATCGTCCTTGGTGCCACTGGTGGCGCCAGATTGTGATTTGTTTGACTCCCACAGCACGGCAGCAATGCTCTGCGCATACTTGCCCACGTAGTAGCGCATCGTGGTTTCTATGTTTTCGTGGCGCATCATCTCCATCAGCACTTGCGGCATTAGCCAAACCCACGGTACCGGCCCCAGGGCGTCGGTTGGATTCACCCGGAGGTAGTTAATTCCGCTCTGTAGACGGGGCGCCGGCTCCCGAATCATCGTAAGAAAACGGGCGTCGGGGTAATGGCGCTCAAGTGCGTCGGCCGCGCAGAGGAAATGCCCCTTCACAAAGAAGCGGCGAGGCTGTCCGTCTGGGCCAGGGCCGGCAAAGAGCAAGGTTTTGCGAGCGATCCGGTCAGAGGGTCTCGACGAAGTCTCGCTCCCAGAGCTCCCAGTTGTGTGGGGCCAGCCTCCCGAGACCGGCTCGGTCTCATTCATCGAAAGACTCTGTCGATATCAACCACGTGAGTATTCAGACATCCACTGGTGGTGATGTCTGTAACAGCTCCGTCCAGAACTGGCGATCCTCGCGGACCTTCTTTTTGGCAAACGCCTCTCGCTCGACTTGAACCGCGTGACTTTCGAGAAGCTGGCGAGCTTCTGCCGTCAAATGCGGCTCAAAGACCCGAGGCAACCAGTATCGAAACCACGTCGCATCATCGAAACAGATTCGGGCGATCATTGCATGATTGCTCCAAATACCCTCCCAGGTAGTTTCATATTGGAACGCTTCGCGAAATCGATGACGAGCCAAGGGCCCAGCAATGTGCAAGATTTCGATTCCCAGAAAGAATGACTTCAGCACCGTCGACGACTCGGATGCTCCCCAGCCGCGCAATAAAGGGCTCCAGGCAACATCAGCATACATCGACCGTGGGAGCAAATAAGGAGGAGCACGCAATGCGGTTACCGCGGATACGCCAGGAAGCTGAATCGCGTGACGCCAGCGGGCCGAAAAGTACCCTTGGTTGGGACACATCCGAAAATCAGCTCCGTGCATCCGCCAGTTTAAGAGACCAAAGTCGCGGATGTCAGGGCACGTGATTGCTTGACGTTCTATCGCGAGCTTCGCACAGCGATCCAGACAAAGTCGACTGACACGCTGGTGGGCGTCCAGATAGCAAAGCACGTCGCCGCGTGCCGCACGCGAGCCCTCGTCGCGCGAACGCGCCACTCCGATTCTCTGGTCATGCCGAATGACGAGTATGCCTTCGCTGGGCAGGTCCAGCGTTGAACCGTCATCTGAGCCATCATCGACAACGATCACTTTCGCCAAGCGCCACGTGTTCGCTTTGACCGATCTTATGGTCTTTGCAAGTTCCGGCCCTTCATTGTGGGTCGTTATGATGACGGAAATCGTCGGAGTCGTCACCGGTCGGCTATCCTGCGACAATCTTGCCGCGAACCACGGTTTGGCTGGTCATCGCTTCAGAATCAAGGCGCCGATGCCGAAAGCGAGCAAGGCGATCGCCGCCATGAGCAACCGCGTTCGATCGTCTTGCCAGAATGATTTACCTTGCGGATCGCCGAAAACGTGCGGTGTCGGTTTGGGAGCAGGCATGGGCTCATCCTTCTTTATTGTTCTTTAAGATTCCACCAAGTTAGAGTTGCCGCAGAATCCGACCATGCGGTTCTTGGCTCGACATCGATTGTCCCTTTCGACTCTAAATGTGGCGGCGCCGAATTATTAGGAATTGCATTATTGAACGCGGTGGCCAAATTCCCATTCGGATCTTTGAAATTCGGAAGTGCGTCTGTGTGCATTACCTCCAGCGGGAGATTCGGCACGAGTACGATTCGCATCTTTTTACAAACCGCAGCCAGCGCAGTTCGGATTTCAGCGGCCGACAAAGCGTCATTGCCTGTTGATTTTGCACCGACCGTCATGCAATAGGCTTTCGGCTGCGATCCCGTGGCCTTGTGCCTTCGCCGTAGAAAGAAGAACGCGCTCAACAGAGGATCCCTGAGCGCACCATACGACCACACATAAAGCAATTGATTGGTGGTCGAATTGGGAGCGGTGTCAATTTCCAGTATCTTCTTCCGCAGATGCTCCACGCTTAAATGTCCATACTGCCAATCTTCAAACGTCTGCTGTAGCAAGAACAAGGCCGTTGCAAGGGGCAGGTATTGGTTATCGGAAATGTTCGTCCAAGCGGGCGCCGCTGCCATAGCTGTATTTCTCCCCTTGAAAGGAACTCCAATTGAATCCAGTTATTCAGAATCTCCCCTCAGCCTTATCGTATGTGCAATGCGGAAGCCGCGCGAATATGCGCCGGCGGGCGGATCAAACCGCCGGTTGGCTGTCCTCATCATGCGCTCGTTTGAGGTAAAATCGCCTCCGCGCACAACATAGTTACCAATGGAAGAATATCGTGGTTTTTGCGGCAGCGCATCGGGCTGTTTCGCATAGATATCCAGGCACCACTCCGAAACGTTTCCCAACATATCGAAGAGCCCAATCTGGTTTGGCAGACCACGCCCCACTGGCCGAGAATGGCCAGGAGAGTTTTCAATGTAGCAAGCGTATTGAGAAAGTAAAGCTGGCGCATAGCCAAAGAATCGGGGAGTAGTCGTCCCAGCCCGACAGGCCAATTCCCACTCCACCTCCGTGGGCAAACGGTATCCGGTACACGTCGAGAAATCCGGGTATAAACCCTGTTGCAGCTGGTCGACCGGGGGGACGGCCATTTCTTCCGTCACAACTCCATCTCGCTCGCTCAACAGTCGACAAAACTTCATGGCTTCAAGCCATGAAATCACGTTGGCTGGGCAAGCAGGATCCGGAGCGAAATCATTCATCGGCTCCGTATAGTCAGTAAAAACCTCCCGAAACTGACTTTGGGTCATCTCGGTCGCCGAGATGGCAAACGCCCAATCGACTCTGCTGGTCCACTGTTTTTCATCCGACGCATCGCGTCCGGGCTCTGTCTCGGGAGAACCCAATTGCACGGCGCCGGGTGGCGCCACGATTGTCATCGTGATTTGGCTTTTGGTGACATACCAGGTGAAGTTGGGCCGCATTCCCAAGCTCGCAAGTTCAGCGCGAATCGGCTCAAGCCGGCTGTCGGCGCCGAGCCGTTGGAGGGCCAATTCGGCGGCGCCATGCACCCCTGAATCGATATCATCGCGATATAACCGTAGCAACGTCTCCAAGAGAGCGGGCGATTGCGCAATTGCCGGCGCAGTAAGGGCTGCACTTCCCAGAATTAGTACGATCGCCTGGCGGATGCCAGGGTCCTCTTCCGTGGACAAACGCTGTAATAACTGCTCTGGTCGATCGAGCAATTGACCTAGCTGGTCGATTAGAAAACTACGGGTACGTGGATCTGAAGAACAGTGCAGCGCCGGCCACAACTGTTTTGGCTCGCCCAACTCCCTTAATAGCAGGATGGCATTGGCTTGTCGTCGAGCGATGTGGTCCTTATCTTCCTCGACGGCATCGGCAGGGATTGCCGTATGGGCAATCTGTACCAGTTTCTCAAGCGAGACATCGGTACGCTTCCCCAATGTTCTGGCAACTACCTCAAACTGCTTGGGGCTGGATTGCAGCGCCAATTCGACGATTTGCGAGACATCGTCGACGTATTGCACGAGAATATTAGCCGCAAGCACGCGCTCTGCTTCGGTCCGCGACGCATCCGCAAACGATTTTCGCAACGGTTCGACAAGCCAGGTGCGCGCTGGGGCGAACGCATCCACCCATGTATTAAAGTGCCCGGGATTTTCCGAAACGTCTCGCAGTAGCAACGTCTCGGCGATAGCCGAATGGCTTGACCATATGTCAGCTCGCATGACGGAAGGCAAGCGTGCCAGTGCCACGCTTGCCCTCAGACGCGCCGTAAAGGGCCGTTGATCATCCTCAGCCACGGCCCACAGTCGTCGCTCCATTTCCTGCAACTTGCCGTGCCTAAATAGCACATTAGCAATGGCGACGGACAATGGTGGGTCGGCGTCCAATAGTCGGTCGAAGAGATCGTCCGTTTTAGGGACTCCTAACGCAAGCAGGCCTAACTGGAGGCGCACACTCTGATCGGAATCTTGGGATTGTGCTTCCAGGCGATGAAGCAGCATTGGCCCGGTCCAACGTTGATACTCGGCTAATCTCGCAATGGCCTGTGGCAAGTCGCGACTATCGCTCGATGCCACGGCTTCGACAAGTCCATTGGCATGTTCAGCCATAAGCCGGTCGTATCCAACAATTCCTAACAGCAACAATGCACTAAACACAATGGCGCTACGAAGGGCATAGTGCCGTGTGGCTCGTTGCATCATGGCCTTTTCCGACGGGCGCCAGCGCGTCGACCGCGTGAGTGCGAGTGCACTCAACCAATCCCACCAGTGTGGCAGTTGACGAGCCTCGGGGCGCGAAGTGTAGGCGTCGGCATACTCAGCCAGACGCAGTTCGGCACGCCCCTGCAAGGTGCGACGTCTCGCCTGATTCAACCAGCCGCGAATGGCCGTCACCAAAAAGTCATGTGTCAGTTGATAGAGCCTGGGCGATACCAATGGTGGCGAATGCAAAGCGTCGCGAGAACTCGCGACGGCATCTAACTCGGATGGAGTAATGAGACGCAATTCGTGATCAAGGCAGTGCAATAGCCCGACGAAGTCGATGGAGTTTGAATCGTATCCGGAGACTGCCTGCAGTTCGGACTCGGCTACTAGATGGCCACGAATATCGGTGCCAATCGGCGGCAGCAATCGTTCCAACACAAGCCGCGCGGCCTTGCGGTGCAAGCGATACATGGGTGACGTGGTGCGACCGTCAAAGGCTTCTTCCAAGAATGCCGCTCCTAGCCCTTGCGCGCCTCCCACGTCTCGCAAAGTGGAGGTGGACCAAGGCCGTGACTTGACCATTTCCGCGAAAATGCACAACCGAACGGGAACGATCCAACCATCTTGGTCCAACTCGTCCAGGGCACGATCCAAGAACCGCCGCTGTTCGCCATCGTGCCGCCAGGAGTTGTCGTCAAGCCGACCGTATGCCTTGCCAAAGGCAGCCAATACTTTCATGGCATGCGTTCGGTCGAAGAGGTCCACGGCGCATGTATTGGATCCTTCAACGAGCGGTACATCGAGTTGTTGAAAGAAGCGCGTCGCGGGCATCCAGAAATCGTCGCGAACCAAGATGAGTGTCTGGACCCGGCCACCATCGCATTGCCTTAAGGCCTCTAAAAGCTGGGAGGTGACATCCTGGCGCCATCCATGCAGCCATTGCTCGAACTGGTCGAAGACAATCACGACCTTCTGATCCCGCTCAAGACATGCACCCTCTCGCAATTGCTGGAGCATCTCAGGAAGCGATGCATCTGGAGCGATTTCAGGGAATCGCCGACGAAGCTCCCGAATCAACCTCAGTTCCGTTTCGTCGCGGGCTCCCTCGACGACTACGATCGTTACATGCTGCGGCAATCTGGGGAGAATTCCCGCCCGGACTAACGACGATTTTCCGCATCCGCTAGGGCCATACAGCAAACCAACCCGAAACGTCTCATTCGCATTAAGCTCTTTCAAATGGCGTTCCCAGAATAACACTGCTGAAGGAATACCATGCCGGTCACGAGGTCCTGGAACGAGCGCTAAGAAGAAATCGCGGTCGTTTGCGTCAAAGCAGCGCAGTCCCTTGGGCACCACCGCGATGGGCGATTCGCCCCTTGCCGCCTCAACAGGCGAGCAGTCCTTCCCAGCCTTGCCATAAGCGTTTAGATCCTCGGCAAGCTCTGCGGCAGAGCCATAGCGGTCACTCATCCGCTTTACCAGGCAGCGCCGCACGATCCGCGCCAGTTCGGGCGGGATCTGCGGTTTGATCTCTCGCAGGTCCGGAGGTTCGGCATAGCGAATCGCTTCCAATAATTCTTGTGGCGTATTCCCCGTAAACGGCAGCTTGCCGGATAAGATGCGATAGAGGATCACGCCGATGGCCCACAGATCCGTACGGCAATCCAAGCGATGGGTTTCACCACAGGCTTGTTCGGGAGCCATGTAGGCGAGTGTGCCCGCAATCTCATGGCGACTGCCAGCGGTTGCCACGTGCAATGCCAATCCGAAGTCAGTGACTCGTGGCCGCCGAACTCCGTCCAGCAAAATGTTTGCTGGCTTCATGTCTCGATGGACCAGGCCTTGTTGATGAGCGTGCTGGAGGGCCTGTACGACATCAAGCATAATCTGGGTTGCTTCGTTCAGTGACAGCCGGTCGCTGCGCAGTAGATCCTCAAGTGACTTACCATCCACGAATTCCAAAACAAGGAATTCGTCACCGTCGACGTCTTGCTGCACGGCATGGATCGAAACAATTCCCGGATGGCGAAGCTGGGCTACGTTTCGGGCCTCGGCACGCAAGCTGCCACCGCGTGGCACGGGGGTCATCGGATCACGTCGAAAAACCTTGATCGCGACATTTCGTGTGAGTTTCGAGTCCCAACCTTGATAGACGTGCCCGTAGGCGCCACGTCCCAAAAGTCGCTGAATCGAGAAATCCGCCAGCTGGGCGGGGACGAACTGTTCGAGATAGAGATATTTGATCAGTGCAACCTGATCAGGAAAGCGCTGACGATACTCGTCCAATGAAGGTGACTCGCCACTTTTGGCTCGATATTCCATCTCCAAAACCAGCAAGTCTCGCAACAGACTTTGGCGCACTTCGGGCTGGGCGGCCCCGACAATCGCCTCGATGCTCAATATCTCGCCACGTCGCAGCGCGCGTTCGAAGGTCGTACAGGCCTCGTCAATGAGTCGCAAGACTTCGAGTGATTGCTGATCGCGCAGGCTCGTCGTATCGAGAGACTTCATTGGCTTAGCTCGCGAGTCCATAGCTTGCGAATAATCGCCAACTTCCGCTCGACAGTTCGCAGACTCAGTTGCACTTGTTCCGCGATTTCTGCATTAGAAAGCCCATCCACCTTTCCCTGCGCGATGCACTGCAATTCGTCGTCTTTCAACATGCCCATCAGTCTTCGACATTGTTCCGCCGCCGCGACCACGAACTCTGGAGTGGGCCCGGAAGCTGCTGGTTGCCATTGGGATTCCGAATCGCTTGCTCCGCCTTTCATCTCCGCCATGGATCGCGTGACAAACCTTCCACGCTTGGTGGCCGATAGGGCCCGCCTCTGGTCGATGGCAACCTGATCCGTGACCAACAGCAGGACTTGCCATAGGTCAAAGCGGTCATCTAGGCGTGGAAATCGCCCTTCTTGGGCAAATCGCAGAAATCTTTCGAACGCGACAACCACTACATCTTCCGCATCGGCAACCTGCTGCGGACTGCCCGCCAGCCGCGATCGGGCCACTTGGGCAAGCTGCGCTAAGTATCGTTCCCACAAGTGCTGTGAGGCGGCCGATTTTCCGGCCTTAACCTGTTCGAGCCAAAAGGTGACGGAATGCGTTGACATAGTATGCACTTGCTTTGCACTTCCGGAGACGCCATGCCGTGCATCGTAAACCCCGTGCTGGGCGCCACGCAACACGCTTTATCGCGGTTTAGTAGGCGTTTTTGCGGAGGTCCAACTTTTTTTGGCGGGACGTTTGGTCCATTTCCGTGTGATGAGTTATGGCGCGAGAGCTGTGTTGGGCATTTTGCTCTGGCTCCCTCGCTAAACACTTCATCGGAGTGGCCGCTATGTCCGTATGTACTCCAATCCCCAAGTTTCCAAGCCTGCATGCTGAATTGGTGATCTGCCTGCAAAGGGCATATGAAAATATGGGGCTCCCGACCGCCCTGGATTCGTTGAGTCGAGCGCTGTTCGTCATTAAAACGCTGGCCCTATCCACTTCGGAATTCGCACTTTTGCATAATCGTCTGTGCAACGCGCGGCGATACTCTATGCAAGAAGAATGGGGGGCGGCTCGTTTTGAGCTGCGTTTACTGCTGCATTCAATGGGCACGTTGTGACCAGTTGCATTGGGCAGTCCATTCGGAAAGCTAGGGTCGCGAGTTTATCGGATTCACCTGCCGCTACTAACGACACCAGTTTTTAACTTAGAACTTTCAGTCTTGTGACTCAGCCATGGTTTGCAGCTGGAGCGCAGTGGAAGTTTCTTTGGCCCTTTAAAAGACGATTGCGCCAGATGACAAGTGAAGTGTCTCCGGCATGCCAGAATGTTCGCCGGCTTGATATCACGACGCACGAGGCCGGCTTCATGCGCTTCGCTCAGCGGCGCATTGCCGCCAAGCATACTGGTGAATGTCAACGACCTTGAGTCGTAGGCGCCTCGCAGATAATCCTGAGCAGTGACGGCGGTCGTGGCGCGCGATGCGCGAACTACTATTCCATTCCCTTGCGCCAATCGAGTCGATCGATTCGGTCCAGCTCGGCTTCGATATCCGTCCCTTCATAAAATGACAGCCAGCCGTGCAAACGACGCGTCTCACCTGGCGCGCAATCCGGGAATTGCGGATCGGAGTGCATGCAAGGACAGGGGGAGTTCGCCCACGCCCTGACGCAGTGTTGCCACGCTGTGATGATCCAGCGATTCCCGTCTGCAGTACGGCACGCCACAAAGGGATCGCGGATTCGCTTGTTGTCATTCGTTAGTGCGTTGAAACCCTCAGCGCTTTTCAACATTACGCAATTTTGCACTCTGAGCCCGCTGAGCTTTTCGGTCGTGCCGTTGGTGAGCCAGAGTTCCATGCGGACGGAGTCGCGCAGCGGCATGACTCTAGCGCCGAAAATGACATTGTTCGGCAACTTGCGCGCAAACTCGAGCGAACCGTCCTCTCCACGCTTCCATTCAAGCGGCGACAGGGGAATCCCCTGTTTAGTCCAAATCGTTGGAACGTGCGTGTGCGCCAGATAAAGCAACTCTCGACCGGCTCCCTGGTCCATCCACAGCGCTTCAGGCAAGTCAACGACCGCGTATTGCGTGGGTTGCCAGGGTAGGAAGACGCTGAATTTTGTCTCCCGTTGCGGTCGAATCGCGCCGTCGAGAAAACCGATCCGTGGATGTCGTCCGCCCGGATACGGCAGTATTTTGATGGACGCTTGAGGTGTTGCTTGCAGGGCGGAATCACGCTGGTGAATCGCCAGCCGCTCAGTGGCCGCGGTAATCTCAGTGATGTCCAATCCGGTCGCCGCGCTGGCCTCAAATGGGCTATACCCGTGGCCAACGAACATGTTCTGTAGCCAGTACCTCAGTTCTGTGTCGTCGAGTGGTCGGCGAAAGTTCTCGCGCGATGATCGTTGCGCAATCGCATGCTGGCGATCTTCGATGGCGCCTTGTGGATTACTGGGAATAACCGCCGGGTCGACGTAGCGAGCGAGATCACGTAGTGCAATGACTGTGTATTTATGCTTAGCCAGGTAGCTCATATAGGCGTCGAAGAGCGCCGGCGACGTATTGACCCAAGCGTGTGCTGTGTCCGGAATTCCGTGGAACTGCAAAACCGCGATTCGCCCATGCCGCGCTTGCTCGACAGACTGCACAAAGTCATTCAGCGTCCAGTTCGGTCGCGCGTCCCCGGCGGATGGAATCAACAGCGGATGATCGAACCCTGGTTCGTAGGCGAAGCCTCGCCCTTCGCGATAATCGTATTCCGGCGCACCACCACGGCGCGCAAACTGGATTCCCAACTTCTGCAGTACCGCAAGTGCCTCCGGCGCGAACGAGTTACCTGGATAAGCGAAGCTGGTCGTCCGCGGAATGCCGTGCTTGGCGCATTGCCGATTGATCGACTCGATCTGCTCTGCTAACTTGCCGACACTCCGCTGTGCAACTTCGATGTGATCGCGCGTATGATTGCCGATCTCAAAACCGTCGCGATTCAGTTCAGCAATCTCATCCCAAGTCATGTAGTCTGTCTTATTTTGCGCAAAGTCAAATCCCTCAGTGATAAAGAAGGTCGCGCCAAACCCGTATCGCTTAAGGATCGGACGGACCGCGGAGTGATGCGATTTCGCTGAATCGTCGAACGTCAGGACGACCAGTTTGTCCGGAATCGGCTCTAACGCATGCGCAATGTGCGATCCCAACGCTGCCAACGCGGTGGCGATGAGCCAAGAAGCAAACAGATTGTTCGGCATAGTACGGCCATCTCGACAAGGGGATATTGTGCGATGCATTAACGACCCGTAGGCGTCGCGTCTGACGTTTACGTTGAATGCTGTAGTTCGACGATGTCGGTAAGATCGAAGCTATTTCTCAAAACATGTCCTGACGGTGCACTTTGGAGACGATGGGGTCCGAACATCGCGCCGTGACAAATAAGTCCGAACTTTTCACTCTGCTCTCGACTCACCACTTTACGTCCGGCCCAATAGCACCGTCCTCAATTTGTGTCGGCGTGCTTGCCCAGCAGCGACACTGCAACGAAGGCCCTCGAGCATGCGTTGTGCACACTAGTCACGCGTCCATTTGTCGCAACGGATTGCAAACTCGCTGCCATGGTATCCAAGAAGAGTGTGAGTTGTCATCCCTTGATGGTCATTTTGCGCTGATCCCTTCGGAGTTCTTCCATGACCGAGCGGCACAATGTGTTGCTGTTGACGGACAGCTATAAGGTTTCGCACCACAAGCAATATCCGCCTGGCACGGAGACGATCTATTCCTACTTCGAGTCGCGCGGCGGAGCGTTTCCTGAGACCGTGTTCTTCGGTTTGCAGTACTTGCTGCTGGAGTATCTCGCCGGCGCTGTCGTGACGTCTGCAAGAATGCTTGAGGCGGAAGCACTCTTCGCCCAGCATTTTCCTGGAGGAAGTTTCTTTCATGGCCAGGGTTGGCAGCACATTCTCGACGTGCACGGCGGCCGGTTGCCCGTACGGATTAGAGCTGTGCCCGAGGGTGTGGTGCTGCCGACGAGCAACGTGTTAATGACGATCGAGAACACTGATCCGGCTTGTTATTGGCTGACGAACTATTTGGAATCGCTGCTGGTGCAAGTCTGGTATCCGTCGACAGTGGCGACGCAATCACGCTCGATGAAGCAGACGATCGCTCAGTTTCTAGACCAGACAGGCACGCCGGATCAATTGCCATTCAAGCTGCACGATTTTGGCTTCCGGGGAGTCTCATCGGTCGAGACTGCGGCCATTGGAGGCGCCGCGCACCTGGTGAACTTTCAGGGGACGGACAATCTAGCCGGCGTTCAGCACGCGCAGCGATATTACGGCGCCGGCATGCCTGGTTTCTCGATTCCGGCGGCAGAGCACAGCACACTTACGGCCTGGACGCGCGAGCACGAAGTCGACGCGTACCGCAACATGCTCGAGCAATTCCCCACGGGACTGGTCGCGGTCGTCAGTGATTCGTACGACGTCTTCAAGGCCTGCCGCGACCTCTGGGGGGACGCACTCTATGCGGACGTAATGCGTCGCGATGGCGCGCTAGTGGTACGGCCGGACTCGGGTGATCCTCCGGCCGTTGTCGTCAAGGTTCTTGAGATCCTGGGGGAGAAGTTCGGATACACGACGAACGATAAAGGTTACCGCGTGCTCGATTCGCATGTCCGCGTCCTGCAAGGGGACGGCGTCGATCGGACGATGTTGCAGACGATCTTGGAAGCGGTCCGCAACAGCCGCTGGTCCACTGACAATGTCGCTTTTGGTTCTGGCGGCGGATTGCTCCAAAAGCTCAACCGCGACACGAGCCGTTACGCGTTCAAGTGTTCCTCTGCGACCGTCCACGGCGTTGAGCGAGACGTCTTCAAGATGCCAGCCACGGACCACGGCAAAGACTCCAAACGGGGGCGGTTGAAACTGATTCGCCGCGATGGTCGGTTTCTGACTGTGCGTGCTTCAGACAACAACGAGCCTGACGAACTGCGCGATGTGTTTCTCAACGGAGAGATTAAAAACCGCCAAATGTGGGGGGGGATTTGCGAGCGGGCGGCGGCCGGGATGAACGCTGGCTAAACCCACGTTCCGCGGCGGAACACAAACATATATACCGACCGGTCGCCCCCTCGGCGCCAGGGCCGGACAAGATCCTTGCCCTAATTGCAGTCGGCAATTACTCTGTAATTCAATCGTACCCCCTCTCCCCTGGCGCCGCTAAGCAAACGTTTATCTATCGCGTTTGATCTTCTCATCGGCGTTCCGCCTGCGCGCAATTGCGATCCATATTCGGTCGCGCACGCCGAATTCACGGTTATCGATCCAGGATCGCTTCGTAGGCGGTTTGCACCCATTGGTCGGGCATGGCAAACGGCGCGGAGCCACCTTTTGTATTCATTCAGGGAGATAGTATGCAGTTGGTAGGCGAACAGATGGTAGGCGAACAGACAATGGGCATCGAGTCACGAATTAAGAACGGCATCAAGTCAGCAGCGCGTTGGGTATCGGTGGCGGCGGTTTCCATGGTTTGTCTTGGCGCAGAAGGCGCTTTGGCTGGGCCGATTGTCTCGTTCAATACCAACGTGGGGACAATTCAGGTGCAGTTGTTCCAGGACGAGGCCCCAGAAACCGTTGAGAATTTTTTGCACTATGTTACGACGGGCGCTTATTCCAACACGTTCATCCATCGCGTCGTGAATCAGTCGACGTTCAAGATCGTGCAAGGGGGCGGCTACAGCGTGAACGGCGTACCGTTTCCTCCGGCGCCTGCGCATATCCCCACGTTTGCGGAGATTCCATTGGAATACAATCTGCCGAACGCCGCGGGGACAATCGCGATGGCGCGGAAGACGGCGCCAGATTCCGCGACGAGTGAGTTCTTCTTCAACGTCTCGGACAACACCTCCAATCTCGGGCCTTCCAACAACGGTGGCTACACTGTCTTTGGCAAGGTGCTCGGGAATGGGCTAAGTCTCCTTAGCGCAATTAGCTCTGTTCCGAGGCTGAACGATTTCGCTCCAGGTTACAACGGCACGGCGACGGATCCCACCAACCTGCTGGGGCCAATCCCGCTGCTGAACTTCAGCCTGCAACAGAGCACGATCACGGCCAGTAACCTGATTATTATCAACAGTGTGACCGTGCCGGAGTCCTCGACGATCGCACCGATGGTCGCCGGCGCCGCTGGCCTGTTGGTCGTCGTCCGCCGTAGACGAAGGCAGGTCGCCTGACTTGGCCAGCCGTCCCTTCGTCGAGTCCAGTTGCCAAGCCAGCTGACGTGCCAGTTTCCGCCCCGGTCGGATGGTCTAGCTGGCGGTTGTGCCGGAAGATTTTCCCCAATCGCGCGAACGACCGCCGGGCCGGGCGTGTCCGCCTGCCACAGCGTTCAACCTTTGAACTGGCACAGGCTTGCGGCGCTACGGCAACCGTGTCCTACTCTTGTAGGGCGACGGTTTCGGGGCTATCATCAGACGTTTTTCAGGGGAATGCGCCCATGCGGCATGTGATTTCGGCTCTCGTGCAGAACGTGCCGGGCGTGCTCGCGCATATTTCGGGCATGTTGGCCTCGCGCGGCTACAACATCGACAGCCTGGCCGTCGGCGAAACCGAAGACACCCATCTGTCGCGCATGACATTTGTCATCATGGGCGACGACAGCGTGTTGGAGCAGGTCCGCAAGCAGCTCGAAAAGATCGTCACGGTCGTCCGTGTCGATGACATTAGTTCGACCGACTACGTCGAACGAGATCTGATGCTGATCAAGGTCGCGGCCAGCACCGGCAGCAACCGCACCGAAATTCGCGAGCTGGCCGAGGTCTTTCGCGGCCGCATCGTGGACGTTGGCGCCGATGCCGTGGTGGTCGAGATCTCAGGGCAGGAACGCAAGATTGAAGCGTTCATTGAACTGATGCGTCCGCTGGGCATTCGCGAACTCGTTCGCACCGGTCGAATTGCCATGGTTCGCGGCAATTCGACCGTGGTGCCAGATCGCCGCTCGCCCACCGGTCGGAAACAGGATGCCATTCCGTCGGACTTTGCTTGAAGGTCCTTAGGCCTGAACCTTAGGGCCCGGGCCTGAAAAACAAAGGCGTCTGGCGTTGTTCGCGTATCAAACGGATGTTCGTTGGACTGATTTCGTAAACTGTATCGTTTGACTCTACAGATTGACCGTGCGGCCCGCGCCGCCGATCGTTCCGATAAAATAACCCTCCATCGCAAGCCTTCGCAGGAAACCAAGACACATGGCCGCCAAGATTTATTACGACAAAGACGCTGATCTCTCGGTTCTCAAAGGCAAGACGATTGCCATCATCGGATACGGCTCGCAAGGACACGCGCACGCGCAAAACCTGCGTGACAGCGGCTGCGAAGTCATCGTCGGACAACGTCCGGGCAGCGCGAATTATGACCTGGCGGTCAGCCACGGCTTTAAGCCGGTTTCAGCGGAAGAGGCCACGAAGCGGGGCGACTTGATCAACATGTTGTTGCCGGACGAAGTCCAGGGCGACATCTACAAGGCCAGCGTCAAGCCAAACCTGTCGCCGGGCAATGTGTTGATGTGCTCGCACGGTTTCAACATCCACTTCGGCCAGGTTGAGGCTCCCAAGGGCGTGGATTCGCTCCTGGTCGCTCCCAAAGGTCCTGGCCATCTGGTGCGTAGCGAGTTTGAAAAAGGGGGCGGCGTTCCCTGCCTCATCGCCATGAACGAAGGCGCTAGCGACCTGACCCGTCAGTACGGTTTGGCCTACGCGAAGGGAATCGGCGGCACTCGCGGCGGCGTGATCGAGACGACGTTTGCCGAGGAGACCGAGACCGACTTGTTCGGTGAGCAGGTTGTGTTGTGCGGCGGCGTCAGCGCGCTGGTCAAGGCAGGCTTCGATACCCTGGTCGAGGCCGGTTACCAGCCGGAAATGGCATACTTTGAGTGTATGCACGAGCTGAAGCTGATCGTCGATCTGTTCTATCAGGGCGGCTTGAACTACATGCGATACAGCGTTTCGAACACGGCCGAGTTTGGCGATTACACCCGCGGCCCGCGGATCGTCACGGATGAAACCCGCGCGGAGATGAAGAAGATCCTGCACGAGATCCAATCTGGCCAATTCGCCCGCGAGTGGATTCTGGAAAACAAGGCCAACGCCCCAGCCTTCAAGGCAGTGCGTCGCATGGAGCGTAACCACCCGATCGAGACGGTGGGCCGCCAGCTGCGCCGGTTGATGAGCTGGATCAATTCGAAAGAGGTTTAGTTGACTGAGCAGTCCGGCTAGTTTTTTACAGAAAAAACTCGACGGTTTGCCAACGCGCTGCCAACTTCAGCCAGATATTGTCAAAATGCTCGCGATGCCCAGCCGGGCAGGCCAAATCGGCCTTGCCCGCCGGGCCGTGGTGGTGAGAATAACAGCAGCGCGTGGCGGTTGGCCGTGCGCCGCCGCCGGCTGTTCAGGAGCAATGAAGTATGCGTACGGAACCCACGACCCAGACCACAGACATCACCACGCGCGAAGCGGTGAACGAACTGAAGCCAGGTGAACGCATTGAGGTGCAGCACCAGGTCAAGGTGGGGATTCGCTCTTGGATGAACAAGCTCACGGGCGAAGTTGTGAGTTGTGAGCGTCGCCGTCATGGGCTGCACTTCCGCCGCAGTGCGGACGATAAAGTCTACAGCGACATGATTGTGTTGAAGCTCCCAGACGGTTCGCTCACCACAGTTACTATGGATGAGTTCACTCAGCTCAAGCGGTTGGGCTGAACTCTCAAGTACGTCTACAATGAGCGCTCCTGCAGACAAACCGGTCGATCCTGCGCTCGAGCTCTTCGTGCGGCATCCGCGCTCGTTCGAAGAAAACCGCTTTGTCTATCCGGTGGTCAGTCGTCGTTCTGGCGGCGTCTCAATCGGCGTGAATCTGAACCCGGACAAGGTCTGCAATTTTGATTGCATCTATTGCCAGGTTGATCGCGTGCGAGAAAGCCAGGTCCGGTTCGTAGGGCAGGAACAGTTGCTGGCTGAACTGGATCAGATGCTTACGCTGGTTACTACGGGCGAGTTGTTTGCGCATCCCCGATTCAGTAAAACGCCCGCCGCATTGCGCCGCTTGAACGACATTGCATTTAGCGGAGACGGCGAGCCCACAACGTATACGGACTTTGATACGCTGATTGAGTCTTGCGCCGCGGTGAAACGCCGGCATGGGCTGGACGACGTAAAAATGGTGTTGATCACCAATGCCAGCATGTTCCAGAAGGCCGCCGTGCGCCGAGGGCTGGCCGTGCTTGACGCCAATCAGGGCGAAATCTGGGCCAAGCTCGAAGCCGGAACCGACGAGTATTTTCATCTCGTCGATCGCACCAACATGCCGCTGCGGCGGATCGTGGATAACATCACGCTGGCGGCGCGCGAGCGGCCTGTGGTGATTCAGTCGCTCTTCATGCGGATCGAAGGCGTGCCGCCGTCGGCCGAAGAATTAAACGCGTTCTGCGATCGCTTGAACGAGATCACGGCCGCCGGCGGAAAGATTCGTCTGGTGCAAATCTACACGGTAGCGCGGAAGCCGACCGAAGCCGTGGTGACGCCGCTCGCGGACGCCGAGGTCGACGCGATTGTCGAACTGGTGAGCTCCCGCACCGGGCTCAACGCGGCCGCGTTTTACGGTTCAACCGCCGCGACAGTGCAATAGCGTCGCAGACTTGATTTTCGCAGATGCATTTCGCGCGCCACTCACGGACTCCCCCCGCGTGGAATGACGTAAGTGTTGACCCCATCAATACGAGCTGAAATCGCTGTCGATTCTCGCTTTTTCACCCTTGGCGATTGGTATAATGAATACCAAATCGGGCAGACTTAAATTGGGTTGAACCCAAAGGGCACATGGGAAGTCCTCTCTTGCAGATCTTCCGAGGCATCGGCGAGCGCCGAACCTCGAGGGCAAATCGAGCGACGTCGCTCGCGCTGCCTCGTTTCTCTCGTCTGCACTCGCTTACATTTCCAAGGAGTGAAGGAGGGTCAGAATGACCTGGATCTTCGCGGTCTGTGGTGTCGTCGGTGGAACTGTTCTCTTCTGTCAGTTCCTGATGACGCTGGTTGGACTAGGGCACGCGTTTGGAGATTTTGGCGGTGATGGTGACGGCGGACTCGATATGGCGGACGATGTCTCGCATGTCGGCGGGCACGATGCCGGTCATGACGGCGATCACACATCCGACAATCACTCGTCGCACACCCACTCGTCGCACACCGCGAGCTGGCTGTTTGGAGTTTTGACGTTCCGTACGATTGTCGCAGCGCTAACGTTTTTCGGGCTCGCCGGATTGGCGGCCGAGGCCAGCCAGATCTCCGCGGAATCCACGTTACTGTTGGCCCTCACGGCCGGAGGGGCCGCGATGTATGGCGTACACTGGATTATGACCAGCCTCGCCCGTTTGCGAGCCGATGGAACGGCGCGTGTTGAACGCTCGGTCGGCCGCCCCGGTAGCGTCTACCTGCGGATACCCGGTAAGAAGGCGGGTGTCGGCAAGGTGACGGTGAATCTGGGAGACCGGACCGTTGAATATCAAGCAGTTACATCTGGCGAGCCGCTACCGACGGGCGCCAGCGTTGTCATAACAGCCGTTGTGAACAGCGACACAGTCGAAGTCAACGCGGTTCATTCCGCCCTGGAGCACATCAATGTTTGAGTTGGGCAATCTAAAAATGGGCATGTTGGAGTCTGGCATATTGGACGTTAGGAATCTGTTGGCGGTTACGTTCACCGGGACAACGTACCTGGCAATTATCGCGGCGTTTGTTGGTTTCGTATTCTTTGGATTTATCGTTCTACTGACGAGCCGCTACAAACGCTGCCCCAGCAACCGGGTACTGGTGATCTACGGTAAAACGACCGGGGGCGTCGCCAGCCGTTGCATTCACGGTGGCGCTGCGTTTGTATGGCCGCTAATCCAGGACTCGGCCCAGCTCAGCCTGGTGCCGATGCAGATCGAGATACCACTGCGTGGCGCCCTTTCGATTGAAAACATTCGCGTCAACGTGCCGAGCGTTTTCACCGTCGCCATTGGCACCAGCCCAGAGGTCATGCAGAACGCGGCTATCCGCTTGCTGGGGCTAACCAATGCACAGATTTCGAAACAGGCGGAAGACATCATCTTCGGCCAGTTGCGCCAGGTGATCGCTTCGATGTTGATCGAGGATATCAATCGCGACCGCGATAAATTCCTGGAAAGCATCCTCAGCTCGCTCGAGCCGGAGCTGAAGAAAATCGGCCTGGTACTGATTAACGTCAATATCACGGACATCACGGACGAATCGGGATACATCGAAGCGATCGGCCAGAAAGCCGCGTCGACCGCCATTCAACAGGCGCGCGGCGATGTCGCCGATCAGGAGAAGTTGGGCGAAGTGCGCGTCGCACAGGCCGAGCGAGAGCGAGTCATTCTCGTCGCCAACGCCGTCAAAGAACGCGAGATTGGCACGCGCGAAGCAGCTCGCATCCAGGCCGTTCGCATAGCCGAGTTGGCCAAAGAGCAAAGCGTTGGCGAACAGTCCGCTGCCTTCTTGCGAGACGCGCAGGTTAAAGACGCAGAACAAACGATGCGCATCGCGCTGGCGGACGCTAACGCCAAGGCGATCACGGGCGAAAACGAGGCCAAGGCGAAAATTGCCCAGTCGCAGGCCGAGTTGCTCGTCAAACAGGCCGAATCTTACCGATTGGGCGAAACGAGCAAGCGTGAGGCCGAGGCTGCGGTCGAAGAGTCGCAAAATATGGCGCAAGCCAAGGCGGCCATCGCCCACGCGCATCGCGTCGAAGCTGAACGTCGCGCCGAGGTCGAGGCGCCAGCCAAGGCCGAAAAAGCCAAGGTTGTCGTCCAGGCTGAAGCCGAGGCCGAAAAACGCCGCATCGAAGCCACGGGCGAAGCCTCGGCAATCTTCGCCAAGCTCGAAGCCGAGGCCAAGGGTCAGTACGAGATTCTGGCTCGCAAGGGCGAGGGTCTGAAGACAATCATCGACGCTTGCGGTGGCGCGCAGCAGGCGTTTCAACTACTGATGTTGGAACATATCGACAAGCTGGCTGCGGCGTCGGCGCAGGCGATTTCGCAGATCAAGTTCGATAAGATCGTCGTCTGGGAAAATGGCGGCCACGATGGCCCGACGAACACCGCCAACTTCTTGCAGAGCATGGCCCGCACGCTGCCACCGATGATGCAAGTCTTGAAAGATATTGGCGGTATCGAACTTCCGGAAGCGCTAATCCGCTTCACGGAAGAGACGAACGGCGCGGCAAAGCATGTCGATGCTACGAATCACGACGGCGCGCCACAAGAAACGCCGTCGCTATAAGGTGTTGTTCCCAGGGGCAGAAAAGCGAAGCGCGCCTCGCGCGATCCATCGCGCGGACGAGACTTCAAGAGGATTGATTTGACCTGATCGCCAAATCAACCGCATGGTCGGACGGCCGCGTTTGTTAATATACGCGGCGCGTCCGACCCGGATTGCTTCAAGAGTTACTGCAATTTGCTCAGCGCGGTGAGTGCCTTGAGGGCGACTTCCACGCCACCCAATTTCTCGGCCAGCTTTTTGGCTTCGAGCAATGAGTCGAGCGTAAACTCCCCTTTAGCGCCTCCGACGGCGCCTTTCTTCTTCCCACCTGACGTTTTGCCGAGGGTCGCCTTAATGTTGCTGACCTGAGCAGGAGCGACGGAAATACCCTTTTCCTTGAGCGCCGCAATCACGTCTTTCGGCCTCGCCGAGGCGCCCTGGGCTGCAAATTCATCACGTACTGCTTGTGCCTTGCTGCCCGATCTTGGCCCACCCCGCCGTAACCGCTTCTTAGCCATGTGTCGCACTTCCTTCGTTCAAACTAAAACAGAACATTTACTTACACACTGATCCAACACGGATCGGCCTGAAAAGTAACAGGAAGGGGTGTGGGTCACTACCCTGCGATGGGGTGGCTCCCCCCTGCTGCGGCTTGAGATGTGGTCTCAATCCGCAACCAGATGACATCAGAGAGAATCGCTATGAAGTGAAACTCTAATCGGCAGTCGTCATGGCGATGAATCAGCGTGGCGCTATGTGTCCAAAGTGGGGAACAGGTCGGGGGCCCCCATTTGAGATGGACACCGGTGCAATCTCACCTGCACAACGTGGTCGGCGTAGAATATAATCCGCACTTGCCACCATGAGGGGGGCGGTCTGAGGCGTAGGTCACGGGTGAAAGTGTTTGTGTCCAGTGGACATCGCGTCGATCCCCGGATGACTCAAAGACGGGGCAAACGTTTTCGGCTCTCGGGGCATTCGCCCCAAATCGGAGTCGGTCGATTTTCTGAGTTAAATTTGCCTAAAAATAATTTGTCCTAAAAAGATTTCGACGGAGAAATATCCGGAATGAGCGTCACCAATCGCGAAAAGCAGATGCAAGAGGCCGAAGAGCTGCTGGCCGATGGCCATCAACGGCGCGGCTTCGCCAAGGGTCTGTTCTTTGGCCAGTACCTGAACGAGCGATTGCACCCCTATCCGGATCTCGCTGCGGACCAGCAAGCCCGGTCGTTGGTCGGGGATCTTCGCAAGTTTTGTAGCGAGCAAATCGACGCCGCTAAGATCGACCGCGAGGCCGAGATTCCGGATCACGTCGTCCGCGGCCTCGGCCAGTTAGGCGTGCTGGGCGCGTGCTTGCCACGCAGCGTGGGTGGCCTGGAATTCAGCCAAACTGCCTATTGCCAATTGATGGAAGTGCTAGGTGGCCACTGCGGCAGCACGGCGCTTTTTGTGAACGCGCATCACTCGATTGGTCCGCGCGCCCTGGTGCTATTTGGCACGCCCGATCAGCAGCAGCGTTATCTGCCGAAGCTTTGTTCCGGTGAGTGGTTGAGCGCGTTTGCGCTGACCGAGCCAGAAGCCGGCAGCGACGCCGCAAACGTACAAACCTTGGCGATGCCCAGCCCTGATGGCAAGGGATTTATCCTCAACGGTCAGAAGCGCTGGATCACCAATGGCGGCATCGCCAACGCGCTCACCGTGATGGCACGCACGCCGGTTCCCAATAGTAAAGAAACCAAGATCACGGCGTTTATTGTCACGCCCGATATGCCAGGTTTCGAAGTTGTTGAAAAGCGGATGCCTAAGTGTGGCGTGCGTGGCACGGCAACTTCGCGTTTGGCGTTCCATGACATGTTCGTGCCGAAGGAGAATATCCTCGGCAAGGTTGGCAAGGGTTTGCGGATAGCGCTCACCGTGCTGGACTTTGGCCGCACAACGTTCGGCGCTAGCTGCACCGGCGCCGCCAAGTTCTGTGTAACCAAGGCAGTGGAGCACGCCAATCGCCGCGTGCAATTCGGCGATAAGCTCGGCACGTTCGAACTCGTTAAAGATAAGCTCGCATACATGGCGTCCGGCGCGTTCGCCATGGAGAGCGTCACCTATCAAACCGCCGCGCTGATTGATTCGGGCGATGACGATTACATGCTCGAAACCGCCATGCTCAAGGTCTTTTCAACCGATGTCTTGTGGCGAATCATTAACGACACATTCCAGATCTACGGCGGCAAGGCCTACTTTGCCGACGAGCCGTACGAACGCATGATGCGCGATGGCCGGATCAATATGATTGGCGAAGGCGCCAACGACGTTCTTCGCGTCTTTTCGTCCCTCGTCGGTCTCCGCGAAGTGGGGCTGGAGCTCAAGGGAGTGTTGGACGCGCTGATGAGCCCGATCGGCAACCTCGGCAAGATCGGTGGATTTGCCAGCCGGCGCATCGGTTCGATGTTGAGCTCCCCCGAAGTGATCGTCCGCAGCACCGAGTTGCAGGACGACGCCGTGCGATTGGGTCGCCTGGTCGGTTCGGTCGGCTCGAATGTCGAAAGGCTGCTCCGAAAGTATCAGGAAGGGGTCCTCGATCGCCAATATCAACTGGGGCGTGTCTCGGACGCGACCACGGAGTTGTATGTGTCGGCCTGCGTGATCAATCGCCTTGATCGGATCGTGCGCGACGCGCACGCGGATACCACTGAGAAACTGACGGCGCTGCGTCTGGGCCGGTACTATCTGAAGACGGCCGCGCGGCGCGTTCACCGCAACCTGGCCGACATGTGGGACAACGACGACGACGACACCAACCGCGTCGCCAACATGCTACTGGCCGAACCGGGTCAATCCAGCGGCAACAGTTCAACCGGCGGCCACTAGTCTACGCTGGCAGGAAACGCACTTAAGTGCCGCGTTGGCAGCGAGTGATTACGGTTTTGCGACCGTTGCGCTATTACCGGCCGTTGCTGGCGGTGTGTCGGGCGTTGATTTGGACGGAGTAGAATCAGAAGGCGTGGCCGCTGGCGCCTCTTTATAGACAGGCAGATCGCGCAATCGCGCGCGTACTTTTTCGAGCTCCGCTTTGAATCGCGGATCGGAAAGAGAGCCATACCGCTCGCGGAAAGCGGCGCTCTGCAGCCCCTCCGGCAAGTCAGCAATCGACGGCATGTAGGCGTCGATCGTAAACGACTGTGAAATCTCCTTTAACGCCGCTGGTCCCTGTTGCGCGTGCGCCAGAAACGCGATTCCCGCCAGATCGGCTGCCAGGTCGGCAAAGCTGAAACCTGATTTGCCCTGCGAGTCTTGTAGCTCCTTGAGCAATCCGGCGGACTCCGCCACTGTGGGTGACGATACGGAAGCGAGCGAATTGCATAGGAAGAAGTGTTTGGCCAGATCGTCCCGTCCCAGCATTGTAGGCTTGCCGATCACCGCGCGGCGGCGATCGCGATCGCTCGCCGTTTCCACTTGTGGCAGCAGGTCGCGCGAGATGTTGCTGTTGGACCATTGATCGGTGTCCGTCAGTGCCACTCCCAGGCCCAGCCCGAAGGCTTTCGCCTGGATTTTTTCGGGCAGCGTCAGCGCCGCCGTGGCGGCCACGCGGACGTATTTTTCAGTGAGTTTGTCGCCATCCAATCGCGCCTCTCCTTCGCCGAGGGAGGCAGGATCCGGCAGTCGACGATTTCGATCGCCGCACTCCACCACAGCGTCGCGGACCACGCGCGCCGATTCCACCAGCGTCGCCGCGCCTACTTTGCGGACCGGTCGCGGTCCCGGTGGGGGCGGTTCGCCCAGACGCACTAGGTAGTGCCCTGCCGCTGGATCTTCCGGAAACGCCTTGGCCAGCGTTGAGTAAACAGCCACCAGATTCCGCCGCGTGGCGGGACTGACTTCTTCCAGGCGTTTGATTCCGTGTTCGCGCATTTCCTCGCTCAAAAGTCGGATCGCCAGCGTGTTCAACGGGTCGAATAGAATCCGGAACCCGCGGGCGACGGACTTGCGGTCCCCTAGTATCGGCCGCATGACGGAATTCATTTCAGGGCTGTGGACTGCGCCGAAGCGATGGCCGAGTTCGTGTACTAACACCTCTAGCCGTTCCGGCTCGGTGATCTGCCGCGACCATTCGCGGATCAGAATATGGGGTGCAAGCGCCCCACGTGTGCCACCCAGGTGCGTGCGCCCTTTGGTCAATTGGTACTGGCTCGAGAAGCCAATCGCCACATCGGCCGGATCGGCCGAGACTTTACGTTCGAACTCCAACAGGCTCAGCGGAAAATCATGGATTTGATTGTCGGTGATCCAGGTGTCGAACGCCACGATCTCCAAAGTAATTCCAGCGTACACCTCGAGGATCTTGGAAGCGTTGGCAATCCGTTTGCGGAAACGCTCTTCCCAGATCGCTCGTACCGCGTGCTCGTCATCGTCCACCAGGATCTTGACCTTCACTTTGGTCAAGCGAGGCGCCGAATGGGCGGGTTTCGTCTTTGCTGCCGCGCCGGGTAATGTTTCCGCCGCAGGCGTGGCCGACGATGCCGCTATGGGGGGCGCCGGTGGTTGTGTGCTCGCCTGACCAGTCGATGGAGCTGGATCCGAAGTCGGCGCCGCTGGCGCCTCGGCGGGGCGGTTGAGCAGTTCAATCTCGTGCAGATCGAGCTCATTGGTCTTGGGATGATTGTAGAAGAAATAGGCCGCGTTCGTGGTCAGCAGATAGTTGCGTTTCTGATCCCCCACCAGAAACGCTGCCCGGACACGCTCACCGGGCCCGCACGTGACGGTGGTTAAATCGCCGGGATCGACGCTCCGCATGAAGGGCTTGGAATCACCTACGGCCACGCCAAACTTGACCACGCGCGGCGTCCGGTTGGCGATCACCACCACTTCCGCAAAACCGACCGTGACCGTGAGCGCGACGATCGTCATCGCCAGCCAGCCTCGGTAGAGGCCGAGGGCCGCGCTGCTGGAACGCCGGTCAGTAGTTTGCACAGCCATTCGATCCAACTGGTCGGGATGGGTGGCAGATGTGTTCGTGCGCCGATCCAACGGGTATCGCCGCCAATCGTCCGTTCCTAAGCCCGTGAGTCTAGTCTATCCCGGGGACCAACCCCGTCCAACGGAGGGGCAGATGTGCGAAGTACCTGTGCCCCCGCAGCATACCTCAAGAACGTGCCTAAACCGCCCATTTCAATACGGATGGCCGACAGATAGCGGACTGGAAAAAAAGAGCGGCGAGATTCGCCGCAGAAGAAAAAAACGCCCGAAGCCGCTTTGAGGGGGGGCGAAGGGGGACTCAGGTTCTGAATCCAGCGGCTTCGGGCGCTTAGTCGAAAGTGTATTGATGCTCGATCGACGAGGTCTCAGACGAGGTCTGATCTTGCAAATCTGGCTTATGCCACGATGACTGCGTCAACCAGTTGCACGATTCCGGAAACCCGGCGTCCTACGTTCTGGCAGACCTGTTTTTCGTAAAAGCTGCGAACGCGACCGCGGAGCGTTACCGTGCCGTTGTCCGCGGCTACTTCGACCTGACGCAGGGCCGGCAGGTGCCGATCCGCAAGAAAACTGGTAATCCTTTGCTCAAGGTCTCGATCCGCGGCGTCAATCAACACTCCGTTGGACTTCATCTCGTATCCCCTTAGGTCGGCGGCCAGGCTAGGCGTTTGTTCGCTCGTCGTGAGGTATCAAACTCCGCGTCCCGTCACCGCCTCGGTCGCCTTGCTTTCGGCGTCCGTGTGAGTTCGCGTTGAGACGGGGTTATAGCAAGGGCCATGCCAGAGTGCTGTCAAAGTTGCGCAGTTGAGACGCAATTGCATAGAGCGTAAGCTTTTCGGTCTTAAATTCGGATTGCAAGTGGTTTTTTCGATGCGCAGAATCCAGGCGCGCTTGCGCGACTTGTAAGCGAAAACTGCAATCGCCGCGGGCAGAAAGCCCTTGAAACGTCCCGTTTTGCGCTGAACTACCTGAGATCTGAAATGAACTATCCAAAAAACGCCGGCAGCCGAACGATTGCGCGCTCGGACGTGCTTAACAATCCGACTTTGCGGCGCAAACAACTGGCGCCCGTTGCGAAACGAGGACGCCATCAGTCTTCGCCTACAAGAATTGCTAAAAGCCAAGCCCTGGGCCGTTGAGCTCGGATGTCTGGAGCGTGCCGTCCGTCACGTCAAACATGCCGGGAAAGCGCTCGGCCCAGCCGCGGTTCCCCTCGGGGCAATACTGCCGGGCGTTGCCTTCGATGGCGGCAATCGTTGGAATCCGGGCCGAGAGAGTCGCCGAGTGCAAAAACGATGCGCCGGGGCAGGTCAGGTCCTGAACGCAGAGAAACATTCCATGCTTTTGTGCCGCAGCGCCCATTAGCAGCGCCTCGGTCTGGCCCTTGCATGCTTTGAGGGCGACTCCGGAATAGCCCATCTCGCGGCATAACAGCAGACTCTCCAGATCGACCAGCGATTCGTCGATCACCACCGGCTTAATCCGAGCCGCCGCGTGCATCCGATTGTGGGGATGCGTTTTCAGATCGCGGTGCGTCGGCTGCTCGATGTATTGGACGCGATCCAGGGCCTGGGGCGACCGCTGGCTGAGCTGGGCCAAAAAGTCCAGCACGTAGTCCACGTTGGCGCACTTTTCGTTGAAATCGAGCGAGTAGTTCCACGCCGTCCGGCCCAGCCCTCGTTGCGTTTCGGCGGCCACGCGTTCGACCGCCACCACGCGGTTGACGTCCCAGGCCAGGTCATCGCCATTCAGTTTGATTTTGAGATGCGAAAGTCCGTCGGCGCGGATCCATTCGCCCAAAGTCTCCGGGAGGCCATCGTTCAGGCGTTGTGGAATATCCGCTTCGACCAGTGGATCCAGGGCGCCCACCAGGTGGTAAATGGGCATCCGCGGCTTGGGCTGCCGCAGCGTGTACTGGTCCAAATACTCACCGCGGAAGCTCTCGTCCAAATAGTCGCCGAGGTCGCGATTGACGAATTCCGCCCCCAGGACGTCGTACGAGTTCGCCTTCAAGGCCTTGCCATAGGCGTCATGAATTGCCGCCTCCAACGGGCTGGCGGCGACAAGTTGCGCCAGACGAGGCATTGGCTCCGCAACGCCAAGTTTTTGGACGACTTCTGTCGCCGTTTGCTGGTGCGTCGTAGCCAAGTCTTGCGTGATGTCGAGCGGGTGGCCGGGCTCTTTGTACTCGCGCGCTTGCGCCGTAAGACGCTCGGCCAGTTGGATCATCGCGCCCAGGGTTTGCTCCCCCGTCACGCCGCCTGTGGGCCAGGCCCACACGTTCCCCATGGGCATCGATCCGGCGCCAACGCCGCGGCGGCCATCGCGGGTTTCGACGGTGACTTGCACGTCGAAGAGCAGCGCGTCCGTGACCACGCGGCCTCCAAATTTCATGGGGGCGCGATAGCGCAACAGTTGAGTGCCGCTGGTGACTTCAACGAGCCGAATATCTGTCGGTTTAGGCATGCCGCAAGTTTAGCAATCTGCGGATGCTCTCGACAGGCAGCTAGTTGGCCGCGGCCGGATCTGGATGATCCTCGTCGGGGCCGTCATCCACTGTCACTTCTCCGCCCCGTTTGACCAGTGGGGGCGCCGTGTTGTCCAGCAGCCGGCAAGATTGCAACAGCGTCTTCGATGGGCCGTCTGTCAGCACTTGCGCGTCGCCATTGTCGCCAATCAAGCAAGAAACAAGCGTGACTTGCGACGCCCCGCCGATGGCGATTCCGGCCCTGCCATTGCCGCGGGCGATCATCCCTTCGAGGACGCAACCAGTGGCGCGATCGTGGGCGTTGATCCCGTCGAGCTGAAAGCCTTCGACGACCAGGTCCTTGATTACCACGTCGCGAACCTGATAAAGCGTGATGCCAACCGTTTGCGCCGCGTACGTCAACGGGTATTCGTCCGGCAGTTTGTCGCTTTCGACGCGAAAGTAGATCATGCCACCTGCCAGGCACCACTCGCGCGGCTCCAAGTTAGGAATGGCGCCTTGCCTGACGAGCATGCGGCGTTTCGCCGGGCGACCGTCCAAAAAGACCTGGCCGAACGCGGCATGCACGGGCCGAAAACGAAAGACGTCGCCGTTGTAATTTTCCCAAGCCTTGGACGGAACGCTGACCGAGCCGTTGAGCGTGGCGCCGTTGCCTTCGATCATAAATGGACTAATCGGTCCACCGCTGTTGGCGCCGCCGAAAATTGTAACGCTCTCTCGGTATGGGACACCATTATTTGCCAGAATGATCCGGTCCCCCGCGATGGCGATCTCGAGCGCGTGCGTAAGCGTGCGAACGGGGCCGCCAGTCACTGACGTGGAGATAACCCTGGAGTGCCCGTCGCGCGCATCGTCCCCCAACAGGTTATTGACGAACACATCGCGCGCCAGCGAGACGCGCGCCATCGACAAGAGGCTGAGCAGAATCAGGCTGAATATGCAGCGCACGTGGTTCACCTCGACAGGCTAGGAAACAGCCACGTTCCCAGGCGGAACGTCGGTAGGCAATTCTAGCACGCGAAGCAGGCGCGCTTTTCCCGGAGAATCCAGCCGAATCGTCAGAGTTTAACGCGCGGCAGCGCGGCCCAGCAGTTGGTCGACCGCGGCGCCGATATCGGGGGACACCATCAGCGTTTCGCCAACCAAGATCGCGTCGACCCCGGCGGCTTGCAACCGCTCGACGTCGGCGCGGGTCCGAATGCCACTCTCGGCAACTAGTACGCATTCGTCGGGGACCCCCTCCCCTACTCGCAGCGTGTGCTCCAGATCCGTGTGGAACGAACGCAAATCTCGATTGTTGACGCCAATCAGCTTGGCGCCCGCTTCGAGCACGCGGGAGAGGTTCTCCGGGTCGTACAACTCCACCAGCGGCGTCATGCCCAGGCAAATTGCCGCGTTGTGGAGCGCCCGCAGATTGCAATCGTCGAGGCATTCAGCGATCAACAATACGGCGTCCGCCCCAGCAGCGCGAGCTTCCAGGAGTTGATACTCGTCGAGGATAAAATCCTTCCGCAGCACCGGCAGGTTGACCGCGGCGCGGACCGCGCGCAGATATTCCAGGCTCCCCTGAAAGTATTTGTCGTCCGTCAGAACGCTCAGCACGCTAGCGCCGTGGGCCTCGTACGTGAGCGCGATTTCGACTGGGTTGAAGTTAGCTCGCAACACGCCGCGCGATGGGCTGGCGCGCTTCACCTCGGCAATCAACCGAATCGGCCCGGCCGCGGCCAGTGCCGCAAAGGCGTCTCGTGGCGCGGGCGCGCTGGCAATCTGTCGCTCGAGTTCGGCTACCGAGACCCTCTGCTTGGCGGCTAGGATTTCTGCTCGCTTGGTGGCGACAATTTCGTCGAGGATCGTGGGCATGGCCGTGCGTTTGTGGTGTGTAAAGTTGCGCCGGTTTCCAGGCTCACGTCAGCAGCAATGTAAGCGTAGGTTATGACCGATCGATGATTTAGTGTTTGAAGTGGCGGCGGCCCGTCATGAGCATAGGCAGGCCATGCTGGTTGCAAGCGGCGACGACTTCGGCGTCATTTCGCGATCCGCCCGGCTGGATGACCGAAGTCACGCCCGCGTCGGCGGCAAGTGGGATCGAATCCGCAAACGGAAAAAATGCGTCCGAGGCAAGCGAAGCGCCACGGGCCCGCTCGCCGGCTTTTTCGATCGCAATCCGCACGCTGTCGACGCGGCTCATCTGCCCTGCCCCCACGCCGACAAGCGATTGCCCATTCACCAGCACGATCGCATTGCTTTTCACGTGCCGTACGATTGCCCAGCCGAATTCCAGGTCTGCCCGCTGCGCGTCCGTGGGCTTAGCGTCGGTCGCCGCGGTCCATTCGGATTGTGGATCGGCCTGCGCGTCGGCCTCCTGACGGAGCATGCCCCCTTCGACCTGACGTAACTCCCAACGCGGCGCGGCTGGACCCATGGGGCCGTAGGCCAACAGGCGAACGCTGGCCTTCCACTTGGGTATGGTCTGCAGGGCTTCGAGCGCCGCAGGCTCGAATTCCGGCGCAATGATCGCCTCGACAAAACGCCCCGGCTCGACCAACACTTGGGCCGTGGCCAGATCGACCGGTCGATTGCAGCCAATCACCGATCCAAACGCGCTGGTCGGATCGCCATCCAAAGCGCGCCGCGTGGCAACGCTCAATTGATCCGCGGCCGCGGCGCCGCAGGGATTGTTGTGCTTGATCACAACAGTCGCCGGTTGCGCGATGCCGCGGACAATCGCCAGCGCGCTGTCGAGATCGAGAAGGTTGTTGTACGACAACTCTTTGCCATTGAGTTGCTGGGCCGAAACCAGACTTGGTCCGGCGTCCGACAAAGCATACAGCGCCGCCTTTTGATGCGGATTTTCGCCGTAGCGGAGTTCTTCCTTCAGCGTCAGGGAGACGCTCAATTGACCTGGCGTAACCGCTGAAGCGTCCATGGCGTCGGGCGCTGTCCGCGCAAACCAGGCGGCGATTGACGTGTCGTATTTCGCGGTGTGGGCATAGGCCTCGGCCGCCAACCGTCGCCGCAACGCGTAGGAGACCCCGCCTTGGCTGGCCAGATCCTGCAAGATTGCGGCGTACTGTCCAGGCTCGGTGGCAATGGCGACAAACGCGTGGTTCTTGGCCGCGGCGCGTACGAGGGACGGTCCACCGATATCGATCTGTTCGATGATTTCCGCCGGTTGCGAGTCTGGGCGGGCGACCGTCTGCGCAAACGGATAGAGGTTCACCACCACCAGGTCGATCGGCTCCATGCCATGTTCCTGCATGGACTTCATGTGTTCGGGAATATCGCGACGCCCGAGGATTCCTCCGAAGACCTTGGGATGGAGCGTCTTAACACGGCCATCCATCATCTCCGGAAAGCCGGTGTAGTCGGCGATATCGCGTACCTTCAGGCCGTTCTCGATAAGATACCGGCTGGTGCCGCCGGTGCTGTAGATCTCGACGCCTAACGCCGCGATCCCGTGCGCGAATTCGGCAAGGCCCGATTTGTCGCTCACGCTGATCAAAGCGCGGCGAATCTTGACGGAAACAGGCGCAGTTGCGGTCACAGTCGATGAGGTCACGTCTTGTCGGTCCTTGATTCGGCGGACAGAAGTACAGGCGGAGAAAGCGATCAGCGAACGGCAGGCGGATAGAGGCGAAATGGCGTTCGGTCGAACGAGTTCCCTGCCCCGCCGAACGGTCCACCAACGCGCCGCAGCGCAGAACTAGAAGATACCGCGTTCGGCCCCCGTCAGAAAGGAGATCAGGCCGAGGACCGACCCGGAGATTTGCGCGGGATCAGAGGAATTATTCCGGCGCGGCAGGCGCAAACGGATCGTCCGTGTCCGGCTTTTCCGGGGCTGCCGGGGTGTCGCCTTCCGGCGTCTCAGCCGGTTGGTCAGTAGTGGCCGATTTCAAACCGGGATCGCCCGGCAGTGGCGCAAACGTGTGATTCAGCGGCCGGACTTGCTCGATCTCGCGCAGACATTGGATCATGCCGCGTGACGTGGCTAAAAAGATCCGGTCCGTCTGGACGTTATGAACTTTAATCGGCAAGGTCTGCGTGGGCAGCGTGTCAATGTGCGCCCCGCTACGGGCGTCCAGGACCATCAACTGGCCGGCCTCGTCCACGGTGTAGAGCCGCGTGGCACTGGCAGCCACCCATTGTGCGACATTGCGCGAGAACCATCGCTCGGCTCCCTTGTCCGCCGTCAGTGCGAACATCCCACTCAATTCAGGGATTGCATAGACGCTGTCGCCGATGGCGACCGGGGTGTCGCGGACCGGATAGCCGGTCGAAAACTGCCAGCGGCGAACGCCCGTCTTCTCGTCAATCGCGTAAACGTAACCATCCGCCGATGCGGCGTAGATCAGCGGCGCGCGATATGACAGGCCTGCTGTAATCATTCCGCGCGTGCGGAATTTGAATTGCGCCTCGAGCGTCTCTTCCGTGGCGCAATAGACGTAACCTTTGTGCGTGGCCCAGATGACGTTCTTGCCGGCCAGCAAAGGTGATTCTTCGATGACGGATTCGCTGCGATAGGTCGTGGCGCGGAGATGCGGATTTTTGAAGTCGAGCTTGTAACTCTCAACGGCCCCATCAATCGTTGGGATATAGACCCAGTTGTCGGTCAACACCGGCGCCGCGCCGGGCGCCCCTTCCAGCCGGCGTGTCATCAGAATCTTGCCATCCGCGCGGTCGAGGATGTACATGTTCGAGCCATTGCATGCGGCGACGAACGACTTACTAGAGCCAACCGGCCCATTGACCAGCTGGCGCTGCCCAATCTTAGTAATCCAAATGGTTCGACCCGTCTCCGAGTCGATCGCCTGAATAAAGCCTTGTTCGGTGGACGCGAGCAACAAGCCTTCGTGAATCGTAAGATCGGTCAGGCGTCCGCGCCCCGGATCAACTTGCACCTGCGTGGCCCACATGCGCGTCAGGCCGTGGCGGCGCGCCATCGATTCTGGAATCAGGGTCGGTCCGGCTACTTGGGCGCTCGCCGGCGCGCTGAGGGCGGACCCAATAGCGACCCAGGCAAGCAGAGTGAGCAGTGCAAAACGACGCCGATAGGGCATGTTGGTAGTCTCAAAAGGGACGCGCTGAGAAGTCGGGCGACCTGGGCCCGTCGGTTCCATGATAATCGGAACCTGGCGGACCGCGACATATCCGTGAAAAGTCGCCGAATTAGCCCAGCCCTGCTTCGACAAGGAATCTTGACCGTCTAGCTGGCCAATTGGGTCCTAGACCGGCCCCCCCTCCGCTTCGTACGATGTCCCCCAAATGCGTCGCTGCGCCCGCCGTCCTGTCCCTCCCTGAGCGAAGGCCAGTCCCTTGTCCGCCGATTCCACCCTCAGACACTCAATTCAGCCGGCTTTGCAGGCAATGGCCGGCTATCTGAATCTATCGTCCGGGGTCGTGGATAGGCAGTTCGATCGGCACGTCAACGAGGTTTTTGCCGCGATTGAGGCCGCTGATGGTCCCACGCCGCTCTGGCAAACGCTCCAGACTTTCTTAAATCAGGAGCTGACCGAGTTGGCCGGCAGCGCGCCTGCGTTTGCCAGCGTTGAGCAAGCGCAATCGGCGTCGCGCCTGGTTTTTGAACATCTAATTCCCGCCTATCGCCTGCGACACCGAGACCTGCTGGCCGACCGGGACGATGACGAGCTTTTCCGGCCATTTTTTCTGTCGAAGGCCTTCCAGGCGGTCTTGCGACAAGACGGGCCTTGGGACGAGACGGACCGCATCGTCGACGGGGCCCTGGCGACGCTCAATGACTTTTTGGGCCATCGCCCAGTGGCTGTGCTGCGGACCGAGCAAAAAATCGAGCCCTACGCCAACGAGCGGGTCTGTCCGATTCCGCTCTACCTGGCCTCTGCAGGCGTGGCCGCCGGGCGCTACAAGGAACTGATCGCCGCGACGCTCGACGTACTGAACGCCGTGCCCAGTTCGGTCCTGGACGCCGCCTATTTTGATCCAGGCATGCTGGACGAACTGGCGCTCGATCCGCGGGCGTACGATTTCGACCATCCGGTCAACAAGCGCCCGAACTACCACTTTGGCCAATGGGATCCGCACGCGATCGATAACGCCGGCAATTATCGGCGATTTGTTTTGCAGGCGGTAACGTTGGACGCATTGCTGGAGCGCGTGGAACAGACGCCCGCGCTACCAAGAGAAGAACTGCTTCGCGAGGCCGCCATTGTGCTGGCCGGCACGATGTTGATGGGCTCTGGCGTCAGTGGGAGCGGGCCCGAGGCCCATGATTCCAACACCACGCTCTCCACGCTGATGCCTCGTATCGCAGCGTATCGCGATGAGTTTTACGCCCGCGCTTTGGCGGCCGCCGAAGGACCTCACGGCGAACGCCTGCGAGCGGAAGCGGCCAGCATGCAGCAGCCCTTCGGTGGGGCGCGGCAAGATCTGAATCAGCGCTTGGCCAGGCTCCGCGCGGCACAGCTTCAGCACGTTCATCTTGCGCAGCGTTTTGCCGCCATGGGCAATCTTGAGGCAAGTTCTCGACAGGCGCGGATCGTGCCGGTCGCTTCGGCCCGAATGCTGGCCGAAATTGGCGGCAGGATTACGATTGGCCGGCTTGCGATCTCGCGAGGAGACGTCAAGGTGGCGGCCGAGCGGCTAGGCGAGGTCGACGAACTGATCCGTCGTGGTATTCAATGCGGCGCCCTGGTCGACCCTTGGAACATCTTGGGATTCCAAGGACAGTTCAGTCTGTTCGCCGCGCTGGAAAACTCTGTCCGCGATCATCGCGTGGACGTGCTGATTCACGTGGTGTCAGAAACATTTGCGCTAGCGGTCGAAACGGCCGCCGCCGCCGCCGCGCAGGGGGCGAGCGAACTGCTAGAGCGAGCGCAGCTTCGCTTGCAGTCTTTGGCCGATTGGTGGGATCGCTTTGCCACGCTTGACGTCGACAATATCGAAAGCATCTCCGGACGCGAAGCCGTGGCCGCTGCCCAGGCCGTGGCCGGCGCGCTCTCTGCATGGCGCGAAGCCGGCGCGACCGGTGGCGATATTTCGTTCTGGCGCAAGCACGTCGGCGGCTTTCAATCGCCGAAAGCGTACGCGTTGGTCATTGAGACGCTGCTGAACCGCCGCGATACGGTGGCGGCGATGAGCCTGCTGATCGGTTGGCTGAGCGAAGCGGAACACACAAGTTTGGCCGAAGGGGAGTACTCGTTCTATCGCCTGGCGCATCGTTGGCTGAAGAGCCTACTGATTGCGGACCGCTATCCAACGACAGCCGAGCCGGCGGCGACATCCCCACTGACTGCCCCGGCGATTGCGTCTCCGGTGGCACAGGTCAGCAAGTTTTTTGACTACTTGGAAGCCAACGCCGGAGAGCTCTACGCCCCGCCACGGCTCCATCTGGGGCAACAAGCTGCGACGGATGAAAGCGCGCGATTGGAAGGGGACGACGACGAAGCCGGGGGAGGCCTGTTCGACGCCGCCTACGAAGGGGTCAGCTATCTCGACAGCACGGACGACGATGTCGAAGGATCGATGCTCGAAGGGGCTGAGCTATCGAGCAACTACGAACTTGACTTGGAAGTCCGCCGGCTGCGAGGGCCGATCGAGTTCGCACGGGCCCTGGCGCAGTTGCGAATCCTGGTAGCGCTACGTCCCATACCTCCTGGCGCCGAAAGCAGTGCGAACGCCTCGGCCTGGACTGAGTTTCTGGCCGGACAGCTCGAGCACGCCGCGAAGACGGAACGAGGACTGACCGAACTGCTTTCGGCGGTTCAGCGGCTGAAGATTCCCAAACCGTCCAACACGCCCAACTCGCTCCTGGAGTACGATCGCCGCCGCCGCGTGAAGGAGAGCCTGCTTGCCGAGACGGTGGCTGCGGTCGTCGACGCCGGGACGGCCGTTCGCTGGATTCGCGCCAATTGCAGCGCCGCGGGCGAGGATTACCATGCGCCGAAACTGCGTTGGCAAAAGCTGGCGGAGCCGGTCCTCGCTGGCATCTTGACCGGCAGCGCCGCGGAGGTTGGCCTGGCATTTCCGGCCCTATTGGAAGAACTCGATAAGCAGCCAATCTTATACGTGCCGCTTGCCCGGGGTGGAGACCCAATTCGGCTGGCGCAGACGCAATCGCTCAAGCAGATGCTGCTCGAGTTGTTCACCGCGCTTCCGCGCCTAGGGTTGCTGGTCGAAGCTGGCAGGCTTCTGGCGACGACGCAGGCGATGGAACGACATCGCTCGCAGAACGAACGCTCTGTGACGGAGTTCGACCGCCTGTTCAACTCCGCATTTCGCGCCCAAGTGGAGAGTCTGATTGATTCTTCCGAGAGCTGGGTTGGGGCCGAAGAGACATTGGCGTCGCATCCGGAGTCGGCAGAGACAATCGTCGAACGGTCGACTCCTGACGTACTCGTCGGCACGGACGCTGAGTTGGTCGAATGCCTACAATTAGCCACCGAGCCTCTGCTGCGGCGCTGGCTAGAGCACAGCCGTTCCGTGCGGCTTTCGGTCTTGGAACGCGTCGCGGAAAACGATCGCTGGGCGGCGCTTGTCGAGTTTATTGAGCGCTACGGCCAGGAACTTTTTACGCAGCGATTCTTGAACATTGGCAACCTCCGCGCCATCGCCGATCAGGGCGCCGAGGCCTATCTGCAAATCTTGGAGGAGGACCCCGATCCGCTCCATCCGCTGAAGCTGATCGAGGATCTGGAGCAAGGGGCCGACCGCGCCACAGTGATTGAGCGATTGCAAACCGTGGTCGAAGCGATCATTGAAAATTACGCCGAGTACAAAGACTACAACACCACGACGACGCAGTCCGACCGCGGTGAGCTGCTCTACACGCTGATTGACTTCCTGCGTCTGAAGGCCAGCTACGATCGTGTCTCCTGGAACATCCGTCCGGTCGTGTTGGTGCATGAAGCGCTGATGCGTCGCGGTCGCTTGGAAGCCGCCGAAATGTGGCGTCGCGCCCTCGCCGAAAGGACTAGCGAAGTCGCCGATTGGCACCTGACTCGATTTCAGGAGTTGGTCGCGCGTTATCGAATGCGGCTGCCGAGCGTCGCCGCCCGGCTGCACGAGCGTTTTGTCGGGCCGCTGGCGATCGATCGGTTGCGAGCGCTGGTCGCTCCGGCCGTAAAAGAGATCGAGCGCGACGGAGCCGGGCCAGCGTTCGCGCTGCTGGAACAAGAAATCGCGGAATTCGCCGAGCAGCCCACTGGCTCCGGACTCGACGCCCCGGCGTGGCTCTCGGCGCTCGAGGAAGAAGCCTTGCTCGCCCAGCGCGGGGATCAAGACGACGCGCTGACGGAATTGGCGCAGCGCATGGGCGTGGTGAGATTATCGCGCGCAGAGATCGAAGCCCAATTGCGCGAGTTGGAAGCGTAGCCAGGCGCGCTCAAAGCGAAGCTTCGCTCGTCCGATATTCGCTGCCGAGTTTATTCGGCGTCCCCTGCCCTGTTCGCGTTCTTCGAGATGCGCACCCAGCGCCGCAGTGTGAGTCCCCACGAGACGGCAAAGTAGTAGACCGGATAGAACGTCGACCACCAGACGAGTTGTTGCGTCAAACGGGCGCCGGCGGGCTCGGTGGACCACTTCCAGAGGATGGCCACGACAAAGCTCCCCCAGATCGCGCCCAAGATCGCGCTAATTCGATTCAGTGAGCCCGGTTGCGTGGGATACAAATAGCGCACCGGCACGAACGTCAGTAAGGAGAACGTCATCAGTAGGCCAATTGTCGCCCAAGACGGCGGTTGCATCGCCCACAGGTAAAACGCCACCAGATTCCAGTACGACGGAAAGCCAAGAAAATATCCGTCGTCTGTTTTGACGGACACCTGGCAAAAGCCATACGCGCTGGCCAACAGCGGCGCCAGCAGCCACGCGCTCTGTTGTTCGGAGAGCATGCCTGCCTGGTAGATCAAGAGCAGCGGGAGAAACGTGTAGTTGAGAAAGTCGACCAGATCGTCCAATCGGCGACCGTCAAAGCCCGGCAGTACTTCGGTCACTCGCACCCGTCGTGCAAACCAACCGTCCGTGGCGTCGATCAATATTCCTAAGCCCATCAGCAAGAAGGCATCGCGGAACCGCATGGGGTCCGTTCCGACCAGCAGCCAGGCAATGGCGCCGGCGACGACCAGGCCCATGCCTGTGTAGAGATGGACTCCCCAGGCATAGACGTGCGAGACGCTAATGCGTGGGCGCTCGAGTCGGGTCAGCATAAAAATCTCGGTTAGGTTTCGAGAGTTTGAAGAACGGAGGACCAAAATATCGGCCGATTGTATTCAGCATCGAACAATATGACGCACAGACTACAAGAATAGCATCCGCCTGCCCGGCGTCTCTTCAATCCGCAATTCGCTGCTTAAACGCTCAGACGCCGGCGGTTTTCGCGGTGTTTTCCGACGGTCTGAATGTACCAAGATTGCGCGGCGGATCCCAGCGAAGGGTCATTCGCGAAACTAGCGGCAGCGCAATCAGGCCAGCCGTCGCGGCCAGCACGCGAGTCGGAAATGCCGACTCACCTGTCGCCGGGCCGAACCACAGGCTGGAATCAATGCCGGTCAGGCGGGAGGTGATTTCTGCGTAGGAAATAAATGCTGGAATCCCCAACAGCGAGATCCCCCCACCCAGTCGCAGAAACAGCGAAATCACAAACGCGGTAATGGAGCCCGTCCGATTTGCCTTGGGATCGAACAGCGCCATCACCAACTGCGGAAAGAGGAGCACAAAGACCAGATCCGCGGTAAAGAACCACAACTGGGCCACACTGCGTACCTCCAGCGCCATAGCCGCGGCGCCAACGCCCAGCGCAACAATCGAAACCCGAATCACGCGCCACAGACTTTCCGATGACTGTTTCGGCGCAAGCAACCGGTGATAGACGTTCCAGCTGAACATCGATCCGGCCGAAAGGATCGACGCGCTAAAACTCGACGTCACGGCGCCCACGATCGCCCCCAAACCAAGCACCGCAACCCATGCGGGCGCCGTCGCGCGCAATAGCATCGGCAGCGCCATCGATGGATTCTCTTTCAGTAGCTGTTGCTGCTCTATGTCCCAGCCGCTGTAGACGTACGCCGCAACGCCCAGCAATACCGGCGGAACGGTCAGAGCGATCGTTAGCGCGCCGGCCACGATCGAGTGCCAGCGCGCCTTCTCCGGGCTGCGGCAGGCAAGCACGCGCTGGAAATAACAATTCCAGGGAATGCCTCCCAAGACCAACATGATCGAAAGGTCCCACCACGCAATCTGTCCAGAGATGGGCCAGTTGGCGTCCTCGCCGCCAAATACTGGTAGCGGAGCCGCCAGACTCCCCATTTGCTGCGCGTAGCTCTCCCAGGCATGCTCCAGGCCGCCCGTCGTCGCCAGAGCGAAGGGAATGGCCACCAACATTCCGATCGGCACGAGCACAAGTTGAAACGCGTCGGTGTACGCCACGCTCCACATGCCGCCGACCACGGTGTAACAAGTCACCACGGCGGCCGACGCGATAATGGCCGTGGTCAGATCGATATTCAGGATCACGCTGCAGGTGGCGCCAATCGCCACCAATAGCTCGGCGCTCCAAAACAGCTCTCCCAGCATCGCCGGCAGAAACAGCACCGCCGCCCAACCGCGTCCAAACCGCGCCTCGAACGGGTCAATCAGCGTGGTGAATTCCATCCGCCGCATTGGCACGGCGAAGAATAGTCCGCCCAGGATTAGACTGATGCCGAAGCAGACGCCCCCTTGCAAGCCCGTGGCCAGGCCATGCTGCGTCTGCTCGACCGTGCCCAGCAGATAGCCGCCATCGACCCAAGTCGCCGTGGTGGTCAACACCGCAATCCATACGGGCATGGCGCGGCCAGCCAGCATCATCTCAACCGGGGAGTGACGCTTGACCTTCCGCGCCGCCAACCACCCGATCACCAGAAACAGGGCGAACATACCCGCGAGTGCGCCAACGCCTCCCCAGAAAACTCCCAGCATGGGCGAAGCTCTCCGGCGGAGTATGGACGCGGGGTAGTTGGGTTCTTGAGGCGATTGCCGTCTTGAACTGTATCGGACGCGCTACGGTTTTTTCGCCGCCGGAAATCCGGCGTCGATCAATTCCTTATAGCCAGGCTTGAGCGGTCGAACGTCGTAACCGAGTTTCGTCAGGACGCCCCCAGCCAAAATCGCTCGCTGTCCCTTGGCGCAATGGCAGTAGATCGGTTGATCCTTCGGCAGTTTCTTCTCGAGTTCTTTGACAAACGAAGCGTCTTTGGATTTTTTGCCCAGCTCGCTCAACGGAACCAGCACGGCCCCTTCGACGTGGCCTTTGTCCCATTCCTCTTGTTCGCGAACGTCGAGCAGCACCGCTTTTTTTTCGTCGATCTGTTGCTTGACCTTAGGAATGGGTTCCTTCGTGTGTTCCTGCGCCAGGCAAGGTGTCGAGGCAACCGTCAGCAGAAATGCCGCCAGAAGTAAGCTGAGTGGACGCATGATCGATCTCTCTTGTATTTGGGCCAGGCAATGATGGTGGAATCTCAACTAAAAATCAGCGCTACCCGGCGTGCGTGGGAATGGGATTACGTCTCGGATATTCGCCATGCCGGTGATGAACTGAACGACGCGCTCCAGTCCAAGCCCAAAGCCGGAATGCGGGACCGTGCCGTATCGCCGTAGGTCGGTATACCACCAGTAGCTGGCCGGGTCGAGTTTTTGGTCCAGCATGCGGCGTTCCAGCACATCCAACCGCTCTTCGCGCTGGCTGCCGCCGATGATCTCGCCAATCCCAGGGGCAAGGACGTCCATTGCCCGCACGGTCCGGTCGTCATCGTTGAGCCGCATGTAAAACGCTTTGATCGTCTTGGGATAGTCAAACAAGATCACCGGCTTCTTGAATTTCTGCTCGGTCAGATAGCGCTCGTGCTCTGCCTGGAGGTCGCAGCCCCAACTGACCGGATATTCAAACTGCTGCCCTGACGCCAGCAAGATCTCGATCGCCTCGCTATACGGCAACCGCTCAAAACTGCTGTCGACGATATGCTCGAGCCGCTCGATCGCCGTCTTTTCGACTCGATCGCGGAAGAACTGCATATCCTCAGGGCATTGCGCCAGCACGTCGCGAAAGATTCGTTTCAAAAATCTTTCGGCCAGGTCCATGTTGTCCGTCAGCTCGTAAAACGCCACTTCGGGCTCGACCATCCAGAATTCGGCCAGATGCCTTGAGGTATTGGAGTTCTCGGCGCGGAATGTCGGGCCAAATGTGTAGACCTTGCCCAGCGCGCAGGCAAATATCTCTCCCTGCAATTGCCCGCTGACGGTCAAGTACGCCGGTTTGTCAAAAAAGTCTTGCGTGTAATCGACAGCGCCGCCGGGCGTGCGCGGCGTCTTGGCAAGATCCAACGTGGTGACCTTAAACATCTCGCCGGCGCCTTCGCAATCGCTGGCGGTAATGATCGGCGAATGAATGTAAAGAAACGCTTCTTCCTGAAAAAAGTTGTGGATCGACCGGCTGACACAGTTCCGCACGCGTGTCACCGCACCAAACGTATTGGTCCGCGGGCGCAAATGACCGATCGTCCGCAGAAACTCGAACGTGTGATGCTTTTTCTGCAGTGGATACGCATCCGGATCCGCGCCCCCATGAACAATGACCTGCGTTGCTTGGACCTCGGTCGCTTGCCCCTTGGCGGGGGACGCTTTGACCAGCCCTATCACCGAAACGCTGCATCCGGCGGCCAGGTGCTTGATTTCGCTCTCGTAATTCGCAAGCGCCTCATCGGCGATGACCTGGACGTTGCCCAGGCAGGAGCCGTCGTTGATTTCGAGGAAGCTAAAGCCCCCTTTCGAATCGCGGCGCGTGCGGATCCAACCCTGCAAGCGGACCTCGCGTCCCACGGCGGCCGGATCACGAGCCTCGACGACACGAATAGTATCCATACGACGTGTTTCTCGCAGAGTGGTGAAGATCAAGATGCGCGTTCAAAGCGACGCGGTGTCAAACCTCGCGCTGTTCCGGCAAATTCGCTACTCGTGGCTCGCAAGCCAGCGCTCGGCATCAAGCGCCGCCATACAGCCGCTGCCGGCCGCTGTGACCGCCTGGCGGTAGTAGTCATCCGCGACGTCGCCAGCGGCAAAGACACCTTCGACGCTGGTGTTGGTGCGGAAGGGCACCGTCCACTTGATGTAGCGCTTTTCGGTCAACTCCAACTTGCCTTCGACGAACCGGGTATTGGGCGTGTGGCCGATCGCCAGGAACATGCCAGTGGCTTCCAGATCGATGCTGGGCTTGCCGACGGTGCTGGCGATGCGGACGCCGGTCACGCCTTGCTTTTCGTTTCCTAGCACCTGGTCAACGGCGCTGTTCCAGACGATTTCGATCTTGGGATCTTTTTCCGCGCGCTCGACCATGATCTTGGATGCGCGAAGCGTGTCGCGACGATGGATCATGTAGACCTTGCTGGCGAACTTGGCCAGGTAGGTCCCTTCTTCCACGGCTGAATCTCCGCCGCCAACCACTACCAGCGGCTTATTGCGGAAGCGTGGCAGCGCGCCATCGCACACGGCGCACGCGCTGACCCCGTTATTCTTGTAAGCATGTTCCGAAGGCAGTCCCAGGTAGTTCGCCCGCGCGCCGGTGGCGATGATCAAGGCCTCGGCCTCGACGACCTTGCCTTCCAACGACGTGAGCTTGAACGGTCGGCGGCTGAAATCGACATCGACAATGTCGTCCGTGATCACGCGCGTGCCAAAGTTAATCGCCTGTTGGCGCATCAGCTCCATCAACTCCGGACCGCTGACGCCTTCTTTTTGGTGCGGCGGCATGATTCCGCGCCGGCTGGCCTCGATCGAATGGTCCAGGTAGCCTTCCAAGTTACCGGCCGGAAAGCCGGGGTAGTTTTCCACCTCGGTCGTCAGCGCTAGCTGGCCCAGCGGCAGCGTTCCGTTGATCCGGTTTTCTTCCGTAATGGCGCCTTCGAAAACCAATGGCGTTAGTTCCGCGCGGGCGGCGTAAATGGCCGCCGTCCAACCCGAGGGCCCGCTGCCGATAATGACTAGCTTTTCCGCCAAGTGATGCTCCTTCGCTGATTTGTCGCGCGTTCGATTGGTGGGCGTCCATCGCCGATCGGAAGCGCGCAATTATAAAGCCTGTCGTCCGCTGGTCTACCGCAGTGAACTTGTCCCCCGCCGGCGCGTTGGATATGGTGGCAAACGACCCGTCACGCCGCGCCCTTGCGAACGATTCTTGCGTCGTGGACACGCGAACCGGCCTTGGACCACGGGTTTGTGCCGAGAACGCAATTCGGGCTTGTTCGCCCTGAATGCGACTTCTGTCTTTTGCTGCTCGAAACGCCCCCAAGAGTTATCCGTATGCACGCGATGCCGCTGATGATTGGCGTTCTCTGCTGTTTGGCGATCGCCTATCGCTATTACAGTGCCTTTCTGGCCGCCAAGGTGGCCGTGCTGGACGATTCGCGCGTCACCCCGGCGATCGCGCTGAATGATGGCCAGAACTATCATCCGACCCACAAGTGGGTGCTGTTTGGACACCACTTCGCCGCGATCTCAGGCGCCGGTCCGCTCATTGGGCCCGTATTGGCAATTCAATTCGGCTATTTGCCGGGTTTGATCTGGTTGGTCGTGGGCGTCTGCCTGGCCGGCGCGGTGCAAGACATGCTGGTGCTGGCCGCCAGCGTGCGCCGTGGAGGAAGATCCTTGGCCGAGATTGCGCGGGCCGAGATCGGACCGCTGGCCGGCATGACCGCCTCGATCGCGATTTTATTCGTGGTCGTCATCGCGCTATCGGGCCTGGGCGTGGTCGTGGTCAAAGCGCTGGGTGGTGAGGAGATCAAGCTCGCGGCCGGCACCGTGGTTCGTGCGCCGGTGGGGAGCGAAATAGAGTTCAGTGACGATCCCAAGTCGAGTTATGCTCGGCTGCCGGCCGGCGCCGAGATCACCTACGGCAGCGGCGCCAAGGTGACCCGCAGCGAGTCCTTTACCGTCAAAGCCCCCGCCGAGAGCGCCGGTTTTACGAAGACGGAAGCTGGCCAATCCATCACGCTTCCCAAGGGCTCTACCCAGGCTGTGCCGGGCAGCTCCTGGGGCACGTTTACCATCGCTTGCACCGTTCCGATTGCGCTGCTGGTGGGGCTGTACATGTACAAGCTGCGCAAGGGGCACGTCGTCGAGGCCTCGGCGATTGGGGCCGTTGCCACGCTGCTCGCCACCGTTGCCGGCAACTGGATTCCAGGCTCGGCGCTGGAGCAATACTTTTCGCTCACGCGCGAGCAGACGATCTGGGCGATCTGCGTGTACGGGTTTGTCGCGTCGGTCTTGCCGGTCTGGCTGCTCCTTTGTCCGCGCGATTATCTTTCCAGCTTTTTGAAGATCGGCACTGTGATTCTGCTGGTGGCGGCGATGTTGATCGCCAATCCCAAGCTGGAGGCGCCAACAGTCAATCCGCTGTTTGCCGGTGGGGGTGGACCCTACTTTGACGGGCCGATCTTTCCGTTCTGCTTTATCTGCATCATGTGTGGGGCGATCTCCGGGTTTCACGCCTTGGTGGCCTCGGGCACGACGCCCAAGATGATCACCCGCGAAAGCCACGTCCGCACGATCGGCTACGGCGCCATGCTGATCGAAGGACTTGTCGGCATCGTCGCGCTCTTGGCCGCCGCGTCTTTGCCACAGGGAGATTACTGGGCGATCAACATTGATCTCTCCAGGGTCGAAAAATACGCCAATGCCCTGGTCGAGCTCGACGCAACCAAGGACAACCTGCCGGAGATCGAGCGTCAGGTGGGCGGAGAATCCTTGCGCGGCCGGACCGGCGGGGCCGTGACGCTGGCGGTCGGCATGTCGCAGATCTTTACCGAAGCGATGCGGCGCGTGGCTGGCGATCGGGTGAATCTCGACTCCGTCATCAAGTATTGGTACCACTTTGCGATCATGTTCGAGGCGCTGTTCATTCTTACTACGATCGATACCGGCACCCGCATCGCCCGATTCTTGCTGCAAGAAGTGCTGGGCAAAGTCTATAAACCGTTCGATCGGACGGATTGGCTCCCCGGCGCCGTGCTTTCGACCGCGCTGGTGACAGGCGCCTGGGGTGGCTTGATCTGGACCGGATCGATCGAGACGATCTGGCCGATGTTTGGCATCGCTAATCAGATGCTGGCGGTGATTGCGCTGGCCGTGGTGACCACCGTGGCAATCAACGCCGGCCGCGGGCGCTACGCCTGGCTGACAGTGATCCCGATGCTGTTTGTGATCTCCACCACGGTCACGGCCGCCTACATGATGAGCCGGCGTTTCCTGGCGAACTTAAGCGATGGAATCCAGGCCTCGAATACGGCCGACGTGGTGAAGTGGGGGCTGAATATCTTTTTTACGCTCTGCATGGTCGTCGCCGTGGCGCTGATTCTGTTCGAGGCGATTGGCCGGTGGTTTCATCCGCGACCAGTGCCTGAGGAAAAGGCGTAAACGCGCTACGAGCAATCGCTGGCGCGTCGTTCATGCACAGAACCGCCTTCGGCTGGCGCAGGTTGCTATCGCTGCGCGCATGGCGGGCGCTCTTTGAAATTGCGTGCGGCGGTTCCGGCCCTATCCCCCCTGCTCCACCGATATCGCCGTCGGTTTTGCGCGTGTTGTAACGCAATCGGCTTGACCCGCCCCCGGCTCGCTCGGATAATCCGCGGCCCACTTCGGACGACCCGTAATCGTCTGTCGTTGGAGAGATCAGCTAGTGGAAGGACCCACGATCATGCTGCATGTTTGTCGCTTCGTGTTGTGGCTTGTGATTCTGCCGTCCGCCGCCTTGGGTTGCACGTCTCCATACTACGCGGACAAAGGGGCCCTGCTGGGAGGGTTGGCCGGGGCGGGCGTTGGCACGGCGATTGGCGACGCCGTGGGGAACGAAGGCGCAGGCGCCCTGATTGGCGCCGGCGTGGGCGCGTTGTCCGGCGCCGTGATCGGTAATGGCTTGGACGAGGTCGAAGCCCGCAATCGCGCGCAGATCGCCGCGCAGCTTGGCCGCCAGGTTCCGCCAGGCACGGTGACGCTGCCCGACGTGATCGCCATGAGCCAGGCAGGCGTGAACGAAGAGTTGATTGCCAATCACGTCCGCGCGAATGGCCTGGCCCATCCACTGCAGACCGGCGATTTGATCGCTCTGCAGAACGCCGGCGTCTCGACGCGCGTGATCGCGGCCTTGCAAGCGCCGCCGCAAGTGGCGAGTGGCCCTGCCGTGATGGCCGGACCTCCGATAATGATGGCCCCGGCCCCGATGTACTACGCGCCGCCCCCATGCTACTACCCGCCGCCGTACTACAGCTTTAGCTACGGCCACGGCTGGGGCTGCCGCCCACGCCCGCGCAGCGGCTGGGGCGTCTCAGTCGGCGGGCCGTTGTAAACGGGCAGCCTGCAATTCAGTTAATTGCGCAATGTCTCGCCGGAAACTCGGCCAATGCTGGCCAGAGACTTTTCGTTTTTCTGCGAAACGTCAATTCTGACACGCATTACAATCTTAGTGCGCATCCAATCGGATCAAGCGGCACATCGAACGCCGATTTCAAGGTGGGGTATACAAGATGGACGGTCGCATGAACCCGAAAACGGTTCCTGGCACCTTTCTTCGCCCCCGCCGTGCCGCGTACCCAGTGCTTTCGAAGTCGCTGTTGCCAGAGGAAAGGCAGGATCATGACTACAAACAAAACGTACCGCTTTCGCCATCAAGAGGGCGAAAGCGGTGCTTATTTAGAGCTTTTCGATCACCCACATGTATTGGGTGTCGTGAAGATAGCTCGCACCATCAATATTCATGAGATCGTTCCAGGCTACACCGGGCCGTGGATCCATCTGGATCTAAATGAAGCAGGACGTCCGATCGGAATCGAGATAGTGTATTTTGGTCCTGATGCGGCTGACGCTGACATTGACGAAGAAGATGGACATTGACACATGCGCGTGGATACGAAGGATTGGACTAGAAACGGTGTAGGAAACTGTTGTTGAATTCGGTCCCTGGCATCTATTCTTCTCCTCGGCGAGCGTTTTCCTCAAGAATGGGGAGCAAGTCTAGATAGATTGGTCGATAGTACTGCTTCGCAACTGATATCGCTTCTGCAGAGTTATTAGACGGATTTACGATACCAGGATTGGGCATGAAGTCCACTGGCTCCAAATACGAACGAGCGAACTGTGCCATCTCGCTGAGTCTTGAAGGTGGGATTGCCGCAATGCACTCGGCCCAAGCCGATCGTTCAGCGTCAACGAGCATCCATAGGACGTTCTTAAAATACTCATCAGGGAACATCTTACCTGCGTCAAAAAAACGCAGTAGCTTATGGTGCCGCTTCAAGAACTTATCAATAGTTATATATGTCGTTGTCATGTGCTACATTATCCACGAATAAAGTAGAAAAGGGAGCCCGAAAAGGTGTCAGGGTTCCGACAGCATCTCCAGTTCTGACCATAAGCCCATGAGTCCAAGAGGCGCTACGTAGGTCTTGAAGTCAGTGAATCCTGACGGCGCCACATCGACATCACTTCGCCACAACGCGTCACATTCCTCGCACACCTGAACGAACTCGCCTGTCTTAATGATTGTCGCTGGTCTGACGTTCCCCTGATCGCATCTAGGACACCACATACACTAAGCCTCTTTGAATTAGGGAATCCAAGGACACGCAGCGAGAATCTCATTTGTGCCTAGGCGAATTTGTCGATGTCGACCGACATAGTCGCCCAGTTGTGGAAGGCCGTGCCGCATCGCGGTCATCGGTCGTCCACGATTGCCTTACTCGATCCACCGCCCGCGCGCAGCGCAAACAAAAAAGCGGCCAGTCGCATTGGATTGGATCCAGTGGACTGGCCGCTTTGATTTACTACTTGCGATTCGGAACTGCCTTAGCGGCCGCCGGCCTCGCTGGCAGCAGCGTCGCTCTTGGCTGGCTTGGCCGAGGCGCCTTCGCCGGACTTGATCTCATAACCCGTCGTCGGGTCGATCTTCAAGTTCAGGTTCTCGGCGTCTTCCGTGTAGAAGACAAACCCGTACATCATTTCCTGGTACGTCTGCTGACCTTCTTTGACTGTCACGCTCGGGTCAGGGTTGTACGGGTTGAACGACGAGTTGTCGAAGTGCGCCGTGCAATCCAGCACGGTTCCCTTGGGGAACTTGGTCGAACCTGGACGCGATACGTACTGCATCTGCCAGTTGAAGTCGTAGTTCGGAATGGCCAACAGGCGATGGCGATCGCCGTTGGGGTACACAGCGTCGAACATCATGTCCTTGCCACGCAAATGCATGTGGCTGAACATGCCGTACAGCGTGGAGTCATTCGCAAACTTACGCTTGGCGCCCACCAGGTGAGCGCTGTCGCCTGGTGGAATGGCGAACGAACCGTTGTGGCACTGGAAGTGCTTCAATTCCTTGGTCACGTCGTACTTGGCGAAGCGGAAACCGACGCTCGATTGATCCGAGCACTTCTCGCCCGTCGTAACGTAGTGAATCTGCAGAATCAGTACGGATCCCTTGGGGATCTTGAAGGCGACGCCATTCTCCAGATCCATCGGCTCGCCACCGGGGACCTGGCCCGTGATGAACTTGGCGGCGTTGAACTTGCCGGCCAGCGCGCTGACCGGATCAATGCAGGCCAGATTGCAATGGTGCAACGCGGCCTTGTTCTCGGGCAGAATCTGGCAACCGCTGATCCAGGTGTCTTCCTTGAAGGTGTAAGGAAGCGTCACGTAGCTGTAAGGAACGTAGCCGGTTGCCGGCAGTTCAATCCGCTTGGGCATCTTGATGACCAGGTCCGGATCGCCGATGTACCACTTGTTCTCGCGGAACTTGGGGTTGGCCGGGGCCTTGGACATATCGCCTTGCTTCATGCCGCCAGCAATCCACTGGCGAACCTGCGTCCGCTCTTCGGCAGATAGGCTGCGGAGATTGGTGAAATCGCCATGCTCTTTGCTGGCGTACAGGGGCGGCATCCGCTGCTCTTTGACCGTCTCGCCGATCATTTCGGCGTGGTCAACCGTGTCTTCGTACGTCAACAGCGCAAACGGCGCCTCGGCGTGCGGACGATGGCATTCCTGGCAGTGCTTCTGCATGATGCCCGCGATGTTTTCAGCGTACGTCACTGGCTTTTCTGGGGCGGAAAGATTGGGCAGCGTGATCAAGCAGCCTTCGACCGGGGTCTCGGCGACCTTGACGTCACGGCCAGCCAAAACGTCTTCGATGGCTTCCTTAAGGTCGTTGCGTCCGGCGTCTGGCTTCACGCCGCCGGCGCGGAACTGGCTATCAATCCGGCCGCGATAGACGAGCTTGCGGTTTGCGTCCAGCACGACAACTTCCGGAGTGCGGTTGACGCCCATCGCCTTGACTACGTCGCCGTCAAAGTCCTTGCAGAATGGGAACGGCGCTTCCAGTTGAATGGCCTGATAGGCGACCTCGACCATAGGATCGTTCGGGCCGACATTCATGGTGACAAACTGCACGCCCTTCTCGCGGTACTCTTTTTCGAGCTCCACGATGCGCGGCAGGTAGCGCTTGACTACGGGGCAATCCAGGGTGGTGAAGACCATGACAATGGCCTTCTTGTCGCCAAAGTCCTTCAGATTGTGCGCCGCAAAGCGAATGTCCTTAAACGGGACGTCGGCAACCTGCGCGCCGATGGCCACGGTAGGGATCTTGTTGGCAGCGTCCTTACTGGCGTCCGCTGCCAGCACGGTTCCGGCACTCACGGCGAGCGCACACGCCAGCACTCCGCTCATAGACAGGGGCGCCATTGAGAACTCTCCTTAGAAAAGCAACGGGCGTCTTGGCCCAAAGAAATGACCAGTCAGGCGAGCGTAAGTATACCACTAGTGGCGGATTGCTTGCAAACTGCCGGGGGTAAAACCTATCGCCGGAACCTGTTCTATGTAAGCAGTTACCCGAGTGACCGCTCTCTTGTTTCGACCGAACCCCCCGGTGGCCATCAGTCTTACCCAACCGTTCAAGTCAAACAGGCCGTATGGGGAGCGCGAAGAAGCAGATCGGACGAGTATTTGTAACATCGCCCCCCTTAAAGGTTCATTCCAGCGATCGCAGCCGCGCAACCTGTTCCGAGCGCTCTGGATTGCGAATCGCGGCCCCACAGATCAAAGCCCCCCTGCCCGCTGAGCTAGCCGCGGGCCTGGCGCGTCGGCGTCGGGCGAGCAGGTCTGGTCAAATCTGCGCGGGCAAAAGTGGCGCAAGGTCTTCCCCGTTCTGGCCTAAGCCGCTGAACGAGGATTGCCAAAACGGGGCCGGCTTGGCTAGAATCACGGTTTCCGCCAAAGCCCGCCTAAGGCCGCTGGCGCCGGAGGAACCGCTGGGGAGCCCATTGTCGCTCCGCTGGCATCAGGTTTTTCCTGTGCGCCTGTCTGGTCAAACGCATGCTTGCGTCGGGTAAAAGCGCGGGGGGCCCTGCATCGCGCCGCGTTGGCAGACAATTGTCAACGCGTGGCGTTGGTATTCGCCTGGCGACGCTGGTATTCGCTTGGCAACGCCAGGACGGATTTCTCGTTTGCGGGGTTGAGGTTCGGTATTTTGACAGCGTGATTTTTTGACAGCGTAATTTTCGTCTGCGTGACAGGTGATCGAGTTCGAGCATGTTTGAGTCGTTGCAAGAAGGATTGAGCTCTGCGCTGCGGACTCTGAGCGGGAAAGCCCGGCTCACCGAGGCCAATATGCGCGAAGGCCTCAACCTGGTGCAGCAATCGCTGCTCGAAGCCGACGTCAGCTTTCCCGTTGTCAAAGACTTCATGGCGCGGGTGACCGAAGAGGCCATTGGCGAAAAGGTCCTTTCCAGCCTCCGTCCGGAACAGCAAGTAGTGGGCATCGTCCACCGCGAGCTGGTCAACCTGATGGGGCCGGTCGACCATTCGCTCCACCTGCGGCCAGACGTCACCGTGTTGATGATGTGCGGCCTGCAAGGCTCGGGCAAAACCACCACGTGCGGCAAACTGGCGCGGATGCTCTTGGAGCGTGGCCGCAAGCCGCTGCTGGTTGCCGCGGACTTGCAGCGTCCGGCGGCCATTCATCAATTGCACGTGCTGGGCGAACAGATCGGCGTGCCGGTCTACAGTGAACAAGATAGCCAAGACCCGGTTTCCGTCTGCCAAAACGCAGTCAAGCAGGCCAAGGCCTCCGGCGCCAACGTCGTCATTCTGGATACCGCTGGCCGGCTCCATATCGACGAAGAGTTGATGGACCAGTTGCGCCGGATTGATCAGCGCGTGACGCCGGACCAGGTCTATCTGGTTATCGACGCCATGACTGGTCAAGACGCCGTCAACAGCGCCAAAGCGTTTAATGACGCGCTGGAGTTGGACGGCTGCATCATGACCAAGTTGGATGGCGACGCGCGCGGTGGCGCAGCGCTCTCCGTCAAACACGTCACCGGCGTGCCGCTCAAATTCATCGGCACCGGCGAACATCTCGACGCTCTGGAAGAGTTCCATCCAGAGCGCATGGCCGGTCGAATCCTGGGCATGGGAGACGTGCTGACGCTCGTCGAACAAGCGCAGCAGAAGTTCGACCAGGACGAGATGAAGTCGCAGGAAGAACGCCTGCGACGCGGCGAATTCACGCTAGATGACTTCCGCAAACAACTCAGCCAGATCCGCAAGCTGGGCCCGTTGAGCAAGGTGATGGGCCTGATCCCCGGCATGGGGAACATGTCGCAGATGCTCGGCAATGTCGACGCCGAGGCCGACATGACCCGTTTGTTTGGCATCATTGATTCAATGACGTCCGACGAGCGCCGCAATCCGTCGAAGGTGATCGACCAAAGCCGCCGCCGCCGCATTGCCGCTGGCGCAGGGGTTGAGCCTTCCGAGGTCAATCAACTGGTCAAACAGTTCGATGGCATGGCCGACATGATGAAGCAGATGGCCGGCCTGGGCATGCGCGACCGCATGAAGAAGGTCCAGGAGCTACAGCGAGATGGCCGCTTGGATCCAGGCGCCACGCTGGCTCGGCAAAAGGTCGGCACCGGCAAACGGCTTTCGCCGCGCGAGCGCGCGGACCTGAAGAAGCAACGTGAAAAAGAGATCCGTAAACGCAAGCGAGATCAAAAGCACGGTCGCGGCGACGATGCGCCGCCAAGCAACGGCAATCCTCGAGGTTAATCGCTGAGATTCAGCGCCGAGTTTAAAAGCAGTCAAATTGTTTGCGGTCAGGTCAGCCCCAGAACCATGCCGCGTTTTTTACAACCGTAACAACGTTTAGGAGGATCGTGGTGGCAGTCAGAATTCGGATGAAGAAGTTGGGACGCAAGCACCGTCCATTTTTTCGTATCTGTGCAGTCGATTCGCGCAAGCCGCGAGATGGCGCCGTTCTGGAAGAGTTGGGCACGTATGACCCCCTCCTTCCGGACGTCGACGCGCGCGTGTTGTTGAACAAGGAGCGCATTACGTACTGGTTGGGCGTTGGCGCGCAGCCGAGCGAAAACGTCGGCGTCTTCATCAAGAAGTACGGCGCGTCCGGCACGCACATCGCAGAGCAAGAAGCGGCCCGCGAGCGGCTGTCGCTCCCCAAGGTTGCGACAACCGTCAACGAGCCGATCTACGTGGCGCCGCCCAAGGCTGTACCCGTGGTCGAAGAGGCGCCTCCGGCCGCAGAGGCCGCTGCAACTGAGACTACGGAAGCTCCGGCTGAGCCGGCCGCCGAAGCCGCGGAGTAGATCCGCGCGGAGTTATTTTGTAGAGAAGCGACAGGCTTGTAGATAAGCGACGTGCGCATGCGAATCGACGTCCTGACCTTGTTCCCGGAAATGTTTCCGGGTTACCTGGGACAGAGCCTACTGAATCTTGCCATCGAGCGAGGTTTGGTGGACGTTCGCTTGCACAACATTCGGGATTGGGCGAAAGGACGACACAAAAGCGTCGATGACAGACCTTACGGCGGCGGGCCCGGCATGGTGCTGATGGCCGAACCAGTGGTCGAGTGCGTCGAAGCGGTGTCGGCCGAGGCGGCGGACCCGGGCCACTTGATTCTGCTGACGCCGCAAGGACGCCGGTTGAATCAG